>Ga0247727_10011781_pt1 | contig 15164 bp, 9 predicted proteins | sample WisWelCaveWW1625_FD_202498 | JGI IMG/M metagenome (GOLD analysis project Ga0247727, IMG submission 202498) | Biofilm microbial communities from Wishing Well Cave, Virginia, United States - WW16-25 | ecosystem: Environmental > Aquatic > Deep subsurface > Groundwater > Cave microbial mat | place... | reverse complement strand
CTATAAACTCAACCAAAACTTCCCCAACCCATTTAATCCCACGACGACCATCGAATTTTCTCTGCCCCAGCCTTCCTACGTTACATTGACGATTTATGATGCTCTGGGCGGTGAAGTCCAGACGGTGGCACGAGAGAACCTCCCGCCGGGGAGGTACAGCAATCAGTGGGATGCAGCTGGTGTTCCCAGTGGTGTATATTTTTATCGTCTCACAGCTGGGTCATTTGCGCAGACGAAGAGGATGATTCTGGTTAAATAGGATCATGTAAGACTGCTATTGAAGGAGGAAGCGTATCAATGTCTAATCACGGAACTCGCCCATCGAAGTTCTTTCGTTCGTTCTGTGCCGGCGTGTGTCAAGTCGTGTCAGCACTTGCATTCATCTTGTGCATGAGTACCGGCAATGCGGGAATGCCTCCGAGAATCAAAGACATGACTCTCAACGAGGCGATAGGGTCCCTTAGTCAATACCGTGGCAGGGTAGTTGTGTTTCACCTGTACGCTTCATGGTGCGGTCCATGTGTGAAGGAGTTTCCGGATGTCAACCGGCTTGGAAGACTCTACGGACCGAGGGGGCTTTCCGTCCTCGCCATATCGGTCGATACCGAGCCAAGGCGGCTCGAGCAATTTCTTGGCAACGGTCAACTTTCGTTCGATCCGATCCGAGTAGACGCATCGAATGTAGAACTGACAATCGCTGTGGATAAGATTGGAGGATCCTATCGGGGCGTAATTCCGTACACGGCATTCTTCGATCAATCGGGCAAGCTTGTCAAGGAGTGGACGGGGGCGCATAGTTATCAAATGTATGAGAGCGTTATTGAACGCTTTCTCCCAAGAAAAGGAACCGACGGCGGTTTTGCGATCAGGGAACATCCTTCTCTCAAGATCGCTAATAAATCACCACAATTGATTATATTGACGAAGGACGGACATCTCTCTGACAAACCCACTGATGAGCCTCTGCTCATTGTGGGTTCGACGTACCTCCAGAGCAGCATCAAAGACAAGAGGAGATTCGCAGAAGAGAGGTTGTACACGACAGGCTCGATCAGCAGCATTCGAATAAGAGGGATACACGAGATTCGGATCAGCAGTCTCCAGGGTTATGAGATTGTGGCGGACGCAAGAGACACAGATCTGAACGCACCGATCGTTCTTTATCAGACAATCCTTTTTGAGAATAATTATTACTACATCATTCAGGGGTTCTCGAAACCTCAGGAAGAGACGCATACTCTGGGAGTATTTCGGGAAATTGCAACGTCGTTCCAACGGCAGTGATGAGATCTCATCACGCCTTCGCCCTCCTCGAGTCATCCGCTTGTTTCAGGCATCTCTTGTGCCAGGTCATGCGGGGACGCTTCCAAGCAAAAACACAGCGTGTTAGTCGGTAGGGCGAGGATGGCGATTATGTTTCGTTTTCCCACCTACCTGACTCAACGGGAGGCATATGCAAAAACATAGTACCGGTCTCTCAAGAGAAATTCTTGTCGCCATAATTTTGACCTGCGCTGCGGCGTCTCTGTTTGCTCAAGGCAAAGATCGAGTAGGCGTCACAACGTATTATTTTTCTGATAGTGGTAGGAATTCCGTGATCAGCACTTCGTTGAATCTTGCCAAGCAAATTCTGGAACAGACGATCGTTCTGCTTGATGTCGAGATGGACAATGTCGCGGCTCCTCCGGTAACTGCAGTCACGGGTGCGACCAGGCCGCAGCAGAGAGCCCCGGCCCAGTTGCAGCAGGGTAAGAAGAAGATGCGGTCGGTGGACGACGACAAGGTGTTCAAGAAAACGCGACTGCAAGCGATTATCGGTCTGCAACAAGAGATTAGCCCGACCACTTCATTCAGCGGCAGTTTTTATCGTAGCCAGGAAGTGGACTATGTCTCCAACTCCGCGATCGGGACGTTCAATCAGGAATTGTTTGAAAGGAATACAGTTGTTACATTACGAGGTCAGTACAGCGCTGATGATGTGGGAGAGATCATAGAAGGCGGTGAGCTTCTGTCAAAGAAAAAGAAGGCGATGAACGCTGCCCTTATGGTGACACAGATTCTGTCTCCAACGACCGTGCTGGATTTGAGCTATGATTTTATGCACATGAACGGCTTCCTGAGCGATCCGTACCGCCGTGTGGAGGTATTCAATCCTGATGGTTCGCTAGATACCCTCCTCGATGGAACATCTCCAAAAGAATTCCATCCGGATGATCGAATTCGTCATGCCGGGACGGCAAGGATTAGTCAATCGATTCCTTTCATCGAAACCGCCGTGATCGGCAGCTACCGGTACTACGCCGATACCTGGGCGATACGATCTTCAACAGTGGAAATGAAACTCAACAAGTACATTGTCAACGATCTCATGGTGAGTGCTCAGTACCGGTATTATACTCAAACGGGGGCGTCCTTTTACCGCGATAGGTACGTCGGTTCGGTGTTTTTGCATGAGGCGTACAGAACTGCTGATTACAAATTAAGAAACTTCAATGCAAACAGTTTCGGCATCGGTCTCACGTGGTTCCTGCGCGGGCTTAGTGATCTCGAGTTTCTCCAAGATTCGTCGTTCGAGGTGAGGTGTTTTCGTTATTTCAATACGCTGGACTTCTCAGCCACGATTCTTCAGGGTGGGCTGACGTTTTCGATTTGACAGTTTTCCGGGTGGTCGATAGGGATCTGCAGCGCCGGTTGGCTCAGCTTCCTCGATTAGATTCTTCCTTGATCATCGGGGATCTATTTCTATCAGGTAAAGGCGGGAAACTTCTCCGCTACGAAGAGGATGGTGTTGATTAAATAGTTGCGACGTAAAGCGATATCGAGGGGAGGACCCTCCAAATCGTGCCACTCCTTACCGGCAGTGGCACGATTTGCTTAATTGGTCGAGAAAATTCTACAGGAGCACAAGATGAGGCTTCCCCGGCCGTTGAACATCATATGAGAAAGCTTATTTTAGTAACTCTTCAGATGGCATATTTGTTGCGCAGATGGGATGTACTGTGTTCTGAAAAACGAACGTGACCTATGAGACGTCATCACGGACGCGTCATCCGAACATCTCTTGTACTTTGCACTCACAGTCAGACATGGCACATAAAGTATTTGTTGCATTCTTGATATTCATCGTCATTACAGCAGTCGTTGCACTGGGTGCTCATGGACTGAATTATTACCTCACACCACTCCATGAGAGGACTTTTCGGAGCGACTATGAGGTCATGAAGCCGTCAGCCTCGTACGGCCTGGGGCTGGGAATCGTCGGGGCGCTACTGATAACTGTCGGTGTGTCCACGTATTCCAGTCGGAAGCGTGTTCGTGCGTTATGGAATCTTGGCAAACTTTCTCGATGGCTCGAGTTTCATATTTTCCTCTGCCTTCTTGGTCCTGTCCTCGTCGTATACCACACAACCTTCAAGACCGGTGGTATTGCTGGATTGAGCCTTTGGACAATGCTCGCAGTGGTCGCGAGTGGTCTTATTGGACGATTTCTGTACGTGCAGATTCCGAGGAACAAGAGAGGAAATGAGCTATCGGCCGCTCAGATTTCTAGCGAACTTCAACAGTTGAGTGAGAGGATTGCATCAAGTCCGCTCGGTTCTCAGATTATTCGGAGGATGGAAGAGAGTTTCGCCGCTCTCCCGAAACCCGAGTCTCTCTCGGAGACAGTACGAGTTCTCCTCCATCTGCACGGGATACGCAAACAGGTAAGGACATCAGTACTTGCGTTCATCTCCGGTCGGACCCAGTCCCGGCACGTCGCTCGGGAGCTCTATCGAGTCGCCGCCACACGCGCATTGTTGCAGCAGAAGTCTCTGATGCTGACCCAGGTAGAAAAGTTGTTTCATTACTGGCATGCAGTGCACCTGCCGTTCAGTATTATCATGTTCATTACGCTTGCGGCGCATGTGACAGCGACTATCCTCTTCGGATACAGCTGGATTTTCTAGGATGACAAAAGCGAAACTGCACAAATCAATCCTCATAGTTGTCGGAGGAGTGGGAGCGTCTGTGGTTATTGGACTTGTTGTGATGCGTGACTCTGGCTCGGTGCGTTCCGATTCGACGGGAACGTCTCAAGTTCCATCGTCGTTCTTCCTTGGAGGCGTGAGTCAAAGCGTGAAAGAGAAAATTACACACCTTCGTCACATCGTCGACAAGGATCCCCGGAACTCGCGCGCGGCATTCGAGCTGGCGCAGTTGCTTCAGGACTCGCATGATAACCGGGAGGCGGCGAAGTTTTATGCCCGGGGTTTAGAGTCAGATTCCCTGAACAATGCTGCCCGTGTCGATTATGCATTGTGCCTCTATGAGATCGGGAACATGAGCGACGCACTTGAACAGAGTCGGATTGTGCTCCGCAATAACCCGGTCCACGCTGAAGCATTATTCAATGTTGGGGCGATATTCGCAAATAGCGCGAACCGTGATTCGGCGGAGATCTACTGGTCGAAGCTGATCTCCAATCATCCGGGTCATGAGCTGGCGGATAGGGCGAAAGACAACCTGAGGCTGCTGAGAGGAAATTCGACATTGCTTTAGGGGACGATGGGGGAAAGGGATTGAACACATTTCGCTGGAGGAAGATCATTTGAAGTTGCGGACGCTGGTTGGCACCATTGTCTTGACCGCTCTTCGAGTAGGCATTGCGTACGCCCAGTTTTCGCCTGGACCGCTTTCGAGAGGCCACCAGGACCTTGAAGGAATAGAAAATTGTACGCAGTGCCATGAGGTTGGCAAAGAAATTAGTGGACAGAAGTGTCTCTCATGCCACGTCGAAATTCGGAAAAGCATTGACGCGAAACAGGGGTATCACTTTAACGTTTCGTCCCAGAAATGCGTGGCATGTCACAAGGACCATCTGGGGAGGGACGTGGAAACGACACTGTGGGATCCAAATACGTTCGATCATGGCAAAACGGGCTTTCCCCTTACAGGTATGCATCTTTCGATCCAATGTATGGATTGCCATGCAAAGAAGTACGTCAAGAGCCCTGACGTCCTGAAGATCATTGCGAAAACGAATAGTGAAACGTTTCTCGGCCTCAGCTCTTCGTGCGTTGGTTGTCATGCAGACCGACATGCGGGAACTGTTTCTCTGGAGTGTCAGACATGTCACGGGACAACCGTGTGGGCACCGGCTCCGTTGTTCGATCATGCCCGGACGAAGTTCGCGCTCGCCGGGAAGCATATCCCTGTTCCGTGCAGCAAGTGTCACGCCGAAATGGCTCGTGTGGTCAAGGACAAGCCTGTCGTTTTTACCGCAAAGAGTTTCAGTGACTGCATACCGTGTCATAAGTCCCCTCACGGGAGAAAGTTCGCGAATCAAACATGCGTCTCGTGCCACACAGATCAAGGGTGGAATATCACGCCGGCTGAAAAGTTCGACCACAACCTCACGTCCTTCAAGCTTGTGGGAGCCCATGCGAGAGTCCCGTGTAAGGATTGTCATAAGGGAGGGAGCAATACGACCTTTGCCAAGGCATTTAAGATCCCTCACGCAAAATGTGTAGACTGTCATTCTGATTACCACCGGGGTGATTTTTCCACGATGTACAAGGATAATTGTACACCCTGTCATAATGAGGATGCATTCACACCATCCACCTATACCGTGGCTGCGCACAATCGAACGAATTTTTCACTGACGGGTGCGCATATAGCGACACCGTGTGAAAAATGTCATACCAAAGACAGGGTTGGCCGGAACATTTTTCGGTTCGCGGACCTGAAGTGCGAACCATGTCACAAGGACGTACATGGGGGCCAATTCATGAGCACGAGACTTGTCGCAAGCTGCGGGCAGTGTCACACTTCAAATGACTGGCGGAAGTTGGTATTTGACCACGATTCACAGAGCTCATTTTCTCTGGCTGGGGCCCACAAGAAAGTTGAATGTCGCGAGTGCCATTTCGAGGAGCGAATCGGCAAAACCACAATTGTGCGATACAAACCGCTTTCGACGAGATGTGAGTCCTGTCATAAGGAAGGGACAGTCAAAAATGGGTAGGCTTCTTGTCATGCTTCTCCTCTTGGCCGAAGTGGCCTTTGCCCAAGATTCGCCTCACGGGCCGTTACGGTTTGAGTGTCGCGAATGCCACTCCACGGATTCCTGGTCGATGAGGAAGGATGCGTCTTTTGACCATGCGGTCGTCGGCTTTCCATTGACTGGCCAGCACAAAGTGATCGACTGTGTGCCGTGCCATGCGGGATTGAAATTCACTGCGCTACGCTCGGACTGCGTGTCATGCCATGCGGATGTCCACAAAGGTGAACTCGGCGGCGATTGCGCTCGATGTCATTCGCCCGAAGCGTGGCAGATTCCGGACATGGTGCAGAAACATCAACAAACACGGTTCCCGCTTCAGGGCAGGCACCCCACGATCGACTGCCAATCCTGTCACTCCAATGCCGCTCAGCACCAGTACGCGGGGACGCCGACCACGTGCATCGGATGTCATCGCAGCGATTATGAGTTGACGCAAGCTCCCAACCATATTGCTGCGGGATTTCCCACCGATTGTGTCAAGTGCCATCGTGTAACGGCATTGGTATTCCCCCAAGGCTTCGACCATAATTTTACTGCTTTTCCCCTGACAGGGGCACACAGAGCTGTGGCGTGCAACTCATGCCATACGAATCAGGTGTACCGGTCGACCCCTTCTGAGTGCGTTGCGTGCCATCTGGTTGACTATGTTTCGACATCCAGTCCGAATCACCTGCAGGTGAACTTTGAAACGACGTGTGAGAATTGCCATACGACGACTCGCTGGCTGGGCGCAGCATTCGACCACAACCGAACGAGGTTTCCTCTCACCGGCGGCCATATGCAGCTTTTGTGTGCCAGTTGCCACGGCGATAATGTGTTTACCGGTAAATCGATGGAGTGCTTCAGTTGCCATATCAACGCATACAACACGGTACAGGACCCAAATCATCTTGCGAACGGTTTCGCCATCACGTGTCAAAACTGTCACGGGACTGCGGCATGGAGACCGTGGATCACGGATCATGATGGGTCCTACTTTAGGATTTACTCCGGTGCTCATCTGAACACGTGGGGAGCCTGTTCGAATTGTCACCATGCGTCGGCTGCGTATTCGGATTTCACTTGTGTGAGCTGCCATCAACACAGCCAGAGTCTTACGGACCCGCTCCATGCCACTGTCCCCGGCTATGTGTACCTCAGCATTCTCTGTTACAGCTGCCATTCAGGTGTGTAATGAGACGAATGCTTTTCATAGCGTGCTTGCTCCTTGTTCTCGGCGTCGATGCGAAACAGAAAATCGTAACGGGAAAAGTTACGCATGTCTCTGCCGACGCAGTGTTCACTTCTCTCGGACGAGAGCGCGGTATCCGGGATTCGACTCTTGTCTATGTGATTTCACGGGGTGATACGGCTGCTGTGTTGAAGGCTTTTGCTGTAAGTTCACAATCATCGGCGTGCAGAATAGTGCGAATGAAGCGAGCAATCAGCATTGGCAATGACGTGATAGCGCTGTTATCAGTTTCCGAGAATGGCCAGACCGTGTCGGACAAGGCCAATGGGAGCAGGAATGGTCAACGTGCCGGCAAGTCAGTGCGAAAGGAGGCCGAATCAATCGTAACCATTGAAGGCAGGGTAACTGCCCAGTATCTCACCACACGATATGAGAATTCATCCTATGATTTCTCACAACCGGGCATTTTCCTCAACCTTCGTGGCACTGCCCGTGATCTCCCTCTGAAGTTCGAAATGTATTCCACCATTCGATCATCGTCAGTGGGGGGCACGAGCCCATTCTCCAGTAACGCGAGGAATCAAACGAGACTTTATCGCCTCTTGCTTGGGTATGATGACGGGGAGACGGTGGTGTCCGTTGGCAGAATCCTTCCGCAGTTTGCCGTATCCGCCGGCTACGTCGACGGGGTTCTGTTCTCGAAGAGGTTTGGCACAATCGTCGTCGGATCTTCCTTTGGATTTCAACCTGATCTCTCACTGAGAGGTCCATCCACAGATCTCAAGAAGATTGCACTGTTTGCAAATTATCGCTCAGAAGCGCCGATGAATATTTCGATCTCCACGGCGTATGCGAGGACGTATTTTCAGTCACAGCTCGATCGTGAGTTGATTGGCCTCCAGGTGCACGTCATCTCTTCCAGTGCACTGTTCGTATTTGCCACGAGTGAGGTCGATTTGAGGAAAAAGTCGGGCGGTGAACTTGTTTCCTCCCCGTCCCTCACAAATGGGTTCATAAACGTGAACTATCGATTGACGAATTTCGCGACCGTGAGCCTGGGTGCTGACGCATCGAGACCGTTTAATTCATTCTCCTCTGTGCGATCTGTCCCGGATTCACTTCTTGATGATTGCCTACGCACTGGATTGAACATGGGGATCAGTTTCTCGCTCCCCGGGGGAGTCATGCTTTACAATACGTACACGCCGCGGACATCTGGATCATCATTCGGCCGTGAGTATTCGAACTATTCGTCGCTGAATTTTTCGGATGTCCTCTCAACGGGGACGAACGTGCGTTCACATGTTGTGGTCAACGAGAATACATATGCCCGGTCGCGCGGCTACGGGTTCAATGTTCAGAAGAACTTCAACGGCATGTTTGATTTAAGTCTCCGCTATCAGCAGTATCTGTTTACTATTCGGCAAGTAGACGAGCGAGATCGTAGTTCCACTGTCGGGGCGGACATTCTGGTCCCTATCACGAATCAATGGAGCGCACTCTTGAGCTATGATCGCCTCAATGGCTATGGATCAAATTCTCATTCACTGTATGCTGAAATCAATGTGAGGTTCTAATGGAATCCGTCGTCACGATTGTCATTTTTGCGTCACTGTTAGTGTTAATTGTCATTCCGCACTGGAGGAGAGTTGCGAGGCACAGGGCGGAATCGGAAAGAAAGTTTGAAAAGATTGTGAAGTTCGGGCTTAAGCAGCCCGCCACTCTCCATCCGCACATTGATCTGCTGGCCTGCATCGGGTGCGGCAATTGTGTGCGCGTATGTCCAGAAAAGGTTCTGGGCACGGTGGCTGGGAAGGCGGCAATTGTGAACAGTACGCATTGCATTGGCCATGGGCTCTGCGCTGCTGTATGCCCCGTTGGTGCCATCAAGCTTGATTTCGGCGAACCCAGCGAGGGGATGGAGATTCCGTTGTACGATGAGAATTATGAAACGAACGTCGAAGGTCTCTATCTTGTTGGCGAGATCTGCGGCATGGGGCTGATCAGAAACGCAGTTGCGCACGCGCTGAAAGCCGTCGATGATGTGCTACGAAAGAACCGAAGGAGGCCGCCAAATGGGTTCGATGTCGTTGTTGTCGGCGCCGGGCCCGGAGGAATTGCAGCGGCACTTGCGTGTCAGGCAAGGAATCTTCGATACGTCGTGCTCGAACAGGGTGAGATTGGTGGGACGATTCTGCATTTTCCAAGACAAAAGGTCATTCTCACTACACCCGTAGAATTCCCGGTGTATGGGAAGTTGAACCTGTCAGAAATTAGCAAAGCAAAACTGCTGGAAATTTGGATGGACATTACGAACCGATTTCAGCTGAACATTTTGACGAATCACAAGGTCGAGTCCATCGATCAGAACCACGGTGTCTTTGCAGTGAGGTCAGGGTCGGAAACGTATCCTTGCTCGAATGTCCTCCTTGCTATTGGCCGCGGCGGCAGTCCGCGAAAGTTGGATGTACCAGGCGAGAATTTGCCCAAGGTGATGTACAGGCTTATTGAGGCTGAAACCTATAGGAACAAGCGTCTGCTTGTAGTCGGCGGCGGCGCCACTGCTGCCGAATCTGCAGTTGCGCTTGCAAGCCAGCCGGGGAATATCGTGACCCTGAGCTATCGCCGGGAAGATTTTATCAGGTTGAAGGACAGGACGGAAGAGAGTCTGCGGGAGTTCATGAATGCCGGCAAAGTGAAGGCGATTCTCAACTCCAATGTCGTAGAGATAAAACCTGATTGCGTGATTCTTCAGGAAGGCGAGAAGACGCAACGCACTATTCCCAATGATTTCGTCTTCATTTTTGCCGGTGGTGAATTGCCCACCGAACTGTTGAAAACAATTGGTGTGGCGCTGCGGACAAGTGAGGTGCACTCGGCTGTCGCATGAGTCTTTCTGACAGAAATGCCACGGCAGGAAGATCAGGGGAGACCGTGGGTGATATCCTGTGCTTCGCGCAGAACAGCTTGCTTCGGTTGTTGATTCTTCGCGCGTGACTGAAGAATGACTGACTGACTGTCGATTGCCTGTTCGCCGTTGACAGGCACAACGCTCGTGTACGTCCCCTCCTGAGTCAGACGCCGTGAACGGACAGTATCCTTCAGTGCCGTGTCAAGTACTTCCCGTGTAATCGTGTCAGCCCAATTCGGTTCTTCGACGGGAAACATCAGCTCCACGCGTCTGTCGAGGTTACGTCCCATCAGATCGGCGCTGCTGAGGTAGAGGTCTGGATTGCCGCCGTTGTGAAAGTAGAACACGCGGCTGTGCTCAAGGAATCTCCCTACGATGCTGAGCACCCGAATGTTCTCGCTCACACCCTTGACTCCGGGGCGCAGGCAGCAGATCCCACGAACGATGAGGTCAATCTGGACGCCGGCCTTGGAGGCCTCGTATAAGTTCTCGACCATTTTGATATCTGTGAGCGCGTTCATTTTGAAGATGAGCCGCGCCGGTTTACCGTTCTTTGCATGGTCAATCTCCCGGCGGATGAGAGCGGTCATTCTCTCCCGGAGATTCAACGGAGCAACAATGAGTTTGTTGAACTGGTCACGCTTCGAATAACCGGTCAGGAAATTGAAGACTTCAGACGCATCGTTCGTGATGTCTTCTCTGCACGTGAAATAACTCAGATCGGTATAAACCCGCGCGGTGACAGGATTGTAATTGCCTGTTCCCAAATGGACGTACCGCCGCACGCTATCCTGCTCCTTCCTGACAACAAGGGCCACCTTCGCGTGGGTTTTCAATCCGACCAAACCGTACACCACGTGAATGCCCGCTCGTTCGAGCTCTTTAGCCCAAATGATATTGTTTTCTTCATCGAATCGCGCTTTCAGCTCCACCAGCACTGCGACCTGCTTGCTGCTCTCTGCCGCCTGAATAAGGAGAGGAATGAGTGGTGATTCTTTGCCAATGCGGTACAGCGTCTGCTTGATCGCAAGGACGTTTGGGTCTGTTGCAGCTGCCTTGATGAACTGCACCACCGGGTTGAATGAATCGTACGGATGGTGGAGGATAATATCCCTGCGCCGAATGAGGGCGAACATATCCTCGTTTTCATCCTCCGGCTGCAACGGACTCGGGTAGAGTGGGGGGTCCTTCAGGTCGGGACGAGGAATCTTCAACAGCAACATCAGATGACCCAGGCCGAGTGGAGGTCTGAGAGTATACACATCTTCTTGAGTCACCTCGAGGTTTTCTATCAGGATCTCTTTTATGCGCGATGGCATGGTATCTTCGACCCCCACCCTGACAACGGACCCAAACCGTCGCTGTCTCAATGACTCCGCAATGGATCGAATGAGGTCTTCAGCTTCGTCTTCCTCAATTTCGATATCCGCATTGCGTGTCACCCGAAACGCGTATGACTCCTTAATGACCATTCCCGGGAAAAGCATCCCGAGGTTTTCGGCGATGAGATCTTCTAACCAGACGAATCTGAACGTTCTCCCCTCTTCATGACCGTTCGGGATCTCCACCAGGCGTGGAAGCACATCAGGAACCTTCACGCGCGCAAAACGTTCTTGTCCCTCAGGGCTGCTGACGACCACCGCAAGACTCAGGCTGAGATTTGAGATATACGGAAAAGGGTGCCCGGGATCGAACGCAAGCGGTGTGAGGACAGGAAAGATCTGACGTGCGAAATGTTCAGCGAGCCGCTGCCGCTCCCCGGTGTCGAGCTGGTTCATCCTCAACAAGTGGATCCCCGCCGCAGCAAGTTTCGGATGAAGGTCATCCCAGAAACAACTGCTCATCTGCTTCAACATCAACGAAACCCGATCGTGGATTGCGTTCAACTGTTGCAGCGGAACGCGGCCGTCGGGAGAATATTCGACAACATCGGCGAGGATTTGTTCTTTGATCGCAGCAACACGGATCATGAAGAATTCGTCCAGGTTGGAACTCACAATTGAAAGAAATTTCGCCCGTTCCAGTAGCGGATGGCGTTCATTCAGGGCCTCCTCGAGTACCCTGTGATTAAATTCGAGCCAGCTCAGTTCGCGATTGATGTACTGTGAAGGGTCAAGTGATGTTCGCTCCTGGACGAGCTCCTCGTCCACGGAGCGGGCGGTCCTTCTGCTTCTGACGCGTGCTGCGCGCGCTCTCCTCTTGGGCACCCGCGGGAGATCATCACGCTGTCCTGCGCGGTCCCTTTGCTGGAGAGCCGAATCCTGCCTTTCAGGGACCTTCTGTTCTTCTCGCGATTGTTGCATGGTGTTTCACACGAATACGTTCATATCTCAATATATGGCAAGTTCGGCAAGAAAAACAAGTCGGGCATACGCATGTTCTGAGGAGATCGTGAGGATGTCACTGGAATAAGGGGTGCTGTGCCGTTTTTTTGCCCGTGAGTTGCGAGATCACAGTCGGTGTGCAAAATGCTTGATTCTCAATAGCAGTCGGGATATATTGTGTTATCGGCTCCTTTCCGCAATCCCGACCAGTGCGCAGTCGAAAACGCAAAAGACCGACAGAGATGGGAAGAGATTGCCATAGCTCTCCTAGGAACGAAGCACTCGCAGCGATGAGTATTTCCCAAATGAAAGACAACGCCTTCGCCGAGGCATGAGGTTTCACAAAGGATTGAAGTATGCAGTGTCCTTCATGCAGAATTGAGATTCCCGACGTATCCCGCTACTGTCTCAATTGCGGTGCGCCGATTGGGAAGACGCTCACGACGGATCGGCGCGGTGTTGACCGGTTTTCCCTGATCCAGGATTACATCCCCGCCGAGCTCGCCACGAAGATTCTTACCGCAGGAAAGAAAATCGAAAGTGAACGGCGGCACGTTACCGTCGTCTTTGCTGACGTCACAGGTTTCACGACGCTCTCTGAGAAACTCGATGTCGAGCAGGTTTCGACCATCTTGAACGAATGCTTCCGAGGCCTCGTCTCAATCATTCTCAAGTATGAAGGGACTATCGACAAGTTTATTGGGGACGGGGTCATGGCGATCTTTGGTGCTCCACTGGCCCATGAGAATGACCCCGAACGCGCAGTCCGATGCGCTCTTGAGATTATGGCTGATATGAAACGGTTCAATGCGCGGAGCAGCACCCCGCTTCCGACACCGCTGGAGTTACACGTCGGGCTTCATTCCGGAATGGTGATTGCCGGTAATGTTGGCAGCGATTTGCGGATGAATTATTCAGTCGTTGGTGATACGGTGAATCTTGCATCACGACTCGTAGAGCTTGCTCCATCGGGTGAAATCTATATGAGTGCTGGTACCTACAACTTGGTGTCGGGCATGGCTGTTGCGGATGGTCCATCTCCCACGAGAATCAAAGGGAAGGCAGAACCGGTGGATGTGTACACGCTACGCTCCATCAAGATTGAGGCGGACAGGAAGCGGCCGCTTCGCTCCCGCGATGAACTTGTTGGGCGGGCCCGAGAGCTTGGACTGATCTCTCATGCGCTGGACGAAGTTCTCAAGAGGAAGCACGTCTGCCTCTTCATCCGAGGCGAGGCGGGTGTCGGCAAGACGCGCCTGAAGGCAGAGATGCTGAGGCTGGCGAAGGACCGAGGCATCGCGATCCTCGAAGCAAAGTGTTCAAGTTTTGAGATCAATACGCCCTACTATTTGTGGAACACGTGGCTCAAAGGGCTGCTAAAGCTTGGCGTGGATTCATCGGAAATGGTGGTGCGGGGTCGCTTGCATCAAATGGTTCAATACTATTCGCAGGAAGAACACGAGCCCTACCTGGCAACCCTTCTGTCCCTTCGCTACGAGCAAATACTCCTCGAAGAGGAGCACCATCGGAAGGCACGGATTTTCGATGCAGTTGCCAAATTAGTGAGTACGGTTGTCACACGGCAGCCTACAGTGTTTGTCTTGGAGGACCTCCACTGGATTGACCGATTCTCCCAGGAGCTGCTGGAGCACATCTTTTCGACCACGGTCGCTGTTCCCGGACTGATTGTCAGCATCTTTCGCGACGAGTATGTCTATGTCAGGAATATCACTCACTATGGTGACTTGATTGACCTCAATCGCCTCGACGGGGAGGATGCTCGCGCACTTATGAAACTTCGATTGGATGCTGACGGAATTCCGCCGAAAGTTGAAGATCTGATCCTTACACGCTCTGAAGGTAATCCGTTCTTTATTCAAGAGATCCTGAAGACGCTGCTTGAGAAGAAGGTCATCGCGGTGAGGAACAAGAAAGTGGAGGTCTTGTCAGATAATATCGAGGCCGGGATCCCCGGCACCATCCAAGGCGTTATCATGGCGCGCATTGATAAGATCCAGGAGAGTATCAAAGAGGTGCTTTTCAGTGCATCGGTGATCGGGCGGGAATTTTCGAGGCCGGTTCTCGAACACGTTGTCGAACGGAAGTCCAACCTCGTTCCCGATCTCCACGAGCTACAATCGTTGGAGCTGATTCTTGAGAAAGACGAAGCCGGTGAATTTGAATATCTCTTCAAGCATTATCTCATCCAAGAAGTTGCGTACAACACCATCCTGCTGCACAAACGCAAGGAACTTCATGTCTCGATCGCAAAGGCGATCGAGACATTAGTTCCGGATCGGTTAGTTGAGTTTTATGAGCTGCTTGCGTTTCATTATGAAAAGGCGGAGGAGTGGGACAAGGCTGCGGAATATCTGAGTCGTTCGGGGAACAAGGTGAAGCAGATCTATTCCCGGGACGAGTCGCAGAACTTCTTTGAACGAAAAGAAATTGCGATGCAGAAACTTTTTCAAGCAGGAAGTGCGAAATGGAGCTTCTGGGCGACCATGAAGGCGATTACCCCGCCGCTTATCGCGATGCTCATTCCCATCATGCCGATTTTTGTCTACGTCCGATTCTTCGGGAAGGCGCGAACGCCCGACGTGGTCGAGCTGTTGATCGTGGTAATCATTGCGAGCTTGCTGTGCATCTGGTATGCCGTGTCTCTGTGGTATCTTGGTGTCATTCCGTTTCTCAGAGGCCGCCCCAAACTGT
>Ga0247727_10011780_pt1 | contig 15164 bp, 11 predicted proteins | sample WisWelCaveWW1625_FD_202498 | JGI IMG/M metagenome (GOLD analysis project Ga0247727, IMG submission 202498) | Biofilm microbial communities from Wishing Well Cave, Virginia, United States - WW16-25 | ecosystem: Environmental > Aquatic > Deep subsurface > Groundwater > Cave microbial mat | place... | reverse complement strand
TGATTTCGCCGCGGCAGATGAAAACGCCGGGCGCTGGCTCTCCGATCTTGGTCGAATCAACCCCAATGCCGCCATTATTGGCATTCTGTCGGCAAAAGATCCATTGTTCAATGAAGCCATTTTGCAACTCGGAGTGGATGAGGCGCTGCTGACGTTGGACGAGCTTTCCGACGAATTTATCGAGCAGCTCGTCAATAAAATCGCGGCGCAGGATCGTTTGACCGCTATGCAAAAGAGATTGCGCGGCGAAATGCGCCAGAGCCAGATCGTGGCGAAGAGCAAACCGATGCGCGAGATTATGCAGCGGCTGCCGAACCTGGCGGCGTCCATGGCGGCGGTTTTGATCACCGGGGAAACGGGAACCGGCAAGGAGCTTTTCGCCCGCGCCATTCATTATCTCGGCCCGCGCAGCGACAAGCCGTTCGTGACCGTTGACTGTGGCGCCTTACCGGAAGGACTGATTGAGAATGAGCTCTTCGGCCATTCGCGCGGCGCTTATACCGACGCCAGAAATTTCTCGCCCGGCCTGATTCAGGAGGCCGACGGCGGCACGCTGTTTTTCGACGAAGTCGAAACGCTGCCGTTGGCGGTGCAATCGCGGTTTCTGCATCTTTTGCAGGAGCATCAATACCGGCCGCTCGGGCAGGCAAAATATGTCACGGTCGACGTGCGGGTGATTGCCGCCACCAACCGAGAGCTCGCCGGAGCGGTGGCCGAAAAAATTTTCCGCCAGGATTTGTATTATCGCCTGAACGTCGTGCCGCTATGCATTCCACCGCTGCGCGAGCGCAAAAAAGATATTCCCGCGTTGATCAAGCATTTCATGCAGAAGTATGCGCCGGATTTGCCGGACCCGCCGGAAATTTCCGCCGAACATCTGCAGCATTGCCTGGCGTATGATTGGCCCGGTAACATTCGCGAGTTGGAAAACAAAGTCCAGGAATGGTTGACTCTCCCCTGCTCTGAACGCCGACTTGAGATGCCGGCGAACGGCAAAAGCCAAACCATTCGCACCCTTGCCGCAATGCGAAAAGAGGCGGTGACGCAATGCGAGCGCGCGTATCTGCAGAGCCTGATGACGATGGCTCACGGCAACATCAGCGCCGCGGCGAAAGTGGCCGGCATTCATCGCAAGAATCTCGCACATCTACTCAAAAAATACGACTTCGAAGCCCGCCGTTTCCGCAGCGCCTGATTTTTTTTCACAACCCGGATAGATGGAAATGCTTTGGGTATTCGGATTTGCCGAATTGTCCGGATGCCATCATGAAAATGAGGCGGTCGCGCCTCATCTGAGGCGACCATGCCTCAAAACACAAAACCCTCACTAAACTTCTCGATTCTTCTTTTCCATCAGTTGAGGCGAGGCATTAACGCCTCACTTCTCTATTCCAACCGAATTTTCTCTCGCCGCGCTTTTCAAAAAATCAAGGGATTATCACCGACATTAAATCTGGTGCAAGACTTGCACAAAGATTTTTTCATTTCCCGAAAGTGAGGTGGAATTTTGTTTGACACATCAGCGACCATGACATTTTCAAAACCCGTATGCTTTGAAAAAATCAACGCAAAAACCGGAGGTTTGCCGCGTTGCGATTGCCGTTTTGAGTTATCTGCGCGACCATCCGCAGGCCAAGGACAGCGCCAAAGGCATCGCGGAATGGTGGGTTGGCGAAGAGAAAAAAATTGTTGAGAAGGCGCTAGCGCTGCTCGAGCAAGAAGGCATCATCGCAAAACGCCGGCATCTGTATCAGTTGGCGCCCAACAAAACAATGCTGCAAGACCAAAGCTGGATTGAGAAAACCATTCAGCGGCTGCAACCGCGGGAATGAAGCTCAGGAAGGCTTTCGATTGAGCGGCGCCCATGCGCTGCTCATATCATCGTTTGCAATTTCGCAGACCATAACCCATATTCAGAGAGGTTATTTAATGCCAATCCAACCGACTTTTCCAGGCGTCTATATCGAGGAAATTCCTAGTGGGGTGCGCACCATCACCGGAGTGGCGACTTCGATCACGGCTTTCATCGGTCGCGCGCAACGCGGGCCGGTCAATAAAGCTATTACCATCAACAACTATGGCGACTTTGAACGCCTCTTTGGCGGATTGTGGGTGGAAAGCACTCTCGGCTATGCCGTGCGCGATTTTTATTTGAACGGCGGCAGCCAGGGAATCATCGTGCGGCTCAATCATGAAAACTTTCCCACTCTGGAAGCCCTCAATGCGGCGCGAGAAGTGGCCAATGCCACGACTGGAGCAACTGCCCCGGCTGCCGCAGCCGCCGCGCGGGCAAAAGCCAATACCTTCACCGATGACACGAAGAAAGCGCAAACAGCAGCAAATATGGTTGCCATCGCTGCCGAAACTGCTGCAGCACCCTTACCAGCAGACGCACCGGCTGATAGCGTAAAAGCCGCGGCTTTTGCCGCAGCCCCACTTCCCAAAGCCAAGTTGGCGATTGCCGGCATTAGCCTGGCGGCTGCTTATGAAGGCGCCTGGGGGAATAACCTGCGAGCGATGATCGATGTCGATGTATCGGGAGAGGTCGCAAGGCCTCTGGGGCTGGAGAAAGTTGCTCTGTTCAATCTCACGGTTATCGACACGAGTACTGGCGGCGTCACCGAACGCTTCATCAATCTTACGTTCGAGAACAAACCACGACGCCTCGACAAAGTGCTCGAGGCGGAGTCGAAGCTCGTGCGGTGGTATGGAAATTGGCCTAACACAACTCCGCAAGAGCCTAAAGTCGTTGCCGCGCACACCGCCGCAAAGAATCTTGAAGACGCTTTAGAAGCGACGCCGCCGAATGACGCTGCTATTGCTGCAGCCAGAACCGCGTTAGCTAATGCTCTCAAGGAGTTGATGGACAATGTGACTATTGCCGAGAAAGACCTGGCGGCTAAAGAGTTGATTCTGGCGAATCTCCGAAAGGCCGTTCCTCCAGTTCCGGCTGACATCACTGCGGCTGAAACGGCAGTAAACACGGCGAAAGCATTGCTGGCAACCGCAAAGCAAGCGATGGCAGCTTCGGACGGCTTGACTTTGACGCGGGCCGATTTCACCGGAACGGGCAAGCAGGGAGCGAAAGAGGGACTCTTTGCTTTGGAACAAGCTGATCTTTTCAACTTACTTTGCCTTCCGCCGCATAGTCCCGGCGGAGATATAGAAACAGAACTGATTGATGAGGCGGCTAAATATTGTAAGGATCGTCGCGCCATGTTGTTGGTGGATCCACCCAGCAGATGGACCGACAAGGATAAAGCGAAGAGCGGAATTGGAACAGACGTCGGTGCCGTGAGCAATTACGCCGCGCTTTTCTTTCCCCGTCTCAAGCAGCCGAATCCATTGCGAAAGAATCAAGTGGAAGATTTTGTCCCGTGCGGCGCGGTGGCGGGCATCTTCGCTCGCACGGATGCGCAGCGCGGCGTTTGGAAAGCCCCGGCCGGCCAGGAAGCAACTTTGGCCGGCGTGCCGCAATTAAGTGTGCCGTTGACGGACCCGGAAAATGGCGAGTTGAATCCGCTCGGCATCAATTGTCTGCGAACGATGCCGGCGGTTGGCCGGGTGGTCTGGGGAGCGCGCACGCGTGAAGGCGATGACCGCCTCGCTTCGGAATGGAAATACATTCCAGTGCGGCGCACGGCTCTGTTTATCGAAGAGAGTCTCTATCGCGGCACACAATGGGTGGTCTTTGAGCCGAACGATGAGCCGCTGTGGGCGCAGATTCGTTTGAACGTCGGCGCTTTCATGCAGAATTTGTTTCGCCAAGGCGCGTTTCAAGGCAAAACCCGCAGCGAGGCTTATTTCGTCAAATGCGACAAAGAAACCACGACGCAGAACGATATCAATCTCGGCATTGTCAACATCGTGGTCGGATTCGCGCCGCTGAAACCGGCGGAGTTCGTCATTATCAAGATTCAGCAGATGGCCGGGCAGATTGAGGCGTGATCGGTAGCCAGTGATCAGTTGTCAGTAATCAGTAACAAGTGATTAGTAACAAGCAACAGCAACCAGCAACCAATTGCTATTAAAAAAATAAAATCATGATTTGACCAGAGAGGCTTTCCAATGCCAATCACACCGACTTATCCAGGCGTTTATATCGAGGAAATTCCCAGTGGGGTGCGCACCATCACTGGGGTGGCGACTTCGATTACGGCGTTCGTTGGCCGCGCTCAGCGCGGGCCGACCGACGAAAAAGGACCGGTGACCATCAACAATTTCGGCGACTTCGAGCGCATTTTTGGCGGGCTGTGGCTTGATAGCGCGCTCAGCTTCGCGGTGCGCGATTTTTACCTCAACGGCGGCAGCCAGGCGATCATCGTGCGGCTGTTTCATGCGGACACGGGCGCGGGTGCGAAGCCCGAAAAGGCCGAGCTGAATGCGAACGGACTGACTCTCCTCGCCGCCTATCCCGGCGCCTGGGGAAATGACTTGCGCGCCCGCATTGACCACGATGTCTCGGAAAGCGCGGCCACCGGATTGGGTCTGCTAAAAACCGATTTATTCAACTTGACCGTGCGCGACACAAAGACCGGCGCCACCGAGGTGTTCCGCAATCTCACGGTCAACACAGCCAAAAAGAGCCCCAATCAAGCCGACAAAGTTCTTGAGAACGAGTCGCGGCTGGTGCGGGTCAAAGGCGCTTTGCCTGCCACTATTCCCACGCCCCACGGCAATCCGGCCGCGGGCAAAGGCGTCTTCGAAGACGACACGGCTTCGTCGAAAGTGCAAGATGACAAAAAAGCTTCAGACGGTTCTATCCTCGTAAGAGATGACTTCACCGGATCAGGCAAGCAAGGCGGGAAAGTGGGCCTCTTTGCTTTGGAAAAAGCCGATCTTTTCAACCTGCTCTGTCTCCCTCCGCACATTCTCGGCGGCAATATCGAGAAAGAACTGATCGATGAGGCGGCTAAATATTGCAAGGATCGTCGCGCCATGCTATTGGTGGATGCGCCCAGTGGATGGACCGACAAGGATAAAGCGAAGAGCGGCGTTGCCACGGACGTCGGCGCCACGAGCAATTACGCCGCGCTCTTCTTTCCTCGCCTCAAACAGCCGAACCCATTGCGCGATAATCAGATGGAAGACTTCGTCCCGTGCGGCGCGGTAGCCGGCATCTTTTCCCGCACGGATGTGCAACGTGGAGTCTGGAAGGCCCCTGCCGGTCTGGAAGCGACATTATTCGGCGTGCCGCAATTGAGCGCGCCGTTGACGGATCCGGAAAATGGCGAGTTGAATCCGCTCGGCATCAACTGTTTGCGAACGATGCCGGCGGCCGGGCGGGTGGTGTGGGGCGCGCGCACGCGCGAAGGTGATGACCGCCTCGCCTCGGAATGGAAATACATTCCGGTGCGGCGCACGGCTTTGTTTATCGAGGAGAGCCTTTATCGCGGCACGCAATGGGTGGTCTTTGAGCCGAACGATGAGCCGCTGTGGGCGCAGATTCGCTTGAATGTCGGCGCGTTCATGCAAAATCTTTTTCGGCAGGGTGCCTTCCAGGGCAAAACCCGCAGTGAGGCTTATTTCGTCAAATGCGACAAAGAAACCACGACGCAGAACGATATCAATCTCGGCATCGTCAACATCGTAGTCGGATTTGCCCCGCTGAAACCGGCGGAGTTCGTCATTATCAAGATTCAGCAGATGGCCGGGCAGATTGAGGCGTGATCAGCAATCAGCTATCAGCTATCAGTGACAAGCAACGAGCAACCAGTAACCAGCAACAAGGATGAAATTTTATGGCACAGTTCAGCGTTAATGCACAACGTTTCGACCCCTACAAAAATTTCAAATTCCGCGTCAAGTGGGATGGGCGTTACGTGGCGGGCGTCAGCAAGGTTGGCGCGCTGAAACGCACGACGGAAATGGTGGAACATCGTGAAGGCGGCGATCCGAGCACCAGCCGCAAATCGCCGGGCCGCACCAAATACGAAGCGGTTACGCTCGAGCGCGGGGTGACTCACGATACGGAGTTTGAAAAATGGGCCAACAAAGTGTGGAACTTTGGCTCCGGTCTCGGCGTCGAGGTCTCGCTCAAAGATTTCCGCAAAGATCTCACCATCGAAGTTTATAACGAGTCCGGCCAGTTGACCATCGCGTACAAAATCTATCGCTGCTGGGTTTCGGAGTTTCAAGCGCTTCCCGATCTCGACGCCAACGCCAATGCCGTCGCGATTCAGACGGTTAAATTGGAAAACGAAGGCTGGGAGCGCGACGTCGAAGTGCCGGAGTTGAGCGAGCCGACCTTCACTGAACCGGCGGCGTAATCGACCATGCGCGCGCTTTCTGCTTCGGAATTGCTGGAAGTTTGGGAACGCGGCTGGGCGCAGCCGCCGATCCCGCGGGCCATGACTTTGCTCGCGCTGGCGCATCCGGAAATGCCGCCGGAGAGTTTGGCGAGGTTCAGCCTCGGCGAGCGCAACGCCAGCCTGCTGCTTTTGCGCGAAAGAATCTTTGGCCCACAATTGTTCAGCCTGGCAAAATGCGGCGGTTGCAGCGAGCCGCTGGAATTGACTTTCACCGTCGCGGATATTTTGGCGGCAAACCGGCCGGAAGCGGTCGAGCCGCTGGTGGTGCGCCACGACGATTACGAAGTGCAGATTCGTTTGCCCAACAGCGAAGACCTGCTTGCCGCAACGCATGGCAATGGCAGCGCTGATACACGCCGGCTTTTGTTCGACCGTTGCGTTCTCGCCGCGCATCATCACAGTGAAGCTATCACTGCGAGCCAATTGCCGGCAGAGATTGTCAACGCGGCGGAAGAACGGATGGCGCAAGCCGATCCCCAAGCCGATGTTCAGCTCGCGCTTTCCTGTCCACGTTGCGGCCATCGCTCGCAAGCGCATTTTGACATCGTTTCCTTTTTGTGGAATGAGATTAATGCCTGGGCCTGCCGTCTCCTGCGGCAGGTGCATGCGCTGGCTTCCGCCTACGGCTGGCGCGAGTCCGAGATTTTGGCGATGAGCCCGTGGCGGCGACAGTTGTATATTGAAATGATCAAAGCATGAGCGACTTTCTCAACAATCTGATAGCCAAAGTCCAAAGTCCCGGCGAGGCGATTCAACCTCGCTTGGGGCCGCTTTATGGATCGCCGCCCATGAATTTTTTCCCGACAACCGGCGAACCCGCTCTTGATCTCGAAACAGAAGTTGACGCACCGGCTTCGAGCGAACCGTTCGTTGGCGCGCCACCATTGTTCGAGCTTGCCGATAATGCCTTGGCCGATCCACCGGCCTCGGCGAGAAGCGCGGCTCTTCCTGGTGCAGCAAATCCTCCTCGGCGGAATGATTCATTCACGCGACCGGAAATGGATTCGCGCTCGACGGCGGAGGAGCAGGCGTTTCAACACACGCCGAACGCGAGTAGCCCATTCGCCGCGCCTTCATTGCGAGCAGGCGCGGAGAGCGACATGCAAGATAAAAAGTCCGTGCGTTCTTCGGTTATTGCCGATGAAAAATTCGCGCCTTTATCAAACCGCGTTGCAGCCGAGTTGATGCCGCCGCCATTGCCTGAAGCGAAGATGGCGCGGCCAACGCGGGCGTCCAATATTTCTTCGGAGACAGAGAAGCCGATGCCTTCGACAGCTCAAAGCGGCGTCGTGATCGCTCGTGGTGAAGCCAGGCCCGCGTTGCGTGATTTCCATTCTGCAGAAAGTGAAAAACGCCCGGCGTTGCGTGAGTCGCTTCGGCCGCCCGAGGCCGCCGTTGCCGCTTCTTCTGCGCCGCTTTCACCGTTTGCAACATTAAGCCCGAGTCTGGGACCGCCGCAACTGCGGCCATACCTCACGTCTCCGTTGGCGTCGGCACAACATGCCAGCGCGGCGCAACCACAAGCGCCAACCATTCGCGTCAACATTGGCCGCATCGAAGTGCGCGCCGTGACGCCGCCGGCAACTTTAGCTTCACCATTCACGCGCCGGCGCTCAGGTCCGCAGTTGTCTTTGGAAGATTATTTGAAACAACGCAACGGGGGGCGACGATGAGCAATTTTTTGGCCGTCGCCACGGTGACGGCGGCTCTTGGCAATCTTCTGCGCCAGGCGATACAAACGGAAGAGCCGGGCGCGGTATCGGGCGCGCGAGTGACCACGGTGCGGCCGGAAGATTTCGACGACGGCGCGCCGCAGGCCGGGGTCAACATCTATCTTTATCAAACCACTCCCAACGCGGCGTTGCGCAACAGCGATTTGCCGACGCGCGACTCCAGCGGCCAACTAGTGCAACGCGCCCAAGCGGCGCTTGATCTGCATTATTTGCTGACTTTTTACGGCAATGACAATGCCCTGGAGCCGCAGCGTCTTCTAGGCAGCGTCGTTCGCACGCTTCACTCCCAGCCGGTGCTCTCGCGCGAAGCGATCCGCAAGTTGATCGCAGCCATTAACCCGGGCGACCCGAATGACTATCTGCGTCACTCCAATCTAGCCGATCAGGTCGAAGCTGTCAAGTTCTCGCCGATCGTGCTGAACCTGGAAGAACTGTCCAAGCTGTGGTCGGTGTTCTTCCAAACCGCTTATCGCCTTTCGATTGCCTATCAAAGCTCGGTGGTTTTGATTGAAAGCGAAGAAACGCCGCGCGCCGCCTTGCCGGTGGCCGACCGCAATGTTCACGGCTCGCCGTTGCTGCGCCCGCTGATCGAAAAAGTTCTGTCGCAAAAAACCGCCGATGCCGCGGCTTTGGAAAATCAGCCGATCGTCGTCAATGACATTTTAGTGCTGACGGGCAAGAGATTGCGCGGCGAGCATACGCTAGTGCGATTCGACGCCGCGGAAATTTCGGCGGATAAGCTTTTGGAGCTCAACGATACGCAAATCAAATTCCGCCTCGAGACGGCGATCATTCCGGAGGAATTTCTGCGCGTGGGGAAACATGGCGTGCAAGTCGTGCATCAAATCCGCTTCACCGAAAACGGCGAGCTGCACAACGTGTTCGAGTCGAATCCGGTTTTCATGACGCTCCGGCCGTCCGTGGAAGAACCTCCCACTTTGGAATGATATGAACGTCAAGATGAAAATAAACCCTGCGGCCGGTAAAGATCAGCGGCTCCTTTTGTTGTTGAATAAAATTGCCGCGCCGCCCGGCGCGGCTTCGAATCTTAGTATTGCGGCGCCGCCGCAGGAAGGCAAGATCATCAGAATTCCAATTACCGGCGTGCCCGAGGGCGATTATCTGGTTCGAATCAGCATCAATGGCATTGAGAGTCCGTTGCAACAGGAGCCGGCGACCGGCAAGTTTATCGGGCCGCAAATCAAAATCGGCCCCGCGCCTCCGGCGGTCAAACGGCTGCGCTCGACGAATATCGAATTTACATTCTCCGAAGCCGGGAACAGTGTCACCCTGACCGGCACGGTGACCGTTAAAGACGAAAACGGTGTTGCAATTAAAGACGCCAGCGTTTCGGTAACCTGGACACTGCCGGACGGCACGATCATGACGCAATCGGCCACGACGGCTGCCAACGGCATTGCCAGTTTCGTGATCCAAAACGGCCGAGGAAACTACCGGCTGAAGGTGAAAAGCCTCGCCAAAACCGGTTATGCTTTTGAGCCGAATAGTTCGGGCCAGATTTTGGAAAAAGGGATTTCTATTTTTGCGAGCAATAAACTCATCGCGAAAACGCTCGAGTTGTCCGGCATTGAAAAGGAAAACGTGCCTCTTCTTTTCGCGCGCGCCAGAGTTTTCGTTCGGGATGAAAACAATATTCCCATTCTCGAAGCGACGGTGCGCTTGCGGTGGACGTTCAGAAATCAAGCCCCGCAAAGCGGGGTGACGGAGGAACAGACGGCCTTCAGCAAAACCGACGGCATTGCCTGGTTTACCCTGCAGAAAGGCGAAGGCACTTATCGGGCGGAAGTTCTCAACCTCGAAAAAGGCGGGTTCACTTTTTTGCCGGATCAAGGCACGACGCAAAACGAACACGACTTGCCGAATATTCGCCTCAGCTCCGGCAGCATTTTCTCGACGGCCAAACAGGAAACGGACGGCACTTTCACCGTCAAATCCGGCACGAAGATCACGGCAGAAGCCGTCCCGGCGGAAGTGCCGGCGGCGATCGTGATAGCGCGATGGGTTTTGCCCGGTCCGCCGGGTTCGCCGATTGAGAAATGGCAGGAGCGCCTGACGGATGCGCAAGGCAACATTTCGTTCGAGATCAACAACGGCCGCGGCCTATATCAATTTTTTATCAGTGATATTTTCAAAGACGGCTATACATTTAAAGTCGAGGGCAGCGGCTTGCATGACGAGATAACCGTTCCTTAATATGGCGACGAATATTCCAAAATATGGCGACGAATATTCCAACAACTTCCAATTGGCAAGAGACCAATCAGCGTTATCTCACGGGGGCGCTGGCCGTGGCTCGTTCGGCTTTAGAGCAGCACATTAGCGGCGGACGCGACGCGGGCAAGAAAGACCAGGCGGCACGAGAAACACTGCAAGAGACTGCTGCCGCCATGCCGACGCCGGCGGCGCTGGAAACGCTCGGCTTTAAATTTGGCCTTTCTTCTTTTGAAAAAGATTTGTTAACTTTATGCGCGGGCGTGGAACTAGATTCAGCCTTTGCCGCGCTTTGCGCCAAGGCGCAGGGGGAGCCGCAGCGCGCCTATGCGACTTTTAGTTTGGCGCTGTCCGCCCTGCCGGAAGCGCATTGGAGCGCCATTACGCCGGATGCGCCGTTGCGGCGTTGGCGGCTGATCGAAGTCAGCGCCGGCAATTCGCTGACGCTGAGTCCGCTGCGAATCGATGAGCGCGTTTTGCACTATTTGACGGGCGTGCCCCATCTCGACAATCGGCTGGCCGGTCTGGTCGAGCCGATGCGCGCGGCGGTGGCGTTGTTGCCCTCGCAACATAAGTTGGCCGAACAAATCGTCACGGCATGGAGCGGCTCGGCTCACCTCCCGGCTTTGCCGATCGTGCAACTGTTTGGCGACGAAGTGGCGGGCAAGCGCGCGATTGCGGCAGCCGCGTGCAACAAATTGGGCCTGGGCCTGAATGTGATATCCGCCCAACTTGTTCCGACGAACCCGAGCGAGCTGGAAGCTTTGGTGCGGCTATGGGAGCGTGAGGCGGCCCTGAGCCAGAGCGCATTATTGCTGGACTGCGATGAGGCAGACACTGCGGATGTCGCGCGCCGCAACGCCGTCAATCGTCTCATCACCTCCGCGCTCAGTCCGTTGATCGTCTCGTCGCGTGAGCGGCGGCACATCCTGCAACGCTCGACGATCACTTTTGATGTGCCGCGCCCGACCGCCGGAGAGCAGCGCGCGCTTTGGCGCACCACGCTCGGCGCCGCCAGCTCCGAGTTGAATGGTTTGTTGGACGCGCTAGTGTCACAATTCAGTCTCAGCGCGCAAGCTATTCATGAGATCAGTGCTGAAGCATTGGCAAGAACTCGGCAACTAGTGATCAGTAATCAGTTTTCAGTAATCAGTGATCAGAAGGCGACGGTCAGCAACGAGCTTGCGGAAGTGCTGTGGCAAACCTGCTGCACTCAGGCGCGGCCGCGTCTAGACGACCTGGCGCTGCGCCTCATGCCCTCGGCGGCGTGGGACGATTTGATCTTGCCGGAGCCGCAGCGCCAAACGTTGCGCGAGATTGCGGCGCACGTGCGGCAACGGGCCAAAGTTTATGAGACCTGGGGTTTTGCGGAAAAGGGCAACCGCGGTTTGGGCATTAGCGCGCTGTTCGCCGGCGCCAGCGGCACCGGCAAAACCATGGCTGCCGAAGTGCTCGCCAACGAATTGCGGCTGGATCTTTATCGCATCGACTTGAGCTCGGTGGTGAGCAAGTACATCGGCGAAACCGAAAAAAACTTGCGGCGCGTTTTCGACGCGGCGGAAGGCGGCGGCGCGATTCTTTTGTTCGACGAAGCCGATGCGCTGTTCGGCAAACGCAGCGAGGTGAAAGACAGCCACGACCGTTACGCCAATATCGAAATCAGCTATTTGCTGCAGCGCATGGAGGCTTATCGCGGCCTGGCAATTTTGACCACGAATATGAAGAACGCGCTCGATCCGGCGTTCATGCGGCGGCTCCGTTTCGTCGTGCCGTTTCCGTTTCCGGACGCCAATCAGCGCACGGAGATTTGGCGGCGCATTTTCCCGGCGAACGCGCCGACCGAGGGCATCGACCTCAACAAGCTCGCGCAGCTCAATGTGCCGGGCGGCAACATTCGCAACATCGCGTTGAACGCCGCGTTTCTCGCGGCCGATGCCAACGAGCCGGTGCGCATGACGCACGTAATGCGCGCCGCGCGGAGTGAATACGCGAAAATGGAGAAGTCGCTGACGGATGGTGAGGTGAGAGGGTGGGTGTGAAGCGAAGAGCGTGGGGCGAAAGGCGGAGAGCGTTTCTCGTCTAAACAGAGCTTGATTAGGCATTACGATTCACGTTTTACGTTTTAAAATGAACATAGAACTCCAAATCGACGATCTCGTTCTGCACGGCTTTGCTTACGGTGATCGTTATCTGATCGGCGCAGCGATTGAACGCGAGATGACCCGTCTGTTTGCCGAACGCGGAGCGCCGCCATTGCTGGCGCGCGGCGGTGATTTCTCCCGTTTGGATGGCGGAACGTTTGAGGCCGCGCCGGGCGCGAAAGCGGAAACCATCGGCGCGCAAGTGGCGCAGAAGGTTTATGGAGGATTGAATCGATGAGCTTGCTAATGATGAAGGTGTACAATCGAATATGAGCAAAACAACCACGAACATGCCGCCCCGATTTCAAAGCAGTTTCGTTTGTTCAAAAGATAATACTAAGTTTGCGGCCGATAGTTGCTATCGGGGACGGAAAAGAGCGGCTGTGGCCGGCTTTTTGCTCTTGACAATTGCGGGCGTGATTTTGTTAGCAGCGTGCAAGAAAAACGGGACGCCATCTTTATCCGATGCCAAGAAAGCTGTCAAACAAGACAAATCTTCTACCGAGGAGGTTTATGGTATGAAAGCAGAAAGTATTGAATGGCAATGGGATGACACGGATCCAGGCGGCTACACCGATACTGATAGAGGTCGATTTATCTTTACGGTGAACGAAAAAAACAACACGACCGAAATAAGGCGTATAGTTTCAACAGGGGAATCAACGTTGATATGGTCTCGTCCAACCGCAACAGCGAACTCAGCAGCGTTGGTGTGTCAAGACGATGTGCTTTATGTGGCGTTCTATTCACGCAGTGCGACGGGCTGTCGTGTTCTTGCTCTGAATGCTTCATCAGGAGAGGTTTTATGGGAAACGCCATTACAAGGCATTGGTTCAATAGGCCACAGTAAATATAAAAACAGCGTTCAGATACGGATGATGGACGAATATCTTGTCATTTTCGGTTGGGAGGCGAGTGGAAAATATATCGAGATTCTCAATCCCCAAGATGGGCGCCTGATCTTCAACAGAAAGGTGAAATGATGAATACCCACCTTCATCCCAAAACCGAAGCCTCCAAGTCGAGCGAGGAAACAGTCTCTGGTTTTCGGGCAACACGATCAATTGAAAGGAGCAATCCTGACAAGAACAAGCAAGGCCTTTTGACACGTAGCTCGATATTGGCGAGCGATGCTACTTGTGGCAGCGTGCGTGGGATGAACTTTGCCAATATTTCAATCTTTGCGCCAGGGTCGTCACCACCGCCCATGGTTCAATACAAACTTAAAGTAAATCTGGTGACGGATCCGTTGGAACGAGAGGCAGATAAGATTGCGGATCATATCATGAACAAGCCCATTTCTTCTGCAAGGCCGCTATCTTCACCGGCAGGAAGAAGTGGGATGAGCGAATCAATGTCAATCCAGCGTGCCTGTGCTCGTTGCGAAGAAGAAGATGAAAAAGAAAAGAAAGAAGCTAAGGGAAAGCGAAATCCTGACGAAGACGACAGAATCGGTGCAAAACTGAAAGGTGTACCTGCCCCTGTCGGCCCGGAGCATGAGCATCAGATTCGCGGACTCAATGGCGGGCAACCTCTGCCAGAATCGGAGCGAGCATTCTTTGAGCCTCGGTTCGGCTTTGACTTCAGCCATGTTCGTGTTCACACTGAAACAGATGCACAGGCGTCGGCAAATGCATTGAATGCGCGAGCATACACATATAACGACAATATCGTGTTCGGTCCCGGCGAGTATGCACCGGGAACAGCCTCCGGACGCCAGTTGATGGCGCATGAACTTACACATGTGGTGCAGCAGTCACAGGGCCGGTCGAACACCATCCAACGCGATTTGGCAACGCCACTGCCTGAAGAGGCTCCACCTCCACAGCCTGATTTGACCGCAGCAGAGATCGATGAAGCAATTAGATACAACAGCAGCCGCTACAACGCGGCGGGAACACGCTTGATCCAGGATCTTGTAGGCACTGAACCGACGGGAACTTGGTCCGCGGACGACATCAATGCGATAGCAGCGATTCAGGAGCAATATGGCCTATCAAAAGATGGGAAGGTTGGATTCAGGACCTTTCGGTTCCTAGACAGAGAGGTGAGGCTCGAGGGTTTACCTCGAACAGACGCAAATTGTCTTACCTCATTCGTTATTAGGATGCAGCCAGAAAACATCGTCCCCCGCGCAAATGGAGCGACGATGACCAGACAATTTTTCATGGAAGCCCAGTTCCCATCCCATTGTAGGTGTGGCGACTATGAATATCGCCAGTTCATTCAAGGACACTTCACTCATGAGCGCGCAGGTGTTGTTACCGACGAAGGAGACTGGTTTGCTAATCTCCCGGCAGGAAGACTAAATGCCGCGTGGCAAGAAGATGGGCACACCGGGGCTGCTGCTTTGAACTATGGGCATCGTGCCCAGCCAACCGAGGCTATAAACCGATATCTGGACGACGCCGGTGCTGTTGATATGGCAAATGGGTGCCGTTATAGGGGCGAGGACACACCCGGCGGAAATTACGCCGGATGGAATGTCCCCGCCCCGACCACCGGCGATATTCTTGACATCCTCGTCCAATTCCGCGGTGAGATTCAGCGCTTGGGACGAGTTGTAAGGAGCAGAATATGGACTGCTCTTCGACGAAGATTTACCTTACCATAAAATATGCTAAGAGGGCATTTGAAAAGTCTATTCACGGCTCCACAGCTTGGATTTTTGCGAGACGTCGTGTCATGACGTGAATCATGGCCAAATAAACCATGGCTTCGCTGGTTTCCGTTTTTTCTTCAAAATC
>Ga0247727_10011779_pt1 | contig 15166 bp, 7 predicted proteins | sample WisWelCaveWW1625_FD_202498 | JGI IMG/M metagenome (GOLD analysis project Ga0247727, IMG submission 202498) | Biofilm microbial communities from Wishing Well Cave, Virginia, United States - WW16-25 | ecosystem: Environmental > Aquatic > Deep subsurface > Groundwater > Cave microbial mat | place... | reverse complement strand
CGCGATCGTCAGCCACCGCTACTGGTCGACGCGGCTCGGCGCCGACGCGGGCACGGTCGGCGGGCGCATCCTCGTGAACGGCGCGCCGTACACGCTCGTGGGCGTCATGCCGAGAAACGCCCTGGTCAACGTCCGCACGCTGAAGCCCGCGGCGCTGCTGCTGACGGGCGCGGCCGGTTTCGTGCTGCTGCTCGCGTGCGCGAACGTCGCGAGCCTGCTGCTCGCCCGCGCCGCCGCGCGCGGCCGCGAGATGGCGGTCCGGAACGCGCTCGGCGCCGGCCGTGGCGCGCTCGTGCGCCAGCTGCTCTGCGAGAGCCTGCTGCTGTCGCTCGCGGGCGGTCTCGTGGGCGTGGGGCTCGCGGCGCTCGCGGTGCGTAGCCTGGGGGTCGCACTCGGGACGCTGCCGCTGCCGATCACGCTCCCCGGCGACGTGGCGCTGTCCGCCCGTGCCCTCGGCTACGCGCTCATGGCCTCGGTCGGCGCGGGCCTCGCGTTCGGGCTGGTCCCGGCGCTCTCGGCCTCGCGTCGCGATCCGAGCCGCGCGTTGCGCGCCTTTGCGAGCACCACGGCGGGCGCCGTCTCGCGGCTGCGCGCCGAGCGGCTGCTGGTCGCAGTCGAGGTGGCCGGCGCGGCGGTGCTGCTCGTGGGCTGCGGGCTGCTCTTGCGCAGCCTCGACCAGCTCAATCGCGTGGATCCGGGCGTGGCCGGGTCCGAGCTCGTCGGCTTCCGCGTCACGCTGCCCGTAGAGCGCTACGACGACGCGGCGATCCTGCGCTTCTTCCGCGAGCTCGAGGAGCAGTCGGCGACGGTGCCCGGCGCCGTGTCGGCGACCGTCGCCGACCAGTACCCGCCGATCGGCTTCTCGCGCGTGCGCTTTCGCGTCACGGGCGCCGAGCCGCGCACCGACGACGAGCTGCCCACCGCGCTTTTCACGAGCGTCACGTCGTCGTACCTGCGGACGACGGGGGTGAGCCTGCGCGCCGGGCGCTTCCTGAGCGAGGACGACCGGCCCGGCCGGCCCCTCGTCGCGGTCGCGAACGAGGCCGCGGCCCGCCGCTACTTCGACGGCCCGGCCGCCGTGGGAAAGAGTTTCGAGATCGGCTCCGGCGAGCGCGTTCGGCGGATCGAGATCGTGGGCGTCGTGTCCGACGCGAAGAACCGCGGTCTCGACCGACCGGCCGGCCCCGAGCTCTTCTACCATCTGCACCAGGACCCCGGACCGGCGAACCAGTACTTCGTGCTGGTGCGCGCGCGCGTCGATCCACTCTCGCTCGTGCCGGCGCTGCGGGCGCGGGTCGCGGCGCTCGACCCGCAGCAGCCGATCTACGCGGTGCAGACCGTCCGCCAGGCGCTCGAGGCGCAGGGGTTGCCGCGGCGCGTGGCCTCCTCGCTGCTGCTGGTGCTGACCGCCGTCGCGCTGGTGCTGGCCGGGACCGGCATCTTCGCTGTCGTGTCGCACGGGGCCGCCTCGCGCACGCGGGAGATCGGCGTGCGCATGGCCCTCGGCGCCACGGCGCGGCAGGTGCGCGGGCTCGTGGTGCGACAGGCGCTCGTGCCCGCGGCTCTCGGTGGCGGCATCGGCATCCTGGGCGCGGTCGGCCTCGCGAACGGCATCGGCGGGCTCTTCTTCGGCGTCCAGCCCTTCGATCCGCTGACGCTCGCGGGCGCCGCGGCGCTTCTCGTCGCGCTCGCCGCCGTGGCGAGCGACGGCCCGGCGCGGCGTGCCGCGCGCGTCGATCCGGTCGCGGCCCTGCGCGTCGAGTAGCCCCCAGAGCTCCAGCCGAGGGGGCGCTTGTCCCCGCGTGCGATACTGCCGGCGCCCGGGGAAGGGGGCGCCCGCGCATGGGCGAGCGGCGGCTGAAGGGCCGATACCAGCTTCAGTCCGTCCTCGGCCGAGGTCTCGCCACCACCACGCACCTCGCGCTCGACCACGAGACGGGCAAACGCTGCGTGGTGAAGGTGCTCTCGCTCGCTTCCACCGATGCCCTGAAGGCTCACGAGCTGCTGATGCGCGAGGCGCGCGTGCTGCAGCGCCTCGATCACCCGCGCATCCCACGTCTCGTCGACTTCTTCACCGAGGAAAGCGGGCAGGACACGCGCGTGTGCCTCGTCCAACAGCACGTCGAGGGAAAGAGCCTCTACGAGCTGGTTCGCTCGGGCCGCCGCTTCAGCGAGAGCGAGGCGATAGCACTCGGCGTCAAGCTCGCGCGCGTCCTCGAATACCTCCACGGCTTCGAGCCGCCGATCCTGCATCGGGACGTGAAGCCCGCGAACGTCCTCGTGACGCCGGGCGAGCGCGTGTACTTGGTCGACTTCGGCGCCGTCCGCGACCACGTGCCCCACGAGATGCTGCACCCGAGCGGGCCGACGATCGTCGGGACGCGTGGCTACATGCCGATCGAGCAGTTCGAGGGACACGCGGTTCCCGGCTCGGACCTCTACTCGCTCGGCGCCACGCTCGTCTTCGCGCTCTCGGGAAAGGAGCCCGCCGAGCTTGGCAAGGAAGGGCTGCGGCTCGACGTCGCACCGCACCTGGAGGCCTCGGCGGAGCTGTCGCGGCTCATCGGCCGAATGCTCGAGCCCGACTGGCGCGAACGGCCGCTGTCGGCCACCGACGTCCGCGAGGAGCTCGAGCGGATCGCCGAGCAGGCAAAGCGCCCGCGACCCCGTCGGCGTCCCACGAAGCTCTGGCTCATAGCACTCGTGGCGCTGATCGCCGTAGCGGGGCTCGGCATCGCCCTGCTGAGCTGGAGACGGCTGCCCCGCACGCCTTCGGCGGCTGTCGGGCCCGTAGACCGCCAGGGCGAGCCGGCGTCGGAGAGCCGGTCGTCGTTCGCGTGGCTTCTGGGATCTCCGACGAGGCGCGACGCCTTCGGCGACCCGCTTCCGGAGCGCGCGTCGCGACGACTCGGGACCGTGCGCCTGCGCCACGGCGGCCCGGTCCGGGCGCTGGCCTTCACGCCCGACGCGGCCTCGATCGTGTCGGCGAGTGAAGACGGCACCGCGAGCGTGTGGAGCGCCACGACAGGAGAGGAGAAGCGCCGCTTCGATCTCGGCGTGAAAGCCACGTCGCTCGCGCTCGCGCCCGACGGCTCGCGCCTGCTGGTGGGTGGAGACCGGCAATGGACGGCGTGGCTCCTGGACCTGCCGGGCGGGCGAGCGGTGGCGCGGCTGCTGCCCGTGGCTCTGCGGCCGCGAACCGAGGTCTCGAGCGTCGCCTGGCACCGCGACCCGGCGTTCGCGGCCACGCGCACCGACGAGGCGATCGACCTGTGGTCGGCCACGGACGGCCGGCATCTGCGTCGCCTCCCGTCCTGTGGCGCGGGCGCGAGCCTGGTCTCTCTCGACCGGCAAAACGCCCTGCTCGTGGACTGCCGGGACGGCTTCGCCCGTGTCGTCGACGCCTCGAGCGGCGCCGAGCGCCGCCGCCTGAAGCTCGAGAGCTCGTACGTGCCGCTGCGCGTCTCGCCGGACGAGCGGTGGATCGCCGTGGCGAGCCACAGCCGCGTCAGGCTGGTCGACCTCGCGACCGGAGCCGAGTCGGCGCTACTCGGTGGGCCCCAGGTCGGCGCGGGCAGCGTCGCCGCCATCGACTTCACGCCCGACGGGCGCACGCTCGCGGTCGGGACGCACACGGGCACGGTGGTTCTCTTCGACCTGACGACCCGCGCCCCGCTTCGCGTCCTCGGAGCGCAGCTTGGACCGGTATTGGCGCTGGCGCTCTCCCCCGACGGCCGGACGCTCGCGGCAGGCGGTACGAGCCACACCGTGCGCCTCTTCGACGTGGCGACAGGCGAGGAACGCTTACCGGCCGATGCCGCCCACGCGGCCGGCGTCGACGCTCTCGACTTCTCGCGTGCGGGCGACGCGCTCGTCTCCGGTGCGGCCGACGGCTCCGTGCGCCACTGGGACCGCACGGGGCGGCACTCGAGCGTCCGTTCCCTGGAAAGGCCAGTGGTGGCCGTTTCCTCGCTGTCGGCCACACGCGTCGTGGTCGTCGAGCAGGGGCGCGTGCACGTCTACGACGTGGCGAGCGGTTGGGACGTGACCGGCGTTCCATTGCCGGACTTCTCGCGCCACGAGGGCGTCGCCGTCGCTGGCACGGCGGGCTTGCTGGCGGTGGGCGGGACCTCGGCGCTGCGGATCATCGACCTGGAGACGGGCGAGCGGCGGTCGTTTCCCGTGCCCCGGCGCGAGGAGGTGCTGGCGTTCTCACCCGACGGCCGCGTTTTCGCCACGCTTCGCGACCAGCCCGAGCCCCTGGCCGGGCGCCCGTTGGTGCTGCGCGACACGGCGACAGGCCGCGAGCTGGCCGCGGTGCCCCACAACCGCGGCGGGCCGCGTCCCTTCCGCTGCCGCTCGGTCGACGGAAGTTACTTCGGTTTCAACGCGGGGCTCTTCCGCCTCGGCAGCGACCCGAAGGCGCGCCTCGAGGGCCACGGCTGGCCGGGTCGGGCCGCCGGGCCTTGTGCCGTCTCGCCGGACGGTCGCTTCGTCGCGTTTCCCCGCGACGAGCCGGACACGATCGACATCCGGGAGCGCGTGCAGGGAGCCTCGAGCCGGCCCGAGCTCCGTTACGTGGCGACACTCGCCGGCCATCGCGGCCCCGTCACGTCGCTCGCCTTCGCGCCCGACTCGCGCACGCTCGCCTCGGGCGGCGCGGACACGAGCGTCCTGCTGTGGGACGTCGCTGCGCTGGGCTCCCCGGCCGAGGCGCCGCCGCGGCCGGTGCCCGGGCAGCGACCGCGCCTGCAGCTCACGTTCGACGGCGCGATCGAGGGTCCGGGCGTGACGGCCGTGCGCGTCCCCGCGGACTCGCCGCTGCGGTTTGTCCCGGGACGCAAGGGACAGGCGGTTCGACCGGGCGCGGCGCTCGTCTTCCCGGAAGCGCGGGAGCTAGTTCTGGACGACGAGTTCACTGTGTCGCTGGCGTTCCAGATGGAGGCCGAAGCCCTGCGCTCCGACTCGCCCAACCAGGGCATCCTGGCTTCGGAGCTCGTCACGTTCGACGTGCGCGACGGCGGCAGGGCGCTGCTCTTTCTGCACTTTATCCGCCAGGGAGGGCACACCTCGCTGGATCTCGAGCGGTGGATCGGGCGCGTGCAGCCGGGACGCTTCTACCACGTCGCCGTCTCGTCCCGGCGCTCGGACGGTGTCGTGCGAGTCTGTGTGGACGGCGTGTGCGGCGCGGGCCCGTCGGGACATGACTATGCGGATCGTGTCGGAGAGCTGACGCTCGCTGGCGGCGCAGCGGCGACCCCGTTTTCCGTCGCGATCGACGAGCTTTCGATCTACGAGCGCGCGCTCTCCGACGACGAGATGGCGACGGCCGCGGGGCTCGCGCGCGCCATTCCGCTGCCGTCTCTCGCCCCGCCGCAGACGCCCACGCCGCTGCCGCCGCCGCCCGTCGAGCAGGAGCCGCTGCCGCGCGAGGGGCTGCCGGAAGGAAAGGACGTCACGTCGCAGGTGAGCGTCGAGGAGCGATCCGGCTTCACGGTCTACCGCTTCGGCGGACCGCTCGCGCGCGCGCAGACGCTCGATCTCGACCTCGGCATGGGCGCCGTCTGGGTGGGCACGAGCCTCGGCCTGCTGCGCCACGACCCGCGTACGGGGAGCTGGCGCCAGTGGGACGAGACATCCGGGCTGCCCGGCGAGCGCCTGAACCAGATCGCCGTCGTGGGTGGGCGCGTGATCGTCGACTCGTCGACACCCACGTCGCCGGGCAACGTGCGCGGGATTGGCGTCTTCGCTTTCGAGATCGCCGGTCGCACGTGGACGCCGATGAAGGACGTCGGGCGCGTGTGGGATCTCTGGGCAGACGACTCGACGCTGTGGGTGGGGACGGGCAACGGAGCCGAAGCGCGCGACCTGGAGACGGGCGCGCTGCGGCGCTTCACGCGTGCGTCGGGCGAGCTGGTCCACGACGCGGTCCACGCGGTTCGCCGCCACGGCGAGACGATCGCTTTCGCGGCGATGGGGGACGGGGTCGAAGACACGAAGGACTTCGACGGCGGGGGCGTGACGCTGTGGGACCGGCGGAGCAACCAGTTCCGGAGTTACACGCCGAAGGACGGCCTCGCGCGCGGGTACAGCTGCGACGTCTTCCTCGACGAGACAGAAGCTTTCGTCGCGCACTGGGACGCGAAGCACGGTCTCAGCCGGATCGACCGCCGGAGCGGTCGCGCCGAGGCCCTGCGTCGCAGCGCCAACGGCATCGACCTGGGCGGTGTCGAGCTGGCCGGCGACCGCGAGACGCTGTGGATCGGCCAGCAGGGAGCGCTCGTGCGGCTCGACCGCGCGAGCCGGCAGGCGACGGCGCTGCGGGAGAAGGATGGCCTTCCAGGCACCATCGTCTCGGGCCTCGCGATCGGCGAGGACGCCGTCTGGGCGAGCGTCTACGCGTACGGGCGGGACGGCGTGCGCTCCGCGGGTCTCGTGCGGTTCCCGCGCCGCTAGGCCGTCGAGCATCCTGGTCGCGGCGATGCCGCGAATCCGCCCCGAGTCCACGTTTGCTTGGAGACCGGATTGCTGGGGAGTGTCGGGCTGCCGCGCCCGCCCTTTGGGGAAGGGGTGCGGGCGGACGCGACAGGCCCGACGGATAAGGAATAGCAGGACGCGTGCCAGCGCTTCGAAAGCGTGGTTTCTCGCATTCTGAGCCGTTTTCCGTGGGCCAGCGTCCCGCTGATGGACGCGGCCTCTCGGATCTGGATGCCGGTGCCGAACGCCACCCAATGCGAGGCCCGTCGGCGCTACACTCGCGCCGCCCGATCCCGGAGGTCCCATGAGGCATGCCCTCGCCGTCTCCTTGTTGGCGTGTCTGCCGGCCGCGGTGGCGGCCCAGACCGACGAGCCCTTCGGGCTGCCGCTTTCCGGCGAGGCCGCCGAGGCGTTCCTGCGCGCGGCCGAGCTCGTCAGCAAGAAACCGCTGAGCGTGGGCATCACCCACTCCGACCAGTACACGCTCAGCGACGGCAAGCGCACCGCGAAGGCGCTGTGGAAGACGATCGACGAGAGCAAGCCCGGCGTCACCAACTTTCAGGGCGGCGGCTTCGTCGTCGACTTCGCCGACTCGTGGAAGCACGAGGTGGCCTCCTACGAGCTCGACAAGCTCGTCGGGACGGGGCTCGTGCCGCCGACCGTCGAACGCACGTTCGATCGAACGACCGGATCGCTCCAGCTCTGGGTCGAGAAGGCCATGACCGAGGCCGACCGCAAGCAGCGGCGGATCGCGCCTCCCGACATCGAGGACTGGAACCGACAGATGTACGGCGTGCGCCTGCTGCACCAGCTCACGTTCAACACCGACGCCCGCAACATCCGCAACGTGCTGTTCGACCCGGCGTTCCGCGTCTACGCGGTGGACTTCTCGCGCGCCTTCGCGATCTACAACGACCTGCGCGCGGAGAAGGAGCTGCTGCGATTCTCGCGCCCGGCGCTCGCGCGGCTGCGGGTGCTCGATCGCCCCACGCTCGACGAGAAGCTGGGGCGCTGGCTGAACGGCCGGCAAATCGCCGCGATGCTCAAGCGGCGCGACAAGATCCTGGCGCTCGCCGAGCGGCTGGTGGCCGAGAAGGGCGAGGTCGACGTTCTGTATTAGGGCCGGGCGCGCTCCTCGTAGACCGCGCGTGCCTGCGCCAGCAGGGCCAGCACGTCCTCCTTCTCCGCGGGCGTGTTCCAGCCCGCGTGCGCTTCGGCGGCCGCGCGGACGCGGTCGATCCAGGTCGTGAAGTAGCGGGCGTCGGGAGCGGAGCGCACGGGCGCGCCGCCGATGGTCACGTAGACCGGGCTGGTCGTGCCGAACGGGTAGAAGTCGAGCACCGGGTGGCGCGAGCGCTCGCTGTGCGCGCGCAGGACGTACCACGCGGAAGCTGCGGGCCGGAGGCTCACCGTCGCGTCGGCGGACGTGCCGTCGGGGGCGAGCGGGACCGAGGCCACCACCTCGCCGTTGCGGACGATCTCGAGGCGATCGATCGGGACGATCGAGCGCAACGAGACGCGCGCCTCGAGCGCCCGCGAGGAAGCGAGCTTCAGCTCGTCGCCGGGCTCGCTCCACGGACCCTGCGTCTGTCGCGGCCGCAGCGCGAGCTCCACCAGCGGTCCGTTGGTGGCGACGCTGCGGCCGGCCTTGAGTCCATCGAGGAAGCGGTCGAAATCGAGCGGCCCGCCCGTCTTCACGAACACGCGGTTGAGACCCACCGGGCCGCGCAACGAGGCGTAGTTCGTCATGGCGTCGGTGCCGGCTCCCGCGGGGATGCGGAAGCCGCAGTTCAGCAGGCGGTACCAGATCGCGTTCGTGGCGCGGTGATAGCTGAGGCCCACCGCCTCGTAGAAGTCGAGCTTGCCGAGCGCGGCGTCGACGGGAAGCCCGATCGGGTCGCCCGCTTCGAATCCCGCGAGCGGATAGGCCGCGGGATCGCCGTCCCGCGCGGGGTCGGGCACGTTGTCGAAGGGATGGACGTAGCCGACGAGGCCGCCCTGGACGCGCGCGAGGTCGGCGACCGTGGCGTTCGAGGGATGCAGACTCCAGGCGGCCGTGCCCGTGTAGCCGGCGTAGTCGGGGAGCAGCACGTGGCGCGTGAGGCCGAGCAGGGATTGATGGCCCCACCAGCTCGTGTGGAACTCCTGGTCGTGGCGCACGAGGGTGCGGCTCGTCGAGACCGGATCGGGCCGGCCCGTGAACCAGGCGATGTCGGGGATGCGCTGCTCCTTGTTCACGATCAGGTTGAAGACCACGTGCAGGTCCTCGGCCTCGGCCATCGCGCGCAGCGTCGCGGGCGTCGCGCGGTAGGCGCCGCCGTAGTTCATGTGGACGTGCAGGTCGCCGCTCCACCACCCGCGCGCCGGCCAGTCGGCCATTCGCTCGAGCCCGATGTTCAGCTCGTGGGTTCGTTCGTCCGCCACGTCGAGCGTCTGCCGCACGGGCCGGTACTCGAGGCCGCGCGTGACCTCGACCGTCACGCGCCCGGCCGGCACGCCGACGTCGACGCTGCCCGTCGTGTGGAAATAGCCGTGTTCGATCCGCCTTTCCGCGCGGTCGTAGTAGTCGTCCGCGTGTCGCCAAGCGCTCTCCGGGACGAAGCTGCGCCCGTCCGGCGTCGTCACGGAGACACGCGCCGGGACGGGAAGGCCGTTCTCGGTGATGTCGATCCGCAGCCGGCCCATCGGACCGAGCCGCTGCCGCTCGCGGATCTCCACGCGGCGACGCTCGCCGCCCGGCACGCGGATCGTCCAGAGCGCCGGCACGCCGTCCTCGTTCGACACGTAGGCGATGCGCGTACCGTCCGGGGACCAGCGCGGGGCCGTGGCGTCGAACTCGCCATACGTGAGCGGAAACGCGTCCCCGCCCTCGGCGGGCACCAACCAGAGCTGGTGCCACTGCCGGCCGAGGTACGAGGCGTAGACCACGCGCCTGCCGTCGCGCGCCCAGTCGGGCCGCGCCTTCCAGGTCGTTTCCTCGTCGTGCACCGGGTGCAGCGGCGACCCGGGCTCCGCCTTCGTGTGCCAGAAGCCCCCGCTTCCCGAGAGGCGGCCGCGGTTCGAGACGAGCAGCAGCTCACTGCCGTCGGGCGACCACGAAGGCGAGAGGTACTGGTCGAAGCGCGAGTAGTAGTAGCGCGGCAGGCCCGAGTCGCGATCCTCGGTGAGCCGCTTCGCTTCTCCCGGACGTCCCTCGTCGACGTCGAGCAGGAAGACATGAAAGCGCCCCTCGAAGGCGGTCGAAACGAAGGCAAGCCGTCCGCCGCGGGGCGACCAGCGGGGCTCCACGTTGACGGCGCCGTTCGCGGTCAGCGGCCACGATCTACCGCTCGCGAGCTCGAGCGCCCGCAGCTCGACCGCGTCGTCGCGATACGCCGCGTACGCCAGGAGGCGCCCGTCGGGCGACCAGTCAGGCTGGTGGTCGTAGCCGGGACCGTTCGTGAGCTGGCGAGCGCGGCCGGTCGCGAGCTCGATGCGCCAGAGCGCGCCCTCGATCGAGACCGCCAGCTCGCGGCCGTCCGGCGACCACGCGGGCGAGGCAACCCCGCTCGTGGCCTGGGGCAGGTACATCTCCCGGTAGTAATAGTGGAGCGGGACCCGGACCTGCTTCAGCACCTTCTCGCGCCCGGGGCCGGGCGCGTCGGCCGCGGCGACGAGCACGCCCGAGACGAGCGCCAGGAGGGGGACGAGGCACGCGAGAGGGGACGTGGGTCCGGGGAGCATGTTGCGCGCGATTGTATCCACGCTACACTCAGCACGCGCGGCGCCCGCGACGAAACGCGGGCGAAGGGGGGAAGATGAAGGCTCGCTGCTGGCTTGTGACGGCCGCCGTGTTCGTTCTGCCTCCCGCAGCGTTCGCGGCCGAAGGCATCGAGGGCAAGTTCACGGTGGCTGCCCAGGTTGGCACGCAGTCCGAGGTGTCGGGCAAGATCCTGCAGAGTGCCCAGGGCAGTCTGTTCGACAAGCCGGTCACGATCGACTCGACGCGCTACCGGGATATCTATGCGCCGGACGTGCGGCTGCAGGGGCTTCTCGGTTACGGTATCGGCGAGCGCACCGAGATCATCGGGCGGGCGACGTGGTACGAGACGAAGCCGACCCGGGTCGAGGCGGGCAACCTGGAAGGCAAGACGCTCGTCGTCGCCTTCGAGCCCTACAACTACGAGGAGCTGGGCTTCGAGGTCGGCCTGCGTTACTACCTGGCGACCCAGGCGCGCCTGAAGTCATACGTCGCGCCGGTGGTCGGCGTGCGCTTCCTGAACGAGATCCTGGTGGCCCTCTCGGTGGAGGCGGCGGGCTCGTCTATCCGCAACGTGCCCTTCAGCAAGGAAGGCGCGGTCCCCGTCTTCGGCTTGGACATCGGCTTCACGTTCGATCTCGGCGAGCGCTTCTTCATCGGCATGGACACCGGCATCCGCTACCAGGCGTCCCCCGGCCAGTTCGACTACCTGCTCGGGCTCACGAAGATCGACGACAGCGACGGCCGCTGGTCGGCCCCGGTCACCGCGATGCTTGGGGTACGATTCTAGGCGCCGCGCCGCTCTGCCCACAGGCCACTCCGTTCACGGGGGGTCTGGGGGGTGCTTCGCACCCCCCAGAATAAGGAAAGTCGGCAAAGGGCTGTTGGCGTTTCGCTCCCCTCTATCCCACGCACTTGAGGAGCCACGAGCAGCAGGCCGCCGGCCTTGCTGGGTCCTCAAGTCCATCTCAAAGCGACCACGAGCGTAGAGGCAGACCAGACACGGCAAGACGAAACGAAGCAACGAACGACGGGCCAGACTGGGGGGGCTCTAAGCGCCCCCCCAGGCCCCCCGCTTTGCGAACACCCCCAGACCCCCCTGCATCCCATGCATGTGAATCTTGACTATTCTGTGAAGATTGACTAGTCTGAGGATGTCATGAGCAGCCAGGAGATCGACGCCCTCACGCGGACCGAGTACAAGGCCGGCTTCGTCACCGACATCGAGCAGGAGACGCTGCCGCCCGGTCTCAGCGAGGACGTCGTCCGCTTTCTCTCGGCGACGAAGCGCGAGCCGGAGTGGATGACGGAGTGGCGGCTCAAGGCCTATCGGCACTGGCTGACGATGAAGGAGCCGACCTGGGCCCACGTGCACTACCCGGCGATCGACTACCAGGCGATCTCCTACTACTCCGCGCCGAAGCAGAAGAAGGGCGGCCCGAAGAGCCTCGACGAAGTGGACCCGAAGCTGCTCGAGACCTACGAGAAGCTCGGGGTGCCGCTCCACGAGCGGGCCAAGCTCGCGGGCGTCGCCGTCGACGCCGTCTTCGACAGCGTCTCGGTCGCCACCACGTTCAAGGAGAAGCTGCGCGAGGTCGGTGTCATCTTCTGTTCCTTCTCCGAGGCTGTTGGTGAGCACCCCGAGATCGTCCGCAAATACCTGGGCAGTGTCGTGCCCACCACAGACAATTTTTTCGCCGCGCTCAACTCGGCCGTCTTCTCCGACGGCTCGTTCGTGTTCGTGCCGAAGGGCGTGCGCTGCCCGATGGAGCTCAGCACCTACTTCCGCATCAACGCCTCGAACACCGGCCAGTTCGAACGCACGCTGATCGTCGCGGAGGAGGGGGCCTACGTCAGCTACCTGGAGGGCTGCACGGCCCCGGTGCGCGACGAGAACCAGCTCCATGCCGCGGTCGTCGAGCTCGTCGCACTCGAGGACGCCCGCATCAAGTACTCGACGGTGCAGAACTGGTACCCGGGCGACAAGGACGGCAAGGGCGGCATCTTCAACTTCGTCACCAAGCGCGGCAAGTGCGCCGGGGCGCGCTCGCGCATCTCCTGGACGCAGGTCGAGACCGGGTCGGCGATCACCTGGAAGTACCCGTCGTGCATCCTGCAGGGCGACGACTCGGTGGGCGAGTTCTACTCCGTGGCGCTCGCGAACAACCGCCAGCAGGCCGACACCGGCACCAAGATGATCCACATCGGCAAGCGCACGCGCAGCACGATCGTCTCCAAGGGGATCTCGGCCGGCCACGGCCAGAACGCCTACCGCGGCCTGGTCCGGATCGGGAAGGCGGCCGACGACGCGCGCAACTACTCGCAGTGCGACTCGCTGCTGATCGGCGACCAGTGCGGTGCTTCCACCTTCCCCTACATCGACGTGCAGAACTCGAGCGCGCAGATGGAGCACGAGGCCTCGACCTCCAAGATCAGCGACGACCAGCTCTTCTACTTCCGCTCGCGCGGCATCGGCGCGGAGGACGCCGTCGGCATGATCGTCAACGGCTTCTGCAAGGAAGTCTTCAAGGAGCTGCCGATGGAGTTCGCGGTCGAGGCGCAGAAGCTCTTGGGCGTGAGCCTCGAAGGCAGCGTCGGCTAGCGCTAGCGCTTGTCAGGGGCGGCGGCCGCCGGGGCAAAGTACCCGTTTCGCGCGTGGAGGCGAACGCCCTTTTGGGTCACCCGGACTTCGACGCGGTGATACCGGCCGTCCCACGTCTCGGGAGCGGAAGGGATCCCCAACAGGTAGCAGGCCCGTGACCGCCGCAGGATCCGATCGATCGCCGAGGCCCAAGCCGCAGGGTTCGGTGTCGTGAACCCCCCTGAGTCGCTTGAAACGGCGTCAAACACATCCGAGCCAGTCCGACGGTTCTCACCGGGTGCCATGGGGAGCAGCGGGGAAAGGCCGCCGACGGCGCCCGTGCCGCGTACCCGATCCGGGCCCAGGGTTGGACTCGGCCAGAACAACGTATCTTCCCCCCACTTCAAGAAGTAGACCGGCGCCGCTGCGCGCTGGGACGCACGCATCACTCGCTCGTATGCGGCGCTGCCGAAGGGTCCAGAGGCCCGGTACGGGAGCGACGGCCCGATCAGGATCAGGGCTCGCGGCCCTGCATGGCCCTGCAGGGCCTGGAGCGAGGCCACGACGGCGTCGACTCTCTCCCAGTGCAGCCGGCGAATCTCTCGTGGCTCGGTGAGAGTCGAAGTCCGCCCGGGATGGGCCCGAATCCGGCCGAGCTGCGCCTGTAGCGCAGGGGTGTCGTCGGGCACCACGACGGAAGCCGCAACACCGGAGGCCGGTGCCATCAACAACACGCGGTCACCCGCGACGGCTCTCGACAGCATGCGTCCGACGGCGTCTCGGGCCCGCTGAATCTGCTGAGCTCTCGCGAGGACGTCGTCGATCAGAAAGACGACCGCGCGGCTAGTCTCTACGTCGAGGTCGGGGGCCCGGAAGAGAAGGATGGGCCGCCGCTCGCCTCCCTCGACGACTTCGAAGTCCTCCCGACCGAGATTGGCGACCGGTCGATCTTTGGAGTCGACGGCGACGACGTCGATCCAGACGATGTGCGCATCCACCGGGAAAACCGGCGCCGGGTCCGAAGGCCGTGGGCGATCGCGCTCCTGGGCGACGAGGCCGCTCGACACGAGAGACAGCAGCCCCAGAAGCGTCGCCGCGGCGAAGGGCTTGTTCATCGCTTCAGCCAATCGCGCTGGGCGTTCAGCACCAGGCCGAGCACGAGGCCTGGCCGCAGCAGCCGGGCCGCGCGCCTCACCGTCTCGAGCGGGGCGTGGCGCGAGCGCACGACGAACACGAACCCGTCGAATTGGTCCTGCAAGAAGAGGCTCTCGTGATCGGGCAGGAGCGGCGGGCAGTCGCCGATCACGAAGTCGAAGACGCGGTCGGCCGCGTTCAGCAGGCGGGGAAGGCGCCCGGCCAGCCGCTCCAGCGGCGGGCTCTTCGAAGCACCGCCCGAGAGCACCCAGAAGCCGCCCGAGGGGTGGCGCAGCACCGGCACCTCGCTCTTGCCTTCGAGGAACTGCGCGACGCCCGTGGCCGGAGGGGCAAGCCGGAGCTCGCGATCGGCCGAGGGGTGCCGCAGGTCGAGCTCGAGGAACAGGACCCGTTGCCCGCGCTCCGCGGCGAGCGCGCGGGCGAGGCCCAGCGCGACGGTCGTGGTTCCCTCGCCCCGGCTGCAGCCCACGACACCGATCCGGCGCACGCGCTTGTCACGGCCGAGCGCGCGCACGCGGGCGGCGAGCGTCCGCAGCGCGGACCCCTGGGGTGTTCGCTCGTCGAACGCCACCTGCGTGACCGGGCGTGGGCGCGGGTTGAGCCCGGTCTCCTCCTCGAAGGCCGGCAGCAGCTCGAAAATGGGAATCTGGGGGTCGGCCTGGCTCACGACCGGGCCCGGCGCCGTAGGCGGTCGTAGAAGCCCATCCGCTCGAGGTCGTCGGCGTGGCGCCGGGTGGCCTGCCGCACGGGCTCCGCGACCTGGTCGGCGTCCACCAGCAAGGCCGTGGTCGCGAAGTCGTGGCACCAGCCGGCCACCGCGCGCACGGCCCGCCGCGGGAGCTCCCTGCCGCGGCCCGCTTCCACGACCACGCGCGCCGCCGGCGTGATCTGGAACGCGCGCAGGGCGTCCTCCGCGACGAGCGCCCGCTCGCGCGTCAAGTGGAGCTGGCGCGCCGTCTCCTCGGTGCCGATCTCGGCTTCCGCGAGCTGCGCGACCGCGGAGATGGTCCAGGCGAGCAGGCTCGCGTCGATACTGCGGCTCTGATCGGACCACAGCACGCGGCGGCGGGCACCGTCGAGCACCAGATCGTCGAGCCGGCGCAGCACCTCGTCGTGCTGCAGGTCGAGCTGCCGCCTCACCGTTTCCCGGTCCTCCTCGCGCGCCAGCGGATGCGGCAGCGCCGTCTCGATCTTGCGCAGGGGCACGCCCTTCT
>Ga0247727_10011778_pt1 | contig 15167 bp, 12 predicted proteins | sample WisWelCaveWW1625_FD_202498 | JGI IMG/M metagenome (GOLD analysis project Ga0247727, IMG submission 202498) | Biofilm microbial communities from Wishing Well Cave, Virginia, United States - WW16-25 | ecosystem: Environmental > Aquatic > Deep subsurface > Groundwater > Cave microbial mat | place... | reverse complement strand
ACGAGATACTCCGGCAAAATCTTGCGCGAGCCATAAACCGGCGAGAACCATCCGCCCTGGTGAATCGTCGCTTCCACGGTAATGGGAATATCGAGATCGATCATGCCGATTTCACGATGCCGGCGAAATTGCTGGATGGTGCGGCGAAAGGCCGAGCCGTGAAAAAGCTGTTCGGTCGCGCCTTTCACGCGGATGCGGTCGAGCTGCGGGGTTGCGCTCGTGCGGCGCCTTTCTAAAAATAATCGCCGGCGATAAAAACGCCACGACCACCACGCTAAAAAAAACGCCAAAGGCAAGCTTCCCACGCCGAGACGAATCCATTTAAAGTAGTAAAGATAAATCCGCGCCCATCCGGCCAACTCCGGTTGCACGTCGATTTCACGCGCCAGCTCGGGAGGCGTTTCCTTTTTAACATGAGAGATCGGAGCAGCGTTTTTTTGCCTGGGCAACACGATGACCAAAGGGCTGCTGTCTTGTCGATTTAACTCGATCCACCGGCCATAAGGCGTCGTCAAACTGGGGTGATTGACTGAAAGCTCGGCGAGACTATCTTTGACGAGGTAAGTGAAAGAGAAGAGGCCGGCGCTATCCGTTAAAGTGGATTGGCTGAGAAATGAGATTTTTGCGCCGATAAGCGCCGTGCTGTCGCTTTGCAAAACTTGACCGGCCAGCATTCGCGAAACTGCCGGAGGTTTGGGCGTGATAAAAATAAATATTGCCGCCGTGATCAGCAGGAGCACGGCTGTTGCCAACATCCACTTCCACGGTTGCAAGCGCCGCGCGAGAGTTCGCAAATCTTCCGGCTGATTGGGCGCCGGCTGCGTTATTTTCTCAACGTCATCAACAGCCTCGGTGAGATGCGGATGCCGCTTGAGCCACTCATCGAAAACCCGATAAAAGGTTTCCTGCTCTTTAGGCGAGTGGCAAAGAATCGGCGCCAGCATGGTGCGCAAATGCTGCGGCTGGCGCGGAAATCGTCCATGCGCCGCCCACCCGATCAGCACGTCTTGCGCCGCCAGATATTGCTCCACGCCGATGCCGTGACCGAGTTGGCGAAATTCATCGATGAGCGCAAAAATTTCTTCCGGCGCTGCTATGGTTTTAGTTTCTGCCACCATTCTGCCAAAATGGTTTGAGCTTGTTCTTGGTCTTCCGCGGTTTTGATCAATGTATTCAAGGTGCTGGCGAGGCGTTCCGGTTTTTGGCGGATCGGATTCTCGACGTCCTGGCCGATTTCGCGCAAAACCAGCAGCCATCCCAGCAGCTCGGCGGTTGAAGGTTTTTTGTGCAGGCCGCTCACCGGCTCCCGCAATTTATGAAACAAAGCGAGCGCGTCGGTGAGCAACTGGCTGCTGTTGCCGGCAAAATGGCCGAGGCGTGCGGTCACGATTCGGATCAGACCATCCTGCTCCGGGAAAGGAATGTTATAATAAATGCAGCGCCGCAAAAAAGCGTCCGGCAAATGTTTCTCCGAATTGCTGGTAATGAAAAGAAGCGGCCGCATCGATTCCTCCGCCGCAATTTTCGCATTGCCAAGCTCGGGAATTTTGAAATACATCCCTTCCACTTCATTGAGAATGTCATTGGGAAAATCCCGCGGCGCTTTATCGACTTCATCGATGAGAACCACCGAACGCCGGCGGCCGCCGTGCTTGAAATCTTGCGGCAGGAACGGCGCGAGAGCCGTCTCTTCATTGGCGCGTAAAATGGCGATGCCAAGCGCATTGTAGGTGAGGTAATCCAAGCTTTTCTGGCTGCCTTCGCCGGTTTGCGCCGCGTGAAAACGGCCGAGTGTATCGTAGGCATAAAACAAATCGCGCGCTGTACTGGTGGATTTCGTTTCGAATTTCACCGGCGGATCAAATCCCAATTCCCAGGCGACGCTGTAGGCGAGCTGCGTTTTGCCGGTGCCAGGCTCGCCAGTGAGCAAAAGTGGCTGGCCGAGCAACAACGCGACATTCACCGCATCGACCAAGCCGGGATCGGGCAAATAACCGGCCGGATCATCTTGTCCGGCGCGACGTGAGATAGGCAGCTTCGCCGGTCCTTCCGTATGAGGTTTTTCCGGCTTGCCCGTGTAATATGGAAATTTCATCGCACTACCTCCGGTTTAGCTTCGATATTGATTGAGCAACTCCTTCAGTTTAACCGCCAATCGTTCCATGGGAATGCCGCCCTCCGGCGTGCACAGCTCGGCTTGTTCGTACAGCGCGCGAACTCTCGGCAGCAACTCGTCCATGTAACAAAATTCGCGGGCATGCTCTCTCACCCAATCTTCGACATCTTTGCGCGGAATGGCGCACAGCTCGGGCAGCGTCACGCCGTGCAGTTGGTTATAAAGCGAAAAATCGAGCGCGGCAAAAAAGCTTCGAGCCGTGCTGTTGATGGTTTTAAATTTCCGCTTTTGTAAAAAGCCGCGCCTCTCGATTCTTTGGTATTTCTGGCATAGACAGATGAATAAGAATTGCTTCGGCGCCAGATCTTGCCAGTCATTCCAAAATTTAAAAAATTCGTGGAGCAAATCCGTCCCGGTGTGTTGCCAATCTTCCGTGAGCAAATGGGTGTGAATCATGACCGGCGCTTCGTGTCGAGAAATGACGATACTCATCTCCTCGATGGAAGCCGCGCTGTCACCAACCAGCGTCGAAGCCAGATGGCTTCGCACAAGGTCGAAATGATTTTGCCGCGTCTCAGCAGATGACGGCCATTGCAACAAATAATCTTTGATATAAACGCGCTCGGTATCCAGCTTGAGCGCGCGGGGAAGAGAAACCAGCCGCAGGCGTTCCAGAAACATGTCATGGCACTCAAATTCGTCGCCATGAACGATACAAATGAACGGCCGTCGCGGTTTGCTTTGTTGATGGGCGTGCAGCGCTTTGCCCAACTCGGTTTCATGATAACTGCGGTCGCTTAAATAAGGCAGTAGGTTTGGAATCGGCGCTTGAAAAGCCTTGAGAGAAACCCGAGCCGGCTGCTGTCGTTCCAACGCTGCAATTTGCGGCTCGAGGGCATCGCGTTCGGCCTCCGCTTGCTCGATCTGTTTTTCCAACTTGAACCGAGTCGCGGCATCCGTCTCAATTGCACTCGCTTCGCGCAGACGCTTGATCTTCTCGCTCAGAAGATCGAGTTGATCCTGCAGCTCATCGTGCTTGCGCCGTGTGTGTTGAACAGAGAGCAAAAGGCGGCTCCTTATTTTAGTTTCTGTTCAATTTCGTTGATTTGTTGGTCGAGCCTGGTCAATTCCGCCTCCTCGATCTGGAGTTGCTGCTCTAATTTGAATTTCACCGCAACGTCCGTTTCGATGGCTAGGGCCGCGCGGATTCGTTTGGCCTTTTCGCGGCGCAGATCATATTCCGAGCGCAGCGCCTCGAGCTTTTGTTCCAGGCGACGGCGTTCCGTTGCGATAGGGGTCGAAGCAGTCGCGTTTGGCGCAGGCAATTTTATATTATCACGCGCTGCGGCGAAATCGAAAATCATTCCATCCGGCGAGCGCATGTAGAGCACCGGCGTGGCCCATTCCACTTCGTTGCCCTGCGCGTAAATCCCTTTGCGGGCCTCGGCCAGCGCCGCGTCAACGGGATGGCCATCGGCCACCGCGCTGTAAAATTCGCGAGCAAAGGTGATCGCGGCCTCGTCAGTAATCTCGAATTGCATCGCAATGACGGCCGGAATGCCCTGTTGCACGAGACGCTGCGCCGTTCCGGCGAATGGATCGGTGTGCAAATGACGCGCGCCTTCGCAGGCATTCAACACGGCTAAACGCAAGGTGCGTTCATCATGCAACAGCATGCCGAGAAGTTGGGCGGACACAAATCGGCTTTGGGAGTTTTCATCTTCTAGAACGAGTCCATATTCTTGCGTCTGCTCGTCGAAAATGCCGTGGCCGATGAAATGAAAGATATGATATTCGTTCCGGCGTAATTGGCGTTGCAACGCGTTGAGTGTCGCTTCCGGCAAGCGTTCGATCACCACGAGTCCGCGTTTCTCTAAATCACTCAGCGCCTGGCGCAAGTTTTCCCACTCGTGCTCGACATCGAGCGGTGGATAACCGAATGGGCTGGAGAGCATGGCAAGTATTTTGATCGGTGGCTTGACTTCAAGAGACTGAATGCGTTCCGGCAGATCGAGATAGCGCACGATCGGCGTTTCTGTTGAGAGCGCAAAAAAGCGATTCAACGAGGGAAGATGAAGATATTCCCACGGGATATTCGCCAACTCTGGCGCCTCGGTCAAGCGCAGGCGCAAACGCAAACCGCCGCCTCGCTGTACAGCGAGGTCGATACTGCGCCGAAGACAGCTCAACATCTCATTCCTGAAAATGGTTTGAAAAAGTTTGCTGCCAAAATCTTTGACCGCATCTTTTGCCGGCGGATATTGCAGAGCATTCATCGGACGAGCATAGCGCCGGTACTCGTCCAGCGTTTGGACGAGTTTTTCCAATTCTGCCTGACGAAACGGCAAGCTGAACTCATTTCTGGCTTGACCGGCCGGAGAGTTGAGCACGCGCGCTTTGTAACGCTTGCCGAAAGGTTCGATGAACAAGTCGAAGTCTTCGTAGCGCATTTTTTCCATAACCAAAAGCCGGGTGATGATCCCATAAAATAATTACGGAAAAGATACAGAGGTTTTTTGCAAAAGTCAACTTGTGGTTGAAAAAAAGAGGGGATTAAAAGTGGGGGAAAATGAAATCAAATACGCAAGCATTTCTCCTGGCGCGGCATTGCCGCAACCAAATGTCTCAACCGCGAATTAACACTAATCACCGCGAATAGAAATTAGCGTGCATTCGCAGAATGATGGCGACCATTGGTTTTGGTTCTGCTTGCCACGAGCAGTTTCTGCACTTCAGATAAAGACGCAGCTTTGAGAGATTTACGCACAAGAGCTTTGAGCAGGCGCGGCGATTGAATTGCTTGTACGGCGTGAATCGTCTTGCCAGGCACATGACCAAACTGGATGTTTAAAAGCTCAATGAGCATATCCTGCAGGGCTAGAACGCCGCCTTTCTGCAAGCCTTCTTCGCGACCTTCCTGCCAGGCTTCCTTCTTTTTGGCTTTCATGGCGTCCCCAAAATGAGGAAGTTTTTCCCATTCAACCTTAATCATATCGGACTCCTTGAGAAATACTCAGCTTTTAATAAAAAGTCAAGACTGATGTAAACGAAAACGGGACCTCACACTGCCTCCGGCAGACCTCGCAGCAACAGCTTCGCCGTCGTTCCAACAAATTTGGCTTTCTTAAAAACGCGCAAAACGGCAAGATAACTCTTCACGACAGCGCGGGCTTCGGCGAGGGATTTAGGGACGATCTCAAGATTGATGACGCTGTCGTAATGATGCCTGGCGACGTGACGCAAAAAGCGCTTCACCGGCAGCTCGCCCTGACCGAGCGGCAAATGCGCGTCTTTGCCCGGCAAGCAATCGGAAAGATGAATGCAGCGCACCTGCGGCGCAATCGCGCTGAAGCGCTGAAAAATATCCTCGCCGCGCAAAAAAGCATGCGCCGGATCGAAACAATATCCGGCCAATTTTTTCTTCAACTGGCTGCGAAAAATTTCCGCCAGCCTGTCAAACTCGCGCTCCGCCCAGTGTTCGGTGTTTTCCAACAGCACCGGCACGTCCAGACGCTGCAAATTCTCAATCAAAAATTCCAGCGCCTCATCGATATCATCGTCTTTGACCGATTCCGGCGGATGGGCGACGCAATAAAGCAGATTCAGTTGGTGCCGATAGCGGTTGATGAACTCAATAGTATCGTCGATCTTTTCTTTGGCGTCGAGGCTGGAAAAATCGAAGCCGTGTTCGTTGACCAGCGGCAAATGGAAGCCGGTGGCGATTTCGTCGGTTTGCGGCAAAATGCCGGCGATGTCCGTCATGACAAAAGGATTCAATTCGACGAAACGCACGCCGAAGCTGCGCACCAGCGCGAGAATTTCACCGGGCTTTTTGCCGTCAAAACCGCTAATGGTCAAACCGATTTGCATGTCAATATCCTGAATTTTGTAACGGTTTTCATTTAATCAGATAGAGCCAGTTTAAAACAAGCGCAGCAATTATTAGCCCTCTGAGCCATTGCCGCGGCAAGGTTTTGCTCAACATTTTTTGAAAATAATTTGTCACCACAGTTTTCCCGCTCAATCTTTCCAGCCATTCTATCGCGCTCGATAATGATAAGGCGCCAACACCGATAACGAACAATGGATTCAACGCAAAGGCGGAAAACAATTCTCCATTGGCCAGAGCCAAACCCGCGCGCGTGACTCCACAACCGGGACAGGGAATGCCAGATAGCGTGCGAAAAGTGCAAGCGGGGAGCAGATTAAAAATCGGCGCGGCGAATCGCGCCAATAAAAAGCCCAGCAGGAAAAGCGGCAAGATGATTATGCTCACCTCCAGCGGGCGTGAGATCGCGTTTGAAGTTTTGCGGTTGGTTGCGGCGGCTATGCGATTGAATAATTTCAATATTTAACTCGGCTGATAAGCCCGGCGAGGCTTACGGCAAATAAGATAATCAAGCCGCAGCAGAAAATCAGCGGCAACAAAACGGCGATCACCACCCGGCCGGTTGTGCTTTCGTGCATCTCGCGCCAGGCGATGATCGTTAAAACAATTTGCCATAAGAAAGCGATCAAGCCGCCGCACTGGGGAATGACCGCAAACAAATGCGGGCCGTAGCTGTAACAAAATCCGCGCAGCGTCGTTTCAAAGCCGTATTTGTTGCCGCCGGTGATCATCAAACAAAGATGATAAATCGCGGCAGCGATAAAAACCCCGATCATGGTCAAAATCGGAACCAGCAATGCGATATAGACCAGCATCTCGCGGTTGTAATCCATGCCGAAAAGCTGATAAAATTTTTCCAGTTCCGGCGAAGATTCCCAAAGCCAGTACGCCCAAAATAGCGAGAGCATGTTGCCGGCGATGCCGATCAAACCACAATAGAGCAGCGCCGAACCGAGGTTGCCGGTTTTGGGAACCCGGCGGAAAAATTCCGTTGGGCGGAAAACCGAGTCGCTCCAGGTTTGGCTGAATGCCGGCAAAAAGCCGAGGCGGTGTCGATCTTCCCACGGCACGTTGCCCGCCGGCTCCGAGGTTGGCGCTGAATATTCACGGCTCGACGCCGAGGGTGATTCTTCCATTGACGGAGATTCAGAAATCGGGGAGGGCAGCTTGATTTCCGCTGAAAGCGCGACGCCGCAAAACGGGCAAAATTTCCCCTCGGAAATTTCCGGAATCTGTTGATGGCAGTTGGGACAGGAAGCCATAGTTAGATTTTAGAGGCTTGATCCTTGAGGCTAATAAGATTTGACGTCCAGCCTCAAGGATCCAGCATCCAGTTTAAAGTGGCGCCAGCTCGCGCACTTTAGAAATCAATTCATCCAGATTTGAAGATTTCACAATGTAATCTTCCGCTGACCAGCTTTTAAAATCATTGCGATAACTCAAATAGGCCGAGTTGAGAATGACTTTTAAATCACGCCGGTGTTCCATGATATTGCGCAGAACCTCCAATCCGTTTTCGTTTTCGAGCTTGATATCCAGTATCGCCAGGTCAATCGGATTGTTTCTCACTTGTTCCAGCGCTTCGCCGCCGGTTTTGACGGTAATCACGTTGTAACCTTCGGCGGTCAATTCCTGCGAATAGAGGAATTGCAGGTGTTTTTCATCCTCAACCACTAAGATGGTTTTCATACGACTCTCCTTTCCGCCCCCATCTTCCTGATGATGCGAAAATGGTAAATCATCTTTCGCATTCCGATAAATTGCGGGTAACTTCTTATGACTTTCAAAGATAATAAGTTTTGAGAGAAAAGCAAGTGGCAAGTTGCAAATGGCAAAAATTTGCCGGCGAAGCGGCGCTAAATTTTTACCATTAAACTAAAATTTTACTTGACATTTTCTTATCTTCTTCTTAATATTAGTCCACAGAGTTATCATATTTCACAAAAAATTTAAGGAGATCGGTATGCGCGCGTTGTGGAACGGCCGTCTGCAATTCAGCCTCTTCGATATCCCCGTAAAAATTTTTTCAGCCACTCAAAACGACGAAATCACTTTCAATTCCCTGCACGCGCCCTGTCTATCCCGGCTCAACATGGAAAAACGCTGCCCGATTCACGGACCGGTTTTGGATGAAGAAGTGGCGAAGGGCTATGAATATGAAACCGGCAAATTCGTGACGGTGAGCGAAGACGATCTGAAAAATATCAATCCCGACGTCGACCATTCACTTTCCATCCTGCAATTTATCGAGAAAGAAGGGCTCGATCCGTTGCATTTCGAAACGTCGTATTTCATGGCGCCGGACGGGCCGCTGGCAACGGAGGTGTATGCGACGCTGCGCGAGTCGATTCGCAACTCCGGCAAATACGGCATCGGCAAAATCATCATGCGCCGCCGGGAATTTGTCGTCGCCCTGTGGGTGAAAGAAAATGCCATCGTGGTGTCCACGCTGCGCCAGTGGAATGAAATGCGCAGCACCGAGCTGCTCGGTGAATTGAACGGCGTCAAGAGCAAAAATAAAGAAGAAATCAAGCTGGCGGGGGATCTCATCGAGCGCCACACGAAAAAGCTGCGTTTGAAAAATTTTAAAGACTCATATCAGGAACGCTTGCTGGCGATGTTGAAAGAGAAAGTGGCCGTCGCCAGACAGGCCGAGATCGAGCCCGCGACGATTGAGACGACGACGGTCGCGGTCACCGAAGAAGTATCGACCTCGATTGAGTCCGTGACGGAAGTTTCGACGGATACTCCGCAGGGAAAAAGAAAAATGGCCAAAGCGCCGTTGGCGCCGAAAGTGGAGAAGAAGCGAAAAGTGGGGTAAGAAGAAAACCAAAAGCGCATGCAAAGACGCAAAGAACCCGCAAAGCTTTTTCTTTGCGGTCCCTTTGCGACTCTGCGTCTTTGCGTGAAAATTTTTGCTTTTTTGCAATGATTTCACTTTTAATAGATCACACTCATGAGTTCGCGAAGCCATATTACTCATCTTTCCTGGGGCCGGATGGAAGTGGCGATAAACGGCCAAACTCTCACCTTTAAAGACTGCAAAGTATGGCCGGAAGGAGCTGCCAAATGGGACTGGAACATGACCGGCACACATCATCAGCCCGGCATTCAGCCAGTTGACATCGAGGAGATTTTGGAGCATGGCGTCGAAGTTATGGTTCTCTCGCGCGGCATGCAGCTCATGTTGCATACTTGTCCGGAGACCGAGCAACTGTTGCGAGCCGGGGGTATCGAATATCATATCGAAGAAACGAATCGCGCCGTGGCTCTTTTCAATCAACTCGTACAGCAGGGAAAGAAAGTCGGGGGCATCTTCCATTCGACTTGCTAAATTAAAAAATTAATGGCCAGACCAAAATTATCTCTTGCTTTTTCAAAAAAAAATTCGGATATTACGGCAAATTAAAAAGGAATTTTATTGGAGCCAATGAATTTTTTATGAGTACCACTGAAGCTTCATCTTCGCATTTGCCCGCGAAGATAGCTTATCCCACCGTAACCCCGGCAACTCTGAACCGCGCCGAGGGGAAAATTTTTACCCAGCCTCAAAAAAATTATCTCTTCACTTTTCTCGTTACACAAACTTACTTTGCCGATTTTCGGGCCGGTAGGCCAATCTGGAACAAATCAAAATAGAATGAGTATAGTTGTTAAAACATGCGAGAACTTCGCATGTGGTTTTAGAAAGTTTTTGCTCAATTCACGGCGACTTTGCCTTGACAAAGTCGATAGCTGGCTCAAACTAATTTGGGCTGCCGCCCAGGGATAGACCAATGTAAACCTCATGTGGAGGATCGTGTGAAGCAGAAGCGTTTAAAATTACAATTCACTTTTCGGAACAGGATCGTGGCCGTGTCCGAAACCGAGGCGTTCAATCGTCTCGATTTCCACGAAATTAAATTTAAGCTCAGGAGCAGTTATTATGCGAGTAGGTATTACCTACAATGTTAGACGTTCGACCCAACTTGCGGAGGACAGTGACGACGTCCCGCTTGACGAACAGGCTGAATGGGATGAACCCGAAACAATTCAGACGATCATCGACACCTTCAGCAAATATCACGACGTCATTCCCATCGAGGCCGACCTCGAGGCATACGAGAAATTGCGGCGTTCGCGCCCCGATATCGTTTTCAATATCGCCGAGGGTCGTTTCGGCTCGTCGCGCGAGGCGCAAATTCCCGCGATTCTCGAAATGCTTCGCATTCCCTACACCGGTTCTGATCCTTTGACGCTGGGGATTTGTCTCGATAAATCTCGCGCCAAAGAAATTCTCGCCTATCATCGCGTTCCCACGGCAAAATTCTCGGTGATTCAATCCTGGCCGCTCAACGGACAGCTCAAGCACATCGATTATCCGCTGTTTGTCAAGCCGTTGTTTGAAGGCTCCAGCAAAGGTATTTGGAACGATTCGCTCGTGCACAATTTGCCCGAGCTGAAAGCCGTTGTTGAGAAAATGTGGAACACCTATCAACAGCCGGCGCTGGTGGAAGAGTATTTGCCCGGCCGTGAATTTACGGTGGCGATGCTCGGCAACGGTCCGAGGCTGCGCGTGCTGCCCATTGTCGAAATCAACTTCAATGGTTTGCCGGACGGCGTCAACAAATTCTATTCGTATGAAGCGAAGTGGATTTGGGACACGCGCTCCACGCCGTTGGATATTTTCACTTGTCCGGCGAATATTGACGCAACGCTGCAAGCAAAAATCGAGAAAATTTGCAAGCGGACTTTTGCGGTATTGAATTGCCGCGATTTGTGCCGCATCGACGTACGTTTGGATGAAACCGGCGAACCGTGCATCATCGAGCTCAATCCGCTGCCCGGACTCATTCCGAATCCCGTCGATCATTCGTGCTTTCCAAAAGCGGCGTACGCCGCGGGCATGACGTACGACGACATTCTGTTGACGATTCTCGATGAAGCCTGCAAACGGGTTCGTTTGACGTCGACGAAGAAAACTGTTGCGGTGTCGGAGGAGGTGCTGGCGTGACTTCCGACTCGCAAAGTTCTTTGAATGAGCGCATCTTGATTGCTTACAATGTGCCAAAACGCGAGCAGCGAGGGCGAGACATTGATTTCTTATCCGAAGCCGGCGTGATGGATGAAGTGAATGCTGTGCGCGATGCCCTGATGGAGTTGGGATATGCCGTCGGCATTGCCGGCATTCAACGTTCAGCGCCGATGTTTATGGAACGCGTCATGCGTTTTCGCCCGCAAACGATTTTCAATCTCGTCGAAGGCTGGCAGGGCGACAATCAATTTGAAATGCACTTTCCGTGCATGTTCGAATTGCTCGGCATTTCTTACACTGGCGCGCCGCCATTGGCACTCGCAACGGCAGTGAATAAATGGCACACCAAAACTTTGCTCAAACAAGCGAAGTTGCCGACGCCGAATGGCATGGTTTGCAGTGAAGTGCCGGGGCGCTGTGCGCTGCGTTATCCGGTCATCGTCAAACCGGCGCAAGAAGATGCCAGTCTTGGTGTGGACTTCGATTCAGTGGTCAACAATCTCGCGGATTTGCGCCGGCGTGTCGCATGGGTGGTGCAAACATATCATCAACCTGCGATTGTGGAAGAGTACATCGAAGGCCGCGAGCTGAACGTCGCGGTGGTGGGCGATCAAATTCCCGTCGCGCTGCCGATCTCTGAAATCACGTTTGACATTCCGGAGCATTTGCCGAAAATTTGCACGTACAACGCCAAATGGGTCGCGGGCAGTGAAGATTACAATTGGACGGCGGGCGCGCAATGTCCGGCGCTGCTTGACGATGCGCTGACCTTGCAAATTCAAAACATTGCGGTCTCGGCGTTTCGCGTGATGGGCTGTCGCGATTATGGCCGCGTTGATTTTCGCTTGTCGCCCGACAACCAGCCGTATATTTTGGAAGTGAATCCCAATCCCGATATTTCGCCGGAAGCTGGACTGGCGCGCTCGGCACGGGCCTCCGGTCGCACTTATTCGCAGCTTATCGGTGAAGTGGTGGGCCTGGCATTACAACGCGGCGCGCAAGATCTCGAAACGCGTCCTCAATCCGAACGGACGCTTCGGACGCCGCCTTTTGCGCCACGTCGCGCCATCGAGCCACAACCGGAATTTGCGCCCGAGGTGAATCTTTCGCGCAACGGCAGTCTCGTGCCTGTCAACGCCGCGTGAGATTGATCGGATTGTGAAGAAGATAACTTTTGTTAAAGCCACGGCCACGTCGTGGCTTTTCTTTTTTATAATTCATAAGCCGGACGAGCCGCAACCAAACAGGAAACGCTTATCCGCCGAACTTCACCGAAATCACCGAGTGTCGCCGAGTTTTTTTAAATCTTTTTCGGCGATTCTCGGCGCCTTCGGTGTTTCTCGGCGAATTTTTTTTGCTTTTTTGGGCACAGATTTCACTCTTTAGAAACTACTGTTCAAGATCATAATTCATACTCCAGTCCGAAGATCGGCAGCAACTGCCACTGATAAATCACATCCTGCTTTTGCTCTTTATCATTCCAGAAAAACGTGGCGAGGTTTTTTCGATTGTACGCATTCCAAACGCTCAGATAGAAAATGAGATTGGACTCGCTGAAATTGAATCTGCGGTCAAAGCGAATGTTCATCGCGTGGTAATCGGGATAACGTGCGACATTGATACGGTTTTTATCCAGCACGGCGCGATGATGCACTTTTGAGGCGGCAAGATCGAGCGGCGTGTGCGGCGGGCCGCCGGCATAAATCCAGCGCAGGCTGTATTCCCATTGGCGATTGGGTTTGTAGCCGCCCTCAAAGCTGAAGGTGACGCGATTGTCGAAATCGCGATCGCGCCAAACGCCGTTGCCGTCTTTATAACGCGTGCGGAAATAAGCCGCGCTCGCCAAACCGTAAAATTTTTGCGCGAGTTTTTTCTGCAACATAATTTCAACGCCGCGCGCCAACGCTTTGCCATTGTCCGCCAGCTCACTGTGATGGGCGAAGAAACTGCCGTCGATGGGAAACAATTCCGGTTGCGTTGGATCAATCGGAAAATGGTCATAATCTTTTTGATAAACTTCGAGCGTGAGTTTGGTGTTTTCCGTGAGCAGATGATCGACGCCCAAAATATAATGCGCCGCGCGCGGATCATGCAAGGCTTTGTTCTTTTGACTCTGCGACAGCAAGAGCAAAGGCAGATTTTGATAAAACAAACCGGCAGATCCGTTGAGAGAAGTCAGCGGCGACAACTGATAGGAAAACGCGAGGCGCGGTGACAAAATCGTATTTTGATTGTAGGAAAAATAATCGGCGCGCATGCCCACTGTGGTCGAGAGGCGCGGCGACGGTTTTGCCGAATAACTGACAAATGCGCCAAACTTATTGGCCGTGATATTATTCTTTAAACTGAGCGCGGCAACCGTGTCGCCCAGCGCATCGGTGGTCTCGGCATAAAAATTATCGTAGTCCGTCGCGAGATGTTTGGCATCAACGCCGAGCTCGATGGTGTGGCGCTGATGCAACCGAAAATGATTGACGTTCCGAAATTTGAAGGCTTGCTCATGTGAACGATTTTTTACCTTGAGCAGGCCGGTATTGGTTTCAAAAAAATCCTCTTTGAATTTTGAAGAAGTGTAAGCGAGCGAAGTATTGGAATATCCACTCTTGCCCCACACCGCGCGCCAATTGACGCCGGTCGTCGCTTCGTGAACATCCTGATTCCCATAATAAATCATATCATTCTTCTCGCCGGTTTCGCGGTCGGGCGAATTATGATCAGCGCCCCAAACACCGAGCAATGTGACTTTATGATTGGGGTTGAGATCATAAACGATTTTGCCTTGCATGTCGCCATAGATCGGCGCAATCGTCGTCCCAACATTAAAAGCATTCACCACAAAATCCAAATAGCTTCGGCGCGCGGAAAAGAGCCACGCGCCTTTCTTATTGAACAGCGGGCCTTCCGCCACGCCGCCGAAACCGGCAAAATTCAAATCGAGCTGGCCGTCAAACTCCTGACGATTGCCTTCGCGAAACGTAATGTCCATAATCGAAGAAAGCTTGTCGCCATAAATCGCGGAAAATCCGCCGGTGTAAAAATTGACGTCCTGAATGAAATCGACGTTGAGCATGCCAATCGGCCCGCCTGAAGAGGCCTGCGTGGGAAAATGATTGATGTTCGGGATTTCGATGTTGTCGATGAAAAAAGTATTTTCCACCGGATTGCCGCCGCGCACGATCAGATTGTTGGATTGATCGTTGACTTTCGCCACGCTGGGCAGCGACATCATGATGCGGCTCACATCCCCCGCCGAGCCGGGCGCGCGCCGGATTTCTTCGTAAGAAAAATTGACCGCGCTCACCGGCTGCTCGTCGGCTTTGGCAAAATAACCGGCGGTCACGGTTACGCTCTCGCTTTGCAAAACCGTCATTTTCATTTCAGTATTCACAAACGTGATTCTCTGCGGCTTGACAATCACATCGGTTTTCACGATGGTTTCATAACCGAGATAACTGAACCGCAGCGCGTAACTGCCGACCGGCACGTTGAGAATGACAAAGTCACCTTCCAAATCCGTGACCGCGCCCAAGTTGGTATTCATCACCGTGACATTAGCGCCCACCAGTGGCGCTTTGGTCTCGGTGTCCTGAAGTTTACCTTTGATCGTTCCAGTGACTTCGGAATCGCTGCCGAGAACTGCGTTCACCCATACTCCGGTCAAAAGGAGCAAAAGTTTCAGACGAAGGTTTTTCATTTTGATTCTCCATAATTTTATTCGTGAATTTAGCAGTAGCGTCCCGTTCGCGGGACAGTCAGGATGACTGTGCTACATTTTTACCCAAGAGGTAATGCTTTCAACACGAACAAATGTAAAGAATTATATGAAGAGATTCGCTCCTCCCGATTGGATTAGACCTGTTTCGGCGGGGTTTATCGTCCACGCCCTTCGGTTTGGACGTTAGATGGTTATCTTCTCAAGCAACATTCGCGACCGGCAGCATCCGGATGCGGCGCAGCGCGTTGTGAAGCGGTATGCGTTGCTCGAAAAGTAAATAAGTCGTATAATTTTCGTATCACGCATAACTTACAGCGTTTTCTAATTGCGTGAATAGGAATAGCCACAATGTTCAAACCAACCAAGTATATCGGTTGGCGAAACCTTGTTGATGGCTCGTCGCAAGGAATTACCAAGTTTTCTTTGTGTGGCT
>Ga0247727_10011777_pt1 | contig 15168 bp, 12 predicted proteins | sample WisWelCaveWW1625_FD_202498 | JGI IMG/M metagenome (GOLD analysis project Ga0247727, IMG submission 202498) | Biofilm microbial communities from Wishing Well Cave, Virginia, United States - WW16-25 | ecosystem: Environmental > Aquatic > Deep subsurface > Groundwater > Cave microbial mat | place... | reverse complement strand
GCGTCGACGCGCCGCTGGGCCGGCGTCCGGTCGTCGTGCGTACCTGAGCGCGCCTCGGCGTCGAGCACCGCGGAAAGCGCCGTCAGCAACGTCTCCCCGGACTCGGGGTCGAGATCGCCGTCCACTCGCACCATGCCGAGGAACGAGACCGACGCGTGGAGCTGCCTGCGAGCCCGCAGCCTGTCCTCTCCTTCGAGGGACCGCTCCTGCTCGACTTGCTCGCGCCAGTACGACGCGATGCGCTGTAGGTCGCCCATCTGATGGATCCGAGCGGCTTCCACGAGGGTCTTCTCGGATCGTCCGAAAGCCTCGGGATCGGTTCGGCGCGCCTGCAAGAGCACTCGAACCGCCGACATCGAGAGCTCACCCGCGTCCAGCGCGCGGCGGGTCTCGGGCATCTCGTCCAGACCTCGCGCGATGCGGACGTGCTCACAGGCCGTGCCCCACGCCACCTTGAACGTGTCGGCGAGCCACGACGCGGCCGAGAGGTGACCATCACGCTGAAACAGCTGCCGGCGGTCTAGCTCCGCAAGCCTGCGAAGCCGCTCGACCTCGAGTTGTTCCACCGCCCGGTGCAGCTCGGCGAAATCCTCCTCAAGCAACGCGTCCGGAAGCTCCGGCAGCGACTCGGACCGCAGCGACTCGACGACGGACCGGAGCTCACTCATTCCTCAACCTCGAACATACGTTCGAGACTACCGGACGAGCTCCTCGAGAACTGTGACGACCGTCACATTAGAAGGCAGTTTGCTGAGGAGAGGCGAGAACACGCAACCGTCCAGCCCCAGCCTGGCCGTCGCGAAGACCCACGGCACCTCGATGATGTTCCCCATCTGCGTCAGCACGGCGAGCGCGATCGGCAGGTCGAGCTGGCTCGTGTCACCTGTCCGGACGTTCGGATCGAGCCGGATCGTCAGCGACGGCGTCACCGACATAAGGCCAGAGTTGAGCAGCGCCGCCCGGACACGGTCACGGGTCGTCCGGCCGCGCTTCCGTGGCAAACCTTCGATCCGGAACCCGGCAGCACCGGGGTGTGGCTCGGTCCGGATCTCGATCAGCTGATCCTCGACAACACCCCACACACGAACGGCCATGCGCGTCCTCGTCGATGCCTCATGGGGGAGGACGGCACGACGGTAGCCAGTGCCACCGACACGGCTCCGGGTCGGAGCCCTCCGTATAGTGACCGTCGTCACACAGCCGCCCGCGAGGAGCTCACCCGAGTGGACAACTTCCAGGAGAAGGTCGCGTTCGTCTGGTCGGTGGCCGACCTCCTCCGCGGGGACTACAAGCAGTCCGAGTACGGCAAGGTGATCCTGCCGCTGACGGTCCTCAGACGGCTGGACTCGGTGCTGGAGCCCACCAAGCAGAAGGTCCTGAAGCGTCACGAGGACCTCCGGGGCCGTCTGGAGAACGTCGACCCCGTGCTCATGCAGCTCACGGCACACCGTTTCTACAACACGTCGCCCTTCACGTTCGCGAAGCTGCTCGACGACCCGCCCAACGTCGGCGACAACCTCCGCGGCTACATCCTCGGCTTCGACGCCGGCACGAGGGACGTCATCGCGAAGTTCGAGTTCGAGGCGCAGATCCGCCGGCTCGAGCGCTCGAACCTCCTCTACAAAGTCGTCTCGAAGTTCTGCGACATGGACCTGCACCCCGACCGGGTCTCGAACCTCGAGATGGGATACGTGTACGAGGAGCTGATCCGCAAGTTCTCCGAGCTGTCGAACGAGACCGCCGGCGAGCACTTCACGCCGCGCGAGGTGATCCGCCTGATGGTGAACATCCTGTTCGCCAACGACCGCGACCTGCTCACCAGGAAGGGCGCTATCAAGACGCTCTACGACCCCGCGTGCGGCACGGGCGGGATGCTCTCCGTCGCCGAGGACCACCTGCGCGAGCTGAACCCGGGCGCCACACTCGAGGTGTTCGGCCAGGAGCTGAACGCCGAGACGTACGCGGTCTGCCGGTCCGACATGATGCTGAAGGCCCAGGACGCGTCGAACATCCACTTCGGCAACTCGTTCACCGAGGACGGCGAGCCCGACCGGTCGTTCGACTACCTGCTGGCGAACCCGCCGTTCGGCGTCGAGTGGAAGAAGGTCGAGGAGCCGATCCGCCAGGAGTGCGAGCAGGAGGGCTACCAGGGTCGGTTCGGCGCGGGCCTGCCCCGGATCAACGACGGGTCGCTGCTGTTCATCCAGCACATGCTGTCGAAGATGAAGCCGCCCGAGAAGGGCGGGAGCCGGCTGGCGATCGTGTTCAATGCCTCCCCGCTGTTCACCGGCGGCGCCGGCTCGGGCGAGTCGGAGATCCGGCGTTGGATCATCGAGAACGACTGGCTCGAGGCGATCGTGGGCCTGCCGGACCAGCTCTTCTACAACACCGGCATCTCGACGTACTTCTGGGTGCTCACGAACCGCAAGTCCCCCGAGCGCCAGGGCAAGGTCCAGCTCGTCGACGCCCGCGAGCTGTGGACGAAGATGCGCCGCAGCCTCGGCCAAAAGCGCAAGGCGATCGCCGACGAGCAGATCGCGGAGATCACGCGGCTTTACGCGGAGTTCCAAGAGGGCGAGTGCTGCAAGATCTTCCGCAACGAGGACTTCGGCTACCGCCGGATAACCGTCGAGCGGCCCCTGCGCGTCCGGTGGGAGGTCACCGACGAGACGCTGGTGGGGTTGCGCGCGTCGAAAGCCGTGGCGAAGCTCGACGAGGAGGTAGGGGAGAAGGTCGTCGCGGCCGTCGAGGGGCTGAAGGGCACGTCGACGTCCGAGCGCGATATGTTCCTCGAGAAGGTCCGCGGCGCGCTGGCCGGGGTCGGCAAGGTAGGGAAGCCCATCGAGAAGGCGATGCTCGACGCGTCCACCGTGCGCGACCCCGAGGCCCTGGTCGTGGCGGGCAGGAAGGGGGAGCCCGAGCCCGACCCCGAGCTCCGCGACAACGAGAACGTGCCCATCACCGAGGACGTCGACGAGTACGTCGAGAGAGAGGTGCTGAGGTTCGTCCCCGACGCGTGGGTCGATGAGTCCAAGACGAAGATCGGCTACGAGATCCCGTTCACACGACACTTCTACCGGTACGTGCCACCCAGGCCTCTCGAGGAGATCGACGCCGAGATCAAGAAGTTGGAGGCCGAGATTCTCGAGCTGCTGCGTGAGGTCACAGAGTGACACTCCAGCTGGCGCCACTGAAACGCTTCGTCGATCCGTCTCGGCCAATCACCTACGGAATCGTCCAGGCTGGAGAACACGTCCCCGATGGCGTGCCGTACATCAGACCGGTCGACATGACCGACCATGACGGCATCCCCGACCCGGAGCGGCTACTCCGGACATCGCGGGCGATCGCCGCGATGTATTCACGATCCGAAGTGCGAGGTGGCGACCTGATCGTGTCCATCGGGCCGAGCTTCGGGAAGGTGATGATCGTCCCCTACGAGTTGAGTGGCGCGAATCTGACCCAGGGAAGCGCGCGCGTAGCGCCAGCAGCTGGTATCGACGCACGTTGGCTCTACTGGGCTCTGCAGTCCGGCCTCGCCCGCAGCTACTGGTCGGCGGCCGTCGGCGGCGCCACGTTCAGAGCGCTGAACCTCGGTCCGTTGGCGGCGACGCCCCTTCCAGTGACCGACAGAGACGCCCAGCGGTCCGTCGCTGGCTTCCTCGACCGCGAGACCGCCCGCATCGACGGGGTCGTCGACCGGAAGCAGGCTCTCCTGGCTGTGCTCGGCGAACGGCGCCGGGCCATGGTCGACCGAGCTACGGTGCCGGGTCTCGCTGCGGGTTCTGACAGGTGGCCGCTCCACCCTTTGCGGAAGCTCGCTGCGGGAGAGGGCCTCTTCACCGATGGGGACTGGATCGAAACTCCATACATCACTGATGAGGGGATTCGTCTGATCCAAACTGGCAACATCGGCGTTGGGACATACCGGGAGCAGGGCTTTCGCCACATCTCAAACGAGACGTTCCGCCAGCTGCGGTGCACGGAGGTTCTCCCTGGGGATGTCTTGATCTGCCGCCTTGCGGAGCCGGTTGGGCGAGCCTGCATGGCTCCGGACCTGGGCTGCCGGATGATTACCTCAGTTGACGTGTGCATCCTTCGACCGAACTCATCGGTCGACCGGCGGTTCATCGTCTCTTATCTCTCGAGCTCCGCGCATCTGTCACTGCTCGAGTCAATCGCTCGAGGCGGCACCCGTGATCGAGTCAGCAGAGATCAGCTTGGCCAAGTGATGGTCCCTCTGCCGCCATTGGAGGAACAGCAGCGGATTGCGAGTCATATCGATGAGGAGCTGCAGTTGCTCAGCACACTTGGCGCTCGTCTGACGGAGCAGATTCAGCTGCTCGTACAGCATCGGCACACGCTCATCACCGCCGCGGTGAGCGGCAAGCTCGACATCGGGGGAAGGCGGATCACTCCGCCTCGAAGTAGCTGAGGTCGATCTCCCTCAGCTCGTACACCCGCGTCGTGTCCACACCCACGCCGAAGTCGATCATGTAGTCGGCGACCTCCTGCCCGTCGATCAGGACTATCTTCTTCCCGATCTGCTTCACATACTGCCGGGCATCGGGGGAGAACGTGGACGTCGTGATCATCACGCCCTTCTGCGCTCGCTGACCCTCGAGGCTCCCGGCGAACGCCTGGACCTCGGGGCGTCCGACGGTCCGGTCCCACCGCTTGGCCTGGACGTAAACCACGTCGAGTCCCAGGCGGTCCTCGTTGATGATCCCGTCGATCCCCTCGTCGCCTGAGCGACCGATCGCCTCGCCGGCATCGGTCCGAGAGCCTCCATAGCCCATCGCGACCAGGAGGTCCACGACCAATCGCTCGAAGAAGTCGGGAGGGCTCTGCTTGACGCGCGCGAGCAGATCTCGGGCGAGCGCGTCTCGGAGTATCTGGTGGCTCGACTCCAGGAGCTCCTCGGGGGAGAGCTTCTCTGCGATCGTCGTCTGGACCGATCGCCCCGTGCCCGCTGCCCTGGTCGGCGGCTTGTACCCGGCCCACTCTTTGAAGGACGGGTAGCGCATCAGGAACGCGTTGTCGATCCGCTCCGGCTCCTCGGCAGGGCCCGGGTGCCCTCCTCGGTGATCCTGATCTGGCCCCGCCCCCAGCTGTCCACCAGCCCGGCCTTCTTCAGGTAGGTCCGTGCCCACCCCACGCGGTTCGAGAAACACGGGCTGCTTGCCGCTGAGCAGGAGCCTCCCGCTCCTCATCCCGCGTGATCCCGAACTCCTGAGCGAGCACGGCTGCGACATCGCGGATCGTGTGATCACGACCGTCCCTGACCGCGCGCAGGAGCGGCAGCATGATGGACTGGTAGTCCGGGATCGCCACGCAGCTCCTCCTTGCCTCCCGTCCCGCAGCGAGCATATGACGCGAGGAACGCGCTCAGCGGGGTCCCCGACCCGAGGTTGAAGGACGGACCAGTAAGTGCTATACAGTAAGTATGACTCAGGTACAGCGTAAGATCGCCCAGCAGGAGTTCCTTCTCGACGGGGATGAGATCGAACGGCGACTCCGGGACGTGACCCCGGAGCCGGTGGGAGACCACTACGTCGTGGTGGCAGGGAAGCGCTTCCCGCCGAAGCAGGTGATCGGCCTGATGACCGGTCTGGATCGTGCGGACTTCAACACGCACCAGGCTCGGCGCATCCTGAGCCGGCTCGGGTTCACGGTCGGGCGCCGGAGCCGCGACACCGCACCGGTCTCCCGGGAGCGGCCCGGCCCGCACCGCGGCCGTGAAGCCGACCTCCTCCGACCCTTCGGGGGGCGATGGGTCGCCCAGCGGGGTCTCGAGGTCCTCGTGGCGGCGGACACGCCGCAGGCCGTCCTGGCCTGGCTCGAGCGCTACAACCAGCAGGCGGACGCCATGTTCCGCGTCCCGGCCGACGAGACCGAGGCGACCGGCGCGGCGCCAGCATGAGGTTCCCGTTCAAGGAACTTCCCGGGACGTCGAGGGACTACCTCCGTCCCGCGGTACCGGTGACGGTGGAGGGCATCGCGCGGGCGCCCCAGCTCTGCCTCCTGGACACCGGTGCGCTGCACAACCGATTCGCCGCGTGGGTCGCCGAAGCCGCGGGGATCGATCTCACCGCAGAGGACGAGGAACGCTTCGCCGTGGGGGGGTTCGTCGCCGTAGGCCGACGGGCATCGGTCCAGCTGACCTTGGGTGACGTGACCTGGGAGGCGCCGGTGTGGTTCTGCGATCCGTGGCCCCTCGGGTTCCATCTTCTCGGCCAGGAGGGGTTCTTCTGCTGGTTCGAGGTCTGCATCCGAGCCGCGCTCTACGAGGTCGAGGTCTCACCCGGATCCTGAGCGGTCGTCGCGGGTCCCTACGCCTTTCTCGGGAGGTGGCGGCGCACCCGCACGAGCATCCTCACCATCTCCTCGGCCAACTCATCCGAGGCGGCGCGAGGGTTGTTGTAGACGACGTACTCCTTGGCCACCAGGGTCGACAGATAGTCCAGGAGCGCCGGTTCGTCGGCCTTCAGCAACAGGTAGTCGGGGTGCCCGTCGTTGTAGTACACGACCCCCTCGTCCGGGTCGAACCGGCTCCGGACGCCGTCGGGAGAGGGGTCGGGCAGCAGCGTCGGCAGGTTCTTGGACCGCCGCTGCGCTGGCTGGGCCGTGGGTGGTGCTTCGGCAGGGATCTCGTCCGGGGGAACGGCGGGCGGGAGCAGCTCGTCGATCGAGGGAACCTCGGGCCGTGCCTCGGCCGGCTCGGCCGGCGAGTCGTCACGAGAGACGGGTTCGGGCGCCTCGCCGAGGAGTGCGCCCTGGCCGGGCTGGCTCCCGATCGAGGTGCGCATCGGGTTGTCGAGGTCGTCAAGCTCCTTCAGCACCCGGCCGAAGATCTTACGCACCGTCTCGTTCAAACGGCCCGCGACGTCCACGTCGACCTCGCGGGCTACGCGCTCGAGCGTCCGTGCGACCGCGGGCTCCACCGACCGGACCGTGTCCACGAAGATGGGGAAGGCTTCACGGTCCCGGAGTACCGCGCGGCGTCCCGCGGTCTGCCGGAGAGCCTCGAAGGCGACGAGTCCGGACACCTGGTCGCTGGACCAGGGAGCGTGGTCGAACTCTTCGATCTCGGCGAGGTCGTCGACGATCGTCGTGCCGCCAGCTCCTACGACGGCGACCCGGCGGCGCCGGTCGGGCCGCGCCGCGACGTAGAGGCGGAACTCCATCCGCCCCCACAACGTGGATCGGGCCGGGACGTCGAGACGCACACCGTCGGGCTCCTCGGGAGTCACCAGCTCGGAGTGCCGGCCCTCGACCACCTCGATCTGGTAGTCGCCGCGGGCGAGCGCATGGCCACGGCGGCGACGCAGGTAGTCCACCACCTTGCGGAGCGTCAGCACGCGGAGGACGTCCGGGTCGAGGTCGGAGATGTAGACGGTCGTTCCCGGCACGTCTCGCGCACGGCGTCGCTCGTTCGGCTCCAGCTCGGCTCGGGAGCTGCCGCGCTCGAGGCGCAGTGCGAGCGTCTCGGCCGAGCCCTCGGGGCGGGTCACGATGTCGCAGCGGCCGCCGAGCTGCTGGAAGGCAAGGATCCCGATGGCCTTCTCACCGATCGTCCTGGGGTCGGAGGCCTTCGACGAGTTGAACAGGTTGCGAGCGACCTCGCGGAGGCGCTGGGCGTCCATGCCGCGGCCGGCGTCCTCCACAGCGATCACCGGATAGCGGCCCCGTCGACGAAGCGCGATCCGGATGCGTTCGCCGCGCATCCCAGTTTCGGCGTACTCATCCGCGGCGTTGGAGACGAACTCGTTCAGCGCGTCCTTCGGGTCCTGGTAGGCCTGGCCGGTGACCAGCACCGCCTTGCCCATGTTGCCGATCCGCAGCCTGATCCGTTCGGGCACGGGCCGAATCGTAAAGGCTCCGGCCGACACCGGGGGGAGGCGTTGGGGAGGTCCCCGCCGTCATGTAGGAACTCCTGATATGACATGCGCATGGTTCGCCGGACGACGCTCGACCTGGATGAGGAGCTCCTCGCTCGCGCGAAGCGAGCGCTGGGCACCCGGACGACGCGGGCGACGGTGGAGGAGGCGCTTCGTCGGGGCCGCATGATCAGGAGGCCGCCCCTCCCCAAGCGAGGACCCGCTCAGGAGTTGGTGGCTCTTCGCCGGACCCCAACCGCCAGTGCTACCTGCGTGAGGTCCGATCGCATCGCGTCGACGGATGCTTGCAGGGTGTCCATCCTGTGCTCCATCCGTTCCTCGAACCGGTCGATCCGTCCATCGAGCCGGTCGATGCGTCGATCCTGGGATTCGAACCGGCCTTTCCCGAGCCAGGCCAGGATCAGGCCGACCATCGCGACGACGGCAGCGTTGATCGCGGTGCCGATCACATCCATCGATCGGTTCCTCTCCAGGGGAGGGAAGCCGTGCTCCTCACGCGCACGACGGTAGCACCCTGCGCCGACACGACACCAGCGGCTGGCCGGCGACGGCATACGATGACGACGATGTGGCGGCCGGACGTTCGGGAGATCGGATGAAGGTCACCAAGGAGGTCGCGTTCGAGGACGCGATCGTCGAGTGGCTCGTCGATGCCGGCGGCTACACGCGCGGCGTTGCCACCAACTACGACCCCGCCGTCGCGCTCGACACCGCCGAGCTTTTCACCTTCATCGGGGCCACACAGGCCGACGCGTGGGAGGACCTGGTTCAGCGGGTCGGCGGCGACCCCGACCTCGCCCAGCGGCGGTTCGTCGAGCGGCTGGCCAGGCAGATCGACGAGCGGGGGACGATCGACGTCCTTCGCCACGGGGTCGAGGACCTGGGCGTGGAGATCCGGCTCGCGTACTTCCGCCCAGCGTCCGGCCTGAATCCGGACCTCGAGGCGAGGTACGCGGCCAACCGTCTCACTGTGATCCGGCAGCTCCACTACGCGCCGGAGCACGCGAACGCGCTCGACCTGGTGCTGTTCGTGAACGGCCTGCCGGTCGCGACGGCCGAGCTCAAGAACCCGCTCACGCACCAGAGCGTCGGGCACGCGATGGCGCAGTACCGGAGCGATCGCGACCCCAGGGACGCGCTGCTCGGGCGCCGCGCGATTGTGCACTTCACCGTGGACCCCGATCTCGTGATGATGACGACCAAGCTCGAGAGGGCCGCGACGCGGTTCCTGCCGTTCAACCGCGGCAGCGACCCCGATGCGACAGCCTGCGGGGCAGGCAATCCCGCGAACGCCGACGGCTACGTGACCTCGTACCTGTGGGAGCGGGTCTGGGCGCGCGACGCGTGGCTCGACATCTTGCACCGCTTCGTCCACGTGGAGCCGTCGAGGCCGGGCGGGAAGGGAAGGGCGGCGCGCCGCGACGCGGAGCTGATCTTCCCGCGGTTCCACCAGTGGGACGCGGTGCGCCGGATGGAGGCGCATGCTCGCGACCAGGGCTCCGGCCGCAACTACCTGGTTCAGCACTCGGCCGGCTCGGGCAAGTCGAACACGATCGCGTGGCTGGCGCACCGTCTCGCATCGCTCCACGACGCCGACGACGCGAAGGTCTTCGACAAGGTCGTCGTGGTGACCGACCGGAAGGTGCTCGACCGGCAGCTGCAGGACACCGTCTACCAGTTCGAGCACGCGCACGGGGTGGTGAGGAAGGTCGAGGAGTCCTCGAGGGAGCTCGCCGAGGCGCTCCGCTCGACCGAGGCGAAGATCGTGATCACCACGCTGCAGAAGTTCCCGTTCGTGGTCGAGGAGGTGGCGGGTCTCCCGGAACGTCGCTACGCCGTGATCGTCGACGAGGCGCACTCCTCGCAGACCGGCGAGACGGCCCAGGAGATGAAGCGGGCGCTGGCCGGCGTGCAGGCCTCGGTCCCCGAGGGCGAGGAGGGCGAGATCGAGCCCCAGGACGCCGTCGACGCCGCGGTCGAGGCGTCGGCCAGGGCACGGGGCCCCCACGCGAACCTCTCGATGTTCGCCTTCACGGCCACGCCGAAGGGCAAGACGCTCGAGCTGTTCGGGGAGCCGTCCGACGAGGACGGCCGCCACTTTCCGTTCCATCTCTACTCGATGCGCCAGGCGATCGAGGAGGGGTTCATCAACGACGTGCTGGAGCACTACATCACCTACGACACGTACTTCCGCCTGGCCCGGGCGGGGGAGGAGGACCCCGAGCTGCCGGTGCGCGAGGCCTCGAAGGCGATCGCTCGATACGTGACGCTGCACCCGTCGGTCGTCGAGCAGAAGGCGTCGATCGTCGTGGAGCACTTCCGGCGGTCGACGCGCGACGCGATCGGGGGAAGGGCCAAGGCGATGGTCGTGTGCCGCTCGCGGTTGTCGGCGATCCGCTTCAAGCTCGCGATCGACGCCTACGCGCGCGAGCACGGCTACGGCGACGCGAAGGCGCTCGTGGCGTTCTCCGGGGCCGTGAGCGACGGCGGGGTTGACCACACCGAGCCGAACATGAACGGCTTCCCGGAATCGCAGACGGCGGTGCGGTTCGGGACCGACGAGTACCGGATCCTGGTCGTGGCCGAGAAGTTCCAGACCGGGTTCGACCAACCGTTGCTCCACTCGATGTTCGTGGACAAGAAGCTCGAGGGCGTGAATGCGGTTCAGACGCTGTCCCGCCTGAACCGGATCCACCCCGAGAAGGCCGACACGTTCGTCCTGGACTTCGAGAACGAGGCAGAGGAGATCCAGCGGGCGTTCGCGCCGTACTACGACGCATCGGTGGCCGCCCCGAGCGACCCGAACGAGCTGTACGACGCGTGGCGGGAGATGGACCGCTTCGGCGTCGTTCGCTCCGAGGACGTCGAGGCGTTCGCGGCAGCGTACTTCGGCCCCGGCGGCGCCGGGGTCCAGGCGAGGCTGTACGCGCTGTTGGACGCGGCCCGCGACCGTTTCACGGACCTTGACGAGGCCGACCAGGACGAGTTCCACGTCTGGCTGAAGCGGTTCGTGTCCCGATACGGGTTCATCTCGCAGGTGCTGCCGATGGCGGACACGACGATGGAGAAGCGGTACGCGTACTGCCGGCTGCTCGAGCGCCGGCTGCCCTCGGCGCCCAGTGGGTCGATGGACCTCGGCGACCAGGTGGAGATGACCCACCTACGGGTCAAGAAGACCGGCGTGCGGGACCTGAGCCTGGACGAAGGCGGCGGGGTGCTCCGTGCGTTCGGCGAGGGGGGTCCCGGCGGCTACGAGGATCTGCTCGCTCCGCTTTCGGAGCTGATCGACCGGCTGAACGAGCTGTTCGGCGGGGACCTTTCCGAGGCCGATCGCCTCCATCTCGAGGGGATCGGTGCCGACATGGTCGCCGACCCCGAGGTTCAGCAGCAGGCGGCCGCGAACACCGAGGAGAACTTCGGGATCGAGTTCGACAGACGGTTCACGGATCACGTGGCGGCGCGCATGGGCCAGGCCGAGGAGCTCACGATCCGGATCCTCGACGATCCCGGGTTCCGCCAAGAGGTGGTCCGCGCGCTGATGCCCCGTGTGTACGAGCGGGCCCGTGTCGCGCACCAGAAGGCGTGCCCGATCGGGGAGCTGCTGGTCCGCAAGGAGGACCGGCAACTGGAGTTCAAGTCGACGCTGCGGTGGGACCTGGAGCAGGGCCGAAAGAGCAAGCTCGTGGAGAGCGCCACGATCAAGACGGTGGCGGCCTTCCTGAACTCGGAGTTCGGAGGGACACTCGTGATCGGGGTCGCGGACGACAGGAGCGTCGTGGGCCTGGAGCACGACTACGCGACCCTCCGCAAGCCGGGCAAGGACGACGCCGATCTGTTCCTGCTTCACCTGAACCAGCTGGTCGAGCACGCGGTCGGGCTCGCGGCTGCCGCCAACGTGACCACGACGATCCACCAGCCGGACGGTCACGACCTCTGCCGGGTCCACGTGGAGCCTTCAGGCCATCCGGTCGAGGCCGAGGTCACGGTCGCCGATAGGCAGGGCCAGTTCGGCCGCAAGCGCCTCTTGTACGTGCGCCTGAACAACGGGACTCGCGCGATCGAGGACGAGCGCGAGCGGGAGCGCTACATCGCACAGCGTTGGGGTCGCGGGTAAGAGTTTCGCCATGCGGGAAGCGCGGGAGGATCAGGAGGAGGATCGATAACCATCCATGAGATAGCTCGCCCTATGACTCAGGCGAGCTTCGAAACCTGAGGACCCGTAGGTCGGTCGGCTCGACCCGAGGTTTGTGCCGCATTTGCTGGATCACGCTCTGGTGCCAATCAACTCCCATCTGTGCGGCCCTCGTTCGACGATTTCGAGGCTGTGACTGCGGCCCACGGCCGCGAACTTGGCTGACAACCGAGTCGGCGGGTTCACAACAATGATTTGGGGCTGATTCTCTTTGATTTCGCCGAGGACGCGCTCGAGAACTGTAATCACTTCGTCGAGGAACGACGGTGTGATGCCGTCGACGTCTAGGAAGTCAATTTCGAGCTGCTCTCCGCCGAGGTGAACGGCGTCACGGATCGCCTGCTCGAGTTCTCGTGCTGAGGAGCGCGTGACAAGGACGCGTGACGATAGGATGTCGTGGATTCGTACGGCTGCCATCGGAAACCACCTTATCCTGGTATCGAGGCGTAGGCCAACGTACCGGGGAACAGTGTCGTCCGGCGAGCCTCGCTCTCGACGTCCTCGCTGATCTGGAGGGATCCGAGGCCCGAGTGAATGATCAACTGCCGCCTTGGACTTCTCATGTCCTCCGCGACTCCATAGAGGCCAATGCCGCGCGTCTGCTGACCGGTTCCACTCACCCTTTCTCGAACGGCAAGCTCGATTGCGCTCCAATCATAGTAAATGCGCTCCGCTAGCTCAGGATTGCGTTGCAGCGATCTGCGTATCCCGATCCCTCCGTCAGCCACACCGCATACGAAACGTCGACCTTCCGAGAACTCATAGAACTGGATGAATCCAAAACCACCGATCGGGGATTCGGAGTGTTCCACCGCGTTCAACCCGAGCTCGGCAAAGATTTCGCTCACCAGCGGATACAGGTTGGAGGAACCGAGGTCGGATGAAGTTAGGGCTTCAAGCGATTGGTTGGCCAAGTTCTCGACGGCGTCCTGGGTGTCGAAGTGCGTCAGGGGGAGGATGAGCTGCTGATCCCGTCTTTGGGCTATGCCGCGATCATCAACTACGACCTCACGTTCCTTCAACAGCTCGAACAATCCCACTGACTTGAGGTACGTGCAGACGCCAACGTCTTCAGGTACCAGAAGGACGGATGGGACTCCTCGCGACTGGGCTAACAATGGATAGACAACACACCAGAGCACCGCTGGGGGACGCAGGAACTCACACGACCGCAGGTCAAGCTCGAGGCGCGATTCCGAGAAGTCAGCGTCGCGCGGATCTTGGGACGCGTACCTTGGCGATAGGTCGCCTGCGTGTCTGAAGTGGCTGGGGACTTCAATGCGCATGACTGCCTCCCTCGCCACGCGCCCGGTGAGCACGCCCGCAGAGAAGGTGCCGTTCTGGAACCTTCGAAGGCTGTGGCAGGCACACAACGAGTGCCGCCACCAGCACTCCTAGGTAAGGCCCCAGGAAGCGACGCGCCGGTTGCTGGAGACCAGGCCGCTTGAACATTCGCCCATGGTAGGGCACGCCGCATGCACACTGGTGCAGCCGGAATGGATCATCGGTCTACGCGATTTGGCAGAGCGACGTGATCCGGTGACCGTTGTCAGCGCATGAGGCAGCACGGTTGGGCTAATCCGATCCCTGGGATAGGATTTCTGGCGTGACTGCCACGGCAACCGCGATCTTCGACGAGCGCGCCCTGGAGGCGCTGCCCACGGCTCCGGACTTCGTGCAGCGGCTGCGGAAGCAGGCCTACCAGGAGTTCGACGTCCTCCCGATCCCCTCGCAGTCAACCGAGGAGTGGCGATACACAGACCTGTCGGGGTTCGACCTCTCGTTCGAGCCGCACGTGCCCGGCCACGGACACGGCGTGCCCGCCCAGCAGGGCGAGCTCGCAGCCACCATGCTCCAGCACAACTCGAGCGTGGTGATGACCACCTCCGGCCAGGACGTGCAGGCGAAGGGCGTGATCTTCTGCGACCTAGACGTCGCGGCCGCCGAGCACCCCGAATTGGTGGAGCCGCACCTGCACCGCTTGGTCCCGACCGCCCGGACGAAGTTCACGGCCCTGCATGGCGCGTTCCGGACGGGTGGCACCTTCCTCCATGTGCCGGCCGACACGCAGGTGGAGCTCCCCCTGCAGACCGTGACGTTCCTGGATGCTGACGGAGCCGCCGTGTTCCCTCACACCCTCGTGGTGGTCGAGCGGGGTGCCGAGGTCACCTTCATCGACCGCTACAGCTCGCCGGACCTCGGGCGCGCGTTCTCCGACGCGATCGCCGAGATCGTCGTCGGGGACGGCGCGCACGTCCGCTACGTCTCGATCCAGGAGTGGGGGAGTGGGGTCACGCACCTCGGGGTCCAGCGCGCGACGGTCGGGCGTGACGCCGAATTCCGGTCCCTCGCGATCGGTTTCGGCGCCTCACTGGCGCGCGCGGAGGCCGAGACGGTTCTGCAAGAGCCCGGCGGGTTCTCCGAGATGCTCGGGATCTTCTTCGCCGACGAGGACCAGCACTTCGACCACCGCTCGACCCAGGACCACGTGGCACCGCAGTGCTCGAGCAACCTGCTTTACAAGGGGGCGCTCCGCGATAGGAGCCGCGCTGTGTTCAGCGGTTGGGTCTTCGTGCGCCCGGACGCCCAGAAGACCGACGCGATGCAGACCTCGCGCAACATCGTGCTCTCCGAGCTGGCCAAGGCACACGCCATCCCGAACCTCGAGATCGAGGCGAACGACGTGAGGTGCGGCCACGCCGCCTCGGTTGGGCCGGTCGACGAGGACACGGTGTTCTATCTGCAGAGCCGCGGGATCCCACGCGACGAGGCAGAGCGGCTGATCGTGACGGGGTTCTTCCAAGAGGTCTTGGACCGGGTGCAGCTCGATGAGGTGCGCCGAGGTGCCGAGCTCGCGATCCAGGAAGAGCTGGCGCGATGAAGGCGGCCCACAAGATCTGCACGACCGCGGACGTCCCCGAGGGCGAGGCCCGGCGGTTCGCCGTCGACGGGCGGCTGGTCGCCGTCGTGAACCTGGGCGACGACGGCTTCCGCGCGATCGACGCGATCTGCAGCCACGCGAAGTACTTCCTTGACGAAGGCGAGGTCGATACCGATGACGCTACGATCGAGTGC
>Ga0247727_10011776_pt1 | contig 15168 bp, 14 predicted proteins | sample WisWelCaveWW1625_FD_202498 | JGI IMG/M metagenome (GOLD analysis project Ga0247727, IMG submission 202498) | Biofilm microbial communities from Wishing Well Cave, Virginia, United States - WW16-25 | ecosystem: Environmental > Aquatic > Deep subsurface > Groundwater > Cave microbial mat | place... | reverse complement strand
AAAAAGTCGCGCGCGCCCAATTGCATGCATCGCACCACGGTTTCAATCGTGGGCGCTTCCGCGACCATCACCACTTCGTGCCGCTCTCCGGCATTGAAGAGATCGCTCAAAAAACGTATCGGCTTGAATTGCCGCAAATCGAAATCAGCCACGATCATGTCGGGCGGTTGCCTTGCCAGGCTAGTCCGCGCCTGGTCTTCCTCGCTGCAACAGGACGAGTCAATTTCTTCGCCCATGGGCAGACACCGCCGCACGCTTTCGTGCAAACCGCGCTCGCCAATAACCAGGAGGTGGAATTGTTTGCCGGCCGAGTCTTTCACTGGGACTCCTCATTGTCAGAGTTCGCGATCAACCATTCTTCGATATTGATGAGATAGCCGCGCACATCCATCTTGACCTTGTGCAAGCGTTTCCTAACGACGGCGGGATTGTCCTGATTGTACAAAAAAACGTAGGGGTAATCGGCAACGACCAGTTGCTGAAAAGCGCGCCACAACGGTTTGGCTTTGGCTCGGTCGCTCTCCAGCCGCGCCGCAATCAACAACGAATCCACTTGCGCGTTGCGATAAGCGCCGAGATTATAACCGTTCTCGATCGCGCGCGAGTGCCAAACTTGCGAGGGATCAACCGCGTATCCGGTTTTCCACGAGAGCAGCACCGCGTCAAAATCTCTGCGCTGCAAAACGTCTTCGACCAGCTTGCCGAACTCCAGCAATTCCGGCTTGGCTTTGACGCCGGCTTTCGCCAAATCCGCCTGCATCATCACCAGCGCATCGCGGCGCAACTTGTTGTCGGCGTTGGTTCTCATGGTGAACTCTAACACCTCGCCCTCCTTTTCACGCCAACCTTCCGGCTTGCGCGCCTGCCAACCAGCAAGATCGAGCAAGTCACCCGCCTCGCCAGGATCAAAAATGTCCAGCGGCAACGACTCGTCATGCGCCCAGAAGTAAGGCGGAATTGGCCCGGCGACCAGCCGGCCTTGGCCATTGAGCAGCACGTCAACCAGATTCCGCCGATGAATCGCTTTGGTAACGGCCTCCCGCACGCGGCGATCTTCAAAAACCGGGCGCTTCAAATTGAACGCGAGAAAACTATAGCCCCGATCCGGATAGCGCAGCACGCGCAAATCCGATTCATGGCCGAGCCGCTCAACTTGTTGGGCGCCACGTACGGCAAGAGATCGATTTCGCCGGTGAGCAAACTCGAGAGCAAGACCGTCTCGTCCGGCACAATGCGAAACACGACGCGATCCAACTTCGGCCGGCCGCCAAAGTAGCGCGCGTTGGCCTCGAACACGAGACGATCATTCGCGCGCCATTCTGTGAGAACGAACGGACCGTTGCCGATGGGCCGGCGATTGAACTCCGATTGCCGCAATTGCTCGTGCGGCACGCTTTCCAAAACATGTTTGGGCAAAATCGGAATCTGCAATTCCAACAACGCGTCGGGATAATTTTTTTTGAAGGTGAAACGAATGGTATTTCGGTCGAGCACGGCCACGGAATCGATCTCCACGAAACGATCGCGGCCGGTATATCCGACTTGAGGACTCACCGCCAATTGATAGGTGAAAAGAACGTCCGCGGCCGTGGTCGGCTGCCCGTCCGACCAAAACACGTCGTCGCGCAACGAGAAGGTGATTTCTTTGCCGCCCGCGCCGATTTGCCAAGACTTTGCCAGGCGCGGCTGCAAATTCAACCTCTCATCCAATTCACACAACGTGAGAAAGAGCATCTCCTCGATAACGTGCAGGGCATCGGAGTTGGCCGTGCCCAATTCCAGCAACGTGTCGAAATCGCCGGTCAGTCCGATCACGGCGGTTTGCGCGAGACGCGCGTTTTCGCTTTCCGGGCCGCAGCCCGGGGCCAGCGCGCAAAGCAAGAGCAAAATTTTGAATTTGTTTTTTGAGATCATGGGACACAAACTTTTGACAAAGGTGCTATAAAAAAAAAGCGCGATTAAATCCGGCTCGATTACCACGGACGAAACCGCGCCTTCGACTTGCAGGCCTGGCCTCCTTTGGGATGCATCCTGCACGGCAAGGCTACTCTAATTGTAGACCTAAACAGCAAGCGGGTTTTTTCCACCGCATTTTTTGCGGGTAGATGAAAATCTCCGCTTGGATGCCAACCCGCCAAGCAGTCGCGTAGTGCCTCAGTTACTGGTGGAGAAAGTAGCGCAGACATCTTGTCTGCAGGCAGGATGCCTGCGCTACTCCACACGTAACTGAGGCATTACACAGTCGAACCGATACCCGGAAAATCATGGCTTCACGCTTTTGCGAGAATCCCGGTTTTCGGCCCCGAGGGGGAGTCCGTCTCCTTTCAGGCAATAGTTTTGTTCAAACGATTGAGATGTAACACCAGCCAAGGTATTGTGGAAGCACAGCCGCACAGATCGACGCGCCAACGGAGGCAATAATGTTGCTCGCGTATTGTCTGCTTCTTGGCGGTCTTTGCGGATATTTACACGCAAGCTTTCGTAGTGCAGAAAAAAATCGCCTCCGCAATTCAAGGCTGCCGCTTTTACAAAGCCCCATTAGACCTCAGCCCGACATTTTGAGCCATGTCAAACTACATTCTCACACGCTACGTCTTGCGCGAACATCTCGGCCCCTTTTGCTACAGCTTGGCCGTCATTACGTTGGTCTTTGTGCTTGATTTGTTGTTTCGCTACTTGAACCGGCTTCTGAGCAAAGGGCTGCCCTGGATGATAGTGTTGGAGTTTTTCTGGCTGAATATGGCCTGGATCGTCGCGACGGCCGTGCCCATGGCCGTTCTCACCGCCACGCTCATGGCTTTTGGCCGCCTCGCGGTCGACAATGAAATTGCCGCCATGCACGCCGGCGGGGTCAGTCTTTGGCGTCAAGTCCTGCCGGTTTTCATGGCCGCCGCTCTGCTCGCCGCCGGGTTGATTTGGTTCAATGACAATATCCTTCCCGATTGCAATCTTCGCGTGCGCACCCTCGCCGCCGACATCGTGCGCCAAAAACCGAGCGTCAACCTCGAGCCCGGAGTTTGGTATAATGAAATTCCCCATTATGGCTTGCTGGCGCAAACGCTCGAAGACAGCGCCGGCCTAACCCACGCGCGCCAACTGCTGATTGACGACAACAGCCGCTCCGAGGTGCGGCGCACCATTTCCGCCCGCTCCGGTTTGATTCAATCTAACCCGGCGGAAGGCGCCTTTTTGCTGACGCTTTTTGACGGTGAAATTCAGGAACTCAATCTGATGAAAGTGGAGGAATTTCGGCGTCTCACGTTCTCGAAGCATATCATGTCGATTGGCGCGCAGGAGAGCTTTATGCCTGAAAGCGAATCACAGACGCGCACCGATCGCGAGAAGAGCACGCCACGGATGTGGCAAGAGGTGGGCAATGCGCGCGCGAAAATTGCGTTCGTGCGAGAGCAACTCGATCATTTGGGAAAACAACCAAGCTGGTCGCGCGAGCGTGAAGAAAAAACCGCGGAAACGCAACGCCTCGAAGCCGGTATCCAAACTTTGCTCGTGGAAATTCACAAGAAATATGCGATCCCGGCGGCGTGCATTGTCTTTGTGTTGATTGGCGCGCCGTTGGGTGCTTTAGCGCGCCGCGGTGGAATCGCCGCGGGCGCCGGCCTCAGTTTGGGATTTTTTCTCTTCTATTGGGCCGGCTTGATCGGCGGCGAAGTGCTCGCCGACCGCCGGATGCTCTCGCCGTTTTTCGCCATGTGGGCCGCGAATTTTATCACCGTTTCCCTCGGCGCATTCGTTTTTCGCTACGTCGCGGCCGGCAACCTTGAGCCGCCGTCTTTCGAAGTTATCGCCAGATTGCGTGCGATCTTTGCGCGAGAGGTCTTGCAACAGAAAAGCGGGAAGCTTCGACGCGGCGAGGACACCGCGAGCGCCGGTTTCAAGCTGCCGGAACATAAGAAGGCGGAGGCCAAGGAAGAACGCAGCGTCGTCAAACTTAACCAAAAGGCGAAAACCAAAGGACAGCGCGGCGTCATCAAATTTGACCAAAAGACGAAAACCAAAGAAGAGCGTGGCCTCGTCACAATTGAGCCAAAAACCGAAACCTCGAAAGCGCTCGACGTCATCAAATTTGACGTGGCTGAGCCGGAGTTTGTCGCGCGGCTGCAAACCGTGCCTGCAATGCGCCGACTTGCCGCATCAACTCCGCGTTCCGGCTTAAAACCGCTGCACGAGATCTTGCGCGAGTTCATTAAACACGCGCGTCTGACATTGGTTGTCTTGAGTGATCGCAACGGCATGGTGAAGACGAGCGGCCACAACCCCATCGCGCCGCCTTCGCAACTTGTGGATTGCAACAAGCTCGCGGCGCTCGCGGCCGCGCAAATGTCCATGGTTCAAATCCTCGGCAAAGCCCTCAACGAAGAAGGCGAGTTCACGTGCATTTTTCAAGAAGGCGAGCGCTATAATCTTTTCATCTATCACGTCGAGCGCGATTTCATCTTAACGGTTTTGGCGGAGAGAACCGTGGCTTTAGGGCTTGTGCGCGTTCGCGCCAATGAAGCCGTGGCCCAATTAAGCCGGAGCTTGTCTTTGAAGCCGAGAAAAATGTCCTAGAAAATTTGGGAGAAAGGTTTTATATTTACCCCAAATGAACTGATAAGGAACGCCGATTAAATAACTTTCCCATTTTCCTTGGCCGTCATTCCCGCAGTCTTTAAGCGGGAATCCATTTTATGTGCTGGATGCCCGATTAAAGCGCTCGGGCATGACTAGAGCAATCGGGTACTTTATTTAATCGGCATTCCTAACTGGGAAGTCGGACTTTGCAAAGCCGACGCAACAAAGTCCGACTTCGCTCGCTTTGTAATGGCCTTTCATGATCACCTCGGAGGTACAGTCATCATGTCTTTACGCTACTCACGCCTCAAACTTCTTCAAGCTGCAATCGCATGTGTTCAGCTATTTGGCCTCTCCGTTTTCGCGCAATCCCAAACCAAAACGCTCGTCGGCGGATTGCTCATCGACGGCAATGGCAGCACGCCGGTGCGCAATAGCGTGATCGTGATTGAAGGCGAGCGCATCAAAGCCGTCGGGCAAATGGGCGCGATTGCAATTCCAGAGAGCGCGGAGATTATTTCCACCGAGGGCATGAGCGTGTTGCCGGGCTTGTGGGATGCGCACGTGCACCTGATGATCAACGGCCACAGCGATTATTCGCATTGGGATAAAAAATATCCGTCGCTGTTCGAGTCCGTGATCATGCCGGCCTCCGCGCAGCAACTCTTGCTCGCCGGTGTGACGAGCGCGCGCGATTTGGGCGGGCCGTTGGAAGCGAGCCTCAACGTGCGCAATGCCATCAATCGCGGCAAAATTCCCGGGGCCACGGTTTATGTTTCCGGGCCGTTCATTCAGCACGCGCCTTATCCGGGCACCGAGCTTTTTCGTTGGGGCGTGAGCGGCGTGAACGAGGCGCGCGCCAAAGTGCGCGCGCTCGCCGAGGCCGGAGTGAATTGCATCAAGCTCATTGATCAAGATGAGATGACGCTGGAAGAAGTGTTGGCCGTGGTCGACGAAGCGCACAAACACAAGCTCACGGTCGTCGCGCACGCGCACCGTCCGGAGGAAATTCGTCGCGGCCTGCTCGCCGGCGTGGATTGTTTCGAGCACACGGGCTTGGCCACTGCGCCCGAATATCCCGAAGACATTATCGCGCTGATTCGCGAGCGCACCTCGAAGATGAATCTCGGGCCGCTGTTTTGGTGCCCGACGGTTGAAGGCTTGATGAACTACGAATATCTGCGCGACAATCCCGAATGGCTCGACGATCCCGCGTGGCAACGCGGCTTGCCCGAGGCGGTGATTGCGGACATCAAAGCTTCATTGCAGCATCCCGAGCGGCTCGCGTATTATCAACTCACGCCGAGCCGCCGCCCAACGCTCGCGCGCAAATTTCAACAACTCAAAGAGGCCGGCGTGGTGCTGCTCATCGGCACGGACAGCGGCATTCCCATGAACTTTCACAGCCAATCCACTTGGCGCGAGTTGGATTTGTGGGTGAATCAATTCGGCGTTGCGCCGAGGGAAGCAATTCGCGCGGCGACATATTGGCCCTCGGTGTTGATGAAGGTGAGTCACGAGGTGGGAACGATTAGCGCGGGGAAGTATGCGGACATCATCGCCGTGCGCGGGGATGTGTTGCGGTATATTTCGCTCTTGCAGCGTGTGGATTTGGTGATCAAGCGAGGCGTGAGGTATAAGTAGTATTCCTCCCCTCAAAAATGTTCCAACCTCGGCTTGGCCGAGGTTTAATGATTCAGTTTGTAAGTCAACGTTTCGTCTCTTGGCCGGAATCTTCGCCCTCCTCCAGCATGCGCCATTCCACTCCGGCAAAAATTTCCGGCACGGCCAGCTCGAAGCCGGGAAGAAGTTCCCGCGCAGTAAGCTTGTCGCGCACGATGTATTTGCTCTCTGCGCTGCACACGAGCACTTCGCGCGTGCTGGCAATCACCACCCACACGAGCTTCGTGCCCCGGCTGAGGTATTCATCCACTTTCGTCATCACGCGCAGAAAGCTATCGCCGGACGAAAGAATCTCGATGGCCAAATCCGGCGCAAGGGGCAGAAAGCGAAACAGATTTTCCGGCAACCGCTCTTTGAGGATGAAAGAAATGTCGGGTGCGCGTGAGTGCTGGTCATGCTCCGGCCACAAACGAAAGTTGGCATTGTCTGAGATCAAGCCGATGGGATTTGTCTTCAAGTAATTTCGAATCTCGGTTAAGAGATTTCCAACGATGACCCCGTGCGCGAAGGTCGGCATTTTGAAAACCACCTTTCCATCATAAAGTTCTGCAGGATATGGGAGAGAGAGATTTTCCAGCTCGTCAACGGTCACGTCGGTGCGCGCTCCCCAAGGAAGTCTGCACGTCTCAAACAACGGCGCGGCAGCTTGCGCCTGTAGAGAAGCGGCGAGGGCAACATGTAACGCCGAAGTAGTCATAGCGCCTTTCACAGTTTTATTGCGTTTTTACGCTGCAATTCTACGGCAAAAAAATAGCACATTCACGTTCGAAGCGCAAGCGGCATTTTCAGCACACCAAGAAGGCTCCGGCAATGCGTCCGCGCTCGTCGCGTCGGGACACGCAGCTCTCATCAATACGGCTCCGTGGTTTTGGCGGCTTGAATGGAAATTAACGATCCCGCCAACACAAACCATGCGTGCTTAAAGGCCCCCTCATTGCCGGGGCTCACGTTTACACGCAACAAAGACCTCGCGTTCCCAGGGATCGCGCAAAACCTTCGCTTCAAAGCCTTCTTCCTGCGCCGGCGCGGCAAGGCACACAGCTCGTGGCCATGGCGCGGCGCAAATCTTCTTCCGTGGTCATGTACATAATCGCGTCGTGAATAAACACGGCGTCGAACAATTTATCCAACCTCACGTTGCGCAGGTCTCCGACAAAGTGCTCGCACTCGGGATTGAGCTTGCGGCTCACGGCGAGCATGTGCGGAGAAACGTCAACGAGCGTCAGGTGAAAATCTCTTTTCAAGTGCAGAGCATTGTTGCCGCCGCCGCTGCCGAGTTCGAGGAGCGTGCGCATCGGCCCATTGCCGTGCGTGCGCAACAAAGCGCGCGCGTATGCGGCTTCCTCGGCATATTCTGCCGGCGCGGAGAGCACGGGCCACCAGGCCGCGAGCTCGCTGTAGAGTTTGGGAGAGGTCTTCATAGGCTCGAAAAAAAAGCGCTGCGCTAGTTTACTCGATACCTAAAAACAAAAAGAATACGCGCTCAAGCTTCTTCGCTTGCGCCTTGCATGCCGTACTTGCCGAGCTTATAGAGCAACGTCGTGGTTTTGACGCCCAGGATGCGCGCGGCTTCGGCTTTGACGCCGTGGGCTTTCTTCAGCGCGCGCTCGAGCAATGCGCGCTCGACTTCTTCCAAAGTTTGATTGAGGTCGAGATTGTCATCGGGCAACGAAAACACCGCGGAACGATCTTTCACCAACGGCGGCAGGTCGGTGACTTTGATGAGGTCTTCGTCGCACAATACCGCGGCGCGCTCGATGAGATTTTCCAGCTCGCGCACGTTGCCGGGCCAGTGATAATTCAAAAACAACTCCGCCGCCGCTTCCTCCATGCGCAGGTTCGGCTTGCCGATTTCTTTTCCCATCTTCGCCAGAAAGTGCTGCACGAGCAACGCGACATCGCCGGTGCGTTGGCGCAACGGCGGCAAGGTGATCGGCACGATGTGCAAACGATAATACAAATCCTCGCGAAAGCGGCCGGCCTCCACTTCGGCTTTGAGATCGCGATGTGTGGCGGCAATGATGCGCGTGTCCACGTGCACGGTTTCTTCGCCGCCCACGCGCTCGAATTCTTTTTCTTGCAGCACGCGCAGCAGCTTCACTTGCATGGCCGCGGAGATGTCGCCGATTTCATCTAAAAAGATCGTGCCGCCTTCGGCCAATTCAAAGCGGCCGTGGCGTTGTTTGATCGCGCCGGTGAACGCGCCCTTCTCGTGCCCGAACAATTCGGATTCGAGCAGCGATTCCGTCAAGCCGCCGCAGTGGACGCGAATGAACGGCCCGGCGCTGCGGCGGCTATTCTTGTGAATGGCGCGCGCGACCAGCTCTTTGCCCGTGCCGCTTTCGCCGTAAATGATCACGCTCGAATCCGTGGGCGCGACTTTTTGCAGCACGCGAAACACTTCTTGCACTGCGGAAGAGCCGCCCACGATCTCGCCAAAGTTGTATTTGCGCTCTTCTTGTTCGCGCAGATAAAGATTTTGCGCGGCGAGTTTGGCCAGCTCGCGCTGCTCGGCGAGGCGTTCGATCAAACGCTCGAGCTTCACGGCCAGCTCTTCGGGCGAAAACGGCTTGGTGATAAAATCGCTCGCGCCGAGCTGCATGGCCTGCACCGCCAGCTCGATGGAGCCATAGGCCGTGATCAAAATGAAAGCGCACGCGGGGAATTGTTGCTTCGCCTGCTGCATAAAAGCCAGGCCGTCCATGCCCGGCAAGCGATAATCGGTAACGACAATCTCCGGCGCTTGTTGAGAGAAGTGTGGCATGGCCGTTTCCGCCTTGTCGAACACGCGCGTTTGCAAGCCGAGGCGCTGCACGACTTGCTGCATGCCCTCGCGCATCGTCGCGTTGTCTTCGACGAGGAATACGGTATAGTTCAGGGGTTCGCTCTTCTTCATTATGCCTTCGGCAAAGCCAGTTGAAAGTGCGCGCCGGCCTGCGCGGACAGCAGGCGAATCGTTCCGCGGTTTTGTTCCGCCCACTGGCGCACGAGCGCGAGGCCCAAGCCGCTGCCTTGCGCGCGCGTGGTGAAAAAAGGATCGAAAATTTTTTCGCGCAATTCCGCGGGAACGCCCGGGCCGTTGTCAATCACCTCGATCTCGACTTCGTGCGCGCGCGTGCTCAAAGCAATTTGCAGTGCGCCGGTTTCATTCATCGCTTCGATGGCATTGCGCATGAGATTGAGCAGCATGCGGCGCAGTTGCTCGGCATCGGCGTGCACGGCAATGTGCTCGGGGCTTTGAATCCGCCAAACAATCCGCGGGAATTGCGGCTGTAAGAGCTCGTGCAGCTCATCGATGAGCGTGCGCACGGAGACGTTTTGCGCTTGGCTGGCGCGCGGCCGCGCATAATCCAAAAAATCGCGCACGAGGTTTTCGAGGCGTCGGACTTCGGCGCGAATGGTTTGCACGCGCGGCTTCAGCTCCGCGGGCGCGTCTTTTTCCAACAAGCCCGCGTGCAGCTCGATGCCGCCGAGCGGATTGCGAATCTCGTGGGCCACGCCGGCGAGCATCAAACGCAGGCTCTGCTCGCGCTGCGTGACGGCCTCGCGCATATGCTCCATCGTGCGCGCCAGAAACGTGATTTCTTCCGTGCCCTTGAGCTTGAGATCGACGGCGCTGCTGCCCGAGCCAATCGCAATGGCCGCGCGACGCAATTGCTCCAAGGGTTCGGTGATCCGGCGCGCGAAGATCACGCCGCTAATCGTGGCGACGATCAAGCTGGCGAGCGCGAGACTCCACAAAACTCCGCGCGTTTCTTCGACGGCGTTGAGCGCGGAGGCGCTGCCTTCAACGGCAACGAGCGCAGCGATGCGGCCGTTTTCATATAACGGCGCGTATGCCGCTTTGAACGGCTGCCCGTCCGCGGCCAAAAACAATTTTGCGGCCGCGGCTTCGCCTTGCCATGCCGAATTTATCTCGTTTTCATCGAAACGCAAGCGGATATATTCGCTGCCAATCGGCAGCTCATTTTTGCTGTCAAAAAAAATGCGGTGTTCGCGATTGCAGATGAGCACGCGCGCCAGCCCGCTATTTTCCGCCATGGGCGTAAGCCAGCGCTGCAAACTTTTCACGGCGCGCGCTTCTTCATCGCCGGGAAGCAAGCTGATCACCGCGGCCGCGCCCACGGCCGCGTCGACGAGGTGCGCCGCGGTTTGCGCGGATCCGAGCAAACGTTGAGCAAGCTCGGCCTCGAGCTGACGCCGCATTTGCCACTGCAAATAAAATCCCGCAAGCCCGAGCACAACGCTGACTTGCAGAATCAGGAAGAGAACGAGTAGAGTGCGAATGCGTAGACGAAACACGTGGAATGTCGAATCAATGTGGAAGTTCGAGATGAGGGCACGCGGTATAAAACAGGAAAAGGGAATGTGAAAGCCTCGGCCGACTAGAGTGTTGGAGCACTAGAAGGGCTCGTTACAAGACTCCACCGATCCATTACTCCAATCATCCAACATTCATGCTTCTAAAACGATTGCGGCGTCTGCGACTGCGGCGAGGACTCGCGACGGCGCAACAACAAGCCGACGCCCGCCAGGATCAAAAGCACGGGCCAGTATTGTTCATATTCCTGCAACGGGCCGAAGACCAGGAAGAAAATCGCAGCCAGGCCGATCAAAATCGAGGCGGGCACGAGCAAGCCGGTTTCGCGCTTCCCGCCGAAATACATTGCCAACAATCCCAGACCCGGCCCGAGGATGAACGTCGGCCACCACTCTTCCATGTAATCCCAAGCGGTGAGCGAGCACGCGAGAAAGAGAATGCCATAGGCCGTCAAAATCGTCGCGGGCATAAGGAAACCATAATTACGACGATCAGCCAGATAGCCGGCGAGAAAAGACATGCCGCCCGCGATCATGAACAGCGGCCAGAAATCCTCCCAACTATAATCGGAAAAGTTTACAGCAAGGAACAGCAGCCCGAGCACGATGAGCGCGCTGCCGAGCATCAGCATTTTTTGATTATATTTCATGTGGCCTCCGTGCGTGCAATGACGCTTCGAATGTTTAGACTTGCGGCGGCTTGCATTTGGCCTGAGCCGCGACTATATTGGCCGCCAATAAAAGCTGCCCGTTTCGGGAGCGTCCTATACGCAACGCATGAGAATAAGATGCAACTTGTTTCCGCCAGCGTTTCCCCCCTCGAGTTTCGCAAAGCCCTGGGCGCGTTCGCAACCGGCGTCACCATCGTGACCACGCGCGCCGGTGAAGTGCTTCACGGCTTGACCGCGAATGCGTTTTGCTCGCTTTCGCTGGAGCCGCCGCTGGTTTTGGTTTGTGTGGATAAAAAAGCGCAGAGCCATAATCTCATCATCACGGGCCGCTGCTTCGCGATCAACATTCTCAGCGCACGACACCAATCTCTCTCCGAGCGCTTCTCTCAAAATCAACTCGACGGCAATGAACGCTTCGCGGGGGTGGCTTACACGCAAGCTCTAACCGGTGCGCCGATTTTAGAACGCGTATTGAGTTGGTTAGATTGCAAACTCGTCGCCGCGCACGAAGGCGGCGATCACACCATCTTCGTCGGCGAAGTCGTCGCGCTCGGCAATAGTGAAGACGCCGCGCCGCTGCTTTATTATCGCAGCGGCTATCGCACGCTTGAGGCTTGAGGTCGGTTGCTGGTTTTTATCAAGCCTTATGAACATTGCCAGTCAAAGTCGGAGAGGCCGCGTGTTTTTTTTTACTCTGTCATTCCTCAGGAAATTTTTTGAGTGCGGGAGTTGGCGCTCAGAGCTAAAAAGGTTTCCTTCTGAATGAGCTGTTTCAGGGACGGGATTACCGCTTTGAAAATCAGAACTCATTAGCAACGAGCCACCAGTTCACCCCAAATTCCACTGCACGATCTCTTCCAACTTCTTTCGTTTGAGGTCCGGCACTTCGACTTGCGCTGCGGGATAGCCCACCGGAAATAAAATATACGGCTTCTCATTCTCCGGACGTTGCAAGAGTTTGCTCAGAAACCCCATGGGGCTGGGCGTGTGGGTGAGCGTAACGAGTCCCATATGGTGAATCGCGGTGATGAACATGCCGCAGGCGATGCCTACGCTTTCATTCACATAATAATTCGTAAGCTTCTCGCCGCCTGCTTCCATGCCAAAACTTTGCTTGAAACACACGACGAGCCACGGGGCGATTTCCAAAAACGGTTTGCGCCAATCCGTGCCCAGCGGCGCGAGCGCGGCGAGCCATTCCGTTGGCATGCGGCCGCCTACATAACTCTCCCACTCTTCTTTTTCCGCGGCAACGCGAATTTGCTTTTTCAACTCGGGATCATTCACGGCCACAAAGAGCCACGGCTGGCGATGTGCGCCCGAGGGCGCGGTATTCGCGGTTAAAATTGCGCACTCGATCAGCTCGCGCGGCACGGGACGATCCGAAAACGTGCGTACGCTGCGGCGGCGATTCATGAACTCGTAAAACTCGCGCGCACGGCGCAACATCTCTTCCGAGGTAAAATTCAAAGCCTGGTGGGGAACGTGGCGAAAGGGCGTGCTCATCTCAACTCTTCATGTTCACGAATTGCAAAGGGACTTTGAGCGCGGGATTCTCACGCAGCGTTTTGATCACGGCTTGCAAATCGTCGATCTTTTTGCCGGTCACGCGCACTTGCTCGTCTTGAATCGCGGCCTGCACTTTGAGCTTGGCGTCTTTGATGAGCTTCACAATCTCGCGCGCCGCGTCTTTTTCCAAGCCTTGCTTGATTTTGATTTCAACCTTCACGCTTTGGCCCTGGCCCGGCTCCACTTTGCCAAACTCCACCGCGCGCGGATCGATCTTTCTCTTGGAAAGATTCACGGATATCATCTCCTGCAGCGCGCGCACCTTCATCTCGTCTTCGGTGTGCAGGCTGATCTTGTTCTCTTTCTTATCAAGCTCGATGGTCGTTTTGGAATTGCGAAAGTCGTAACGATTCACCAATTCTTTTTTGGTATTGTTGATCGCGTTATCGACTTCCTGCAAATTGACTTCATTGACAATATCGAATGAGGGCATGCCGCTTCTCCTAAAAATTTAGGCCTGAGATTCCTGATCTGACGAAACCCGCTTGAACAAAGTTACTTGAAACAACTCGTCCGCCGGCAGCTCGAACTTAGGCTCCGGCGCTTGATTCTTCCGCGACCAGTCGATCATGCGCAAAATACCTTCGCCGCGCTTTTCCATGTAGCCCATGCCCGAGAGATAAGAAGCGAGCAATTGATTGCGCGCGAACGGCACGACTTTGATGCCCTCCAAAGTCAGTGTGTTGGGCAATCCGCCCGGGCTTAACACCTCGAGGCGGTCGGCGTACATAAACAAACGAATGCCGCTGCCGAGCAAACTGTAATTGCGATGCGCCACCGCATTCGTCAGCGCTTCCCGCACGGCTTCCAACGAATACTCCGGAAATTCAACGCGCTTCACGCCCTTGATAATGGAGCCGACACGCATATTCTTTTGAACGAAGCTCACGGCATCATTGATCTGCTCGGCTACAGTTCCGCGTATCGTTTTTTGATCGAGCACCTCGCTCGTGCGGGAACCGCTGCGATAGTGCGCCGCCTGAATTTCCACGCCCGGCAAAAAAAAATGCGGATTTTTGCCAAAAGCCAACAAGCCGGCGACCGAGGGAAACACGCCTCGCTCCGCGGATTTTAAAATACGAAGATTCAAAAGTAGGTTTTCTATTGGCAGCTTGCTTTCGCCGAGGGTGGGTTGTTTTAAACCTTGCAGAAATACCTCAACGCGGGCAAGCTCAACGTCATCCAATTTCGCCGCTTCGATCACCGTTTCATCGAATTGAATTTGGCGCGCGCGTTGAAACAGCCGCGCTAACTCTTCTTTGGAAGGTTGCCGCTTGGTGGAGCCGACGCGGAGGTAATACTTGCCGTCTTGCGTTGAAACCACGCTCGGGTTTTTGGGGATGTAAAGCGCCAGCACTTGCAAACCGTTATTCTTGAGCTTGGTAATCACGGGGATGATCGGCGGGTCAACATTCTGCCGGCAAATACTCACGAGACGCTCTTCCAATTTTTTATCCTCGATGCCGCGAATCCGGCCGTCATCTTCCACGCCAAAAAGAATCGTGCCGCCCGCCGCGTTGGCAAACGCGACAATCTCCGCCGCAATCGCATCGGGGTGAGGCGCCTCTCGTTTAAATTCCAAAGTGGAGTCTTCGCCGCGCTCCAGCAAGGCTGCTAAGTCAGTCCAAAGCATTTCGCGTTTTCATGATTGATTCAAACCTTAAAACTTGTGCAGTAATTTACGGTCATGCCTTCTGATACGCAAGGGCTTTTTCGTAATCCCCCGAGTGCCGATGGCTGCAGCACAGCGTTTTCGGCAAGAGGGCTCAAAGTCAGACAATAATTCTTCACAGAAGTTATGAAGGCAAAAAAATAACTTTGTTCTGAACCGAAAACTTATAGATTGATTGGCGATGATCGACAAGCTCTCGACAAGCTCTCTTCGTCTCGCCGGTTGGCTGCTGGCGTTTTGCTTCACCGCTTCCATGTTCATGTGCGGCGACGCCGAATGTTTGACCGGCAACGGCGATGAAAATTGCGCCTCATTGCTGTGCTCATTGCTGAATAAACACGAAACCACCTCGCAACAAGCGGCGAGCGGCGCGGACGAAGATTGCTCTTGCGTCTGCCACGTGCCCACGATCATCGGGCCGATTTTTAATTTCAGTTACCATCCGATTGCTCAGTATAACACCGCCGCCGTCGAGCTGCAAATTTTCTCCGCTTATTATCCTCTCGTTTATCATCCCCCGGCAACGGCTTAATCCCGCCGCTGTTTCTTCCAATTTATTTTCGCCTTTTCGTTTTCAGCTATCTTAACCGAAAGGAACCGGAACGTGTTTCTATTTCTACGTTCCTGCGTTGCCGTGCTGTTTCTATTTTTTCTTTTTATCGAAAACAGCGGCGCGCAGGA
>Ga0247727_10011775_pt1 | contig 15169 bp, 15 predicted proteins | sample WisWelCaveWW1625_FD_202498 | JGI IMG/M metagenome (GOLD analysis project Ga0247727, IMG submission 202498) | Biofilm microbial communities from Wishing Well Cave, Virginia, United States - WW16-25 | ecosystem: Environmental > Aquatic > Deep subsurface > Groundwater > Cave microbial mat | place... | reverse complement strand
TAGACTTCTCGAAGCGGGATCGTCGTCGTCGCCCCGAAGATACGCCGCGCCCGCACGGGGCTCTTGGAAAAAAGCGACGCTGCTCGCCGGCGAGCAGCAGCCGCAGCCGCTCGGGATGCGTGAAGTGGCGGCTGAGCTCGCCGTCCCGCTCGCGGCCTGCGCGCGGCGTCCGGCCCGCGAGCGCGCGGAAGTCCCGCAGCAGGTGGGCCTGGTCGAAGTAGCCGGCATCGAGCGCCACGTCCACGGCGCTCGCCCGCTCGCGTGCGTCGAGCCCGGCGAGCACCGCGTTCAGCCGAACGATGCGCGCGAACAGCTTGGGCCCGATCCCGAGCTCGCGCGCGAACACCCGCTCGATCCGCCGGCGGCTCCAGCCGAGCGCCCGCGCCACGTCGGCGATGCGCGCGGGGCCACGGGCCTCGAGCAGCAACCGGACGGCCGGGCGTGCCGCGGGCTCTCGCAAACCGCTGCCTGCCAGCCGCTCGACGAGCCATTCCTCCGCCGCGGCGAAGCGCGCGCCTTCGCTGCGCGCCGCGCGAAGCGCTTGCGGCAACGCGAGCGCTGGCCCGGGTCCGACGATCGTCGCGAGCGGCGTCTCGCGGTCTGCGGCTTCGGCCATCGACCACGTTCGTCAGCGCTCGACTGTCGCCATCCACACGTCGGACTCGGCGCGCGTCTCGATGTAGCTGACCCAGCGGTCGTCCCGTGAGACGCTGATCCCCTGCGCAGCCGTGGCGAGGATAGGCGTGGCGCGCCCGCTCCGGGTGTCGAGCAGCACGATCCGGTCGTAGCGGGCGACCAGCAGCCGGCGGCTGTCGCTCAACCACACGGGCCAGCCGCGGCCCTCGGGCAGCGCGGTGTAGCTGCGCGAAGCGAAGGAATAGAGCAGCGTGACGCTGTTCGGCGACGCGTAGAAGGTGAGGCCCCCCGCGAGCGTGCGGCCGTCCGGGGACCAGGAACGCGGCTGCATCGGCTGGCCTCCCTCGAGGGCGGGAAGCGGCTCGGCCTGGCGCAGGTCGAGCGGCTTTGTCAGGTCCTGGATCCAGGTGCGCACTCCGTCGTTCGTGGCGATGCGCCTTGCGTCGGGCGACCACGTGACTTCCGTCCGCGCGGCACCGGTGGTCTTCGTCAACTGCTCGAGCCCGCTGCCGTCGGGGCGGATCGCCCACGCCTCGTAGCGCCCGCTGCGGTCGCTGTAGAAGCCGAGCCGCGACCCGTCCGGCGACCACTTGGGGCCCCGGTCGCGGAAGGCGTCGTCGGTGAGCTGCCGATAGCCGCTGCCGTCGCTGCGCACCACGAACAGGTCCTCCCGCCCGCCGAGCGTCGTGAAGGCGATCCATTCCCCGTTCGGCGAAATGTCCTGCGTGTAGATGACGCGAGAGCCCTGGAAGGCCGGCCGGGGCGGCTCGCTCACGCGGCCCGAGCGGGGGTCGAGGCCGAACCGCTGGATGCTGGAGCGCCGGTCGGAGCTCACGAACATCACCAGGCGGCCGTCGCGCGAGAAGCTGATCGAGCCGCTCGTCCGCGAGGGCGTCGTGACGGGCTCGGGCTCCCCCCGCGGGCGTCCCGAGGCCTCGTCGATTCCCACCCGCCACAGGTTCATCGAGCCGCCGCGCTCGCTCGCGAAGTAGAGGCTGTGGCCGTCGGGCGCCCAGACGGGATTCCAGTCCATCGTCGGGTCGCTCGTCACGGCGAGCATCTCGGGCTCGCCCCCCACATCGGCCAGGATCGTCCAGATGTCCCGCTGGCCGCTGCCTTCCTTGAGGCCCCAGAAGGCGATGCGCCGCGCTCCCGGCGACCAGCGGGGCTGCACCGCGTCTCCCCGTCTCGTGAGCTGTCGGATCTCTCCACCGGAGGACGGCACGACCCACAGGTGTGCAGGCCGGATCCGGCTCCACGGATCCTGCCCGTTCTGGTTTGAGAACACGATCTGTTCTCCGTCGGGCGACCAGGCGGGGTCGTAGCCAAAGTCGGTGAGACGCCTCACCGACTCGCCCGTCGAGCCCATCACGAAGATGCCTCCCTTGCCGTCGCGCTCGGAGCGGAACGCGATCCGCTCGCCGTCGGGCGAGAACGCCGGGGCGGTGTCGGATTCGGGGCTGTCGCTGGTGAGATTCACCGGGTTGCGGCCGCCTACACGCTGCACGTAGATGTCGGGGTTGCCCGAGACGTGGCTCACGAAGGCGAAGTTCGTGCCGCCGGGCCCGAGCTGCGCCTGGCGCTCCTCACCGGGCTGGTCGGTGACCTGCTGGAACGAAAGCGGCGCGGCCCGCCCACCGCTGCCGCGGGCTCCCGTTCCGACGCGACGCCCGATCTCGAACGTCCCCGCGAGGAGCGCGAGTGCCGCGAGCGCCAGAGGAACGCCACGGCGAAAGCGACGCGTCTCCGGTGACGGAAGCGCCTCCGCACGCTGCGACGCGGACGTGCCGCCGATGCTGTCGAGATGGAACGCGAGATCGCGCGCCGACTGGAAGCGCTCGTCCGGGTTCTTCTCCAGGCAGTGGTGGACGATCAGGTCGAGGGCCCGCGGAACCCTCGGGTCCGACTCCGAGGGAAATGCCGGCTCGTCGCGCAGGACGGAGCTCAGCAGCTCTGCCGGGCTCGTGCCCTTGAAGGCGCGGTGTCCGGTCAGCATCTCGTAGAGCACGGCGCCCAGCGAGAAAACGTCGGAGCGGTGGTCTGCGGCCTCGCCCCTGGCCTGCTCGGGCGAAACGTAGCCGACCGTGCCGATCATGGCCCCCGGATTCGTGGGTCGTGCCGCGGTCGGCGAGCTGCTGAGGTCGCCCGAGGCGGCGAGCAGCGGGTCCTGCCGTGCCAGGCCGAAGTCCAGGATCTTGACGCGTCCGTCGTTGAGCAGGAACAGGTTCTCGGGCTTGATGTCGCGGTGAACGATGCCCTTGTCGTGCGCCGCGGCGAGCCCCTCCGCCACGCGCGCCGCGTGCTCGGCGGCCTTGCGCATCCCGAAGGGCCCCTGACGCAGCCGCGAGCGCATCGTCTCGCCCTCGAGCAGCTCCGTGACCACGAAGAGCTGATCGCCCTCTTGGCCGGTGTCGAAGACGGCGACGATGTTGGGATGCGAGAGCGCGGCGATCGCCTTCGCCTCGGTCTGGAAGCGCGCGAGCGAATCGGCGTCCTCGATGAAGTGCTCGGGCAGCACCTTGATCGCGACGTCGCGCTCGAGGCGCGGGTCGCGAGCGCGATAGACCTCGCCCATGCCGCCGGCGCCGAGCGGCGCCAGGATCTCGTAAGGGCCGAGACGCTGGCCGGCAGCGAGGGGCACCAGGCTCCTTTCGTCGAGAGAGGACCGGCGGATTCTACTCCCGGAGCGGAAGGGCTAGCATGGGGGCCATGGCGAATCAGGCGCGACGGACGGCAGCGCTGCTTTGGGTCGTGGCGGCCGGAGCGTTCGCGTCCGGGCCGACGCGGGCCGAGGAGCCCCGCGTCCGCGCCTTCGTGGGCGCGCGGCTCTTCGACGGCTCGGGCAAGCCGGTGGTCGAAGGAGCCGTGCTCCTCGTCGAGGGCGGCCGGATCCTCGCCGTGGGCGGAGCCGACGTAGCGGTGCCGAAGGGCGCGGAGCGCATCGACCTCGCCGGCCGCTTCGTCATGCCGGGGCTCGTCAACGCCCACGGCCATGTCGGCGAGACCCGCGGCCTGCGCTCGGGGCCCGAGCACTACAGCCGCGAGAACGTTCTCGCGCAGCTCGGCCTCTACGCGCGCTACGGCGTGACCACGGTCGTGAGCCTCGGCGGCGACCAGGAGCCGGGCTTCCGCCTGCGCGACGAGCAAGGTACGGCGACCCTCGACCGGGCGCGGCTCTACGTGGCCGGGTCCGTGGTGGACGCCGCGACGCCCGAAGCCGCGCGCGGGCAGGTTTCTGCGCTCGCGGCGCTGAAGCCCGACTGGGTGAAGGTCCGCGTCGACGACACGCTCGGGACCACGACCAAGATGCCGACCGAGGTCTACCGGGCGGTCATCGGCGATGCCCACCGCCGCGGTCTGCGCGTGGCCGCTCATCTCTTCTATCTCGAGGACGCCCGCGGGCTGCTCGCCGCGGGCGCCGACCTGCTGGCCCACAGCATTCGTGACCAGGACGTGGACGCAGGCTTCGTGGCCGAGCTGAAGCGGCGCGGCACATGCCTCTGCCCCACGCTGACGCGCGAGCTGCAGGCGTTCGTCTACGCCGGCGAGCCGGACTTCTTCGCCGATCCCTTCTTCCTGAAGGAGGCGGAGCCGTCCGTTCTCGCCGAGCTGCGCTCGGCCGAGCGGCGCGCCCGCGTGAGCGCGAACCCCGCGAGCGAGCGCTACCGAAAGGCGCTGGCCGTGGCCAGCCGCAACCTGAAGGCGCTCGTCGCGGCCGGGGTCCCCATCGCCTTCGGCACCGACAGCGGCCCGCCGGCCCGCTTCCAGGGCTACTTCGAGCACCTGGAGCTCGAGCTCATGGTGAATGCGGGCCTCTCGCCGGCCCAGGCGCTCCTTGCCGCGACCGGCGGCGCCGCGCGCTGCCTGCGGCTCGGCGACGTCGGACGGCTCGAGCCCGGGGCCTGGGCGGACTTCCTCGTTCTTCGGGATGACCCGCTGGTCGACATCCGAAGCACCCGCAGCCTCGAGTCGGTGTTCGTCGCCGGCAACCGCGTGTCCGCCCGGCCGTAGCGCTCGCCGTCGGGTCGAGGCGGTCCCGACCACGGCCGCCGCGAGCCGCCGGGAGTCAACGTGGTTCGGCGGCCGTCCGCGAGACTGCCGGCTAGAGTCTCGCGGACGGCTGACGCCCGGCTAGCTGCTCAGGCGACGGCTGAGCGCGTCGAATGCGCTGCGCCAGGCCGTGCGATGGCGGTCGATGTCGGCCTGGGCGCGCAGCTTCATGTTCGTCACGACGAGCGACGACTTGCCCTTCGGCTTCGGGTCGAGGTACAGGGCGACCGTCACGCCGCTCGCCGTCTTGAATCGCATGCGCGCGCCGCCCTGCTCGCGCTCACGCAGCCCCTTCGCGCCCCTTACCGCAGCCTCGAAGGCGCGGCGCAGCTCGGGGTCGAGCACGCCTGTCCACTGCGCGCGGGCGCGCGAGTCGCGCAGCGCCTTTACGACCGCGCCGACGTCGGTCGGCAGGACCTTCGACACGGAGACCTCGTATTCGCCGCTCATGCGCTGGTTGGCCGCGCGCAGGCCACGGACGCGCTCGTACTCGACGGTGATCGCCTGCGCGTACCAGCCGTCGACGCCGTGGTCCTCCGCGACGTGGCGCGCCGCGGCGGTGTGGCCCTTCTCGCGGGCGCCGAATGCATCGAGCACGGCGAACCAGTGGGCCCAGCCGTGACCGGTGCGCTCGACCAGGCGGGGCTCACGCTTCAGAAGCGCGGCGGGGACGCCGGGCGTCGAGGCGGTCGCCGTGGACGCGGGCGCGTGTGGTTGCGGCACCGGCGCGGCGCCGCGGGCCCTATGCTTCAGCACCATTCGGCGGGCGGCGGTGTAGCTCTCGCCGGTCTTGCGGGCACGCGCGCGGATCGTCTTCTTGAGCTTGCGGGCTTGCGTCATGGGTTCGTCCTCCACACACTCACACGAGCACCGCCCCCGCCGGCGGCCCGGTGAGAAGTGGATCGAACCCGGAAGCTCGAGGCCTGGTAACCCCTTTGCTCCGCCACGAGGCCTCGCGGGGGGAGGCCGTGCGGAGTTGGGCGTGAGCCGTCGCCAGCCCAAAAGCTCTCACGAACGGCGCTTTCCGGTCAAGGGTTCCGAATCAGGGGGCACGCCAGGCGAGACGCCGCCTGAGTGCCATAGCGTGGTACCGGATCAGTCTCGCGGTAGCCGACTTTCCAGCTCTCGAACGCGTTCGTGGAGTTCGTTGACGCGAACGAGCAGCCCGTGGACCTCTTCCCGTACGTCTTTCAGGTCGGCGCGGTCGCGGGCCAGGCCCTCTTCGAAGCGCATGACGGTCGACTTGACCTGTGCGATTTCCGCTTCGAGACGATGGCTCGCGGCCCTGAGCGTGGCGACATCGGTCTTGAGCGTGGCGACGTCGGCCTCAATGCGGACGACGCCCGCCTTGAGCATGTGGTACTCGGTCTCCAGACGCTCAAACCGCTGGTGAACGGCGTCGAAACGCCCGTCGAGATCCACATTGAGCTGGCGGAATCGTTCGTCGATCCGCTCGACAAGACGGTCCTCAAGGCGCGTGATCGCGGTCAGGATCGAGTCTGCTGCAGCCATGTTCCTTCCTCCCGTGCCACCCGACGCGGGAGAGGGCGGGGTGTGCCGGACTCAGTCTACACGCGATATGGGCCCTGCCGGGTCCCCTCTGAAACCGGCGCCGGCGCGCGGCGCTCAGGCCTTCTTGCGTGTCGCGAGCAGGACCACCGATCCGAGCAGCCAGCCGACGATCGGGATGGCGATCGCGCCCAAGATCACGATGTGGGCGATCGCGTGGCCGAAGTTCTTTCCGTCGGGCGGCAGCCCCATCGGATCGTTGCCGGCCGAGGGCGGATAGAACTCCGGGATCGTGTAGATGTTGTCCTGGCCGATCACGATCGCGAGCACGATCGCGAGCGCGATCAGCGTCTGCGAGAAGAGGCCCTGGACCAAGTTCAGGCCGTAGAGCTGCTTGAACGAGCCAAAGCCCTTCTGGCCGACCGCCCAGCCGTAGTAGAGAGCTGCCAGCACCAGCACTCCCGTGACGCTCACGAATTGCGCGCCCGATACGGGCACTCCGGCCATCGAAAGCACGAGCCGCAGCAGCCAGACCGCGATGATCAGGAGCAGGACCGGCTTCTGGAATGAGACGTACTGGGAGAGCGACTTGCCGAACATGCGGGCCTCCTTAGTTTTGTGGAAAACAGTTGTGTGGGAAACGGTGGCCGATTCTACCGCCCGCCACGGCCGATGCAAAGTGAAAGGAGGGCAGGTCGTGCCCGAGTCGCGGAGCGCAAGGAAGAGCCGGCGGCACTCGCGAGCGGGATCGACACGACCGCCAGCGGCCTGCCGCCCGGTCTCGCGCGCCTCGTCTCTCGCTGCCTCGAGAAGAACCCGGAGGAGCGTTTCCAGTCGGCGCGCGACCTCGGCTTCGCGCTCGAGGCCGCGTCGACGATGTCGTCGAGCACCCGCGTCGAAGGGATGCCCGCAGGCCGGCGGGCGTGGTGGAAGAGCGCGCTGCCCCTCGCCTGGCGGTTATTCTGGTCGGGGCGTGGGCTATGCACGAGCTCGGCGCACCCGTCCCGACCGAGCCTCCCCGTACCCGCGCGCTCACGTTCTCCGGCCAGGACCGCGACCCCGCGACGTCCCCCGACGGGCGTCTCGCGGATCTGGATCAAGCAGCTCCAGGGCGGGGGCGAGGCCCCGCTCACGGCGGGCCCGGACCGCTTCCCGCGCTTCGCCGGACGGCTCGAGCGTGCTCTTCATCCGCGCGGAAGGCACGACCCGCTCGGTCTATCGGATCGGGCTCGTCGGGGGGCGAGCCGCGCAAGCTGGCCGAGAACGTGAACCAGGCCGATTGGTCGCCCGACGGCGCGACCGTCGCGTTCCTGCGCACTCATCGAGGGAGCCCTGGTCCTCAACACACGCTCCGAGATGGTGCTGATCGACGTGGCGAGCGGCTCCGTCCGTAAGGGCACCGCGCCAGGCAACCCGCTCCGCTGTCTCATGTGGTCGGGCGCGAGCCGGATCGCGCTCGCGCGCGCGGGCAGCCCGCTCGGTGATGGGGCCGGCCGGACCCGGCCGGCTCGTCTTCGACCAGGTCGAGTGGCGCCTGAACCTGAGCGAGGTCGCGCTCACCCGCGTTCTCGCCCGACGGCAGCCGCATCGTCTTCTCGTCCAACCGCAGCGGCAACCTGGACCTCTGGATCCTGGAGACGCGCACAGGTGCCCTGCGCCAGCTCACCGACGACCCGGCCCAGGACTGGGACCCGGGCTTCACGCCCGATGGCAGGCACGTGCTCTGGAGCTCGGGCCGCTCGGGCCACCACGAGATCTGGATGGCCGGCTCCGACGGCAGCGGCACGCGCCAGGTCACGCGCGACGGGGTCGACGCCGAGAATCCAACCGCCACGCCTACGGTCGGTTCATCGTCTACACGAGCGGCCACCCCCAAAAGGCTCGGTATCTGGCGCATCGTCCCGACGGGACCGACGACCAGCCGATCGCGGCCGGAGGCCTCTTGTCCGAAACCGGGCCGCAGGGCCGTTACACGCTGTTCGTCACCAACGGAAGCGGAGGCCAACGGTTGATCCGTGTCGCCGAGGTCGAGACGGGAAAAGCTCGTCCCGTTCGAAATCGAGGTGACGTGGCCGCCTAGCGCGAGCAGCCAGATCCTCTTTGGGCGGGCGCGATGGACGCCGGACGGCCGGCGCATCGCCTTCATCGGCGCTAACGCCGAGGGACGTTCGGGCGTCTACCTCCAGGACTTCGTGCCGGGCCGCGACACCTCGGCCACGCGACGCCCGGTGGCCGGCTTCGCCCCGGACGTGCTGACCGAGTCGCTCGGCGTGTCGCCCGACGGGAAGAGCCTGGTCGTCTCCACGCTGCAGGAATACTCGAGCCTCACGCTCGCGGAGGGACTCACCGGCCTCGAGCCGCCGCGGCGTTGAGGCGCGCAGCTCGCCACGATCCGGGCCGGCGGCGACCTCCCTGTGTGCTATCGTGGTGACGTCGTCCGTACGCGGTATACGAAGGAGGTTGGCATGCAGGAAGTCGCGTTCGGGCCTGCTTCGGGCCCTGATCATCACGAGTGCACGTCCACTCACTCCGGTGACTGGATCATCTTTCGTTGCCCGCGCTGCCCAGACTACGAGCGGCGGCTCAACTGGCGCACGGGTGCCTCGCACGCGCTGAACGTACGGCCCGAGCTGCGTCACTCCGGCCGCCACGTGCCCATCGAGTATCAGGCCGACACGCGATACCTTCACTGAACGGCCGCCGGATCCAGCGCCGGTCGTCACCCGGTGCAGGGAACTGACCGGCGGTCCTGTCACGTCTCCCGGGACTCGAAGGACGACTCACAAGACCCGGACCAAGCCCCCATCGAGGAACGCAGCGCCGTTCGCTCCAGTGTCGTCAGGTCCACGCACCGCGGCGCTGGCCTCGAAGCGGTAGAGCCCCGCGGCCAGGGGAAGACCGTTGCAGCGAAGGCTCGCCACCTCGGTGGCGGATGCGATGCTCTGGCTCGCGTGGCCCACGACGATGCTCTCACCGTCCCCTAGCCTGCGCGCTCGGACCGAGACCTGGCACAGCACCGGAAGGGCGACGTGGTTCGAGTTTCCAGAGAGGTCGAGGGCGAGCTCCATCTCGAAGGGCTTGCGGGCAGCGAGGACCTGCGCCGAACGAAAGCGGCCGCGAGCGAGGACAGAAAGCTCGCGGAGCCGAACCGAGAGTGGCTGCGCTTTCGCGCTCCCATGCCCAGACAGACCCACACCCTTGGCGACAAGGCTCGGTGGCCGTCGTGCGTTGGAAGGGGCCGTTTCCGGGCTGGCCACGGGCGGCACGGCGGCCCCACCGGTGGCAGTCAACGCCTCCTCCGGCGCGGCGGAGGAGACGGCCTCGGGCCCTGCGGGCCGCGCCACCGCCACGTCACGCCAGGTGTCCAGCCTTTGCCCGAGAGCTCGCACCTCATCGCGAAGCTCCTCGAGAGTCCGCGCCATCTCCTGCGCCTGGACTGCTGAAAGCCGTCCGTCCCTCCGTCCGTGCTCCATCCTCCTCACCTCCTGATGACGCACCTCGGCGGCAGGGCCCTCGCGCTCGGCGCTCGAAGCACGATCGGGCGAATGGCGATTCGCCTTTGGCTTGCGCTCTCTCATAGGGCACCTCCTGGCAGTGAATGGATTCGGACGCGGAGGATCTGAGGCGGGCCCGGCATCGTGCGGACGCCGGGCCCGTTGGGGGTCGATCCTCCCGCCCAGACCTACGGCTTGACTTCGTAGAACTGGAGCAGCGGCCCCTCCGCGAATCCGGCGACCCGGCTGGGGTTTCCCGACGCATCCAGTCCGGTGTGGGTGATCGAGGCGACCAGCTTGTAGAGTCCGGCTTCGTTCACGGTATTGGCGGGGATCTCGATGTACTCCGTGTACTGGGAGTAGTTCAGCGCGGGCCGCAAGGGCTCGGTCGCCTCCCCCGTCGGCGGCGTGAAGCTGAACTCCAGTCCGCCCATCCTCTCCAGATAGATCTTCAACTGCCAGTCACCGCCGATGACGTGGTTGTCGGGCCCCTCCGAACGCCAGTCGAATTCGACCCTCCAGGCCTGATCCAGGCGGATGATCGTCGCCGGGTTCCTGGGCGTCGTGACCTCGTACACGTTAGCGGTGCCCTGAACCGTGAAGTGGTCGTCCCCCAGGTCTTCAAAAGTCAGTGTGGCCATTTGCGTTTTCTCCTTCTTTATTCCTGTTCTAGGCACGGTTCACCGACGCGGTGGCCCGTGTTGAGGAATGGTGCGCTGTCAGCCAGAAGCGTTTCACACGGCATCGCTGACGCGTGGCGCTATCGCGCGGCCGCGGCGGCGACGGGTCCAGGCCGCTCGCCGAGACGCAGGGCCCGGCCCGAGGCTTCCTTCGGCTCGGGCTCGCTGGCAGGGCCCTGCTCGAACTTCTTTTCGAGCCGCTTGCGGAGATCGAGGACCCTGGCCACGTAGTTCCGCGTTTCGGCGCTCGCCTTCCCGCCACCGGCCCGCATGTACCCGGCGTTGAGCGGACCTCCGTTGTACTCGGCCAGGACCAGGCTCTCGTCGTTGTAGGCGGTGAAGAGAATGTGCAGGTAGAGCGCGGCCAGGGCGGTGTTTTTCGCCGGGTCGTGGAGAAGTTCCTCCCCGAACTGCCAGCCCAACATGCCCGCCAGCATCCGGCCGGTCGACGGCAGGATCTGGTAGAGGCCCCGGGCCTTCGCATGGCTTGTCGCCGATGCTTCAAACCGGCTCTCGGCGGTCCCGATGGCCAGCAGGAGCAGAGGATCGACCGCCGGGTACTTCTCGCAGGCGGTCACGAGGTGGGTCGCGTACTCGTAGGCCACGGTGGGACCCAGGCGCGCGTTGGCGGCCAGGATCTCGTCCCGGATTCCGAGCAGCAAGCGCTGGCGCCTGGAATCGAAACGGATTCCGGCGTCGAGCTGCTGCACTTTCGTCTCGATCTGCTCGCGCAGCCCGCCCATCTCCGCGCGGAGCGTGCTCTGCCGTTCGAGCGCGTAGAAACCGGGAGCGGCGCCGCCAAGCATGGCGAGCAAGCCGACGAAGAGGGGCATCGCGTGCGCTCGCGCACCCTCTTTGTGCGGGGTGGAGCTGCTCCGGGGATGCTTCCTCCGTGCTGGAGCCGGCGAGACGAACGTCAGGGGTTTCGCTTCGGCAAGACCGCTAGAACTCATGGCTGCCAGCCCGCTACGACCTGAGAGCCTTCCGAATCGCCTCCCGGCAGCCCCGCTTCCAGGGGCTGAGCGCCAAATCCATTTCGCGCTCGCCGCCCACGGATGCGAGAACCTCCCTCACGGTCACCTGGTCCAGGTCGAGCACGCTCTGGACCGTCGCGAACCCCTCCAGATAAGCCTCGGTTCTGCGCCTCATGTCATTCCTCCCCCGTGCTGCAGTAGTGGTTCGGGGGAGAGGTGCGTTTCAGAAACGCCTCCGGGGCTCACAACACCATCACTCAGGCGCCGTCTCCGGGTGCAAGCCTGGTATCCCGCTCCGTGAACCGGGATCCTGCGCTTCCGCGAGAGCCGCGGTCGGTATGCCCTCGCCGACCACCTGTTCAGGCAGCGGGAGCGCTCGCGGTCCCTTCCGCCTCGGGTGCGAGCAGCTCCAACTGGAACTCCCCGCGCAGTACCGCAGGCTCGTCGCTCTTGGTCCGGAAGATCGAGTAGCTGACGACTCCGTCCGTGCCGAGGCGTACCAGCATCACGTTCGAGTGGGCGCCGTAGAACTCGTCCGCCGAGAGCTGCGAGTCGTAGAGCGTGCCGGCGCGCGTGGTGCGCGCTCCGCCATCGAAGAAGGCGTGCATGCCGCCGGCGAACTGGTTGATCGGACTGGACATCAGCTCGTGGACGGTCAAGGCCCGACCGGCGGGAGGCGAGACCGTGAGTGTGGCGTGATAGGAGCAGTGCATGTCGCCGGTCAGGAACACGACGCCGTCGATCTCGTTCTGAGCCAGGAAGTCGATGATCTCCTCGCGCTGGGCACGGAAGGCGCTGCCGCACCATTTGTCGTCCTCGTCGCGTACTTCGCTCACGAACGGGATGCTCGAGACGACGAACTTCGGCTTCCCGATGTGCTGCAGCAGCCAGCTCTTGAAGCGGTTCATCTGCATGCTGCTGATCATCTGGCTGCCGTGGTGGCGGTAGCGCTCCGTCCGCACGTCCAGCACGAAGAACTCGGCTCCCCCAAAACTGAACGAGTAGTAGAGCGCGGGTGCCGGGTACGTCTGGGGGTTGTGGGAGTGCTGGTACTCTCGGTAGGCCGCGAGGGCCACGTCCCGGACGCGCTGGGAGGGCTGGCCCACGAACTTCTCGTCGTTCGCGAAGCCGTCGAAGACTTCGTGGTCGTCCATAATCATGTACTGGGGCAGATTCGCCAGGACGTGCGCCGTGGCCGGCTTCTTCCACGCGGCCTGGTACTGCTCGCGGTAGAAGCCCAGGTCCGGAACCAGGGGCATGCTCGGGATGTCGGCGTAGATCTGGTCCCCGCATTGGATCATGAAGTCCGCCACCTGTCCGGTCGCGAGCTGGCCGATGCGCTCCCAGGCGGGGTCCGCCTTCTTGAGCCCGAACGGCAGCCGCGTCAGGTTGCAGCTGCCGAGCAGGAAGCAGATCTCCCGCGGCTCGGCGGGCGCGGTCGTGAAGGAACCCCTGCTGGAGCCATGGCGCTTCTGATAGGACAGCTCGCACTCGTAGCGCGTGGCCGGGGTGAGGTTTTTGAGCTCCTCGACCGCCACGTATCCAAGATGGTCGAGCAAGGGGATGGCCGACCTTGTCTGCCACCGGTGCGAGCCCGCCGTTCGGTAGCGCAGCCGTGCCGCACCCGAGCTCTTGTCGCCGCGCACCCAGATTCTCGCCGACGTGGTCGAGACATGTCCGACGATCAAGTGGGCCATGGGTCGCTCCTGCTGGATGGTGCTTCGAGCCTCGCGACCGTTGCAGCGCCCCTACCAGAGCTTGAGCAGGGTCAGGCTCGTGCCGACGAGGCCGGCGATGGTCTCGATTGGCTGGCGCAGCGCGAGGGTCTCGCGCAGGACGACGCCCGCCGACCGGAGGTGCGACGCCACTCGCCCTAGGATCGTCCCGAAAATGGCGGGGTCGGGCTGCTCCTTGCGGGCTTCGGCCTCGAGCGACTCGACGTACTCCTCGCAGGCGCGGCGCGTGCCTCTGTCCAACCCCGTGCGGGAAAGCGCTTCTCGAAGCTGGTCGAGCGCCGCGACCAGCTCCTCACGGTGTTCGGAGATCTGGGTGACGTACAGGGTGGCCGTGGCCCCCTCGCCCACCGCCACCGGGCCGCTGCTGGTGATGCTGCCGATGTTCACGCCGTGGTTCATGAATGGCGCCTTCGTGCTCATGCGGCTCTCCTCAAGGCAACGGGTTTGCGCGGGATCTTGACCTTTCTCTGCTTCGTGGCCTTGGCCCCCTGGCCCACCGCGACCACCTCGGCCTGGATCGAGCCGACGAAGGTTCCCTGGTTCAAGATGGTGGTCTGGCGGGAGCGGAGCTCTGCGGTGTCGATGCCGTGCTCGTCGAGAAAGTCGACGAGCGTGTCCAGCAGCCGGGTCTCCACGACCTTCACGTACATCTCCTGGTCCATCTTCTGGAAGAAGTGTGAGAAGAGTCCGCTGGTCAGCTGCTCGCGCAAGCTGGTGCGGGCGCCGTAGTCGTAGAGGACGTTCCGATCGATCTGCCGGCGACAGCGGCGTGCCTCGAGACCGAGCAGCCGATCGAGGCCTCTCCAAGCGCGTCGCAGCGTGCGCGCCGCGGCGCCGGTCACCGCGAAGGGAAGCAGGAGTAGCTCCGTGAGAGCGAGCAGCGCGACCTGCCGCCACTCGTCGTCGAGCAGCGAATCGACGGCGCGCAGGCTCGGATGCAGGGGCGGCAGCACGTACTTGCTGACCTCGACGAAGAGAGCGTGGCTCCCGCGCCTGGACAACCGAAGGAAGTACGAGACGACCAGCTCGCTTCCCCAGTCGTGGATCTGAATCCACTTGTAGTGACGCACGCGCGAGCCGCTCTTGCCCATGAAGTGCCGGACGATGCGTGGGTCGGCGTGAGTGACCGGTCGGGAGTAGGGATCGGGCAGGACATAGGGATCGTTACGGATGTCCCGTCCCCGTACGTAGACCACATCGCGCACCTCCGTTCCGGGAATCTCGAGATCGGCGAGCCCCTGGTCGACCTGGTCGTAGAGCTGCTCGATCGCGAACGGGACGGGGTCCGCCTTCTTCCCGAGCGTTTCTTTGCCCCGGCTCAAGTCGACGTCGAAGCTCCAGTCACCGAGACCGATCCCGCTGCCCACGAACGGGGTAAAGGCGTTGTAGACCACGAGGTTCTGCGCGCCGCTTCTTCCCCGCTGGCCGTCCCGAGCCCGGCGGCCGACGAGCCGTGCGATCGCTTCGGGATCGAACGCGTCCCTTCGGCAAAGGGTCCTGAGCAGGGTCAGCTCCGAGCCCCGCTGGTGAATCCTGACGATGAAGGCGCCCCAGCAGAACTGGAGCAGGAGGAACACGAACGGCTCGGGCCTTGGGATAGCCGCGTAGGCGACAGCGGCCGTGAGGCTGAAGAGCACCGCCAGGCCGACGAGCACCCCGTCGTACCGCGCCTGGCGTCGCTCCGCATGAGCGCACGCATCCGCCACCAAGGGGAGGTCGAAGCCCACCTCGGGAGCGTGCGCGATCGGCCGCGCGCGCACGTGGTCGAGCACCCTGTTGCGGAACCAGGCTCCAGGCAGGAAAGCGCTGGCGACGAGGTAGCGGGTCGTTTCGGTACTCTTCGGATCCATGATCCGTCCGCCTCAGCGCAGGACGATCTCGTGCACCGCGTCGCCGGGCAGGCTGACCTGCGCCCGGTAGAGCGTCGAATCGCCCCGCCGCACGAGGATCACGTAGGGCCCGGACTGCAGGCGCGAAACGTAGTAGCGGCCATCGTCTGCGGTGAGGGCCCTGCCGTGCTGGTAGCCGTCTCTCTCCAGCACGACCCAGACCGAGCCCGCGGGCCGTCCCGAAGGCGTGATGACGGACCC
>Ga0247727_10011774_pt1 | contig 15171 bp, 7 predicted proteins | sample WisWelCaveWW1625_FD_202498 | JGI IMG/M metagenome (GOLD analysis project Ga0247727, IMG submission 202498) | Biofilm microbial communities from Wishing Well Cave, Virginia, United States - WW16-25 | ecosystem: Environmental > Aquatic > Deep subsurface > Groundwater > Cave microbial mat | place... | reverse complement strand
GCGCACGCAACACTGCTCACGAAGAAGGACATGATCCTGATCGGCAGGCTTGAAAATTGCGATGTGGTTTTGGAGTCGCCCGAAGTCTCGCGCAGGCACGCCATGCTCAAACGGGATGGTGAATCCTGTTTCATCGAAGACCTCGATAGCAGTAATGGCACGTTCGTGAATGACGAACTCATCAAGCGGGCGGAGCTGCGCGAAGGGGATTTGATCCGCATCAGCAAATATCTCCTGCTCTTTCAAGGCGGGGGACTCGTGCCGTATGAAAGCAGCGGCATGCGGCTGGATGTCAGCGGACTCTCCAAAGACGTGCACACGAAAAGCGGCAAACGGCAGATTCTCGATGACGTGAATTTTTCAGTCCTGCCGCGCGAGTTCGTTGCCGTGGTCGGCGGGAGCGGCGCGGGGAAATCGACATTGCTCAATGCGTTGACCGGCATCCGCCGCGGCGAGGGAAAGGTGCGATTGAACGGTTACGACTTTTATCGTGAATCTGAAAGGCTTCGCTCGCAGTTTGGATACGTGCCTCAAGCAGATACCCTGCACCCCAGCCTCACTGTCGAAAAAGCATTGGACTACGCCGCCCGCCTCAGACTCCCCTCCAGCCTGACTCCGTCCGAACGAATGAGCCGCATCGACGCGGCGCTCGAGACAGTCTCGATGGATACCGACGCGCTCCGCAAGACGCGCATCTCCGATCTCTCGGTTGGAGGGCGCAAGCGCGTCAGTATCGCCGCTGAATTGCTTACCGATCCCAAATTGATCTATCTCGATGAAGCCACTGCGGGTCTGGACCCTGGACTCGAAAAGAAAATGATCCACACGTTGCGCCGCCTGGCAGACGAAGGGCGAACCGTCATTCTGGCTACGAACGCGTCGAGCAGTATCGCGCAAACCGATCACGCGGCTATTCTTTCGGAAGGCAGGCTGGTTTATTTTGGTCCCTCGAATGAAGCACTGGAATTTTTTGAGGTGGAAGAGTTCGCCGATATCTATGAGCAGATTGACAACAAAAGCGAAGAATGGCGAAAGGTCTTTGAAGAGAAAAAGCCCAACCAGCATTGGAAGTATGTCCGAGAACGACAGAATAACATTCCACCCGCGCCGCGGCGTATGTTGCCCAAAGCCGATTTTGTAATCCCAGATCTCTTCAGCCAGGCGCTGATACTGACCCAGCGAGCCTGGAACGTGATACGAAGCGACCGCATCAGGCTCTTTCTCATGCTATTGCTCTTCCCCGTTACAGCAATTCTACAACTCATTATCGCGAAACCCGATATTCTGACAGGGAATCCCGCCATCCTTGCAGACCCAGTCGTCGCGGCGCAAACGATGACCGAGAGTTACGCGCCATTCTTTCAAACAAACATTTTCATTTTCATGATGGGCTTGGAAGCCGTGTTCGCGGGCATGTTCCTGCCATTGAATGACCTCCTCAAAGAGCGTTCGATCTTTGCGCGAGAGCGCATGGTAAATCTCAAGGAATTATCCTACTTGTTGAGCAAAGCGTTCATCTATGGCATCGCTGCGATCGTACAGGTATTTCTATATTTATTGATCCTGTCGTTCGGCGTTGACTACCCCGAAAAGGGTGTGTATTTCAACGGCGCGATCGAAATGTTCATCACGCTTTATCTCACGATGGCGACGGGCCTTGGTTTGGGCTTGATCATTTCTGCGGTCAGCAGGTCAGGCGAGATGGCGATCTACGTCCTTGCAGGCGCGCTGGTCTTCCAATTCTTCTTCGCGGGCGCGGTCTTTGACTTGCGCGCGGGCAAATTCGAATCGCTCTCGTATCTCACCGCCGCGCGTTGGTCAGTCAGCGCGCTTGGCACAACGGTGGGCATGGATAAGATCGCCGAAAGCACTATTCTCTGTAACAACGTCTCTGGCGGCGCGACAGAACCAGCCTGCTTCAATTATCCAGACGCAAAAAATGATTTGAGACTCTCCTATGGCGGTGGACAACTCGGAAAATCATGGACTGTGCTGACTGGGATGACGCTTCTTTTCCTGGCCGTTACCTGGTTCCTGCTGAAGCGCGAAGACTCCGCGTAAGCGGCTTGTAACACATTAGCTCCTTCCTTCGAGGAGTAATCTGCGCCGCCGATTGAATCGGAGATACGCAGGTTGTATGTCCCATCCCCTGTAACGAGGGAGGTCACGTCCACTTCATACCAGGTGTTGAGGCTCACCGCGCCCAAGGACGCTAACGAAGTTGGGTCGGCCGCGGGCGCGGTGTCCCAAGTTACGGTTTCTTCCTGCCAGGTATCATCGCTGACATGGTAGAAAACTCCGCCTGCGCTGGCGGCGTCCGTGTTGTAAAGCCGTAGTTTGGCGTTCGTTATCGGCTGTCCGTTGACGCCCGTCACATCGAACTTGAGCAGGAAGTGCTGGATCGGGCTGTGCCATAGTTGGTGATGGTTTCAGAATTTACTCTCTTCCCATCGCCTTCATACACGAAGGTATTTCCATCCCGCAAGTTAAATTTTACCAAAGTACAATTTCGAAATGCCATTCGTATTCTAGTGATTCTCCAGAAGGTAACAGAATAACTACCTTGCCAACATGCTCTCCAGGCAATAAAAAGGGGTTTAGTATTGTAGCAAAACTGAATTCCCTATCAAATTCTTTAAACCCTATATGCCCTATTTGCAACTCATTCCCATCAACATACAAGGACACAGCCGCTGCCAGAGGCGGCATACTCCCAAGTTTCATGGGTTCAGGAAAATTATGATAGAGTTCTCCTGTAATTGAAATATTTACAGCAATCACTCCTTCGCGGCGATACCCTCCCAGAACACGAAATCCATCTTCTTTGAAAACATCTTCAGCGAGATGGATCTTTCTTGGCGCAAACGGGGATTTCAGATATGCCAGCGCATGGCAAGCAAATAGGATTTCCGAATCGGGCCATGGATACAAATTTTCTATGTAGGCAGCCGAATTAATTTCAAGTCGATCAGATCGCTCAGAACAACGCCTTAGCAAAGCTTGCGTTAGCATGACAGACCCGATCAAGATGAATGTAACCACCAGAAATTTTGGTTTTAAGGATTTCTTTTTCATATAAGGATGTCAGTATACTGAACAATAGGCCCAACAAACAGATGCGAACCAAGGAAGGAACCTCGAGTACCAATTGAAGCATAACGGCGCAACGGAGGTCACTGTTTCATCAATTCCGCTATTTACTCCAATTAATTGGCTGTTATAAAACACCCCTCCGCCGGAATCCCCACTATTCATAACTTGGTTTGGATTCAAGATTATCAACTGCCTTCCATAATCCGGAGAGCTCAAGACTACAGGGTCATTGGTCACTGTTATCGCGGCATGAAGCGTAAACCCAATTATATTTTCTCCTTCCATTATCTCCTCTTTATAAATTGAGACCACAGTTTGTCCTGGTTTCGAATGATAATCCGCTGCCTCATCGGCCGGCACTATATAGCCCGGAAGATCGCTTGGGAGCGTGACAGTTGTTAGATCGCCAGGACCAGTTTCAACATTTACATCGGCTAAATCGTATTCGACCCACTCACCGTTAACTAGCACAAACACTGTGGTAGGAGACTCAGCTAACTCATACACATGTGTCGCAGTCATAATCGTCTTCTTGTCACCCACCACCACTCCTACACCTCCCTGTGCGCCCGCTGCTATTCCAAAGGTGTTCTTACCTACCCCATGCTTTCCAAATATGATTACAACAGCAGAATCTAAAATTTTCTCGTAAGGATTTATGCAATGCCCCTCCAAATCCTCGTCACATCCAATATGCCCGCTCGGGTCAACATAATTTATCGGCGAATTATTGACATACGCGTAGCGATCATACCCCTGCACCCCACCAGGAATGATGCTATCCGCCTGAGCGAACCGTCCCAAAGCGGGATCGTACCATCTTGCATTGTAAAAATATAACCCGAAGTCCGATGCGTAACTGAATTGACCCGTATACTGATACCTCGTCTTTTCATTTCCAAAGGTGTAGCGAGTCTCGCCCCAGGCTTTATACCTTTGCTCATTGATTTTGATTCCCGCAGAATCGGTGACAAGACTGGTTGAACCCAGGTGATCACCGAGCAGGTAATTCAATGTGCCATTCGTTCTCATCGCGATTCGCTGTGAACCGGCATAGTAATACTTGGTGATGGTTGAGCCTGTTACTTCATAGTGATTGCCAACGAAGTAGGTTGTGGTTGTGCCATTGAAGGTGCTCTTCACACGCCTTCCATCGCCATCATAGACAAAGGTGGCGTTGTTGAATGCCGCAGGCGGCGGAGGTTGGGTCGCGGTCGCTGTGGGGGCAATTGTTGGTGTCGGGCTGGGACCTGGGGTAGGCGTGTTTGTGGGTGTGTTCGTCACTGCGGGTGTTGGGGTTGCAGTTGTGGCTGGCGCGCAGGATTGAGGCGTTGCGCCTGCAAGCGCAATTAAGAGTTTCGGCGCGTTTGAACCTTCTTTCGAGGAGTAATCCGCTCCGCCCACGGAATCGGAGATACGCAGGCTGTAGGTTCCGTCACCAGTAATCAAGGAAGTCAGGTTCACTTCATACCAGGTGTTCGGGCTAACCTGACCCAATGAAGCCAAGACTTGTGTATCGGCTGTGGGTGCGTTCGTCCATGTTACGGTTCCCTTCGACAAGCTCAGGGCAAGTCTTCCTGCCAGGAATCATCGCTGACATGATGGAAATCTCCACCAGCAGTGGCGGCGTCCGTGTTGTAGATGCATAGTTTCGCATTCGTTACTGCCTGTCCATTCACACCCGTCACATCGAACTTGAGCAGGAAGTGTTTGATGGGGGTTAGAGAATAACCACCAAGAAACCATGAACTATTCTATGAAGTTCACTATTTTATCTTGAAGCGCCATTCATACTCAAATACTTCTCCATTCTTCAATTCAATCACCACTCTAGCGTTGTGGTCGCCCGGAAATAGTAATGGGTGTGATCCAAACCAATACCATAGTTCCAAACCGCTGTTAATATCGCCATCTAATGGAAGCGCACCCATAGGCCGTGTAAGGATTGTGTGCCTTTGTTTTCCATCCACGTATAAAGAAACTCTATCTTCGAAGGGAGGGAACTCCTTATCTGGGTTCAGTTCCTGATAATGCAACTCTATATCAAAGAATTTTCTTGTTGGAACTATATATACGTTAACACAACTATCCGAGTGTGGCGAAATTAATGTTGGATATTTCCTAATATAGCAACCAACATAGCAAGCAAATTGAATCTCAGATTCCGGTGCGGGCCACACAGTTTTAATAAATTCGGGTGAATCGGGTATCGCGACTGGATACTCAGGGCAAGGTGTATTCTTTAGCTGGATGTAACCAATATAAGATAAACATCCGATCAAGAAAAGCACCAAAATTAGCGATCTTTTGTTTTTAAATGAGATAATATTTCTCAAGGAAAACTCCTTTCAGAAGAGTGACTTTTGCTTTATTAAGGCGAGATAGGTTGAATATTGAAACCTGGATAAGGCGCAATAGCAGAATTAACACCTATCAGCCCTCCCTCATAAAACACCCCGCCACCAGAGTCGCCGAGATTTAGCACGCGAAGAAAGTCATATCCCGCATATTGTGTTCCATATTGTACATGGGTTTGTACAGGAGAAAGTAATGTTATTCTAGAATTAAGAACATATGTTGCACCTTGGTCATCTTGATATGCAACACTTATTGGTTGCAATGGCTTAGGTGTATAGTTGATTGCTGAATTAGCAACCAGAAACTCTTGAGAAACACTGACAGAGTCGGGAAGTCTCAGAACTAACAAATCTCCACTCGTATTTGGGGTTACTTGATCCATAGGGATAGGTATGAATAATTCTGAATCCTGACCCCACATAAACATATATGGAGCACCACCATAATCTTCTATAGTCTTCTGAAGAGTATGATCCGCTGTTACAATCGTTTTTCGATCAACAACAGCTGTACCTAAATTGTGAAACCCAGCAGCCATACGCGGTTCCCCATCCCCATCCCTAGCCCAAACCATAGATCCAAATCCAATATGAATAATGGTCTTCAGAATATCGGATTGGTCAAATTTTTTATATTCGTAATTAATACAATTTCCCTTCGTGTCTTCATCACATCCAATATGCCCACTCGGGTCACTGTATCTAACTGGTGAATTATTGACATACGCGTAGCGATCATACCCCTGCACCCCACCAGGAATGATGCTATCCGCCTGAGCGAACCGACTTAACGAAGGATCATACCAGCGAGCATTATAAAAATACAACCCAAAATCGGAAGTGTAACTGAACTGACCCATGTACTGATACTTCGTCTTTTCACTTCCAAAGGTGTAGCGCGTCTCACCCCAGGCTTTGTACCTTTGCTCATTGATTTTTACTCCAGTGGAGTCAGTAACCAAGCTAGTGCTTCCTAAATGATCTCCCAACAGGTAGTTCAAGGTGCCATTGGTTCGCATGGCAATGCGTTGCGCGCCAGCATAGTAATACTTGGTGATGGTTGAACCTGTTACTTCGTAGTGATTGCCCACGAAGTAAGTCGTCGTTGTGCTATTGAAGGTACTCTTCACGCGTTTGCCATCACCATCATAGACGAAGGTCGCATTGTTGAAAGCCGCGGGCGCGGTTGGTGTGGCTGTTGGGGCAACCGTAGGAGTAAATGTATTCGTAGGCGTTGGGCTGGGTCCAGGTGTGGGAGTGTTTGTGGGAGTATTCGTTGCTCCAGAAGTGGGAGTAGCCGTAGCTGTCCCTGAACAGGATTGAGGGGTTGCACCTGCCACTGCGACCAAAAGCTTCGGCGCGTTTGTGCTCTCCTTGGAGGAGTAATCTGCACCACCCACAGAATCAGAAACACGCAAACTGTACGTGCCATCCCCAGTGATGAGGGAAATGAGGTTCACTTCATACCAGGTGTTCGGGCTAACCTGACCCAATGAAGCCAATATTCCTGTGTCCGCTGTTGGGAGCCCGTTTAAAGATGCAACTTTTCCTTCCAATGTTTCTGTAATTCAATAAGATTGTTGCCATTAAAAGATGTTTTTCCATTTGCTTGAAGTTGAACTTTCAAACCGTTCCATTCATCAGCATTTATTGTATAGTTCTTCGAAGTACGTAAAGTCAGTAATACGTGAGCTGCAACAAATTTATCTTGATCTCTTAATGCACTAATGAGCAATGGATTTACGTCTTCTTGGCTGTACTGCAATTTTAAGGTTGCCCCGACTAATTCAATTGGCATAATCCCTACAAATGTTCCATCCCATATTACGTCATCATTCCTAATATTACTTAAAAGCTGTAGAGTGCTTTCGCTAATTTGATTCTCAGAAGAAGTTGATAAGTTTAACTTATTCATTTTTTTACGCATCGCAAATATTCCCAAAATGCTAAGTGCTAACAAGAAAAGAGCTAGAATGGTGACAACAGATTTATTCATTATACGGTCTCCATAATTTTGAGTAATTAACCAATTTTGCCTATTAGAGCAGATTCCGAATTGATTTACGGTTCAGCATTCAAGAATGCCTTAAAACAAGGCGTTATTGCGAGGTCTATTCGTATATGGAACTGGAATTCGCTCTAGTAACATGTTTTACTGATCGGGTCACACCCATGTTTAGTGACAGTAAACGGATCCAGATCAATTGTTGTATAGAACAGAATACTATCTGCATACTCATAAGTTATCAGAACAGATGAATTGCTAATTAGTACGTCATCTTTTCTAGTGGCACCAGCTACCGCTTCCTCCGCGGGAATTGCATAGTTGTTGTGAGCAACATTAAAATCTGTTATTCCAACAACTTGCTTTTGATACTGCTCTTCAAATGCATGTATTATTGCACTTGAGGATGATACTCCTGGAGCTCCGCCAAAACTCTCAATATCTTGTATGTCAATAGCATTTTGTGCCCAACTGTCGACTATAACATCATTGCTTCCCGAAACTACTGAAATCTGTGTACGGCCATTACTATTGATGATCTTATTTAAATAAGTGTACATTGCCTTTTCTTCAGCTGTTTGAGAACTTATGTCGCCAGTTTGTTCGATACTCATATGGCCTTTCCCATCAATATGAACTGTATATCCTTTCAAGCCGCTATTGAGAATATTTTCTACCCTATGAATATCCTCTGTATTTCCAAAAAGAAAGAGTCCGCTTTCACGAATATGACAACCATCCCAATCATCGCATGACGGAGCATGTCCACTGGGATCAACATATTTCAATGGCGAATTATTGACATACGCGTAGCGATCATACCCCTGCACCCCACCAGGAATGATGCTATCCGCCTGAGCGAACCGTCCCAAAGCGGGATCGTACCATCTTGCATTGTAAAAATATAACCCGAAGTCCGATGCGTAACTGAATTGACCCGTATACTGATACCTCGTCTTTTCATTTCCAAAGGTGTAGCGAGTCTCGCCCCAGGCTTTATACCTTTGCTCATTGATTTTGATTCCCGCAGAATCGGTGACAAGACTGGTTGAACCCAGGTGATCACCGAGCAGGTAATTCAATGTGCCATTCGTTCTCATCGCGATTCGCTGTGAACCGGCATAGTAATACTTGGTGATGGTTGAGCCTGTTACTTCATAGTGATTGCCAACGAAGTAGGTTGTGGTTGTGCCATTGAATGTGCTCTTGACGCGCCTGCCATCGCCATCATAGACGAAGGTCGCGTTGTTGAATACCGCGGGAGGTGGCTGGGTTGCGGTGGGTGTAGAAGTAGCCGCAGAGGTCGCAGTCGGCGTGGATGTTTTTGTTGGAGTCGGACTGGGACCGGGAGTGGGCGTGTTGGTAGGCGCGGGTGTGCCTCCCAGCGTGATCACCAGTTGTGGTGGGTTTGCAGCTTCTTTCGATGAATAATCTGCGCCGCCGATTGAATCGGAGATCCGTAAACTGTAGGTTCCATCACCAGTGATGAGGGAGGTCACGTCCACTTCATACCAGGTGTTGAGGCTCACCGCGCCCAAGGACGCTAACGAAGTTGGGTCGGCCGCGGGCGCAGTGTTCCAGGTCACGGTTCCCTTCGATACGGCTTCGCCACTCAGGGCAAGTCTTCCTGCCAGGTATTATCGCTGACGTGGTAGAAAACTCCGCCTGCGCTATTGACCCGGATTTGCAACAACTTTCATCTTTGAATCAACATGGTATATGATCTTTTCTAAATCGCTTAGTGACATTCTATCTGGTAGGATCGCCGCATAAAATTCGACAAGATATTTCCCATATTGTGCTATCCATATGCAGGAAGGATAAGATTTACTTTCATTGGTGTAACAGGAAACGTCAGACTTATTTGCTGCGTTGCTATGGTAGCTCCAATTGCTCGGCGCAGTGCCTAGTTGTAAAGTGCCTTCCAATACTTTATACTTTCTTTCAGCCTCTTCTACCGTATTATAGATATACACGCTTTGCTCTGCATAAACTTTATTCTCATCGACTGGAGAGAATTGAATCATTGCACAATCTATATAACATAGATCATCATACTCATCAGAAAACACCTCAAAACTTTTCCAATCAACTGGCATATCCTCACTGGAAATTAATAGATCAATGGGCTTAATCGTTGGAAGGGTTGAATGTTGGTCTACTGTTGAGCAGTGAGAGAGTATGAAAATCACTAGAAATATGTAAATGTATTTTATTCTTGACATAAATTCTACCTTTTTTTGTCATCTTTTCCTTTAATGGGCTTACCAGGGTCGCCGTACTTCTCAATAAAATAATCCAACCCAGTATTAAATTCATCTTCTGTCAATCCATCTTCTCCATAGGTCTCATATAAGTAAATACCAAACTTAATCCAGTAATTATCGTAAGGATCATCGAAATACGTAGTTATTGGCCCTCGGGTCTCTGCTTCTTGAACCGCCCCTGCTCCCGCCTGAATATATACTGAATTAAATCCTGCTGCAGCACCTACGTAGCCAAAATGTATATTAGCCAAGGCCTCATAATGAGTTTCATAATTATCACCAAGCGAGACGTTTTTTGAGTCTTGTAACAAAAAATTTTCACGATTAGTTTTGACATCATGCTTGAAATCCCATATGGCATCCTTCTGAACCAAGGAGACCCACGTTTCCGAAGCGTCTGCAACCCCCTGACTTTTCATTTCCTGTACATACTCTGAAGCTGCGTTGGTATTTAATTCATTAATCAGCCATGTCGTAGTTTCTGAAGGACTATTAGGTACGGAAGCTCGTGGGTTTTTTATCGCTGGAGCATTTATGATGTTATTGATGCGATTTACCAACATCAAAATTGAACACAAAACGCATGGGGAATGACCCGATGGATCAGTATATCGAATTGGATTATTGAAGGTATAAGCATACCGATCCAATCCTTGTACCCCGCCTGGGATGATGCTATCCGCCTGAGCAAAGCGGCCTAACGAAGGGTCGTACCAGCGTGCGTTATAGAAATACAATCCAAAATCAGACTCGTAACTGAATTGACCTGTATACTGATATTTGGTTGCTTCGCTTCCAAAGGTGTAGCGGGTTTCGCCCCAGGCTTTGTATCTTTGCTCATTGATCTTGTTCCCAGCAGAATCGGTGACTAGGCTGGTACTCCCCAAATGATCTCCGAGCAGGTAATTCAACGTGCCATTGGTTCTCATCGCGATTCTCTGCGCGCCAGCATAGTAATACTTGGTGATGGTCGAGCCTGTCACTTCGTAGTGAGCGCCAACGAAGTAGGTTGTGGTTGTGCCATTGAAGGTACTCTTGACGCGTTTTCCATCGCCATCATAGACAAAGGTCGCGTTGTTGAAAGTACCAGGAGGCGGCTGGGTTGCGGTGGGTGCGGAGGTAGGCGTCGAAGTATTCGTCGGCGTTGGGCTGGGACCAGGTGTAGGTGTGTTTGTTGGGGTCTGCGTAGCGGTTGCTCCAGGAGTTGGAGTCGGTGTCGCGGCTGGCGCGCAGGATTGAGGTGTTGCACCTGCGAGTGCCACCAACAGCTTCGGCGCGTTTGATCCCTCTTTCGAGGAGTAATCTGCTCCGCCATTTGAATCAGAGATGCGCAAACTGTAGGTGCCATCCCCGGTGATGTGGGAGGTCAGGTTCACTTCATACCAGGTGTTCGGGCTCACTGCACCCAACTCAGCCAGCAGGGTTGTCTCGGCGGTGGGGGCATTGCTCCAGATGACGGTTTCCTCCTGCCAGGTGTTGTCGGTCACGCGGTAGAACTTGCCGCCAGCAGTGGCGCCATCTTTGTTGTACAAACACAATTTTGCATTCGTCACTGTCTGCCCATTGATACCCGTCACATCGAACTTGAGCAGGAAGTGCTTGACAGGGCTGTTGTCCACTTGTACTTCATTATCTGCGCCATGATTGGCTGTGGGAAGGTCACTTTCGATATAAGCATCATCAGCGGGGGTGAAGGCGAGCGATCCGCTTTGCAACAAAGGCTTGGGCAGGATGTAGTTCACGAAATGATTCTCTCCCCTCGCTTCGTCTTCCACTTCGTCTCGCTGTCGCTCGCTCAGTGTCCGCTCAGCGCGAATAGGGGAGGTGTAGGCTAGGATGTGTGAGGGTGCATGTCCTTGCGGCAATGTGTATTGGATCACCAGTTTGGGACGTTTGGTCGAGGCGCTGGCATCGGATGTTTTGTAATTGAAACGATCATCCGTCTCGGTATCCGCGACGATGGCGAAGCCATGGTTGGTGAACGTGCCGTTGACCATTTCCTGGATATTTGAGGAAGAGAGCGAGATCTGTTTCTCAACGTCAATCGCCTGATCGGCAGGGATCAGCGCTGAGCCGATGTCTGTGCCTTCGCGGTCATTGGCGCCCGATGCGCCTGGGCTTTGCCAGCTCACACCCGCTGCGGACTCGTTCCAGGTCGCCTGGGTTTCATTGAACGGCGCTTTGAGGCGATAGACGCGGATGGTACGGTCATTGTCTGAAAAATCCGCATCGGTCCACAGCGAGAGGGTTGCTGAGGTAATCGTCGCATTGGAGGGGATGGAAGAGAGATCGAAGCGGATTAGACCGCGTGACACCTTGTCCGTGGCATTGTTGCTCTCTCCCACCCACATGACGACTGCTGTCCCGTTGTTGGTGGCTGGCGAGGTGTTCAACAAATAAGTATCTACTCCGCCTGTGCCATCCGGCTGAAGAGTGAGGGTATTTACGGACTGCGAAGCGGTTGGCGTAGGCGTGGCAGTCGGTCCGCCTGGTGTATTGGTTGCGGTAGGAGTATTGGTCTGCGCAGCAGTTGGCGTTGAGGTGGCAGTTGGACCACCAGAAGTTGGTGTAGAGGTAGGCGTATTTGTTTTGGTCGCAGTAGGCGCGGAGGTTGGAGTCGAGGTAGGAGGCGGCGCGCCATTTCCATTTACAGAAACGAGGCGGTTTTCCGCATCATAGGCAAGGTCGAATATGAGCGCGCCTACATTGCGGTCGGTCATGTTGCCGTTCTCATCATATTGATAATTGTTGCCATTTGAAAGTGAAGCAACTGCATGAGCATGGATTGAATCATAGGTATAGTTCACCCCGGCCTTGCTGGCGAGATTGCCCGTCGAGGCGTTGTAGGTGTAGGACTCATTATACAACCCGTTCGCCCCATCTGTGGCCGCCGCGCTGGTGAGGCGGTTCAATGAATCATACCCAAAGGTCTGGGTCTGGGGTCCCGCCTGATTGTCTGCGATTGTGTTGACGTTCGCGTTCCTATCGTAGGAATATGCAAAACTCTGTATCGTCGTTTGGTCAGATAGTCTTGTAGTCGTTGCCGTGTTTAGCAAGCCGCCTTGAATGGCTGTACTCCATGCGAAGTAGTTGAAGGTCTTGCGGACCACGCTTGCGCCATAATCCATGCTCGTGATGCGCCCGGCTTTATCGTATTGCGTGTCCGCGATATAGGCGCCTCCCGTATTGCTGGTGACGGAGTCAAGCAAGCCGTTGTTGTCATACAGGTACGTGAGTTCTTCCGTATCAGGGTATTTCATCCACATGAGCAGATCGGCGGAATTGTAAGCCCAATCCGTGACGAAAGACTGATTACTGATCACTTTGGTTTCTTGTGTTACGCGCCCGCGCGCATCATAGAGCCATGAAGTGGAGCCGGACGCGTCACTCATCCCTGTGCGGCGTCCCCTGCCGTTCGCGCCGACATCATATGTGTAGGATGTGTTTACCTGCGTGCCGCACCCCGCGCCGCTGGAAGTTTTGGTGGTGAGACGGTTGAGGGCATCATAGCCGAGAGTCATTACACAGCCGCGCGCGTCGGTCTGCTTCGTCAGGTTGCCAAGCGCGTCATACTCGTAGTCCCAGCCCCAATTGTCGTCCCCGATCACGCCTGCCATGCCCATGTCGGGATCGTCCATGCCGAGTTTTCGACCGGCCTGGTCATACTTGATCTCCGTTGTCACGCCTCCCCTCGTCGCGGTCTTCAAGTTATTCAGGAGATCATAGGTGTAGGTGACAGAGGGACCCGTGGCAGGCGTGACGGAGAGGACGCGCCCCCACACGTCGCTGGTGGTTGTTGTCGAAAACCCCTTTGCATCCGTGATCGTGGAGACCAGTCCGTTATAGGCGTAAGAGACCTGATTCCCGTTCGGCGCGGTGACGGTCTTGGGCCTGCCCAGCGCGTCTGACACTGTCGCGATGTAAGCAGGCGTTTCGCCCGCGCCATAAGGCATGGACTGTTGAACGCTGTTGAACGCGGTATACAAAAAGGAAACAGAATTGTTCAGCGTGAACGAGAACGCTCCCGCATTCAACGCGCTGCTGCCTTTCTCGATCTTCGTCTGCCGCCCGATTCCGTCATACGTGCGGCGGATTGCCACATAGCGCGTCGTGTCAATGCGCTGGCGGATCTCCGTCCAGAAAGGGTCCGTATCGTGATACTCGATCGAGACCGTCGGGTTGGCGGAATCATCCCCCGGCCGGATGAGTTTGGTCATGCGCGCGAAGGCATCGTATTCGGCTGATGTTATGTTTCCATTCAGGTCGGTTTCGGAGAGCGGCACACTGCGCCCGTAACCCCACGAGACGTATGTTATGTGACCCAGCGGGTCCTTTGTCCACAGGGGGTACGTGTGATAGCCATCATCAACACAGGTTGTTCCACCCAATGTCCCGCCACCGCCATAACAGGTATAGGATGTGCGCGCGCCTGCGGAAGGCGGGCTGGTGTTGTACCACGCGGCATAGCCGCTATAGGTCGTGACGCTGGTGCGATTACCCCAGGTGTCATAACTGTAAGAGACCTGGCTCCATTGGGTTCCATCCGGGTTCGTCTTTGTGCGGGTGGCGGTTAATTTCCCATCTGAGGGCGGGGTCTGGTAATCGCCGGTGTTGCCATCGTACAAGAATACTGTTGACGCCAAAACATTTCCCGCCGCGTCCAGGCTTCGGATGCGGGCGGGCAGGGAGACCAGGTAGCGGGTGGCTGAACTGTTGGGGAAATAACTATAATCCTTGCTGCGGTAGGTCGTCCACCCGGCGCCGTTCCAAGATTGTTCTGTTTCCGTGAGCAAATTGCCATACGCCGTCGCGGCAGTCTCATCATACGCGTAGAGGGTTTTTGTGGCGTTGTAAGTTCCGTTATTGTTATAGACGCGGTTTTCCACAGCGTTTGTGTAAACAAAATTACGCATGACCCCGATATAATTCGAACACGCGCTGCATTCTGCAACCGAAATTCCTGCCATGGGCAGAGGCACAATGGCATAGAAATAGTCGACGCGCGCGAGGGTGGTCGAGCCGTCGCTGGTCGTTACCCAGTTCGGGCGGCCCTTCAAGTTGTCGCCCTGGCGAAATTCGGTGATGGTCTTTTTCCCATCCGGTCCCACTTCAGTAACCATTCCATGTCCGCGAAATTCCGAGAATCTTTCGAAGTATCCAAAGCAAGTCGTGCTACCCGGGTTGTTCGGACCGCTTGGGGGGCAAGTAGTGCCGGAAAATACGGTGTCATTCACAGCGGCAGACTCCACGCCCGCGCCATTCAAATAGGAGTAGGTGAAGGGGTAGGTGTGTCCGGCGCCGTCTTTCACACGTTTCTCTTTGACCCGATATACGGAGGTCAGCAGTTGGTACTTGTAATATGAGACGGTGGCGAATTTATCTGTCCAATTACCACCGGTCACTTTGATCAAGGGTTCTGCTTTGGACGCATTGGATGGTAACTTGACGA
>Ga0247727_10011773_pt1 | contig 15172 bp, 12 predicted proteins | sample WisWelCaveWW1625_FD_202498 | JGI IMG/M metagenome (GOLD analysis project Ga0247727, IMG submission 202498) | Biofilm microbial communities from Wishing Well Cave, Virginia, United States - WW16-25 | ecosystem: Environmental > Aquatic > Deep subsurface > Groundwater > Cave microbial mat | place... | reverse complement strand
CCAGTGCCAGCACGATTGCCAGCCCGCTTGCTGCAACGAGGATGCGCTCCTCTCGGACGAGCGTGAGTCCCAGTTCTCCCGCCGTCAGCCCGCGCGCATGTGCTCTCCAGGCGACCACGCCCGCCGCGAACCATTGGAACGCGATCGTTGAGAGATACAAAGTCAACCGGTCCGCCGTCGTGAGCTGCGCGCGAGCCAGCAGTTGCCGCATGCGCATGGCGCCCCTCCACGGCACGACGGTGGCCAGCACCAGCAGGATGAGTGCAAAATCCCACGACATCACGCCACGATGAAAGCATTGTTCGCACCTTCAGGGCAAGCGCGCTTTCACCTATTCGCTGGCCGTCACTCGCATCAGGTTTGTGTCTTTCGGGAACACCCGCCGGCCCTTGGCCAACGTTCGTTCAGCGGCGCGCTTCTCTCCGTACTCTCGATAGACTTCCGCGAGCCGCAGGTAGGCATTCGCGTCGTAATCAGGAAAGTATCGCACCACAAACTCGAGGTGACGTTGTGCCTCCGTCCAAATCTTTAGATCACAGTAGATGTGCCCCAAGTTGTTGTGCGCGGAGAACGAGTACGCATCGCGCTGCAGCGCCCTTTGAAACGCTTCCTGCGCCCCAGCTGTATCTCCGGAAAGGAGCAAGATCTCACCCAATCGCGAGTGCTGCTCTGCGTCCGGCTCTGCGTCTGCCGCCATTCGTTTCCTTTGCCAGTCGAGCGCCGCCTTCCAGTTCTTACGGTCGCGTTCCAGGTTGGCAAGAACCTCCAACGCCTCCTCGGTTTGTGGCGCGCGCGCGACAACCTGACGTAGCAGCAGCTCGGCGGAAGCCTCATCTCCGCGCCGCCTCGACACCTTTGCCAGTTCCACGGCCGCCTCGATCCTCCCGGGGTCGAGTCGCAGCGCCTTTTCAAACGCGACTCCAGCGTCAACCAAACGATGCCCGGCCAGGTGCCACCGTCCCCGCGCCAGTTCCAGGTCCGGTGTCGTCGGCGCAGCATCGAGGGCCGCCACGTACCTGCCCGCGGCCTCCGCCTGATCCTCCTGGTTCAGCAGAGTCTCTGCGATCCCCAGCAGCGCGACGTTGCGCTCCGGTATCTGCACATCGCGGGGCAACAGATCGCCGCGGTACTTCGCCAGCAGCTCCAAGTTTTTATCCAGCAGCGTTTTTTCAAGCAGCGACCTCGGCGTGCGGTACTCGAGCAGCGTACGGTCATCGGTGTTCGGCTCTGCGCCGGCGGCCATCCGCCGCAGGTCCGCATCATCCAACCAGTAGAACGCCAACGCTCCCTCCGGACGCTTCATTCCCACGCTTTGATAATCCTGGCGCAATGCGTTGTTCGCCCAGAGCCCCCGCAGCCGCGCCAGCCGCAGCGGCTCCCGTTGGGTTTCTCCCAGCAGCAACAAGTCCGGCTCGTCGCCGTGCCACAGCGTGGCCTGCGGAAAATGTCCCATGAACGTGGCCAGCACCGTGCGCAGAGCCTCTGCATCCAGCGAATACGCCTGTACCCACTGCACAAACATCCCGCCGGGCGCCAGGCGTGCTCGCGCTGCCCGGTAGAACTCGTTCGTAAAGAGCGACGCCACCCCCGCAATCCACGGGTTCGACGGCTCGGAGATGATCAGATCGTACTCCTCGCGCGTAGTCAGCAGAAAATTCCGCGCATCGTCGATGTGCACCTTCACTCGCCCATCGCGCAGCACCCCGCGGTTCAGCGGCTCGAGATACCGTGCTGCCGCAATCACGGCGGCCTCAATTTCGACACAATCAATCCGCTCCACCTCCGGGTAACGTGCCACTGCGCTCACCGTCATGCCGCTTCCAAACCCGATCACCAGCACCCGCCGTGGCGCTGAATGAAGAATCCCACCCAAATGGCCAGCCATGAGCTGGGTGCCGCGGTCGCGATTTGACGCGTCCACTTTTCCGTTGGTCCGCAGCGCGAGGTAATCTTCCGTTCGGGCCACCGCAATGGACGCGTTCAGTCCGTCGGCGGCAAACAGGATGTCCGTCGTGTCCGCTGTTTCCTCCAGCGTCAGCCGCCCTTCGTACAAGTTCCAGTAAAGCACCGTGCCAAACGTTGCCAGCGCCCGGTTGTAAAAAAGTCCGGAGAAGCTCACTACTCCCAGAGCAAAAAACACGGCCAGGTTGGCTCCCAGTGTCAGCGCTCTTCGCGCCGTCGGATGACTTTCCCGCGCTGCCCCACGCAGTGCAAAAAAGATCGCCAGCAAAAGATTCGCCGCTGCGGCCACGGCCACCACGCGGTACGCTCCCAGGCGCGGCACCAAAACAAAACCCGTCAGCGTCGCCCCGCAAATGGCTCCCAACGTATTCCCCGCGCAGGCCCGTCCCACCCGCGCTGCGTGTCCCGCCGACCCGTCTTCTCGCCCCGCAATCAGCAGGACCACTGCCGGAAAGTTAAACCCGAACACCACCGCTGCCGGCAGCATCGCCAGCGCGCAGGTCACAAACTGCGCCAGCACCAGCCCCGCAAAACTTTCCCCCGAATGGCGCAGGATCGGCGGCACCACCCGCGGCAACTGTTCAAAGAAAATCAGGAATCCGAGCGCCGCCAATGCCGTCAGCGTCTGCGTAGCCGCAAACGTTTCCATTCGCACCTTGCGCCGTCCCGCCCACCACTCAAACATCTGGCTGCCCAGGACGATCCCGGCAAGGAATGTCGCCAGCATCAACGTGAACGCGTATGTCGAGCTGCCCAGGATCGTCGCCAGCAGCCGCGTCCACGCAATCTCGTACGCCATTGCCGTCGCGCCGACCGCCGCAAACGCGCTCAAGAGCAGCCGCGATGGTTCCGCACTTTTTTCCTCGGGAGGATGCACGGCTGGCGCCGCCGTACTGTAACTCGCTCGCGCCAGCAACAAGGCGACGCTTCCGGCAAGCAAATTCAGTGCCACGGCCACGCTCACCGTCAGCCGCAATCCCAGCGTCGGCAGAAGCACAAAACCCGCCGCAATCGTGCCCGCCACTGCCCCCAACGTGTTGACCCAGTACAGCCGACTCAACCTCCCTGCCAACTCCTCCGAACTCCGCGCCAATCCCCGCACCAAAATCGGCAGTGTCCCACCCATCAAAAACGTGGGTAAAAAAAGCACTAATGCCGCCCCGACAAACCGCAGCGCCAGAAGCGCCGGCGCATTTCCCTCGACCACCGGGTGCGCCCCTACGTACATCACTCGCACGCCCGCCAGCCCCACCAGCGAAAGTGCCCCCGTCGCCGCGATGGCCAGTTCCACCCATCCATACAACGCCACTGGGTTGGCGTAGCGCTCGCACCAGCGACCCAGCACCGCGCTTCCCAGCGCCAGTCCGCCCATGAACACGGCCAGCACTGTCGCAATCGCATAGACCGTGTGGCCAAACACCAGCCCCAGTGCCTTGCTCCACGCCACTTGGTAGATTAGCCCCGCTGCACCCGAGAGAAAAAAGCACGCCAGCACTCCGGCCAGCCTCGCCCCTGCGTTGATTCCTCGGTTCACGGCGCAGGCATCCTAGTGGCCTGCTGCATCCGCGTCAACCAACCCTCGTCGTTGGTTGACAGCCGCCGAGCCTCCGTCTATCTTGGCGGTCTCATGAAGATTCTCGTCATCGGCTCCGGTGGTCGCGAACACGCTCTCGTCTGGAAACTTCGCCAGAGTCCCCGGGTTGAGAAAATCTGGTGCGCCCCTGGCAATGGCGGCATCTCCCAGGACGCCGAATGCCTTGCCGCCGACGTAAATGACGTTGCTGGCTTGGCGGCTCTCGCCGAACGGTTGGACGCCGACCTCACTGTCGTCGGCCCGGAGCTTCCCCTCGTCGCTGGCATTGCCGATGAATTTGCACGCCGTCGCCGCACCCTCCTCGGCCCCACTGCTGCGGCTGCTCGTCTGGAAGGCAGCAAAGTCTTCGCCAAAGAATTCCTCAAGCGTCACGGCATTCCCACGGCCTTACTCTATGGCGTGTTCGACTCTCCGGGCGACGCCTATAGCGCCCTCTGCTCCGTGGATTGGCCCGTCGTCATTAAGGCCGACGGCCTCTGTGCCGGCAAAGGCGTTCTCGTCACCTCCTCGCCTGACGAAGCCACCTCCTTTATCGAGCGCCTCATGGAAAAGAAGGAGCTTGGAGATGGCGGCAGTCGCGTCTTACTTGAAGAAGCCCTTGCCGGCAACGAGCTTTCCTATATTGTCCTCACCGACGGCCGCCACATCCTTTCCCTGCCCCCCACCCGCGACTACAAGCGCCTCTTCGATGGCAACCGCGGCCCGAACACCGGTGGCATGGGAGCCTACTCCGCGGACAGCATCATTTCGCCGGAACTGCAAGCCAATATCCTCGACTTAATTGTGCGTCCCACCATCCACGGCCTGGCTGCTGAAGGCTTACCCTATCGCGGCTTCCTCTATTTCGGACTGATGCTCACCCAGGACGGCCCCAGGGTCCTTGAGTTCAACTGCCGCTTAGGCGACCCCGAAGCCCAGGCGATCCTGATTCGCGCCGATTTCGACCTCGCTGAGATTCTCCAATCTGCCGCCGCCGAAAACCTTACGGGCAGGGGTCTGAGTTGGAAGCCTGGTGCCAGTGCTTGTGTCGTGATGGCCTCCAGCGGCTATCCCGGAGAAATCCAGTCCGGTAAGCAGATTCACGGACTTAAGGATGTTGCTCATTCCAAAGATGTTGTCATATTCCACGCAGGGACCCGGTGCGAAGTTAATTCATACTACACGAGTAGTGGTAGAGTTCTCGGCGTCACTGCTTCCGCGTCCTCTTTCGGCCAGGCCTTGGCGATGTGTTACGAGGCTGCCGGCTTGATTCGCTTCGAAGGCGCGCACTACCGCAGGGACATCGGCCTCTCAGCCGGTAACGCTTCTCAGGCGGCAGGGAACTGACTGTGGCTGAAGTTCTTCACCTCTTCACGGCTTTCGTCCATCGCCAGCCGATGCGCGAAGTCGAGGAGGCCAAAGCAGTGGCAGATAGAGGATTCGCCAGTTGTATTCACGGACGGCCCGGCAGCAAGCGACAGGTCTTGCTCATGGACATGGAAACCCTGTCTTTGCTCGGAGTCGAGCCGGGTCGCGTGAAGGAAAACATCACCACTCGTGGACTTCCGCTCAGCGAGTTGGCCCAGGGCGAGCGCCTCCGCGTGGGTGAGGCTTTGCTCGAGGTCACCGGTCCCTGCGGCCCGTGCCACCTGATGAACGACATCCGCTCTGGCTTGCAGGAGGAGCTTCGTGGTCGCCGGGGCATTCTCTGCCGCGTCCTCGAAGGCGGCTGGATCCGCAAGGGCGACCCCGTGGCAATGATGGACCATGCAGTTGCACCCATTTGAGGCAGGACAACATGACAACTGATATTCCGGGTCGGCCGCTCGTCGGCATCATCATGGGATCAGACACCGACCTTCCGGTGATGACCGAAGCCGCCAAAATGCTCGACAAGTTCGAAATCCCCTACGAAATCGAAGTCATCTCCGCTCATCGCTCTCCCGCCCGCATGCACGAGTACGCCTCCAGCGCCATCAGCCGCGGCCTTAAGGCCATCATCGTTGCCGCCGGCGGCGCCGCCCATCTTGCAGGTGTTGTCGCCGCCCTGACCATACTTCCCGTCATCGCCGTCCCCATGGCCACCACCGTTCTCAGCGGCATTGACGCGCTGCTCTCCAGCGTTCAGATGCCTGCCGGCGTACCCGTTGCCGCCATGGCCATTGATAAACCCGGCGCCATCAATGCCGCCATTTACGCGGCTGAAATCCTGGCCACCTCCGACGCGGCCGTCGCCCAGCGCCTCGTCGCCTATAAAGAGGAGCTGGCCCGCTCCGTCTCCGAGAAGAGCGCCCGCGTCAAGCAGCAATTCGCCGGCAAAGCCAGGTAGGGGCGGCTCGATGCCGCCGTTCAAAAAAGTGTTTCACTTCGTCTTTTTTCTGTTCGCCACCTATCTCGCAATTCTTCTCATCCTTCGCCTCTTGGAATCGCGACTCATCTTCTTCCCGAATCATCCACATCGTCTCGACGGTGATTGGAAGCCGGCAGGCCTGCCCATCAAGGAAGTTTCGCTCACCACTTCGGACGGCGTAAAACTCCACGCCTGGTGGATTCCCGCCGACACCGCGACGTTTACATTCCTCGCCTTTCACGGCAACGCGGGAAACATCACTCATCGTGCCGAGGTGTACGCGTTCCTGCACCAACTGCCTGCGAATGTCTTGGCGGTCGAATACCGCGGCTACGGCCGCAGCGAGGGCACTCCCAGCGAAGATGGCCTTTATCAAGACGCGCGAGCCGCCTACGCTTTTCTTGTGAATGAGAAGAGAATCTCTCCAGCGCGCTTGATTCCCTTCGGCCTATCTCTCGGCACGTCCGTCGCCGCAAACCTCGCGGCGGAGCGCCTCGTCGGCGGCGTGGTTCTCGAAGCTCCCTTCCCATCGGTTCGCGCGGTCGCACGCAAGGTCTATCCTTTTCTGCCTGGGCTTGGATGGATTGCGAAGTCGAGATTCGACACCGCAGCAAAGCTCGAGATGATCCGCGTACCAGTCCTCATCGTCCATTGCACGCAGGATCCGGTGATTGCTTTCGAACTGGGGGAAGAAACGTTTCGCCACGCGCAGGAGCCGAAATCACTCCTTCGGATCGAGGGGATCTGCCACGAGGAGGCTTCGCTGGTTGCCCCAGCCAGATACCGCGCCCAGCTTCTCGCCTTCTTGGACGATGTATCCCGGCAAAACTGAACCGCGACTACGGACGCTTCTTCCGCAGCGTCGGCGCTCCCGGCTCCGAGGGCTGCTGGACTTTCTCCGCAGGCTCCGGCGGGGCCAGCGCCCATTCCACTCCGCGTCGTTCGGAGATCACGCCAAACACCAGCGGCGACTCCTGCGGCACCACCGCCGTCAGTGCCGCGCGCAAAAACTCACTTGCCGGCGCGGTTTCGCTCTTGTGACTTTCTCCTGCCGCAATTTTCTCCACTGCCCGTCCCATTGCCGCGTCGCCCGTACGAATTCGTGCCACGCGCGGATCACTGGACATGAGCAGTTCCGCCAGCGACGGCCCCGCCGCATCCGGTGGATAGACAACCTCCAGTATGGTCCTCGGCTGGCCTTTCTCCGGCGGGTAGAGCTGCACGCTCTGCGGCCGTAGTACGCGCGTCCGCCAGAAATCTCCCTTCAGCGGGTCCTGCACCATCCGGTAGCTCAGCCGCCACACTTCCGGCCCGTAGTTCGGCGCGTTCCCCGCCAGCAGCAGTTCGAGCAGCGGCTCATCCGGCCGCAGATCAATCTTTCGGTGCAGGTTCGCGGCAACTTCCCGCAGCCGCTCGAGCAGTCGTATCCCGATGGCTTCAATGTCTGTGGCCATTTCCATTTCGGCGCTTTTCGGAGTTTCGACTGCTGCACCGCCCATCAGCCGTGGCAGCTCCGCATCCAGTCGCACAGGATCTTTTCCCGACGCCGGCAGCACCCACTCGACCGCGCCCAGTAGAATCGCAATTCGCCCGCCGCGTAGCTCGACCACCGCCGGTGCCCGCGCCCCCGCGTCCGCAGACGGCGCCGGTGTGTGCACCATCGCCACCACAATTCCATCTTTCGTCACGCAAAACAGCGCCCGCCCCGTTGCCAGGTTGGCGACAACCTCTTCCTCCCTTTCTTGTCCCGCCGCGAGCCCCGCCACCCACATCTGCCCACACATCGCCATGGCCAGGACCACGACTCTCCAGAGATTTTTTCCTCTTGGAATTCTCTTATCTCTGTTCATCCGTGTTCATCTGCGTTCATCTGCGGTTACATCTTCTTACGGTGCGGGCTGCGCCGCCAGCGCCTGCCTTCGCGCAATCGCCTGAATTGCGGTTATAGCCACAACATTGGCGATGTCTTCCGCCGAGCACCCTCTCGACAAATCATTCGCCGGCCGCGCCAATCCTTGCAGAATGGGCCCCAGCGCGCTCGCTCCGGCTGTGCGTTCCACTAGCTTGTACGCAATATTTCCCGAGTCAAGGTCTGGAAAAATCAGCACGTTCGCTCGCCCGGCCACCGGCGAACCTGGCGCTTTGCTCCCGCCCACTGATGGCACCAGCGCCGCATCCGCCTGCAGCTCACCGTCCACCGCCAGCTCCGGGGCGCGGCTTTTCACGATTCGCAGCGCCTCGCGCACCTTCTCCACCCGCGGATGTTCCGCCGACCCTTTCGTCGAAAACGACAGCAGCGCCACCCGCGGCGTTGTTTCCAGAAACACCCGCGCATTCTCTGCCGTGGCCAGCGCAATTTCCGCCAATTCACTCGCCGATGGGTCCGGCACCACGCCGCAATCGGCAAAGAGCATCGCCCCGCCCGCGCCCAGTTCCACATTCGCCCGCTGCGGCACCACCATCAGGAAAAAGCTCGACACCAGCTTGTACTCCGCCGCCAGCCCAATCGCGTGCAGCGCCGCCCGCACCGTCTCCGCCGTCGTGTTCGTCGCCCCTCCCACCGACCCATCTGCATCCCCCGCCGCCACCATCAGCGCCGCAAAGTAGAGTGGCTTCGCGGCCATGCTTTGCGCTTCGTCCAGACGTATCCCCCGCGAGCGTCGCCGTTCGAAATAAATCTGCGCATAGTTCTCCAGCTTTGGACTCGCCGCCGGATCCATCACCGTCACGCCGACAAGATTCACTCCCGCCTCTGTCGCTGCCGCTTCCACCAGCTTTTGTCGCCCCAGCAGCGTAATCTTCGCGTAACCCTCCGCCGACACTCGTGCCGCCGCAGCAATTGCCCGACGCTCTTCTCCCTCCGGCAAAACAATTCTCTGCGGATTCGCTCGCGCCCGGTTCTTCAGCTTTTCGATGAGGTTCATCAGTGGCTCAACTTACCACAAAACTCTCACCCCCGCGCCTGCCCGAACCCACAGTTACCCTTTCGTCGCCACACCTCTGCCAGTTCTATTGCTGCCGCCGCGCGCAAGGTTTGGAATGGTGGGAACAAGCCCGAACAACGCATTGGGAGCACGGGGGTGCTGCTGCGGGCTGTGTCCTGGAAGGAGGACTCCGCCATGTCCACACAGGCCCCCACCATCGATCAGGCCAAGCCCGTCAGCCCGGAAAGCGCCCGCGAGCAAGAACGTCTTCTTCTCACCACCCAGGCCCGTCGCGGCTCCGCCTGGTTCTACTGGATCGCCGGCCTCTCCCTGGTCAACTCGATTGTCATTTCGTCGGGCGGCTCCTGGTCGTTTGTACTCGGACTGGGCCTCACTGCTGGCGTGGACTACATCGCTCGCGAAGCCGCCGGCTCCGGCTTGGTCATGGCCTGGGCATTCAACGTCGTGGTCTGTGCTGCCTTCGTTCTCTGCGGCTACTTCGCCCGTAAGGAACGCCGCTGGGCCTATCTGGCTGGCATCGCCGCCTACGCCGCCGACGGCGTCCTGGTTCTCGCTGCGCGCGACTGGCTGGCCTTCGCCGTCCACGTCCTCGGTCTCTTCTTCATCTGGGGCGGCCTCGCCGCCCTCACCAAGCGCCACAAGCTCCAGTTGCCGGACACAGTCACCCCCTGAGTCGCATTGGATGCCGAGCAGTCTGGCTTTGCGCCAGACGTGCTATAGTTGTTGCTGAGGTTGCTTGGCGTGACCCTTTCTGACTACAAAACCGTGCTTTACCGTCAAGAAGATGGCTCGTGGGTGGCCGAGATTCCCGCGATTTCGGGCTGCTACGCCCTGATGCCCTCCCGCGAGGAGGCTCTCGCCGAGCTCAGTCGCGTCTTCGAGATGATCTCCGAGGAATACCGCGAAAAAGGCCTCTCGCTTCCCGCCGACACCACGCAGATCTTGCATGCCTAGCGCAACCGCCCGTGAGTTTCAACGCGTCGCGCAACAGCTCGGGTTTTCCAAATCACGACAAACCGGCAGCCACGAGCGGTGGACTCATCCCGACGGCCGTAGCGTCACCATTCCGCTTCATGGGGGCCGCGAGATCGGCCCGCCACTCTTCTTCAAGATTCTCCGTCAGCTTGGAATCTCGCTGGAAGAATTTCAGCGCATTCGCTAAACGGCGCTGACACTGGTAGTTTTGCTACAATCTTCTCCCGCAACAGGGGGGGCGAAGGATGTGGTTTGGGGGAAAAGGATTGAGAAAAGTGGGCAGCGTCAAGGTGGCTGGCCGTCGTTTGAGCGACATCCTCGCCGCCCATGAAAAGTTCTTCCGCCACGACCCAGCCGGCGTCCGCGCCGACCTCTCCGGCGCCGACCTCTCGAAAGCTGATCTTCAGGGCGTCAACCTCACCGACGCCATTCTCCGCAACGTCAGCCTCGAAGGAACTGACCTCAGACGCGCCAAGCTCACCCGCGCCGATTTTTCCGGCGCCCGCATGACCAAGGTCGATCTCCGCAACACCGACATGACCGAAGCTCTTCTTCCCGGTGCCGACCTTACCGAAGCTCGCGCCAGTGGAGTCGAATTTTTCCGCTGCGACATGCAGGGTGTCAGCTTCCGACGCGCCAACCTCCGCAACGCCAATTTTCGGCATGCCAACGTCCGAGGCGCTGTCTTTACCGGAGCGGACATGGGGGTCACCATTCTCCGGGAAACTGACCTTTCCGGCTGTGACCTTTCCGGCTGCGACCTTTCCACCACCCTCCTGCCCCGCGACTACAAAGCCGCCTCCGGCTAACTCTTGCCTCACTTGCAACCGGCCGGTCTTTCCCGGTAGCGCCGGCATCCTTGCCGGCCCTGGTCTGAAAAGTTCTTCTCATCGTAGGGGCGTGCAGCGCACGCCCTCTCTTCCCGGTAGCGCCGGCGCTTGCCCTGAACGGAGTCGAACGGGGCCAGCCGGCTCTTGCGGTGTTGTAGGGGCGTAGGGCCATACGCCCCTCGAAATCACAGCGAACGACGCAGGATTCTTTGCAGTAAGAGCGGCAATTCTAATTTGCAGTGGTTTCTTTGATGATGTGGTCGGTGAACTACTTGCCCGCCGCAGATGCGGCGGAGGAATCCTCGGTGCGCCCGGCGCCGCGGCGGCGAGTCTCAATCCCCAACCGTTTGATCTTCTGATTGAGCGTCGAGAGCGGAATCTGGAACCGCTCGGCGGCTTCGGTCTGGTTCCAATTTGTGCGTTCCAGCATGTCGGCGATGATGCGTCGCTCGACTTCTTCGACAATTTGAAACAGTGTGGGCATCGGGTTGTCGGCCGCAACGCGTGCGCCGGTCTCCCCCGGCAGCGGCGGCACAAAGTCGGAAAGCTGCAAGCGCACCCCACGCACAATCTCCTTCGTGCGCACGTTTTCCGGCAGCAAGTCCACGTCAATTGCATCCTGGTTCGAGAGCACCACCGCCCGCTCGACAACGTTTTCCAGTTCGCGCACGTTCCCCGGCCAGTCGTAATCCATCAGCAGCTTCATGGCCGCATGCGAAAAGCGCATCAGCGCCTTGCCGTTCTCGTCGCAGTAGCGCTTGAGAAAATGTTCGGTCATGAGCGGGATATCTTCCTTGCGTTCCCGGAGGGCCGGCAACTTAACGGAAATGACATTCAGGCGATGGTACAGATCCTCGCGGAAGCGGCCGTCGCGCACCAGGGACAGCAAGTCGGAATTGGTGGCAGCGAGGATGCGCACATCGGCCTTGATCGTCTCCGTGCCGCCCAGTCGCATAAATTCGCGCTCTTGGATGACGCGCAGGAGCTTGGACTGCGTTTCGTGTCCAATGGTGGTGATTTCATCGAAGAAGATGGTTCCCTGGTCTGCCACCTCAAAGAGCCCTTTCTTTGAGGTCACGGCACCCGTAAATGCGCCTTTCACGTGGCCGAAGAGCTGGGATTCGAGCAGGTCCACAGGCATCGAACCCGTGTTGACGGGCACAAACGCCTTGTCCGCCCGCGGCGACGCTGAATGGATGGCCTTGGCGATCAGCTCCTTGCCTGTGCCGCTTTCGCCGCTGATCAGCACCGTCGAGCGCGACGGCGCCACCTGCCCCACCAGGTCCAGCACGGCCAACATCTTTTCGCTCTTGCCGATAATGTTGGGAAAGTTGTACCGCTGCTTCAGCGCGCGCTTCAGTTGCAGGTTTTCTTCGCGCAGCCGCCTGCCTTCGACGGCCTGCGCTACTTGCGCCAGCAGCTCGTCGTTCGACCACGGTTTGGTGATGTAGTCCTGCGCGCCGCTTTTGAACGCCGCGCGTGCCATCTCGATCGAGCCGTACGCAGTGATCAGGACAATCGAAAGGTAGGGGTCGCGCCGCCGGATTTCCCGCAGCAGCTCCAGCCCGTTCCGGTCCGGCAGGCTGACGTCCAACAGCAGCAGGTCGTAGGGTTGTTCCTCCAGGCGGACTAATCCCGCATCGCCCGTTTCAGCGATCGTCACTCCATACCCTTCTGATTTCAGCAGAAGTTCCAGGCCTTCTCGGATTTCCGCCTCGTCGTCCACAACGAGGATTGAGCCCTTAGACATTGACCGCCTTCCCGACGACCGGGAATTCCAAGCGGAAGGAGGTGCCCTTTCCCGGCGTTGAGCGCACGTCAATCTTACCCGCGTGCTCCTTGATGATGCCGTAGCTCACGGAAAGGCCGAGGCCGGTGCCGCGTCCGGTGGACTTGGTGGTGAAGAACGGATCGAAGATTCGGTGCAAGTTTTCCCGCGGGATGCCTGTGCCGGTATCGGTGATTTCCACTTCCACGTAGCCGTTGTTGCACGCTGTGCGGATTTCCAGCATCCCTCCCGAGGGCATCGCGTCCCGCGCATTCATAAACAAATTCAGGAACACCTGTTGCAGGCGGTTGGCCGAGCCCAACACGGGCGGCAATTCCGCCTGCATCGTCTTCAGCACGTTGACCCGCGCCGTTTTGAAGGGATGCGTCACCAGCGAGAGTGTCTCCTCGACCACCGCATTCAGGTTCACGCTGGTAAACTCCGCCGCTCCCGTCCGCGAAAAATTCAGCAGGTTGTTGACGATCTCGCTCGCCCGGAATGTCTGTTTCACCACTTTGTCAATAATCTGGTGTCGCGGATCGTCCGCCGGCAGTTGCCGCGCCAGCATCTGGATGTAGTTTGAAATCACGGCCAGCGGCGTATTCACTTCGTGGGCCACGCCCGCCGCCAGCAGGCCCAGCGACGTCAGCTTCTCCGTCTGCACCAGCTGCTCTTCCAGCCGCACCCGCTGCGAGATGTCGTCCAACAGGATCAGCCGCCCGATGCGCTCGCCCGTCTTCCCCACCAGCGGCGCAATCGACACGTTGACCACCAGCATCCGCCCCGCGCGGTTCCGCAGGTGGAACTTGTAAATCCCTGAGACGTGTTCGTCGGCGGCTCGCGCCGCGATTTCCGCCACCAGGTCCGCCGGCAACACCTCTTCCAGCGCGTGCCCCACCGCTTCGCTGCGCGACACCCCGATCAGCTCCTCGAGCTGCGTGTTCCACGACTCCACGCGCCCTTCCAGGTCCACCGCCAGCACGCCCACTTTCAACGACTCAACGATATTCTCCGAGAAATCCTTCAGCCGCTCGATCTGGTGTGCCTTCTGCTCCAGCGAGCTATAGAGCTGCGCGTTGTCCATCGCGATGGCCACGTAACCCGCAATCGTGAACAGCAATTCGACGTCCTCGCTCGTCAGGAAGTCGCCGTCCACCGTTTTTCCCAGCCCCAGCACCGCCACCGTCCGCTCTCGGATGCGGCAGGGGATGTAGTAGTTCAGGTCCAGCTCGGCAATCGTGCGCTTCACCGATTCGGAAGCCTCCGGCGCCGTCCGTGGGGATTCGTAGAAGAGATATCCGCGCGCCAGTTGCGGCCGCTCCGGGGCTAGAAACGTCAAGTCGAGTTTCTCCCCCGGCTTCACCCCCATCGATCGCGCCAGCACAAACGTTCCCGGATTGGAAGGGTCCTCCAGGAACAGCGCCAGCCGGTCCACCAGCAGCGTCTGGGAAATCCGGTCCATCACCGACCCGAGCATCGGCTCAAGCCGCACTTCATTCGTGAGCGTGCGCCCAAACTCGATCAGCGTCCTTCGATAATCCAGCCGGTCGCGGTAAAAGAAGCGGTCCAGCCTCGACTGGATCCAGTCTTTGAACGGCTGGAAGAGAAACGCCGCCACCACGATGGCAATCATTCCGCCCGCCGGCCCCGACGGCCACGCCGTGTGGAACAGCTCGCCAATCAGCGCCACAAACGCGAAATACACACCCACCACTCCCGCCGTCGCCACCGTGTACGCCAGCCCGCGCTTGAAGATGATGTCCACGTCCATCAGCCGGTAGCGGATGATCGCGTACCCGAAGCACAACGGGATCAGCGCCAGCGACACCGCGGAAAACTTCATCCACGGCCGCGGCACCGCACCGAAGAAAAACGGCACAATATACAGCAGGAGGAAGGGAACAATTCCCGCCAGCGTTCCGCCCGTCACCCATTTCAATTGCTGCCGCAACACCCCGCTCGGGGCGCGCCGGTAGCTGCGCAGGAAAATCAGCGACGCCGCCACAAAGTACAGCCCCAGGTACGCCAACTGGATCTGGTCCAGCACCAGCCGCGCTCCCAGCCAGGGCACAAACCCCAGCGCCTGCGTGGCCACCGCCACGTTGATCAGCAGCAGGACCGCGGGCACGCTGTAAACCGCCGCCACCCGCAGCGCATTCCGACCCGCCGGTACGCTGCGCTCCGGAAACACCAGCGCGAAGTGCGCCAGCAGCGCCGGTTGCAGCAGCAGCGCCGACAGGTTGGCCCAGTAAATTGTCCAGTCGAAAGAGTTCAGCTTTCCGCTGTAGTGGAACGAATACAGGATGAACGACACCAGGCAGAACAAATAAAAATGGATGGCTCGCGCCGCATTCCACCGCCGCACGAAGATGAACAGCCCGATGAACAGGTACACCAATCCCACCACGCGCAGATAGTTTTCGATCGAAGTGGGCTTTTCCAGAGGAACGGTGATCAGCGTGGCTTCATACGGCTCGCCCGCGCGCTCCAGCTTGTAGCGGACCTGCATCCACAGCCCTTCCCGCCACAGCTGCCGGGTCACCTGCGTCGCCCGCGTAATTTCCACGCCGCGGATCGACTTCAAGTAGTCTCCGGTCTTGATGCCGGCCTTGGCTGCCGGCGAGTTCTCTGCCACGCTCCATGCTTGAACGCCTTGCGCCGTGTCCAGCCACGACACTCCGTCATCCGGCGTGTCATAAAGTCGCCGCTGCTGAAAATTCAGGACCCCGAAGATCACCGCTGCCAGCGTCAGCAGCGCCAGCGTGACCG
>Ga0247727_10011772_pt1 | contig 15172 bp, 12 predicted proteins | sample WisWelCaveWW1625_FD_202498 | JGI IMG/M metagenome (GOLD analysis project Ga0247727, IMG submission 202498) | Biofilm microbial communities from Wishing Well Cave, Virginia, United States - WW16-25 | ecosystem: Environmental > Aquatic > Deep subsurface > Groundwater > Cave microbial mat | place... | reverse complement strand
CCTCAATACCAACGTCTGAAATTCGGAAATCGCATTGGGAACACAACAAGTGGTCTTGACAATTCTCTTACTATCCCTCCTGAATACAGAGAATATGGTGAATGTCCGCCTCCATGTCCCTGTTTTGATGCTCTGTGGGCACCTGTAAGGGCAAATCAGTTTGGAGCCGGTATACGAGGATTGTGTTTTACACAGATTAATGCATGGACAAGTGAAAGCCAGATAGATACATTTAGAATTAATTTTTATCAACCAGACAATGCAGATCAAGATATTTCTTTTAAGTGGCCCAGCCCAACATATATCGCTCTCAGATGCGATAGCCTTATCATTGTGTACTTCGATCCAGACATTGGCTCTAACGTGAGATTGAACATGATGACAACTGATACGCTCGTGATCCCTGCGGCAGGAACCAACGGTGTTTCATACGTCAGAATTTTCAAGTATGGGGCAAAACTCATTGATACAGATGTGGGCGAAGAACACTCAGAGATTCCAGTTGATTTCTCATTATCTCAAAACTACCCCAACCCGTTCAATCCTGTAACAGATGTCAGATATCAGATTGCAGAACGCAGTTACGTATTGCTGAAAATTTATGACGTGCTCGGGCGAGAGATCACAACACTTGTGGACGAGGTGCAAGATGCGGGATACAAGTCGGTGAAGTGGGAAGCCCAAAGCGTTCCGAGCGGTGTGTACTTCTATCGAATACAAACAAGACAATTTATCGATGTCAAGAAAATGCTATTATTGAAGTAAACGCTCTTATGATGCAATCTTAGAAGGAGCAAACTATGAAAGTCACTACCGTCACAACTCTGCTTATCACTGTTATTTTGTTCTTACCATATAATCTTCACGCACAAGTCTACGATGCAAGCTCGATTTGGATAAATGTGTACGCACATAATAACATTTTTGATAATTTGACATTTGGCAATCGAATAGGTAATACATTTGGACTTGATACCAACGCTTCGTATCCATTTGGGTATAGAGAACAAACATTAGGAATATGGGATTTCTGGATTGTGTATTGGCAAAGAATCAGGCAAGGTCAATTTGGAACTGTCACGGGTGTACTTGATCGCGATTTTCGTGGATACTCTGATCCATTTCAACGAGATACGTTTAAACTCTATTTTTATGAAATTCACAACCCAACTATTTCATTTAAGTGGCCCGATCCGACATATTTGCGTGTACATTGCGATAGTCTCACCCTAATGTACGTGGATACGACGGGCCCCGTTTTTATCAATATGTTTGAACAGGACACATTAGCACTGGCAACACCACAAGATCGAAATATCTTTAACGTATGGATTTACAAGACGGGTGTACATTTTATTGAGACGGGCGTGGAGGACGGTATTCTTCCGACAACGTTTTCACTTTCACAAAACTATCCCAACCCGTTTAACCCGGAAACAGAAATACAGTACTCAGTAGACAGTAGGCAGTATGTCAGTATCAAGATTTATGATATGCTGGGGCGAGAGATGGCGACGCTTGTGGACGAAGAAAAACCAACCGGGGAATACTCGGTGCGTTGGGATGCGGTTGGAGTACCAAGTGGAGTATATTTCTACAAACTTCAGACAAACACGTTTGTCGATGTAAAGAAGATGGTGTTGGTCAGGTAAAGCTAAGAAGGGTTACAGGTTAGGGGAGGAGTCCCAATCCTCAATCCTGGAACCACGAACCTCTCCTCACATTTTATCCGGTGCCGTGATTCCTAAGATGGCAAATCCGTTGGCGAGGACGGTCTTTGTGGCGAGACAGAGCGCGATGCGAGCGGCAGTGAGGTCACGGTCGTCGCTGAGCACCCGATGCTCGTGGTAAAATTTGTGATAGCATCCGGCAACATCATGAAGGTATTCTGCCAAACGATGCGGCTCGTAGGTAACGGCGCAGGATTCTACCATGTCGGGAAACGTCGTGAGCTTTTTCAGCAGCGTCATTTCTTCAGATGCTTTGAGCAATGCATAGTTTGCCGTAACATTCGGGTCAATCTGCTGGCTCTCCGCATTGCGAATGATGCTCGCAATCCGCGCGTGCGCGTACTGTAAGTAGTAGACCGGATTTTCTTCCGATTGTTCCTTTGCAAGTTTGAGATCGAAGTTGAGGTGACTGTTGATGCCGCGCATGAGGAAGAAATAGCGCACCACATCCGCGCCTACTTCATCCATCAACTCGTCGAGCGTGATGAAGTTTGCTTTCCGCGTCGACATCTTCACCACTTCACCCCCTTGCACAATCGTTACGAACTGGTGAATGAGCACCTTCACGTTGTCCGTATTGTAACCGAGCGCTTTCAATCCTGCAAGCACATCGGGATAGGTCGCAATATGATCAGCGCCCAGCACATCGATGATGAGCTCGAACCCACGCCGGAATTTCTCTCGATGATAGGCAATATCGGGCAAACGGTACGTTGGCTCGCCTGTGCTTTTTACAATAACCTTATCCTTCTCGCCGCCCATCACGCTCGTCTTGAGCCATACTGCACCGTCCTGCTCATAAGCAAGATTCTTTTGTTTGAATTCATCAATGACCTCGTTTACTTTGCCCGTTTCATACAATGAGTTTTCATTGTAGAACACATCGAACGTAATGCCAAGACGACTGCACGTCTTCTTGATATCGTCAAAAATTTCCGTTTCAGCTTGTTGTTTGAAGAGACCTTCCGCCGGCTCACTCTTTTTCGCATCGCCATGGGCATCCTGAACATGGCGCGCAATGTCCTTGATGTACTCACCCTGATAGTAATCTTCCGGGAAGGTTACATTCTCACCGAGCAGTTCAAGATATCGAAGGCGAACAGAATCACCGAGAATGCGCATCTGCCTTCCGGCGTTGTTGAAGTAATACTCGCGTGTGACGTCGTAGTTCGTCCATTCAAGAAGGCGTGCAACAGTATCACCGAAGACTGCGCCGCGCCCATGTCCCACTGTCAGCGGTCCGGTCGGGTTCGCGCTGACAAACTCTACCTGCGTTTTTTTTTGCCTGCCGATATCGAGCTTTCCAAAATCCTTCCCTCGCTGAAGAATTTCTGCAAGCTGCTGCTGATAAAATTTTTCTGTGAAATGAAAATTGATAAAGCCCGGACCTGCAATCTCTACACGATCAACGAGTGCGGCGTCGGCATCCATGCTTTCGATGATACGTTGTGCAAGCTGACGGGGATTTGATTTGGATTGTTTCGCAAGAACCATGGCGATATTGGTGGTTAGATCGCCATGCTCGACGGAGCGCGGCTGTTCAAACGTCGGTACGGCAATATCGGCAAGACCCAGCGTGCGGAGGCTGGATGTTACTTTTTTTTTGAGATATGCTCTCATGCAGATTTACGGATGCGGCGCTTATGGGCTGGTGTTTTCTTAGGTGTATCTTCAACAACTTCGATTTTTGCATCTCCCCACAATTTTTCGATACCGTAAAACTTTCGTGTTTCTTTATAAAAAATGTGAACAACGACATCAACATAATCAAGCAGGATCCATTGACTCTGTGCCATCCCTTCACGATGCCATGGAGATATACCGAGTTGATCTGTACCGTCAGCAACAGCATCGGCAACGGCTTTTACCTGCACATCGGAGTCTGCAGAACAGACAACAAAAAAATCTGCCATGTCCGTCACTTTACGCAAATCCATAACTGTAATATTGTGAGCTTTTTTTGTCAACGCAAGCTGAGCAATTTTCTTCGCAAGTGTTTTTGAGGTCAACGAAATTCCTTGTGGGTTAATTCGAGAGCTTCAACGATGAGTAATCCTCACCAACAATAACGGAGACGTCGACGAAGTAATCGGGATTGATCTGCTGAATAATATACTTTTCCGATACACCGAGCGCCTGTGCTACGCGACGCGCGGACAAGAGATCACCGACACGATCAATCACGACTGTTTGATGAATATTGTTCGTTTTGTAATTCTTCATCTCTACAACATCAAATCCATTCAAACGCAACGAATTCGTAACGCGAGATGCAGCGCCTTTTATACGACTGCCGTTGAGAACATCAAGCTGAATGACTTTCAGCGGCTTCGCCTGAGCGGCATCAGCAGTCGCCTTGTCGTTCCTTGTCATATAGGCGTAGGAAAAATATCCGACAACAAGCAGCATCACCACAATGCCGGTATTCTGCCAGAGTGCAGTAAGCTTATGCTTTTGCTTTTTGTGTTCTTTGATATCAAGCTGTTCGACGTGTTCGTGCGGTTCCATAGGTTATGGGTGTATAGTTCCATGAAAAAAAACCGAGTTAGCCACGCGGACAGCGGCTAACTCGGAAGGAATAACAAAAGTATGCTTCAAGAGAATGGCGCTCAATGTCGGTTATTCGTCTCCAAACATGAGAGAGGAATTGACAGGCGAATATCTGTCGTAGTATGCGTATCTGCCAAACGGTATCTGATTGTATTGCAGTTTAATGAACATATTTTCTGCCGGTTGATAATTCAACTCTGCACGACTGAGAAAGAGCCTGCTGAGATCACTCTGCTGATAATTACCATAGCTGCCGAACGGAGATCCTTGCAGCGTAATATCGAATCGAACGTGTAACGGATCTGCAATCTTGTAGAACAAACTGTTGGTATACGAGGCAAGTGAAATTCCCTGACCGCCAAAAGACATATAGCTAAACGAAAGAGCATGATGCATTAAAAAATTATCGGGGTTTAAAATTCCTAATAGGCTGTTGACACTTGTCATCGGGTGAACAAGAGATTGAGCTGCGCTCGGTTGATTCTCTACCTGGGACTTAAATTGCGCATATCCAGACGCTGTCATCATGATCAAGCATATCATCAAGGCAAATATCTTTTTCATCGAATTCCTTTCATCATCTCATAACAATAATACGTAAAAAGCCGTAGATTGTCAACATTTACGCAGAAGTTCGTGCAGCCATAGCGGCGCGTGCAATCTCTAATTGCGTCAAATCATTGATGCCCATAACCTCAATGGTATCAAGGGCTTTCACAGCTAAAACGCGCCACGAATTCTTCCAGAATATTTCAAATACGTCTGTAAGATAATACTCTCCCTGTGCATTAGTGGGGGCGATTTGCTGAAGTGCCTCAAACAACTTTTCTCTATCAAAGACATAAATGCCGGAATTGATTTCCTTGATAGCTAATTCTTTTTTTGTAGCATCCTTATGTTCGACAATTTTCTTTACGCTGCCATCCTGATTGCGTACGATACGTCCGTAGTCCGACGGGTCGTCAAGCTCCACTGTAAGAATCGTTGCACTGGCATCACTCGTCCGATGATAACCAATAAATGACCGAGTCGTCTTCTCCGTCAGTAATGCCACATCACCAGAAAGCACAATCATATCTCCTTCAAATTCTTTTAGTGCCTCGGTTGTTTGGAGAACAGCATGCCCTGTTCCCAATTGTTCTGTTTGCTCAATAAACTCGACGGATGAAAATGCCTTCGCAATATGATCAATGACCGTCTGCTTTTGCCAGCCGACAACAAGCAGTATGCGTTGTGCCTGTAATTTTGATGCAAGGTCGACAACGTATTCTACCATCGGTTTGCCGTTGAGCTCGTACATGACCTTTGCCATATCGGGGTTGTTCATCCGCGTTCCTTTCCCCGCAGCAAGGATGACGACAGCTAACTTACCGGATTTTGCTAACTCAATCATGATATTGATTATGACACAATAACAAGAGCGTTATCAATTAACCGCGTTGTCCCTATTCGCACAGCAAGAGAGATAAGTAGAGTTTTGCCAGAGATGAGCACTGATTCTTCCTGAAGCGTGGCAGCATCGGCAATAGAAACATAATCTATTGAAACTGACGGCTGAGCCGAGATTAGTTTCACCATTTCAGATCGAATGCGCTCCGGATTTTTTTCACCGTTTAAGATAAACTGTTGAGCAACTTTGAGTGACTGAGAGATTACTACACTCTGCTTGCGCTCGGAAGGTGAGAGGTACACATTTCTTGAGCTCATCGCAAGTCCATCAGATTCACGCACGATAGGCGCGACAATAATCTGGAGATCGAAATTCAAATCTTTCACCATCTGCCTGAGCACCACAGCTTGCTGCGCATCTTTTTGTCCGAATACGACTACATGCGGTTTCGTAATATTAAAGAGTTTGGCAACAACGGTAGTAACACCACGAAAATGTGTCGGGCGCACTTTCCCTTCAAGTACAGTCGTTATGTTGTCGACACCCACATACGTCAAATACCCTGTTGGGTACATCTCGCTTGTTTCTGGTGTGAAGAGCACATCCGTCCCTGCGGATTCTGCCAAACTCCTGTCCCGCTCAATGTCACGAGGATAATTCGAAAAATCTTCATTGGGCCCGAACTGCATCGGATTGACAAAGATGGTTGTAACGACAACGTCCGTATGTTGCTTAGCGATACGAATAAGACTAAGGTGCCCTTCATGCAAGTATCCCATAGTCGGCACAACACCAATGCGCTTGCCTTGACTATGCAATTCTTCGGCAGTCTGTTGCATCTCAGGTATCGAGGAAATGATCTTCACTGCAAGTTGATCTTTGCACTCACGTTGAACTGAATGCCAGGGGCAATATATCCTTGCCACCACTCGTAATTTACATCGAATATATTTTGTACTTCTGCGGCAAGAATAATTTTAGGAATGGCGCTGGTGGAAGCTCCGATATTTACTAAAAAAACATCGCCTAATGATTGAGTTCCGGCGCAATCAACATTACGCTTACTGAGATACTCAACAGAGGACCATCCTTTTACCGGGATGCGAAAATCTGTTTCCCATCTTCCATTGAGGCGAACGGTTGGGACCATCGGGAGCTGCGAGCTGCTGCCTTGTTCAAACGCAGACGTAATAGAACTCGAAAAGAATAGCCGGGAAATGTTTGTCAATTGTAATGCGCCTTCGACATCAAATGCCGTTGTTGTTGCTTCTGCATACTCTAAACGAATCCTTCCGCTATCGGCAATCTGTATCCCTGTGTTTGAATTCTTAGCGAACGAACCACGCACTTCCAGCGAAAAGGGACCTTTATTGTAGTAAAACGAACTTCCAAGGACAACGGGTCGTCGCTCAGGTTGAAGCGCAGCTTCTCGTACGAGATAGGGAATTTGTGTAAGATAATCAGTGTATGAAACAAATTGCATATCGGGTTTGAACCAAAAGGTGATTGCAAATGTTGAATCCAACTCCAAACGTCCAACGCCAAACGGTGTAATCAGGGTGTGTTCACCACCGTTGTAATCTTCGCCGTGTGAAAATCTACCGCCGATCTCGACTGACCACATTGCCACAGGTTTCCATTGTGAACTCACAACAACATCAAGAAGCGAAGGTGTCTGTGTTGGCAGCGAGTAATCAAGTGAGGAACTGCTGTATGATATACCGCCTTTAAGCTTAATATTTTTCACATCAGTTGAAAATGATGTCCGCAGTGTCGGTGAAACTACCGATACCGAAGAATCAACACCAGCATTGTTATCATTCAGAGAAGAAAACTTTGCTGCGAGATCAATATCTATAATAGTACCGTATCGATTGAGCGAACCTAGTTTTCCCGTCACTTCAAAGTCGTTGATATTTCTGCGCACAGAAGTATTGGAAATACCAAACAGTCCATATTTGTTATGTTCAAAGCTCATGCCTAACGATGCGCGAAATGTTTTTAGCACATCATTATCGGTCCTGACAAGCGTATGAGCGTTTGCTCCTATACCAAATGCAGATGCATCGGCATTCGTTGTATGTCCATTTGATTTCTTGAAGCCCGCATTACCGTTAACACCCCACCGCTGCGTAGTATAATTCATATATCCTCGCCCGCCGATTGTTCCAAAGCTTCCAAGCATTCCCTCAACCGAACATCGCCAGGGGTGATCTTCATATCGATAGCGAGGCAACGATCCTTTGAGCAGCGACATTGAGGGCGGATGCCCTAACAGAGAAGTGTCGGGCTGCTGTGCTTCGAACAGCTCTACATCATAGATTTCTCCCTTGCGAGCAAAAGGAAGCGTGATCGCTTTCTTGCCGATAATAGTAATCTCAGGTATTTCTAACTTCGGCATATCTTCTTTCTTCTTCAAAGAATCCTGTTGTTGAGCAATGCCAGCAACATATCCCAGAACGCTGCAACAAATCAACATCAAGACAAAGCGTTTCTTCATTTTCTCAATCTCCTCATGCGTTGTTCTGCTTCATATTTTATTGTAGGATCAATAGGAGATTCTAATATTTTTTGATACTGCGCGCGCGCCAATTTACGATCATTCATTTTCTCATAGGTTTTGGCAAGGGCAAACCTTGCACGCTCGATCTGCAGTGGGAATTCCATATACTGTTGAATGACATCATTATACGCTTGAAGTGCTTCCCGGTATTTTTTCATTGAGGCATAATTGTCGCCGATCATCACCAACGCATCTGCAGCAATATCATCTCCGCGACTACTGACGATGCGACTCAGCGTGTCAAGCGATCGTGTGTACTCCTTTTTCAAAAAGTGAATACGAGCAATAGACAATCTGCTCTTTTCAGCAAGAATATTTTCCGGCTGTTGTTCAATCACACTCCTAAACTGTGTCATCGCGCTGGCATATTCAGGAATATTCAATTGTGCTATTCCGAGTTGATAGTGTGCCTCTGTCGATAACGGTGAATCAGAATAACGTTTATCAAAATCCTGAAGGTCCATAACAGCAGCGCGAAACTGTTTTATCTTAATATGCACAAGACTGAGGGCAAGTGTTACAGCAGGAGCAATTTCAACATCTGAAAAACCGGAGACCACTTGCTGATAATACGATATTGCACGCAACGGATTGTTTTCAAGTTCATATGCCCTGCCCAACTGATGCAAAGCTTTCGCATGCGCAGTGCGATTCGGCTTAAGACCTACGACACGTTGATACTCTGCAATGGCAGCAGCAAAATCTCCTTGGCTGAAAAAGATGTCGCCTTTTCGTAAGAGCAATTCTTCATGCGGAACACCTTCCGGTTTATTGCTCAACAACGTATCGATTTCTGCAGCAGCTTGCGCAGGCCGGCCTTCTGCTTCGTATGTATATTGTAATCCTGCGAGGGCATCGGTCACCAGCGGGCTCGACGGAAACTCACGAATCACGCGCTGGTAATACGCGCGCGCGCTATCATGCATTTTGAGGTTAAAAAATGCATCGCCGGTATTGAACAATACGCGCGGCATCAACTGGCTTTCGGGAAATCGTTTCAACAGCGTGCGAAACTCCGGTATCGCTTCATTGAATTGTTCTTTGGAGAAAAACGTCCATGCGATATTGAACTGGACAACCTCCACATAAATGGAAGAAGGATGTCTTGTTAAAAAATTTCTGAGATGTTCGACTCCTCGATCCGTTTCTCCACGCTGGATATACGACATCGCTAACTGGAATGCTGCATATTCCACAGTGCGAGATTCTGCCTTCAACGCTGCCAGTGACGCATAAAGATCGGTGGCTTTATCGTATTGACCCAGAAAGAAGTAGCAATCGGCTTTTCGTAGTGACGCATCGAGAACACGGCTGCTGCCGGGAAATGTCGTTGTAAACTTATCAAAGGCTGCTGCAGCTTGTGTGAATTTTTTTTGCTCGAACAATGTCCAGGCAAGACCGTATGTCGCATTTTCGCGCCTCTGATTGTCGGGAAATAGTCGTAACGCATCGGCATAGGCATGCTCTGCAGCATCAAACTTCCCGTCCTGATAGAGCGCCTCGCCTTTCCAAACATATCCTTGCGCAGCGTGGCGATCTTGAGGGAATTGTTGGAGATATTCAGTAAATCGTTCAGCACTGCTCTTGAATCGCCCTAAATGATAGAGAGAGACCCCTTCCTGAAACATTGCATCAGCAAGCATCTGGCCGCTTGCGCCGAGTTTTCGTACCCGCGCGAATGCATATTGAGCATTCGAAAAATCATTGAGCGCAATACTGCATTCCCCCATCATACGGTATGCATCAAGACGTAACGGGCTATCGGGATACAGACGCGCCGCGAGCTGAAAGTAGTGACGAGCATCTTTGTAATATTTTGAACGATACCGTATCAAGCCCATTTGAATATAGGATTGATCAACAAATCGATCATAAGGAGACTTCTCCACAAGAGAATCGAAACGAGCAAGCGCATTATTGATATTGCCATCAAGTAATGACAGTACACCGCTTTCATACATGGAGGCAAAAGCAAGAGAATCAATTCCATTGCTCAGAGAATCAAATTCTGTTCTTGCACCATTGTTGTCACCATGCTTAAGATACGACCACCCTAATCCATACTGTGCTTTTCGTGCATGAGGACTGTTTGAAAACTCATTGACAAATGCCCTATATTCTGAGCCGGCTCGCTCAAAACTTTCCAATCGAAAATCTGCTTCAGCGGCAAGCAGCAAGTATTCTTGCCGTTGTGCATCAAGTTTCGGGTTGATTGTTTGAAGAAGTTCAACGGTTTTCTCTGGATTATTTTGTCGAAGTGAAATTGACGCCAGACGAATGGTTGCCTCGGTACGAAGCTTGCTATTGGGATAGTCGGATAATAACTGCTCTAATTTTTGCGCTGCCTGAGAATATTCTCCTCTCCGTTCAAACGCCAACGCCCATCCCATTAATGCATTATCTTGAAATGGTATATCTGTCGGCTCATCGAAGCATCTTCCCAAATCATCTTGTGCCGCTTGCTGGTCGCCTAAATCAAGTTCACTCATCGCACGCCAATAGTATGCCGCTGCACGATGCTGATGATTCTGATATTCATAGAGAAATGCTGTCAACGAAGAGACGGCTTGTTGAAGACGTTGTGTGTGAAAAGCACTAACACCTTGCATGAAGAGCATATCATCAGCTTGATGATCCTCCGGATACTTTGCAAGAAATTCCGACGATCGCTGATAGGCTTCCTCATAATCATGATCTTCGTAGGAGGAACGAACAAGGAGAAAGAGTACCTGATGAGATTGTTCCGCATTTAATTCATCGAATGCGATCTTTGCAAGCTCTTGACGCGCTGCATGGTATGATCCTGCCTGCACCCATTGCTCAGCGTTTCGTAAAACATCAACGGCAGTTGTGTTCTTCTCGAGCGGGACCTGCGCCAATGAAACTGCAGCGGCACACGCTGATGCGAGCATACAGAGGAAGATTCTTTTAATGAGGAACATCCTCAATGGTACTTACTCCGGTACAATGTCGATGATAACCGTACGGTTATAGAAACGCTCTTCCGGTAAGCGATTCTCAAACGGTGCGCGGCGAATCTCTTCGCCAAAACCGTACGTATCGAATTTCACGCGGCGTTTCCCCGCCCTCGATAAAGCTCGTTCCAGCACATTTTGCGTTTCGCTTGCGCGATCGCGTGAGAGTTTCAGGTTATGGCTTTCCTCGCCTATGATGTCGGTGTGCCCGTGAATCGTTACGCTTGCGCCTTCAGGAATAAGTGGTGCGACGGTGCCGGTGAGAAATCGTTCGTACGTTGCAACAGTTTTCGACTGATCGAACTCAAAGAGAATGCTGAACCGCAAGCCGAGATCTTCATCGGGCTGATCAGTACGAACAAGCCGGATAATTTCTTCCTTACGGATAGATCGTCCGTTTTTCGTTTCACCGACTAGGGCAACGGTATAGCGTCCTTGCAGTTTATCGCCGAGTATTGTTCTGCCTGATATTCTCTCATACTCTCCCGTAAAAGGACCATAGCGTTTTACCATCCCTGCATCATCGCTCACTTCAACATTCCAGGATGCGAGCAGATTTCCCGCACCTGTTACGGTCAACTGAACATCACTATCAAGTGGATCTTCCTGAAGTGAAATGATTTGCACCGGCTCCAGAAGGTCGGCAGACGAACTTGTTATTTCTACACGACGATCTTCAGGACGAACATATTCAAGCTCTCGTGTACCGCCCGCTTGGTATGATGGCGTCAACGGTTTTTCGCGCCCCTCCGTTTTGATACGCTGTTCATCAATATCAAAAACGTTTACAAGATATGATTTAACGGCGTCGGCAAGCATTTTTCCACTTGCAGTGCCTTGTTCAGATGATCCTATCAGTGTTACAGAAGCACTGCGAATTTGCCTCATGCGGTCGCCAAGAACATTGAGGACATTACGATATGTTGCCATCTGGCGCTTTGAGCGTCCGGTTAAATCTTTTGGCTCCGGCTGAAGAAGTTGTTCTTCTTTGAAGGATGCTGCTTGATCACGTGTTAGCGCAACATACCGTGCTGGGATTGCATTCGAGCCTTCATCGAAGAAGACATAGTTTCTTATAGGAAAAGTTTCTTTCACTCTTCTCTCTATAGGAATGACCTTCGGCGCTTTTACCGTGAAAAGTATTTCATTGTCAACACGGCTCATTGATTCGGAAGTACTGCCAAATTTCAATGCAAGCCCTAGGCGAACTGTTGTTAGCGACCAGCTTTCTTCGGAGCGCGGTCCTTGTCCGAAATGAACGGCAAGAAATGGAGAGAGTTTCATTTGTGTACTTGCAGACGCATCACTCAACGCTACATCGTAACCGACACCTACTTGAGCGCCAAGAACAGCGCCACGCATACCACTAAAATCTCCATTGGCTTCCGGTTGACCGGTCACATTGTATGTGAAGGATTTTGAAATATTGAACCCTATACGTGGTCCGGCATAAAAATACACCGCCGAGGGAAACGGTGCAATACGCAAACTCGGTTCAAAACTTAAATAGTTCAGGGATGTTGAAAGAGATGCTGTTGATCCTCCTGATGAAACATCATCCCACGAACCTCTTCGACTGTCAAAACCTAAATGTAACATTCCGCCCCACACGAGATCGGGATGATATTCGATGACCGGAGCAAAATAGAGTCCTGCACCTGCACCTCGAGAGAACGAAGCAAGCGATGCTGTCGATGGATTCAATGCTTGAATCCCGCCACCATAATAATTGAAATTCACACCAAGTGCGCCGCCATACCACCATTCCGGTTCTCCACTGCGACTCTGGCTGAACAGCATTGAACCACACCAACAGATTAATACAACACTAAGAGCAAGCGCTCGCATACATTTCGAGATCATTATATTCCTTTCTAATTTTCGAGTTTGAAATTAAACGTCACTTTACCAAGTTGAGAAGACTGCGCTACCTGAACCGGCAGCGGATCAAATCGCCACGTTCGTAATGCTGAGATCGCTGCTCGTTCCAGCAGTTCATCGACTCTTCGTGAAGGCAGGATCTGATCGACCGACCCATCAGGCCTAACAGCAAATTTCAAAATAACCGCCATTTGTTTATCCGTACCATCCGGATATTGCGGCAAGCGTCCGCTCAAGAGTCTGCGAGAACCGGTGCCGCCCCAATCAATCGAATATCCTTGTCGGGCACCAATCCCTCCTCCGCTTCCACCGCCTGCACCACCGCCACTGCCGGGTCCTTGCCCGCCATGGCGTACATGGCCAATAGGTAGATTCTCCGCAATGATGCTCTTGCGCGGCTTAGATTTTTTCACGGCAACACGTTTAGGCTTTTCTTTTTCAATGACAGGTACAGCGTTGGCTATGATCGGTTGGGGTTGTTCTATGTGTATTCTAATAAGATTGACAGTTGCGTTCTTGTATTCTATATTTGGAGGTTCTTGAGTTGCAAGGTGTTCGCCGAACTCAACTGGCTCATTTTTATTCGCATTCTCCGCACCACCACCGCCACTGCTTCCAAAATTCAGTTCATCTGGCTCAGGTATAACTGTTGCATGCTGTTCCTCTTGATAAAAAAATAATCCGATAATCACAAGACTGTGTATGCATACGCTTACAACAATAGCAGTGACACGGTATCGGCGATAATCTTTTTCTAAAAAATACGTTCTTCTTATTCCCACATCCATCTCAATACATTTGACATCTTCTATATCTTACTTTATCAGGTTTTCAGTCGTTCGTGCCTATCATAATATAATAAGATGACCGGTAAAATCGTTCACTATTTTTCTTAAATTATTTTCATAAAGCACTCTGCGCAATGGCTTAAAGAATCTTCTTGCCGAATGCCGATTGTACTAACTCTACGGCAAACTCTGCCGATTGGTTGCGCGTATCGAGAATCGGGTTTACTTCAACCAGCTCAAGTGACGTCATCTTCTTCGATTCGGCAAGCATTTCCATGATGAGATGTGCCTCGCGATAATCGAGCCCGCCTTTCACCGGCGTGCCGACCCCCGGTGCGTAAATCGGATCAACGCTGTCGAGATCAAAACTCACATGCAAGTAGTCGACATTCTTTGCAATCTTTTGAAATGCATTCTTCATCACTTTGTGCAGACCGTATTTATCAATGTCTTCCATCGTGAACAGGTTGACGCCGAGTTTTTTAAGATTTTCTTTCTCGGGCCTATCCAGATCGCGCAAACCGATGATCGCGATATTCTTCGGTTCGACTTTTTTGAACGGCCCACCAACATTAACTAACTGCTTCGGACCAAGCCCGGCGCATATTGCAAGCGGCATGCCGTGGATATTTCCTGATGGCGAACTGGAAGGTGTGTTGAAATCGCCATGCGCGTCGACCCAGAAGATGCCGAGTTTCTTTTTTCGTCTCTTTGCATTCATGGAAAGTCCGGCGACAGTACCGATGGCAATCGAGTGATCGCCGCCGAGCACAAGAGGAAAATGTCCGTGATGTGCAATCTTCTCGACTTTCCTTGCAAGAGCATTACAGGCACGCGCGATCTCCGGTAAATACTTTGCATGCTGGTCTTTGATGCGCTGCTCCTCCTGCGTCTTAATCGTCAGGTCGCCGTCATCGATAACTTTGTAGCCAAGACTCTTGAGCTTATCACCTATGCCGGCATAACGGATGGCAGACGGTCCCATATCGACGCCACGCCTGCCCTGACCGAGGTCCATGGGCATCCCGACTATGTGTATCGTTGTCATGGTCGCTAAGGTACGAAAATATTGGGAGATATCAAAAGGTTGTAAAGGAAAAGGTGAGGTTGGAGGAGTAAAACCTCTATTTACATGCCATCAGAAACAGGGAAAAGGAAAACTCTATCCTTACTTATGGATTGTATCAAATGATACCAAGGTAAAAATGAGTATTTTTGACTATCACATTACCGAGGGTATCGTTTATGAATCACGATCTGTTAAGCAAGCGTCTTGCATCCAAGTCAGTTAGGCA
>Ga0247727_10011771_pt1 | contig 15173 bp, 8 predicted proteins | sample WisWelCaveWW1625_FD_202498 | JGI IMG/M metagenome (GOLD analysis project Ga0247727, IMG submission 202498) | Biofilm microbial communities from Wishing Well Cave, Virginia, United States - WW16-25 | ecosystem: Environmental > Aquatic > Deep subsurface > Groundwater > Cave microbial mat | place... | reverse complement strand
AGCTACACCCCTTCAATCAAGTATAATTATATAGCTAGCGATAACGCTAGTCAAGCCCGTTTTTGCCTATTTTTTCACAGCTTCTCATTGCTCAGCACTCAGCACTAAAAGCCTCATGCTACGATAAAGATTGAAGGTTGTTAGTCATACTTTTACAACATTATCGCGGTAAGAGACTAGTATTTTTCAAGCAATCTGATTTTAAGAGAGATGAAATAAAGGATTTCTTCATCAGATAGTATTGAATCCCTGTTGCCGTCTATTCTGGCTTGAATCTTTTCAAATTGCTTTACTGATGTTAAACCTACCTCTCCGCTATTGAGTAGAGCTCCCTTAGCGCTTTCCAGAGATTCGCGAAACTCTGCAGGATTAAACCGGGAACGCCAGGCAACCGGATCTTTTTCGAAACTCACAAGAGGATTCGTCAGCATCAGTCCGGTTAAAACCAGGCCCTTTTGAAAATGCTTTCTGTAGTCGGAAGTCTGATCCGTCTGGGACATCAGATTCAACAAATAATCCCGGTGAAGCGCAGCTTCCTGCTGGAAAAATCCTTTGTAAGTAAGATCAAAAATGTCCTTTTCCGGGTAGTCTTTGGCTGATTCCAAAAGCAATCCAACTTGAAACAAACTTGTGTAACCATGGATACCATCGGATGGTTTATCTAAAAAGGAATATCCGCCCTGAATCGCCAGCTTATCCATCTGGAGCACAGGCCGGTAGTAAACCGGCCGGTAAGCGGAGAAATGTTCGATGGCATCCTGATTATCCTTCCTGTCCAGACAGAGTATGACAGGTTCACGTAAAAACGGGTCATTCCAGTTGACAGAGTACTGATGTTTTTGCTGCAGAAAAACAATGGTTTTTTCGCTTCCGCTATTTCGAATCTGATCGAACAATCGCGTATCGGGAGTATGCTGAAACAAAAGCTGAGGGACGTTCCAGAACAAGGCAGGGAGAATGGAAATGACTATTGCAATCGTGCTGAATGTCGCGGTGTCCTTGTGCGCTACAGCCGGTTCAAAGATGGTGCTTCTTGCGATGCACAGGATCAGGATCGGGGAAAAAAGATAGAAAAACCGGGGACCGTAAAGTAGGTCCTGGGCAACGAAAAAAAAGTGGAATATTCCCAGACAAACGCAGCACAATAGCAGGATTCTGTCCCATGATGTGCAGGCTGTTCCGTTAAGAAAGAAAACAATCACAAAAAAAAGACTTCCGGTATTCCATCGTGTCAGCCAGTTGTTCAGTCCGAGCAGAAGATTTGAAACGTTTTCCAGTCCACGCGCAGGAGTGTGAACCTGGTGATAAAGTGATTCTCCGAACCCCAGGCTGTAGTTGGGAATTTCCAGGAGATACGCCGGTGTCAGCGGATTACCCGTTGTTGCCCACTGATAAAGACTCAACAGTGAAAAGCCGAAAAATACAGCCGGCACCGCCATCACAATCGGGATGAGAGAACGATTTCTAATGCAGGACAGGGCAAGATAAACATATGCCGGTAACAGGAAAATCAGCAGCGTAAAGGGTCTGATCAAGAACACTGCCGTGGTTGCCGCAAACAAGAGGAAGACTTCTCTCTTTTGAGAACGTTCGGACAGACTCCGGCAAAGGTAAAGAACCGAAGAGGCGATGAAAAGTTCCGGAGTGTGGATCATCACCGTTGCGGACATCAAAAGTAAAAAGGGCGAGAGCATGTAAATGATGGCAAAAACCACCGCGACTTCCTTGCAGTGCCAGCGAACCACGTATCGAATCCATATCCACAGAGTCAAAGCACCTAGAAAAGGTGATACAAACCATTCAGCATTGATCCACATCGCCGGAGCCAGCATCATGGAAAACCCGGGCAAATACATTCCGAACCATTTGCCGTTATGCATCACCAGGCTATCTCCACGAATGTCAAAAAACTCTGAAACAGGGGGAGACGGCGCGTAAAGATGAAATCCTGAGAAGATCTTTGCCTGAAATAAATAGGATGCAACATCCTCGATTTGCGGGACCTTTTTCAGAATCAGAAGCGCGATGCTCGCACTTGCTGCAAAGAACACGAAACAGGGAACCCACAATAAAAAGGGTCTTTTTGAAATCCCGGCTACCAGGTTGAAAAGGATGATGTTGAGCTTATTTGTTTTTTCAGGAATCCAGGAAATCAGAACAGATATCGCATAGAGGAAAGCTGTTTGCAAAAAGATCTGTCTGGCCCACGGCTCTCTCGCCTCGGGCAAAGCAAGTCTTAACCATTCACCCCACGGAAGGCACAGTAGGATCAATGAAAGAACCATCATGACTCTGCTCAGGGCGAGCCCCTTTAGGTGTCGCAGCAGGGTTGTACCTGCAATAAGCAGAAGCGCAAAGATGAAGAGTATCGCGGAGCAATAGATATCGAAGCGATACCAGTATTGATACCACCGTTCGAGAAACCAGTAACCGGTGCCCAATGATCCAACAATCGTAAAATGCAAAAGTGCGTTTTTTAGCATTGGACGCCTCTAGAGAGACGCATCCGGAAACCCCTTCTACACCGGAAAAGATTATGGGCCGCAGGCTTCCAGCCTGCCGTCGAGCGGACTAGAAGTCCGCGATCCTAAATGCAGGCAGGATGCCTGCGCTCCGAACCCTACTGGACTTTCCGGATGAATCTCTAGAGAATGATAGCGTTTTTACGGTTTCATTGTAACTCCTGCGAAGGGGTTGAACAGCCATTGACATCTATGATAAGATCACGCCATTCAGAAGCTGTTTGGAGGAGTTCAGTCGTGTGTCAAAACGTCGACTGATGTCGTCTGTACAGAAGCTTAGCCAGGGGGCTTATTTGCGCTCTTCTGTAAGAAATCTAGTGTGAGTGAGGAACGGTAACTTTTGTCTTGGCCTGGGGAAGCTTTAAACTTGAATGGTGGTGTCCCGGCTTCAGGGATTGGAGGGCATGTCGTCAGGCTTGTCCAAAATTACAGACCCTTCATTCAGGTGGTTTCCAATTTTTTGGATTGGACACAGTAAATTCACCCGGTAGGCCACCGTAACTGATTGATTCTAAATGACTATTATGATGTCCTTATTTGGCACGTTGATTGCTATTGATCTACGTGTGTCAAACTTGTTCTGTGGGGGCATAACTCCTACTAGTCCAAAATTTAAAACTAAATCTCTCTCTCTGATGGAGGAGCCATGAGAAATAAAGTACTGTTTATGCTCGTGGCGGCCCTGTTCATCTTTACAACTGCCGTATTTGCCCAGATTTCGACGAAATCCGGATCAATTTTCGGTAAAGTTGTAGATGATAAAGGTGGTCCGCTGCCGGGTGTAAGCATCACGCTTGAATCTACAGAGATTCAGCCGCAAACGGCAACAACTGGTCCCACCGGTGGTTTCCGTTTTGCAAACCTTCCTCCGGGAACATATTCTGCGACCTTCTCAATTGAAGGATTCACAGAAGTCCGCCAGGAAGACGTTCGGGTGACCATCGGCGGATCGGTACAGCTTGAAATTACGCTGAAACCGACCCTTGCTGAAGAATTTGTTGTAGTTGCCGATACACCTGTAGTCGATACCAAGAAAACGGGAAATGAATCAACATTTAACCGTGAGTACCTGGATAAAGTTCCGAGCGGTCGCGATCCCTGGGTCATCATCGAACAGACCCCGGGCGTTGACAACGACCGTATCAACATTGCAGGTTCCGAATCGGGACAGCAAACCGGTTTCTTTGCCCGCGGCGCATCGTTTGCCGACAACGCCTGGAACTATGACGGCGTGAACGCAACCGATCCTCTCGCACTGGGCGCAACACCAACCTACTATGACTTCGACGCATTCGAAGAAATCCAGATTCAATCTGGTGGTATGGATGCATCCGTTGGAGCCAAGGGTGTTGTGGTGAACCTGGTTACCAAGCGCGCTGGAAATAAGTGGGAAGCGAATGCTTCTTACTATTTTACCAACGATTCGCTGCAAAGCGATAACACTCCTGATGAGATACTGGCGCTTCCGCCGATCGCGGGTCAACAGCGCATCCGCTCAAACAGAATCGATCAGGTTTATGACTGGGGTTTCGACATTGGCGGTCCTATTGTAAAAGACAGGCTTTTTGCATGGGGCGCTTATCGTAGAAACCAGATCGATCTTTTCACAAGATCAACCAATCCTTTCACCGGAGCATCCCTCAGCGATAAAACCAAGCTGACGGACATCAACTTCAAGTTGAATTTCAATGCGAACTCTGCAAATGAGTCTCAATTTGGATACTTTGATGGGGCCAAGGAAAAGGATGGCCGTGGTTTCAATCCGCCGGTTCAATCGGAAGAAACCCTCTGGCAGCAGGGAAGCCCCGGAACGATTCTTGAAGGAATCATCACCGGTCAGCACACCTACATACCCAACGATCACACGATTTTGAACGCCCGTTACGGCTACATCGGATTGAGCTTTGAATTACGTCCGCCAGGCTGCGTGGCAAACACACCTTGTGACGTTCCGATGATCTATCTGGCCGCAATTCCGCGCTGGGAAGATACGTCGTTTAACGTCAGTCCGATTGATCGTCCTTCCCATGACTTCAACGTGGATGTCAACTGGTTCAAAGAGAACTGGGGTGGCGGCGATCACGAATTCAAATTCGGATTCGAGTACAAAGCGTCTGAAGGTCATACATTCAGCAGCTATGGAAATGGCGCGCTGATTATTGACTACTATCAAACCAACCCGCGCGGCGCGTTGATCGCCGGTTACATCTATGCCTCACGGTTTATCAACGGTACGATGAATTACTATCGTGCCAGCGGTTATGTGACCGATACATGGCGCATGGATCGTTTAACTTTGAACCTTGGATTCAGAGTCGACAGCGGTTCCGGTGAAAACCAAGCTGCTACAACTGCGGCTCCCGGCGGATTTGGCCAGTTCATATCCGGCGTAGATTTCGCAGGAAACGATCGTAGTAAAGTCTTCACGGATATCTCCCCAAGGTTGGGCGCAACGTATGATATTACCGGAGACGGTAAAACCATCGCGCGCGGTAACTATGCGCGCTATTACGATGGTTATACACCCGGCTACGATACGTACGGAAATCCTACCTACTCGTATAACGGGGCTATTCTCTTTTACGAAAACCTGAACGGTGACCGAATCATTACACCTGATGAAGCGGCCCTGGTCGGTTACTACGGCGGCGCAGCGGCAGGTCCATTTAATCAGGCCCAGTTCGATTCGTTAAAACGGATCGGCGACATTAAGTCTGCTGTTACAGACGAATTTGTTGTCGGTTTCGAACGGGAAGTGATCAAAGACCTCGCTCTGTATATGTCTTTCACGCACCGCACCTATGACAACTTCACGCAGGCAACACCGTTTGGTGTTACTGCTGCGGATTACGTTCCGGTCGGTGTCTTCAATTTCTCCAGTCCGATTTATGGAGACTTCTCTGTTCCGTTCAGTGACATCACTTTCAGACACGACGGCACACAGCTATTGAAGACGATCGATGGATACACCCAGTCTTACAATGGTGTTGATTTCGGCGGCAGAAAGCGCATGAGCAACAACTTCATGCTCAATGCTTTCATCACGATTCAACGCCAGAAAGCTCACTATGACGGCGGAGACTCCTTCTTTGTCGTTACAGGTGATGGAATCGGGGCCCGTACAGTTTATGCCGATCCTTCACAGGTCAGCGGCTTCTACGACGACAAACCTTATGCGTTTGTCAGCGGCGGCAGCGGCAAGACCGGTGTGTTCCCCTATGCGGAATGGACGTTCCGCGCAAGCGGTATCTACCAGTTACCCTGGGAAATGAGCGTTGGCGCTTTCGTGCGCTATCAGCAGGGCTTCCCTCAACCTCTGTTCGGACAGGTTACCACAGGGACTAACCTGAGCCAGTTCTACGCAGGTTCGGGTCGTCTGCTTCTGCTTCAACCGCTCGGCGATCAGCGCTACGACAACATCTTCACGTTGGATTTCAACGTTCAGAAGGTGTTTGAACTCTCCGATTACGGTCGTATCACATTGGCCGCTGACTTCTTCAACGTTACCAATGAAAACACTGTTGTTCAGAGAGAACGTCGCGTAACTACTAGAAGCTTCAACACACTCCTGGAGAATCTGTCTCCTCGAGCAGTTCGTTTGGGTTTCAAGTACAGCTACTAAGTGCTTTTTCTTTCGGGGCGATGCGCATGCATCGCCCCTTTTTCTTTTTGTGCCATGTCGCCAAGCCGGCATCTTGATCTCGTTCGATCCCGGCGCTTTGCGGTAAAATAACGCAATCGATAAATCGAGATGTCAAAAAGAAGGAAGAACAAAGACCCTCAGACAAACCGGAAAGAGGAAGAAAGACCCGGGATTCGCCGCAGCACCGAAGGGAAACGTTCCCTCTTGCGACCTTTGCTTTCAGTCATCGTTCTTGCAATCATCTGCATACTCTCTATTCTCCTTTTCCGGAATCGTTCCCAGATGAAAACTGGCGCCTTCAAGAATCATAACGTGTTGTTGATTACGATCGACACTTTGCGCGCTGATCATCTTCCGGTTTATGGCTATGCCGACGTAAAAACTCCGAATATCAGCCGTTTGGCGGAAGCCGGCCTGGTGTTTCAAGATGCGATTGCAGAAGTTCCGCTCACTCTTCCGTCACACACATCCATTCTTACGGGACTGCTTCCGACAAGACACGGGGTAAGAGATAACGCCACGTTTGTGCTGGACCCGAAAATCAATACGCTGGCGGAAATTCTCAAAACTCACGGTTACACAACAGCGGCTTTTGTTTCTTCGACTGTTCTTGATTCGCGGCAACAACTGGATCAAGGGTTTGATTTTTATTTTGACAATCTGGAAGAGTCCGGTATAGAAGAGGCGCCCGGTAGCGGCATCGAAAGACGCGCTGCGGACACGGAAAAAGAGGCTGAAGAGTGGCTGATGGCAAACAGGGACAAGAAGGGATTTCTCTGGGTACACTTTTACGATCCTCACGATCCATACAATCCTCCTGAGCCATACAAAACCGAATATGCATCCAGCCGGTATGATGGTGAAATTGCATACACCGACGATGCAATCGGGAAATTGCTTGCACGACTGGAAGCGCTTCAATTGATGGATAAGACCATTATTATTCTGACAGCAGATCACGGTGAGAGCCTCGGAGAACATGGAGAGCCCACGCACGGCATCTTTCTTTACGACTGTACTATCAGGGTGCCGCTCATCATCCGATTGCCGGGAGGAAAACGAAGAGAGATCGCTGATCTGGTCAGGCACACGGATATTGCGCCGACAGTGTTGGAATGGGTTGGGATCGACCCCGATCGTGAACTGCAGGGAAAGAGCCTGATTCCATTGATCCAGGGTAAAGAAAAACAGAAACGGACAGCTTACAGCGAAAGTAAATTCGGTGAATTGCACTACGGTTGGAGCCCGCTTGAGAGCATCACTTCATCCGATTACAAATACATCAGCGCGCCACGGGCCGAGTTGTATGCAAGAAAGAGTGATCTGCAGGAAACAAACAACATCATCAGTAAACAAACTTCCATCGTGAAAGAGCTGGACAATGAACTTCAAAGAATACTCAAAAACGATTCTTCACAGGGGTTGCAATCCACAGTAAAAATGGATCCCGAGACAGAGGAAAAACTACGCGCGCTGGGATACGTTTCTACTACTGTCGAATCGACGCCTGAGAGTAGAAAAATTGATCCCAAGGATAAGATTCAGTTGCACCACGATCTTGCCATGGCTTACATGGCGATGAACGAGAAAAACTATTCTCTAGTAATCGAAAGCCTCTCACGTATTCTCAACGAAAACCCGGCGGGAACACTGAGTATTGTTGAAGCGCACTACCTGGCAGGGATAGCGTATGCAAAACTACAGCAATATCCGCCTGCAATTCAAGAGTTGCTGACGGTCCTTCGTCTGCGACCCGATCACATTCTGTCTCTCTACAACCTGGCCCTTGCTTATCAGGTGACAGGACGACATCAGGAAGCTGCACATTCTTACCTGGATATTTTCAGGTTTCAAAAGGATTACCTTCCGGCCGTTGTTGGACTTTCCAAACTGTATCGGATTATGAATATTCCTGACCGGGCAGACATTTACTTCCAGAAGGCGGTTGACGCCTACCGGCAGTCCCTGCACCAGACGAAAGGATCGTTTGCCCGTTCGAGAATTCATGCCTCTCTGGCCGAAATTTATTTCAACGCAAATGATCTGAAAAATGCTGAGGAGAATCTGAAAGCCGCCATAGAGCTGGCGCCGCGGGAACCGGCATTGCACTACAATCTCGCGCAGATGTATGAAGCGGCAAAAAAACCATTCGACGCTATCGGAGAATACGAAAAGGAAATCCGAATCAATCCTTCCAGCTACATGGCCTGCAACAATCTCGGGTTGTTATATCGTCAGGTGGGACAACCGGATGATGCTATTGCAGCTTTTCGCCAGGTTCTGAAGATCATTCCAGGAGACTTGCAAGCTTCATACTCACTGGCAGAAACAGATTTCATGGCCAACAAAAACCTGGATGAGGCTCTCATGCTGGCACAATATGTTTTGCAGAAAAAGCCTGAGCTTCAACCAGCCCGGAATCTTGTAGCCGCCATTGAAAAACGAATTGCGAGTGGGGACTGAACAACACTCATTCCTCAGAACGCGTGAAAAAATCTCCCTACCAGTGGCGGCAGGCGTCCCTGCCTGCCGATTTTGTCATTGAGAAATCATAGGGTGGGCAGAGACACCCGCCCCCACAAATCATTTTTTTCACAGCTTCTCAGTACTCATTTCTCAGGATTTTGAGCAGCTTGAGTTTCCTCGATTTTGAGTAATGAATTCATGGCCGGCTTTTCTACTACTTGTTTAGTACCGGAAGGCCATGATACTTCGATCTTGTCGATCTGTTTGGCCTCTCCCAATCCGAAATATAACGGTAAAACGCTCTGCGAAAGATAGCCGGACTTTCCATCGAAGCACTTCGTATAAGTAGTTCCTCCGGCGCTCACTTTAACAGTTGCACCCAGACCGTTTCTGTTGGATGTTGCGCCTGTTAACTGGATCTTGATGTAATGCATTTCCATTTTGGTTGAGAGATCGCTCATCAGGATTTGCGGTTCCGAATTGAGCTCATTCGTTACGATATCCAGATCGCCGTCATTATCCACATCGAAAATTGCTGACGATCTTGTTCCGAGATTTGCCATCACTGAAAACCGGGAGGTTTGCTTACCGCAAAGGGGGTTTCCTTTGTCGGGTCCGGAGCAATCCAGGTCAAACCAGTGCGTTTTCGTTCGTCCATCTTTTCGCGGCTCAACACCCAGAATGAATTCACTATCAAGAAAAGATTCCCCTTTGTTGTTCAACAGCACCGAGTTGATTCCGTAACGAAAAGGAAAATTCATGCTTGCGGAGATAAAGACGTCTTCGTACCCGTCGGCATTGAGATCATCAACACTCACACCCCAGGGCCAGTAGTTCTCAGCGCCAATTTCATCCGAAATCTCCTGAAACCGGCCATCGCCAAGATTCTTGTAGAATGCGTTGCCAAAAATATTGTTCTCTCCTCCCTGGATCACATCCGCCGTCCATCTCATGTTTGATTTGAGTTTTTCTTTGTCGGGACCGACCTCTTCGGACATATCGGAATGCATGTCCGTTAACAGAAGATCCATCAAACCGTCATTGTTATAATCAAAGAACTTGATTCCCATGGATCCCCATGGTGTTTTAGGAAAAAACTCTGCAGTCTTTTCAACAAATTTTTCCCCTTTGATGTTGACATAAAAATGATCGTCACCCTGCATATTCAAAACGTACAAGTCCGGATACCCATCCGCATTTAAGTCTGCAAAGCCGGCATCACCGCTCCATCCCGCATCCAGCAAACCGGTTTTACCGGAAACATCCACAAAACTTTTCCCCCCTGTGTTGTGATAGAGGATACTGTATTCCGTCATATCAGAATGCATATGCCCCGTGAAACCGTGAGGAACTCCGAGGTAATAGCCGCCGCGTCCCATTTGATCTGATGTATATTTTCCAACATTGGTTACAAAAAGATCGAGCCGGCCGTCGTTGTCATAATCAAAGAAAACGGCCCCCGAAGAATGCCCGGAGTAATCGATCCCTGCCTTTTTGGAGATATCAGTAAACTGACCTTTTCCATTATTCTCGAACAAAACATTTTGTTTTCTTACGGTCGTTACAAATAGATCCTGATCGCCGTCGTTATCGAAATCCGCGAAGGAACCGGTCACCGTGATGCGGTCCGCCAATCCCACACCTGCCTTTTCGGTGATGTTCTGGAACTTCCCACCCCCGACGTTCTTCCACAGTTCATTCACTCCCAGCTGAGTGAGAAAATAAATATCGTATAATCCGTCACCATCAACGTCTGCTACAGCAATCCCGTTTCCATGATCGTAGTGAATGGCTTTGTAGTTTTTCCCTGCGTCATCAACAATCTTATGCCGGAACGTAATTCCACTTTCAGCAGCCCGGTCCGAAAATGCAAAACCATGAAAAATTTTGAACTTGCCGGTCGTCTGAAGCTGGGCCTCTTTTCGAGCAGTCAGCGTGGTTACGCCGATATCGGATCCGGGCACTTCAGCGGCCGGTTTTTTATCAGCATCTTCAGCAAAAACAACAGATGGTAACGTCAGAATTGCAGTCGCAAGTAAAAAACTCGAGATCGTTCGGATCATTTCCATTTCCCCTTAGTCTGCTCTTTTGTTCGCTCGCCGTCAAATGAGCTCTTCTGTCCGCAGATCAATCCTCAATTCTTCAATTTCAATCTGCAATCTGCGATCTGAAATCTCAAATGCATACCATCCACACGCAGCAAGAACAAACTTGTTTATAATCTTCGATCAACAGGCCGGTTGGCGATCTATTCTATATATCCTTTCCGGTGACGGACCTCGATTCCCGGGCGATCAACCTTTACTTCTATCTTATGGTAAACACCGCGTTTCTTGGAGAACGGGACGGTTGCGCACAGCCAGTACTGCCGGCTCATATCATAGGCAATTTCAGTCAGTCCTCGTTGATAGTTCTGCGTGTTTATAAAGGCAGTACCTCCCGTTTCACGGGCAATGGTAACCAGGGAATCCTGTAGCTCGCGCTGATAATCAAGTGTGCTAAACCCCAGGGCAAGTTGTATCGTGTCCCTTTCCGGCCCACGATCGTAGGGGACCAGTCCTCTTGCATCGAGCGAATAAATCGTAACATTCAATCGATTCAAGATACCGATTGTTTTTCTGACTTCGTGGTCAAAATTATTTGAAGGGCGATCGCGGAAATTCAAATCTTCAGAACCGATCACTGAAGTTGCTTCAATAGCACGATCAATAATTTCAAAATAGTTTTGTCCCGGCCGCATCGAAAACCCGCCGCTCACATAGATCATCACTAAACGGCCATCGTAACTGTTACCCTGCAAATAGTCAGCAATCGACAGAAATGAATTGAGTGTGAAATGGCTCAAGTTCTCATCCTGGGCCGCATAACTGCGTGCAAGACCACGCGCCTGGCGAATCTGTTCCGGGTTGCGGTTTTCTGTACCGGCGCCCCGTTCCACCTGTTGCGCGGCACGCGAACCAGAACTCAGAATGCTCAGGATTTCTTTTTCATTGTTTCGGATCCGCGCATCCAGAGTGGCATTTCCTTTCATCCTGTCCAGCACCGCAATGATTGCTTCTTTGTTGGACGTCATCTTCTGGACAACACCGAGATGGACGGTGGGAAGCAGTGCAAAAACCATTCCCTCATCCTCATCTCCGAAATTCGTACGCAGGAATTCGGTGATCTGGCGCTTCAGATAATCAACGCTTCTGGGAGAACTGTTCAACAAATCAAAAAAGAAAATAAATTTCCTTTTTTGACCGTTACTTTCGGAAGCATCTTCGTTTTGAGCAAACGCAAACGGATCGTAAAACGCTTTATCAAAACAACGAACTTCCGCTTCTTTACCGTCTATATAGATACGGAAGTCATCTGCGGTTAAATCGGAAACAACGCGGTCATCCTTGTCCGTGACTTTTGCCCAGATTTCAAGCAAATCAATTCGAACTTCTTCTTCGAGTTGTGCGAAGGCAGGAAGGACAGGCAGGATGCAAAAACAAACCAGGCCAAAAAACAAACTTTTGCGCATAACCCCACCTCGGCTATGGATATGTGCAATTATTGTACTCCATATCCGTGGAAAAAGATAATGAAGCGCTTCTGTGATTCGAAGGAGCGGCCTCTGCTTGCTGAATGACCGGCATAGGGCGAAATGGCGGGCACGGAGGCCCGCCGCCACGGTTCAGAATTGATTCAAATGGACTTGGGATCTTATTTTATTGTATCGAGCATTTCCTTCGCCATTTTTGCATTTTCGGATTCCGGCTCGATTTCAATTACCTTTTGATACATCGTCTTCGACTTTTCTACATTCTTGACCGAGTAGTACGCATTGCCAAGCTGGAAATACGCATCCACCATAGCGGGATCAATTTCGATTACTTTTTCCCAGTAACGGATTGCTTCCTTGCCATCCTGAGCATTGTAAAAATGAACACCGACGTTGTACAGGGCATTCGCGTTAGTAACGGCAGCGAAATCCAATCCTTCAAGCATCTTCCTGGCGCCATCGAGGTCTTTGTTGCCAAACAGGATGTCGACGGCTGCGAGCCGCGCGTCTGTATTCGCGGGGTCTTTTTCAACAAGTTTCCTGTAGGCATCCAGTGCCTTTGCCGAATCTCCCATCTGGGTATACAGATTCCCGATCTCTCCCCAGAGAGTAAAGAGTTCCGGTTTCAGTTGCATAGCCTGTTCGTATTTTGCAATGGCGCCCGCGTAGTCCTTTTGATCGGCAAGTGTGCTGCCTTCAATGATCAGGACCCGGCTCGGATCAGCCGGCTGGCCTGAAGGTTGAGCGCCCGGTCCGGGAGCTGCAACTTTCACCATCTTCTGCAACGACAGCACAACGGGCTTGTTGTAACCTAACTGCTGAATCGGATAGGAGATCTGTTTGGATTCATAACCTTCTTTAGAGAAATCAATATTCCAGTTACCTCCGGCCACTCCGGCGGCGATCCATTCTCCCTTTTCATTTGACTGGAGATCAAAAGTTGCCTCAAGGCGTTCATTGGTGAATCGTATGGTTACGCCATTCAAAGGGTTACCGTCCTGATCGGTTATGATTCCTCGAAGTCTACCCTTTCCCTTTCCTGCGCCGGTCTGGGCTATTCCATCAACGGTCGTGAACAGAGAAACGATTAATAAAATCAAAAACAGAGAACGTACTTTCATTGTTACCTCATCTTATCGATTTAGTCCGAGATTCCAGATGAATGATTTCAGATTGCTGATTGAAAATCAAATCAGTCCGATGAATTGAAAAATTATAGTCTAAAACCGTGACCTGTGGCAAACGGTCCGGAATTCTCCTTCTTTATCTCCTGATCTCGTTTTTATCTCACTATCACCTTTGAAAATGTTTTACAATGCTTTGTTAGTAAGGACCGAATTAGAATTTCAATCTCTTATGAAATACGTGCAACTCGGGAAGACCGGCATTCGTGTTTCGGCGATCGGTTTTGGGGCGTGGGCTATTGGAGGTCCGAATGATTTGTTCGGAATTCCCGTCGGTTGGAGTGCCGTTACTGACGATGAAGCAGAAAGGACACTGCTCCGCGCATGGGAACTCGGAATTAATTTCTTCGATACGGCAGACGTATACGGCAACGGTCGTAGTGAAGAGTTAATTGGACGCTATTTGCACGAAAAAAATACGGTCATCGCCACGAAAGTAGGAAACGGCCGGCGTGACGGACGCGCTATTAAAGATTTTTCTGTTTCTTATGTTAGAACGCAGCTCGAAGCAAGTTTGAGAAGACTTCGCCGCGACAGCGTGGATCTGTATCAACTGCACAATCCCCCTCCCGATGTCTGGAAAACTGACGACGTTTTTGAGCTTCTGAATCGACTAAAGCAGGAGGGAAAAATACGCGCTTGCGGAGTTTCCATTTCAACCATGGAAGAAGGAATCCACTTGATTGAGACCGTAAAGGCAGATGTTTTGCAGGTACTGTTCAATGTTCTAAATCAAGAACCCGCCCGGGAGCTATTGGCGGCTGCACTGAGTCGGGAAACCGGCTTACTGGCAAGGGTACCGCTTGCATCAGGGCTACTAACCGGTAAGTTCACAGCCAACCATCTGTTTGCTGCAGACGACAACCGTCGCAACTATTTGAGCAGGCGAAGACTTTCAGAAGCTATTCCCAAAGTGGAAAAATTTAAGCAAATCTCGGAACATGCAAAGGCTTCTCCAAATCAAGTTGCCCTTGCTTTCCTGCTTCATCACAATGTAGTGCCCATTCCAGGGGCAAGGAACGCCCTGCAAGTCGAAGAGAATGTTGCCGCCGAAAATGTGAAACTTGACGACAAAACAATCACAGCCATAAAGCGAGAGTTTTCAGCTTATAACTTCTACCTGCGATACAAAGTACACATTTGATGGCAACTTTTTTTGCTTGTTGCGACAAAAAATGTCAGTCAGGATTGCGTCTATCGTCGATACCCGTTGTGGCATAGTTCTTGTAAAGGCCAGATGTAGGGGAGGCTAATGTGGCATGAAAAGCGAGAAAGACCAACTGCTCTTGGATGAAATTCTGGAAGAAGTAGTCGCTGCGGAAGTGGATCAGATGTTGATGGTTTCACGATCCGAAGCATCACACCTGTATCTGCTCTCACACGGCCGAATCAAAAAAGGAATCACTTTTGAAAGGGACATCACAAAGGCATTTGTCGACTATTTCACCGAGAAGGACTTTCCGGATCCCATGAAAGCTTCGGTGGCATGCGAGATGAACGTTTCCCCTGCAGGCATGCTTGGACAGTGCCTTTCCATAACCATCAAGAAGAAAACGCCGATTGACGCCTGAGCAGATTTCGCTATCTACAATCTGACCTATCGCGATAAAGCCTTCAACCAAACGGGAGAAAAGGGAAGTCCGAATTTTTTCCAGAAAAACAAGAAGTTGAACATCAGTAGCACTCAGAGGTATTTGATTGTCCAGTCCAGAAGCTTCTTCATTCTGCCGGTAAACGGCGGATAAAAAAAGCTCATGGCCCCACGCTTCGGTTGATGTAAAACCGCTCTCGCGTGAGAAAAGCTCTTAAACCCGTACTGGCCGTGT
>Ga0247727_10011770_pt1 | contig 15173 bp, 17 predicted proteins | sample WisWelCaveWW1625_FD_202498 | JGI IMG/M metagenome (GOLD analysis project Ga0247727, IMG submission 202498) | Biofilm microbial communities from Wishing Well Cave, Virginia, United States - WW16-25 | ecosystem: Environmental > Aquatic > Deep subsurface > Groundwater > Cave microbial mat | place... | reverse complement strand
GAAGTGCCAAGGACGCTGGATGAGCTCTCTGAGGCAAGCAGCATAGAGAAAAAAGAGATCGGCCGCACATACCGCTTTGTCGCAAGGGAGCTGGGCATCACGATCCTGCCCAGCAATCCAGCAGACTACATTGCGCGCTTTGCAAGCTCCTTGAAACTTTCGCCAGAAACACAATCCAAAGCAGTCGAGATACTTGAGCAAGCCCAGCATGAGGAGCTCACCTCTGGCCGCGGCCCGACAGGAATCGCCGCTGCCTCGCTTTACGTCGCTGCATTGATGCACGGCGAGAAACGCACGCAGCGCGAAGTCGCTGACGTCGCAGGAGTCACAGAAGTCACCATCCGAAACAGGTACAAGGAACTGCTTGAAGAACTGAAGCTGGAGAAAGACGTCAAGAAGACAAAGAAGAGAAAGCGTTAGAAACGATAAAGCTTCTTCTCAAAATCAACCACCTTACTTTTCTTGATAGTAATGCCTTCCTTCTTCAAGAGCGCGATCTTCTTCGCGATGAACTTGCCACTGGTATGCCCATGAAAGCCTCCGATAGAACCATCAGACGCGACAACACGATGACAAGGTACGACAGGCGCGTGCGGATTCATCTTCAGCGCCACGCCAACAGCACGATAGACCATGCCCTTGCTCCCGATGGCATTGCCGATCTCCTTGTACGTAGAAACCTTGCCCTCGGGGATCTTCCTGCACAATGCGTAGACTTTTTCGGCGAATGTCATGCGGGCTTCGGTGCCATGCCGCCTTCAGGCTCGTGGCGCTGGATTTGCGCTGGCGGGACTCCTTTCTCCAGAAGACCCTGATAGAGCGATTCCTCGCGGGGATTCACGAAGAGCACATTGGGCTCGCGGGCCTTGGCCGCGAGGAGTGTCATGATGTGAGGAACAATGTCCTTTGCGTGCGACAAGTCAATCACGAGCTTGTTGGCAGTGCCGCGAATGCTCACGTATGCCGCGTCCACATCTTCCAGGAAGCGTTTGTCATTCCGGTTATCAATATACCCGCGCACGGTGATATGCCTGTCGCCCACTGCCCGCCCATACCTGTACTGGTACCACGCAGGCTCCCTGGCAGCAGCATACTTGTCCACGCGCTTGAACGTGACACCAATGCTGCCGCCGTGCAGGCGCTCCACGTGCAAGTCCATGACGATGTTGAACTTCCTGTCTGTTGATTGGTAAGCGACATTCTTCAGGTTAAACGTGTATACGCCGTTCGCAAAGAATTCCCGTGCGCTTTCATCAAAGCTTTGTTTCTTCTCGGTCTGGAACTTCTTGGTGTCAAGCACAATCTGCCCGCGGCTATATCCAAGCAGCTTTTCTGCTTGCTCAGACACGAAAAACAGGTGATACGCGCTGTCGAGCAGGAGCAGCGGCTTGTCCATCGCGTACACGAGTTCGGCAAGCGTGCGCACGTGTTCAGGGTTCAGCTTGCCCACGATGCGTTCCAGCCCGTTCTTCTCTTCTGCCATGCCACGCTCCAGAAGAATACTCCTTTATAAACCCATCTCCTGAAGGAGTTTCAGGAAGTTCTCTCGTGTCGGCGCGCGCTTGTAGGGTGCAACAAGCATATGCAAGCTCTTGAATGATGCGAAGCCGTGCCGTGCGGCAAACGTGCACAATTGCGTGACATTGCGCGGCTTTGCGGTTTTATGCATCCGCTCGAAGTCGATCAGGACGACCTTGCCCCTTGACGTGACAAGAGCATTGCGCAAAGGCCTGAGCATCTCTTCTTTTGCCAGTCCTGCCTGGTCAAGGATGAATGCCTGCTCAAACAGCTGCTTGAACAGCTTGCGCTTGAGTTCCTTGTCCGCATGCGCCAGGACCGACTCGAGGAACATCCCGTGGACGAGTTCGTAGACCACAAAACCCTTCTGCGCAAGGAAAAACCTTGGTCCGAGACCTAGCTTGTTCGCCGCCTTTAGCATCTTTGCCTCTTTTGCTGGCGCGTCAGCCGCGCTGTCAGGCCTCTTGACCTTGACAGCGCAATGCTGGCCGCGATAAGTCCCGCGATAGACCCAGCTTCTCTTTCCGCGGGCGAGATAAGAGAGGAAATCAACCCCTGCGCGCTCAATGCGCTTGAGCAAAGGAGACTTGGTTATCTTGTACACGAACAAGTCCTCGAAGAAGATGTGCAGCCGGTCGAGCTCTGTGAACGTGAACAATTGCTGCTTGATAGCGTTCTCGACCTCGTGCTTGTCGCTCAATGATGAGAACAACAGCAGGATGCAGCCATCTGTCGCAAGATATGGATTCGCCTGGAAGAGGAATTCCTTGATCGTCTCAAAGCCCTGCTTGCCGCCTTCGAGCGCGACATCCCGCTCCTTGAGCTCCTGAGGCAGGTAAGGGGGGTTGAAGATGATGGTGTCGAATTGCTGATTGACATTGCAGAACAAGTCGCTCTGCACACACTTTATCTTCTTGTTCACGACATTCTTCTTGCAGTGCGCGATGACTTCAGGATCAATATCCACTGCAAGAACAGACTTGACGCGCTTCAGCCTTGCTGCTGTCGCGGCCTGTATGCCAGAACCAGTGCCCATATCAAGGACTTTGCCGCGAGCCAGCTTCTGAACCCATTTCTCCAGCAGCAAAGAATCCTCTCGTGGCGGATATATCATGGCAGTGAGTCGCAGATGAAGCCCATCCGCAAGTAGTCGGTTATGCTGTATTTCAGGTATTCGTGCGCGAGAACCCAGCTCTGGCCGTCGAACAGCACAGGAATCTTCCTGAACCTGGTGCAAAACAAGAAGATATTGAACGCGCGCATCCGGTGCGCATCATCGCCGCCTGCGAAAGCGTTCTGCTCGACATTGCTCACGAGCGTGGTATCAGCAGAGCCGTAATTGACAGTCTCCTTCAGGCCATACATTGTGCCGCTCAATGACGACAGCAAGTCATGACGCCAGTAGCCTATCACCAAGTGGTCAGACGCGCGATCCATGCGTGCAAGACGGCCCTCTGTGTCGTAATGCATCGAAGTCTTCACGTCAGCCTTGAACATCTCCTCGGTCCTGTTCAGCTCGTCGTACACGAATTCTGTGCTCGCGCCGCCATCGCGGATCACAGAGCTCAGCCTTCCCTTTGAATCGTGCGTCACCCTCAGCGTGTCGCGGTTCTCCATCGAAAGCAGGTTGCCTTTTGACGAATAAGTGAAGATCCAGCGCAGGATCCCATGTTCAGCGCTGAGCAGCTTCCCTTTGTCGTCATAGAAGAACCGCACAGGCCCAATGCCATCATCGATGCTCAAGAGGTCGCTGTCCTCGTAAGCCAGCACGACCGTCTTGGCAGAGCTGTTGAGCAGCACAAGCCTTCCCTGCCCGTCAAACCCCCAGAGGATGTTCTCGCCGCCACGCGCCTGCCAGACAGATATCTGGGGAACAGGGATGACCCTGGCGCTCGGAAGCGATCGGGCTTCGGAAACCGGCGCATTGACCCTGCCTTCCGGCTGCACAGCCGCATCAGGCTCAGGGACGCAGGCTGAGAGAATCACCAGCACTGCCAGCAGCCATGCGGTTCTCATCGTCAGAAAGGCGTGAACAGGAAGAACCAGATGCGCCTGAAGAACCCTGTCGGCTTGTATTCGATCGTGCCATCTTCCAGCATACGGACTATTGTCGCGGTCCGGCTATCTGCCGCCTTGATGTCTGCGACAGTCTCTTCATCCATCGAGAGCTCCATCGAAGTGTCATTGAGCGCGTAAAGATGGATTTCCTGGACAACCATCTCTGTTGTCACAAGGCTCACTGTCACGTTGCTGCCGTCCTTCATCGCGATGCGGATGTTGATCTCCTCGTCGTCAAAATAGCCGAGCTCATCAGGCAATACCTCGCCCACATAGTCCTCGAGCACGAATCCTGCGACAGTGTTCTTCTTCCGCTTGATTATGTCCTCGACCGTTGGCACAGGGATGTCATCAGGGGTCACGTTGTGCTCGACAGGGGTCAGATTGAGCGACACGTCACGCCTCACGCAAGTGCAATTGTCGCACGTCCTGCCTGTGGGGCAGTCATCATCAGCCTCGCAGTCCTCATAACCTTCGACTTTCGCATCGCCACAATAAGAGATCTTGTAAGCAAGGCCCTCTGCGACACAGTCACAGGACGCAGTGTCGCATTTCAGCGGCAGGCCGATGATCTGGGAGATATTCGGACAGTAGTCGACCGGCACCTCTTTCTCGCCAGGGTCACACATCTCCACTCCTTCGAGGATGTGGTTGCCGCAGTCCTTGGCAGATTCGCCTGGCAGGCAGGCGCAGTTGCGCTCATCGCATACCATGGCTATCTTCAGCACCCTTCCGATGCTCGGACACAGGTCATAGGCAGTGTCTGGCTCACAGAGCTCATAGCCCTCGCGCAAGCCATTGCCGCACTTCTGCTCTGTCAAAGAGGATGAGATCACGCTGGCAGACGCAGGCATGATTAACAGTGTGCCCAGAAGGATGAATAACAGTGCGTGTCTCATGCTCAAAACCAGCTTCCGATCCAGCGGAAAAACTTCTTGACACCATTCGTTATCGCGCGCGTGATGCCAATGCCCTTTGAATCCATCTCCTCTGTCGGCAACGGTTCCCGCTCTTCAACAACAGGCTCAGTGGATGTTTCTGGAGGCTGTTCCTCAACAGGAGGAGTTTCCGCTGCCGGAGGTTGTTCCTGCACTGGCGGAGCTTGAACAGGAGGGGTGGCGTTCGCAGGCGGTGTTTCAGGCTCTGCAGCAGCTCCTGCATCGTAGAGCTTGCACTGGCAGCCGCCAAAGCCTTCCTTGGTCGGCCTGGTGCAGATCCCTATGTCATCGCCGATATAGCAGATGTCATCAGGAGGATCGCATTGCTCGCCTCGGTTTGAATCAATCCTCTTGTCGCCGCAGCGTGGCTGTTCGGGCGTCCTTGGCCTGGTTGTCGTTCCTCCTGCCGTAGTGCCGCCAACGCATCTTCCGCCTTCGCACTTCTCATAGCCGTGCCTTGTGCAGTCGATGTCCTCGTAATTGCGCTTTACAGTCTTGCCGCCTTCAGCGAGAGTGATCTCTGCGCAATAATATTCCCTGACCCAACTGCTTGGGTCCTTGTGGTATCCGTCCCTTCCGCTCACGCACTCGTCTGTCTTGTCAGTGAGGCCGTATTTGACAGTCGCGACAGAATCAATCGTGTCCTCCATATCAGGCTGCTCGTCAGGGTCATCGCATGTCACGCCCTGCGCAAAGACAGCCGTACTTGAGATAATAGAGAACACGAGCAGCCAAAGCAGGAGTCTTCGCATACTTGCCGTCGAGAATAAAGCACTATATATATTTTTCCCTAGAGCGCCAGGGTAAGGCCTGCGATAGCTACCGCGACCACCATTCCGACAATCGCTGAAATCATGCGCCATTCAGGCGAGCTGCGCTTCTCAAGCAATCCCTTGATGTTATCGAGGGTATCCTTGCGGACGCGCACGTATTCCATCGTCATCAGATTGTTCAGAATGACTTTCACTCGTCTCTCAACCTCTCTTTCCAGTCATCACTTGTTATCGCTAGCTTTCCACAGGCACTGAACTTGCTTTTAAAGATTGTTGCGGCGTAAAATGGAGATTGCAGTAAACAAATCACGCCTTATCAAAATGAATCGTGAATTTCTTATCCTTCACAGACTCAGCGCTCGTCACCTGGTGCTTCCTCGCAGGCGGCTGGTAAGATAGCTTCAATGTCTTTGCCCCTACTTTTTCCCTTATCGTCGCCTCGTGCGGCTGCAGCATGTCCAGGAAGCCCTTGTCTGCCTGCACGATGAGGACGATATGGTCTTTCTTGTCAAGTCCTGCGTCTTTCCGCAATGCCTGCACGCGGCGCATGAGTTCCCTTGCGAAACCTTCTGCGTCCAATTCAGGCGTGCGCGTGACATCAAGATATACGGTTCCGTCCTTGAAATCCATCGCGACAAGATGCGATGGCACTTCGCGCTCAACCATGACGTGCCCAGCATCGAGTTCGACCTTTTCGCCATCGACATCCAGCGTGAATTTCTTGTCCTTGGCCAAGGCCGCGAGTATGCTTTGCGAGCCCTCTTCAACGAATTTGGCGATTATCTGCGGGGCCTTCTTTCCGAATGCCTTGCCTATCGTCCCTGGCATGGCTTTCACATTCTCCTTGACCTCTCCGAATGCCTTATGCGCCTGGACATCCTTGGCATTGACCTGCGCCTTGAGGATGTCATTGAGGGCAGAGACTGCCTCCTGCACCGTACCACTGCCGCTGACGACATGAACCGCCTTGACTGGCCAACGCAATGAGATTTTCGCCTTCTCGCGCGCAGCGAGCGCTGCCTCGATCACCTTGCCTGCTGTCTGCATCTGCTGTTCGAGCGCGGTATCGATCCTCTTCTTGTCAGCGACAGGCCAAGAGCAGAGATGCACGGATTCTTCCGGAAGCTTGAACGCGGATTTCAGGTCAAGATACATCTGCTCTGCGATGAAAGGGGCGACAGGGGCGATGAGCTTGAGAGTCTCAAGCAGCACGTGATAGAGCGTGTACAGCACCACTTCCTTGTCATTCTCAGAGCCGACCGCTGCCTTGTCCCGCACCAGCTGCACGTATGTCCGCGAGAGCTCCAGGTAGAGTTCCTCGATGAGCGCAGGTACCTCGTTGAGATTATACGCGTCAAGCTTCTCAGTGACTGTCTTGATTGTGTTGTGCAATTTTGAGACGATGTAGCGCTCCTCGACAGAGAACAGGGTCTCCATCACCGTATGGTCCATGTCAGCAGGGTTCTTGCCCAGCTGTGATGCCAGCTCAAGCAAGAACTTGTGCAGGTTCCACAGGATGATGAGGTTCTTTGATTTCAGCTTGGCGTCCTCCTTGTTGTACACGAGGTCGAGGCCTGGGTTCGCAGCGCCGATGAAATAATACCTGAGCGTGTCAGCGCCGAATGGCTCGATGATTTCCTTCGGTTCGATATAATTGCCAAGGCTCTTGGACATCTTCCTGCCAAGCGCATCATTGACATAACCGTGCATATACACGCTCTTGAACGACTGCTTGTCGAAAGCGATTAGCCCTGCGACCATGAGCAGGTTGAACCAGCCCCTTATCTGGTCCTTGCCCTCGAGAATGAATTCTGCAGGGAAGAGCTTGTCAAACAAGTCCTTCCTGTGGGGATAATCAAGGCAGTTCCAGCTCACTGTGCCTGCATCAACCCAGACATCAAGCACGTCAGGGATGCGCAGCTTCTTCTTGCCGCACTGACAAGGAATCTCGTGCCTGTCGATCCACGGCCTGTGCAATTCCACTATCTTCTTCTTTGATTTCTCCTCAAGCTCTGCGACTGTGGAGATGACCTCATAGCTTCCGCAGCCCTCGCACTGCCAGATAGGCACTGGAGTGCCCCAGTAATTCTGCTTGGTGATGGAATTGTCGCGGAGGTTCTTGAGCCAGGAATCAAACGCGTTGTAAGCTGCCCTCGGGACCCAAACCGTGTCGTTGTTGATCCTGATCATCTTTGGCTTCAGGTCTTCGACACGGAAGAACCATTGCTTTGTGGTGCGGAATATCACAGGATTATGGCAGCGCTGGCAATGGCCATAATCGTGTTCCACCGGGGTCTTTGTGATGAGCGCCTTGCGCTTTTCGAGCGCAGAGACGAATTTCTTGTCATCCTTCTTCGCGACAAGGCCTGCGAATTCCCCCATTTCTGCAGGGAATCTGCCTTGCTCGTCCACGACATTCCACGCAGGGATCTTGTTCCTGTGACCCACTTCGTAGTCCTCAGGACCGCAGCCAGGGGCGCAATGCACCAATCCAGAGCCAGCGCTCACATCGACATACTCTGACGACAGGACGACTGTGTGCGTTCGTCCGGCCTGCTTCTTGATGTTCTTGTATTCTGTTATCGTGTCCTCGAACGGGTGCACGTATTCGACACCGTCCAGCCTGGCGCCCTTGAATTCCTCAAGCACTTTCGGCACCTGGCCGACAAGCCCTTGCACTATCGCTGTCGCCAATGCCTTGGCAAGGATCCAGACCTCGTTGCCGACCTGGACGCGCACGTACTCAAGGTCAGGATTCACCATCACTGCCAGGTTGAAAGGGATCGTCCACGGCGTGGTGGTCCAGATCACGAGATATTCGTTGGACTTGTCCTTGACACGGAACTTGACAAAGATCGAGTCGTCCTTGACTGTCTGGTACTCGAGCTCGTGCTTTGCCATGTTTGTCTGGCATGTCGCGCACCAAGGCATCGTCCTCAGCCCCTGGTACAACCGTCCCTGGTCATGGGCTCTCTTTATGAGCCACCATTCGCCTTCGATGAACTCCTTGCTGATCGGGATATAGGCGCGGTCAAAGTCCATCCACACGCCAAGGCGCTCAAAGTCCTTGTTCATCTGGTGCATCATGTCAACGGCATATGCCTCGCATTCCTTGTTGTATTTCTCCACGCCGAACGCCTCGATGTCCTTTCGCAGGAAGAGCTTGTGCTTCTGCCTTATCCTGCTCTCTGTCGGCATGCCGTGCATGTCATAACCAGCCCTGTCCCAGACATCAAATCCGCTCATCCGTTTGTATCGCAGCACAAGGTCCTTCATCACCTTGTTCCACGCAGTGCCGATGTGCACAGTGCCAGAAGTATACGGCGGACCGTCAAGGAAATAATACTGCTTCTTGCCCTTGTTCCGGGCCTTTGCCTTGTCATAGATCTGCTCCCGCTCCCAGAACTTCATCACAGACGGTTCAATCGTTTTGGGTTCGTAGGGGCCGATTGTCATGAGAACAACACCTCAGAAAAGAGGTATAAATACTTACCTAATAATCTGGCCGACTTCCTGCTTCGGAGCAGATGGCTGCGGCGCTGGCTGCGCAGGCGCCTTAGGCGCTGCGGGTTTCTTATCAGCCGGCTTCTTCTCTGCAGGTGATTCCTTCTTCTCAGTCGCAGGAGCTGCTGGCTTTGTTTCAGCTTTCTTCTCTTCAGCCGGCTTCTCTGCTTTCTTCTCTGCAGGCGCTTTCGTTTCCGCAGGCTTTGCAGCCTTCTTCGGCGCCTCAATCTTCTTCTCTATCTTTGCGCCAAACAGTTCTGCTGTCACAACACCCTTGTCGTCCTTTGTGACATTGACCTTGACGCGCGAAGGCGGATTCTTTATGCCGTGCTTCCACAATTCAAGATTCAAGTGCCTGCCGAGCTTGATGTTTTCCATCGCCGCGACCTTCATATGGCGCATCAGGAATTCGCGAATAGCACGGACTGCCTTTTTTGCGCGCTTGTACTTCACTGACTTTATCCATTCGCTGCGCAATGGTATCGTGTAGGTTCGTTCGATTGCCATTTTATACCTTCAGCTTCTGCCTGCGCCACGAGCGCTTTACAAACGTGTGCCTTCCAGGATGCACCCGTCTGCCCTTGCCGTATTTCTTCGGCACTGTCCAGAAGGGCGCCCACTTTGTCTGACGTCCTCGCTTTGCCAATCTTTTCTTTCTCGAAGGATGCTTGTATCGTGCCATAGGTGTCTCGTTTACTGGTTTGTTGGTTGACTCGGAGCTGGTTGGCTTGGTTCAGCAGGCAGCGTCGAACTGCGGTTCGACTGGTCTGCACTCGCTTCTGCTCTTGCAGGTTTGGTCTCTGCTGGAGCCGCTTCAGCAGGAGCTGCGGTTTCGGCCTTCTTCTTTCGCGGAGCGCGAACTCGTTTTGGTTTAGCTTCTGCTGGTGCTGCAGTGGCAGGCGCCGCACTTTCTGCAAGAGCCGCGCCTTCAACAGGGGCAACAGCCGCCACCTTCTTCCTTACTCTCGGCTTCTTCGCTGCCTTCTCCTTAGGCAACTCTGTGATTGCCAGTTCGACTTGTGGTATCTTTGGGAGCACGATATTGTTCTCTTTCATGTATGCATTGGCTATCTTGCTCAGGAATGAGATGCCTTGCGGAGTGATCATGCGACCCTTGTGCAAGCCCTTTTCCACGCGCTTGGCATAGCCGAGCTTTTCCAACTGCTGGAACACCTTCCGCAGGATGTTCCCAGAACCCCTGTAGAATCTCTCAGGCGCATGGCCGCGGTTCTTCTTGCCGCCATAGATCGTGCGCAATTTCTGCACGCCGATAGGACCGCGCGACGCAGCGAGCCTGCGCAGCACTGCGGCAGCACGCACAAACCACCAGTCATCGCGGCTTGGCTGGCGCTGCCTGGACATGCCTGTCTTCACGAACATCGCCCATTGCGGTGGCTGCACCTGCCCTGATTTCTGCAATTCTTTCGCCGCTCGTTCGATGAGCTCTGTCTGCGGAACGTCAAATATCCCCATTGTTTTCCCTCGACTGACTATTGACCTTGCGGTCTACGGTGGACAAGCATTGTTGTCCAGAATGCTGAAGGAAGAACGCAGGGTGTTTAAAAAGGTTTCTAATGCATCCGCTTCCTGTACCGCTGGTATGCCAGGATGCCTTCCATTATGAACCGCCTGGTTATTTTTTCCGCGTCAGAATTATTGGCGAATTCAGCACTTGGTATCTGCCCGTCTTGCTGGAGAACCTCCTCGACTGATCTGCCTTGGGACAAGGTCACAGGGCGGATGAAGTATGGCTGACGCTCGTTGCCATGAATGTATACCGAGTGTTCGAGCGATGGAACCGCGACCCACCAAGGCTCGGTCGACCCAAGCGCGCGGCAATCATACAGTTCGACCCTGCCTGCGTACTTCCGTGCGGTCCTTGATTCGTGAGTGAGGATCATCTTTTGGATGATGACATCGCCTGACTTGACTATCTGAGGCGCCCCATGGACCAGTGCTCCGCGGAACAAGAAGCCCTGGTCTTGGCTGATTTGGCCCAGCACTTTCTTATCGTCACGTTTCCATTCGATGCGCGCGAGCATTAGCTGAGTGCAATTCTTGGTGCATATAAAATTTCGGGATTATTGGAGGATTTCCGGTCAAATCTGATTTCTTTTTATGGCGATTCCAGCGTGCTTGGAGATATTTACGGAAAATCCGGAAGATCTCCGGATTTCTCGTCGAAAAGCTTAAATTCGACCTCCACTTTCAATGACGCATGATGAAGAAGTTTGACATTGTTGATTGGATGATTATGGGGCTCATCGTTATTTTAGTCATTTGGTTCATCAGCATGTTGGTGCAAGGGTAAAATGAATTGGAAGACTGTCGTTGATTTGCTCATGGTTCTCTTTCTTGCATACTTGATGATAGAGATCATCAGGAAAATGCTTGGCGGCAGTCTTGGCTTCGAGGAAATAGTCATCGGCCTTTTGATAGCTAATCTTGGCTATTCGTTCCACATCAACACGAAGCTCTCAGAACATCTTGGGTGGCACAGAGGGCGCGCAGACAGCACGCGGTGAAGATACTTTTTTAAACACGTCCTCTCACAAGGCAGTCCATGCCAACCATCACGTTATTGGACGGCAAGAAGAGGACATATCCCAAGCCAGTCACTGGAATCGAACTCGCGAAAGAGCTGAAGCTAGATGGGAAAGCCCTCGCGATGAAGGTGGACGGCGAGTCCAAGGACCTGTCTGCGCATATTGACAAGGACGCGCGGGTTCAACTGCTCACTTTCGCAGATGCAGAGGGCAAGGCCATATTCTGGCACACGACCGCGCACATCTTCGCGCACGCCATCAAGGAAATCTATCCTGAAGCCCTCAACACCATAGGCCCGAGCATCGAGGACGGGTTCTATTATGACTTTGACAATCTCAAGGTAACCGCGGCAGACCTTGAGAAGATAGAGCAGAAGATGCACGAGATAGCGCAAAGAAAACTGGTTTGCGAACGAAAGGAAATCACGATAGATGACGTCAAGAAGCTGTTCCCAAATAATCCATACAAGATAGAACTCGGCCAGGAATTCGCAGGCGAAGGCAAGAAACTCACTGCGTACACAATGGGGCCTGATTTCATCGACCTTTGCAAAGGTCCGCACACGCCTGACAGCAGCTATGTCAAGGCGATCAAGCTCACGAACATAACAATGGCTCACTGGCGCGGCGACCCGAAGAACAAGCAGCTCACCCGTGTCTATGGCACAGCCTTTCCGAGCAGCGAGCAGCTCAAGGAGCGCCTTGACCTCCTCAAGGAGATCGAACAGCGCGACCACAGGAAGATCGGCAAGGAGCTTGAGCTTTTCATGTTCCACGAATGGAGCCCTGGCTCGCCATTCCTGCTGCCAAAAGGCACAATCATCTACAATGAATTATTGAGGTTCCTGCGCGACGAATATGCCAAGCGCGGCTATCAGGAAGTCATCACGCCGCAACTCTTCAACAAGGCATTATGGGAACAGTCAGGGCACTGGGAGCATTACAGGGAGAACATGTTTGTCATGGAAGTCGACAATGAGGAATTCTCCCTTAAATCAATGAACTGCCCATCACACAACCTGATTTACCTGCTAAAGACGCGCTCTTACAGGGACCTGCCATTGCGCATCGCAGACTTCTGCTTCCTGCACCGGAATGAAGTCCGCGGGGCTCTGGGTGGCATGACCCGCGTCAGGAAATTCAGCCAGGACGACGCGCACATCTATTGCACTCCTGACCAGATCGAGGGCGAGATCAAGAGCCTGCTCGGCTTCGTGAAATACATCTATCACGACATCTTCAAGATGCAATACGTCGCAAACCTCAGCACCAGGCCGGAGAAGGCGATGGGCGATGCCAAGCTCTGGGAGCAGGCAGAGGCTGCGCTCAAGAAGGTCCTTGACAATGAAGGCGTCAAGTACGTCATCAGGCCAGGCGAAGGCGCGTTCTACGGGCCCAAGATAGACTTTGATGTCAAGGACGCTCTTGGCAGGATGTGGCAGTGCGCCACGATCCAGCTTGACTTCCAGCAACCGATAAGGTTTGACCTCAAGTACATGGCGGCAGATAACAGCTTGCAAACGCCAGTCATGATCCATCGCGCGATCCTCGGTTCGTTAGAGCGATTCATAGGCATCATCACAGAGCACTACGCTGGAAAGTTCCCTCTATGGCTGAGCCCGGTGCAGGTCAGGATGATTCCTGTCGCTGACAGGTTCCTTGACTACGCCCGCTCGATAGGTGCTACTTATAATTCCGCAGGCATACGCGTTGAAGTCGACGAAAGCCTTGAGACGCTCAACAAGAAGATACGCAGGGCAGAGCTGGACAGGATCAATTACATATTGGTTGTCGGCGCAAAAGAGCAGGAGAGCAAGACAGTGAACGTGCGCACGCGGGACAACAAGGTCGAAGGCGAGAAAAAGTCAGACGAATTCCTCGCGCGACTGCAGAATGAGATAAAGGAGAAGAAATGATACCAGCAGCAATAGTCGCATTGCTTCGCGTCATACTCGCAGGGCTTTTCCTTTTCTCCGGCGTCGCCAAGATGTTCGACCTGAGGGGGTTCTCCATCATCGTTGCAAAGTTCGGCATGCTGCCAAGGCAGCTCGTCAAGCCATTCGCATACGCCTTGCCGTTCTTGGAAACAGTGCTCGGCCTGTGGCTGCTCAGCAATCGCATACTGTACCTGTCATCGCTCGGCGCAATAGCATTGATGGTAGTCAGCGAGATAGGCATCGCAGGGGCATTGATCAGGCAGAAGAAGATAGAGAACTGCGGCTGCTTCGGAGCCACACTCAAGGTGCCTGTGACCTGGAGAAAATTCGTTGAGAATCTCATCTGGCTTGCCATAGCAGTCATACTGTTCTTGACGGCATTAGGCGTAGTGTGAGACGTAACGTATATATACGGGTTCTTCCCCGCGTTGCTTTGTGGGGGTTGTAAGGGGATTAGCGCTCAGCGCGCTTCTAATCGCATTCTTCGTGCTCGGACTAACCGCAGGGCTGTTTGTGGATGGGTTGGAACAATCGCGTGAGGAATACACGCTTGCGGAGATAGAATCTCCTGGACTGCTGCCTTACGACCGCCTCAGCAGGGAAGACGTCAAGGTATTCAGCGACAGCATCCAGATAGACCTGCCTGGCGCACGCTGGGCAAGCTTCTCTGCCACAGGCTCGATGCTGCCTGTGCTCGGCCAGACAGCGCACGCATTGCAGATCACGCCAAGAGCACCAGAAGACATCCATCTGGGAGACATAGTATCTTTCTGGCACGATGGCAGGGTCATCAGCCACCGCGTCATCAGCATCGGCAAGGACGACCGTGGCACGTACTACGTCACCAAGGGCGACAACAATCCTGACCCAGACCCTGTGCTCGTGCGGTTCGAGCAGATAGACCGCGTGGTCGTGGCGATACTGTACTAAACTTTTTTATACCCCCTTGCCTGCGTCCTGCAAATGCCTGAATACAAACAGGTCATCCTCGTTCGCCATGACCTCAAGCTGACCAAAGGAAAGATGGCGGCGCAGGTCAGCCACGCATCTGTCGAGGCAGTGCTCAAATCGCACAAGGACGACGCCACAGCGTGGCGGGAACAAGGGATGAAGAAAGCGGTGCTCAAGGTCTCAGACCTGAAGGAACTGCACGAGCTGAAGCGCAAGGCAGAGGATGCCGGGCTTGTGACCGCGCTGATCACCGACGCAGGCCACACGCACCTCACACCAGGAACCGTGACTTGTCTTGGCATCGGGCCGGATAAGGCAGAGAAAATAGACAAGATAACAGGTCATCTGAAGCTCATCAGCTAATTCTTGCAGACAACAACCTTTATAAACATCCTTTTGATTTTCGAGCGCATGGTAAGTTTCAAGGTTGTCATCGGAACCAAGGAAGGAAAATGCCTGCAGAAAGAGGTGGCAGAGCAGGATGCCAGCGTGTTCCTAGGCAAGAAGATAGGGGACAAGATAGCAGGCGAGACGATGGGCTTCACAGGCTACGAGTTCGAGATAACAGGCGGTTCTGATTACGCAGGCTTCCCGATGCGCAAGGACATAACAGGCGTCGGGCGCAAGAAGATGCTCGCGGTCGAAGGCATCGGCCTGAGGAAGATCGCGAAAGGCATCAGGGTGAGGAAGACAGTCTGCGGCAACACAATCCATCCAAAGATAGCCCAGATCAACCTGAAAATCCTCAAGGCAGGCGCTTCTCCATTGCCGATGCCAGAGCCAAAGCCAAAGGAAGCAAAGAAGGAAGAGAAGAAGTAATTTTATAAACACGCTTCTCGTCTTATTCCAAATGGTCGCGGTGCAGTTCTATCCTGTGGATGCCACGTACAAAGTGGTGAATGGCAAGGCGCAAGTGTATCTCTTCGGCCGCACAGTCGCCGGCGACCA
>Ga0247727_10011769_pt1 | contig 15174 bp, 11 predicted proteins | sample WisWelCaveWW1625_FD_202498 | JGI IMG/M metagenome (GOLD analysis project Ga0247727, IMG submission 202498) | Biofilm microbial communities from Wishing Well Cave, Virginia, United States - WW16-25 | ecosystem: Environmental > Aquatic > Deep subsurface > Groundwater > Cave microbial mat | place... | reverse complement strand
GAGGTTCACCGAGGCATTCTTCTTGAGGGCGCGCGCGCCCGTAAAATTCTCGACCGTGACGAGGGCGTTTGAAACTGTTTGTGAAGGTACTTTTAACTGTATAAGCCCCAACAAAATAATAAAAACACAGAAAAATTTAGTCAGGGCAAAGCGCCCTTTGCCCTGACTAAATTTAGAAAAACCAAAATGAGTCTTGCCAGAGCCCCACGGGCGTTCTCGGCCTTTTGGTGAAAATCTCATGGCACAAGAAGCAAGTCTTAAAAGAGCTTGAAGTTCAGAGCGTAGCTGGCAGAAAGGCGATGCGAGGCGCCGGCTTCATGGGTGATAAAGGCGTAGTCAACTTGCACTCCGCTGAAGACCACGCCCAGCCCCACTGCCAGTTGGAACCCACCCCGCGTCATGATGCCCAGGCGCACACAGACTTTGTCGATCTGCGGAGCGACTTTGGCGATCGCATATTCTGCTCCGAGATGAAATCCATCGACGAGCGAATAATCCGCAGCGACCGTGAGCGCGCTGATGGCTTTTAACGAGAACCCAACCCGCACTCCAAACGGGAAATTCTCATCTTTCGCCGCCCAGGCTAGACCGGGAAGTTCGAGGAGCAACCCGACTCGTACATTGCTGACGGGACCCAAATTGAGAGAGTCCGGCGCCCACATCATTCCCGGATCGATCGCGACGGCACCGCCGCCTACAGATTTTTTGGTTGTATCTTGTGTGCCATAGTTAAAAAATTTGAGTTTAATTCCGAACGAAAGATCGCCCAGCCCTAAGCCATAACCAGCCAGCAATCCAAAACTCGAATAACCAAAATTAGAACCCGTCTCCTGAAAATTTTCTGTCGCCGGCATGGTGCCCAGATCGAAGAAGAGCAAGCTGAGCCCCAAGCTCTTCGTCGCCGCTGTCGCGGCAAGATACGTAGAGGCCGTAAAATGACTCTCAAATAACGCGCTGACGCGTAAGAGGCTGAGTCTAGACAACCCCGCCGGATTATAGAAGAGCGCGTACTCGTCGTCGGCTAAACCAGTAAAGGCTTCGCCCAGTCCGGCGGCACGCACGCCCGATCCCAAATCGAATAAAGACTGCAAAGGACGAGCCGATGCAGTGACAGTCTGCAACGAAGACAACGCCAGGAGGGTCACACCGATGACCAGAATTCTTTTTATGAGAGCCATATTTTCTCTTTCCTCCTTAGCGATGGATGACGAGTTTGCCGATCTTAGAGGTTCCCTTGGCGACGGCCACATAATAGTAAGGCCCATTCGGCAACTCTTTGTCGGGGTTCCAAGACACTTCGCCATTGTTGCCGCCCAAGTTCAATTCGAGCACTTTCTTGCCCGCCATATTGAAGATGAGCAATTTCCCCGAACTCACTCCTTGAGGCAGTGCGAAACCAAAGCGCGTGCTATTGCCGACGGGATTCGTGCCAATGCGAACCAAAGGACGATTCGGCGCAGCCACAGAAATAGACTGACTCTTGCTTGCCGTACAGCCATTGTTTGTCACTGTCAGAGTGACGCTCAGACTCCCGCTCTTGAAAAAGACATGTTTAGGGCTCTGATCGGTACTTTTGGTGTTATCTCCAAAATCCCAAGAAGGTGATACACTTGCTGGCGTAGACGTATTCGTAAAAGTCACCAGATCGCCAGCGTTGATGTTGGTCTTAGGAGAAAAATCAAAGTTGGCTGTCGGCATCGTTGTGCCGATGACAATGGTCTGTGGATTCGAAGTGCGTGTGTTTCCCTCTGAGTCCGTCACAGTAACTGTAACTGTAAAGCAGCCAGATCGGTCATAGGTGTGTTTTGGGTTTTGGATCGACTCTCTCTTGCCATCACCGAAATCCCATGACCATGAATTAATGCGGCAATCCGAACCGTCTGCTCTTGACTGATCGCTGAACGTCGCGGTGCTTCCGCTCACGTCAAACTTGAATGAAGCCGTCGGCGGCCCATTGCATTTGTCAGTGCCGCCGCCCCCATTTTTAGGACCAACTACAAATGTCCCATTGATCGTTTCAAAGCTCGTGATATTCTCCGGCGGATCAGCCGCCGTACTAAATTTTTCAAGAGCGATTTTGACCTCGCCCTCATCGTCAGTATCGCCTACGACTTTGGCATTCAATTGAAAAACAGAGCCGTTGGTCTTGCAACGACGCGCGATACAAACCAAGATGAAACCAATCTGCTCAACGTCTCCCGTCATCAAGTCGGCTTCGCTCGCATCGTCTCCGCTGCCAACTCTTCCGGCCACCAGCAAATAATTATCCCGATCGGTCGGGACGATATCGCTTTCTTTTATATCGAGAAGGTCGATGGGATAGGTGATCGTCCCTTGCATCGAGCCGACGCCGGGTTCGGGTACGCCCTGAACCTTGATTTGGATGGCAGTCGTCGAACCCGAAGGCCCTTTGGTGCTGCCTACCATCACTTTGGTCGTCGTCTCGGCCGACACAACGGTGCTGCTAAAAATGAGAAAACAGATTAAGAAGAGAATTGCCCCGAGAGCGCTTTTCATGTGCACTCCTTTGTCAGTAATCAGCATTGCGAGGCTCATTCTATGAAAGTAATGCGTATTGCGAAACCCCTCCTGTCCAGCCACCCCTAGACTGCCGTCACCTTAACAAGCGAAGGGTGTCCCGTTATGGTCATATGCGTCTTAATGCAAAGAGAATTGATTGAGTGACTCATCACACAGACCGAAGAAATAAAGCACTGAAACACGCTCAGTCTTTCTTGTGTGTCTTCTATGAATTTGGGTGTTTTCTGTGATTCTATGACTTGAAGCAGGCTTACCGCGTCACGAAAATTTTTTGCACTTTCGTAGTGATGACCTGCCCGCTGCGATCGCGCGCACGCAAGATGTAAAGATAAATACCGTTTGGCACCAGCCGCCCTTGTTTATCTTCCAGATGCCATTTGACTACGCTGATATTCTCTTCGCCTTGAATCGAGAAGATAATTTGGCCGCGCAGATCGAATATCTCCAACTGCACAGATTCGATTTCCGAAAGAGGGCTTAACGCATTTTCTAAACTCAGAGCAAGGCTACTTACAGAAGAGCGACTCGCTTGCTTCTTGATGCCCGAAGCAGTGACTTTCACATTGTCTACAAACCAGCCTAGACCGCCCGTAGAGCGTATGGTTTTAATCAGAGAAAATTTTAGCATGACCGACGCGGCGTTACGTGGCACAGGCGCACTGACGGTGATTGGCTTCCATTCTTTTTTCGCAGGCTGTCGCCCCATCCAGGCGCGACGCCATTTGGTGCCACCATCAAACGAAATAGTTAGTTCGACGCGATCTTGTCTGTTAATATCCAATAAATTTAAGAATTGAATAGAAAGCTTGGTCGTACCCTCCGGCAGAGGGCGCTCGTCCGATTCGACTTGAGACGATTCAGCGTAATGGCACGTGTCAGTATCACCAAAATACCAAACTTGGCTCGTCGGTCGCGTCGCTCCAGCACAAGTATTACTCGATGTCAACTCAACCGAATTCGATACTGCCCAATCGCTGTCACTATTTTCAAACGTTTCGTCAAAGATAAGCCAAGGGTCGCCGGGCTTGATCTGCGTTACAGAGAAATCCGCCGTCATCGTTGGAGCCGAATCGCTGATATTGCCGATGACAATGCGACTCGGTAAGCCAGTGTAGAGCCGTGCATTGGGTGCAGTCTGGTCATCGAATATTCTTAAATTATTTTTGCCGGGAAAGGGGTCTCCCGCGTCTCCGAAATTTTCATGGCAAACGCAATCCAAATCTTGCTCACGGCTCGCTTCGATCAGGTCTAATAATTTTCTTCGATCTTCTTGATTGCCCGATTGGCTCTCATCGACGTGCCAGATCAAAAGGCCCGAACTTGGAAGCGCCACGTCGTAGCCGATTTTTTGACGGTTTTCGATCAAAAAATACTCGCCCGTCCCAGACAGCTCATCGCTCGTCCAATCGTTGCCGCCGGGGTTTTCTAATAATTGATAAATGCCCTCAGACGAAGTCTCGGCTTTCGGAATGGTCGCGTCTGTGATGGGGGCTGTAACGAGCTTGGGCGTGATCCAGCCGAAATAATACTTCGTCCAGGCACTCATATGCGCCGGGCGGTCGCCCGGTTTTTGCAGACCATTCCAAGCGCCATTGCCCATCAAATCCCAATTCCCGACGCCCGCCGAAGAGCCGTCACGATCGTAAAGATCGGGCGCGCCCTCGCCCAAGAGATGCCCCATTTCGTGAGCCAAGACGCCGATCGTCGAGGCGTGCCCCGGCTCATCCTCGGCCGTGCAATGCCACTCGCCGCTCTGGGCATAGGCTCCGCCGTGCTCACCGCTCGCCAAGCGCACCCCATCTTGGATCGGCGCTCGTTCTTCATCAAATGAAGAAACATGCGACCAGACGCTTGGCGCGCACGCAGCGCCGCCCGACGCTGTCCCATAAGATGCTTCGTAGCCTGCGACGATAATAATAATCAGCAGCTCTCGCGTAGAAAGCGAGCCATTTCCGTTCTTATCGAAAATACTGAAGTCAATATACTTGCCGGCGAAGAAGAGAATATCTTCGGCGATGTCTTCGTTGCCGATATTGATATCGTCGCCAGGGTTCGGGTGCTTATAGGGCAGCTTGACCCAGCCGACGATGCCATCATTCACCGTTCCCGATGTTTCGCTGGCCGGTACGAGATTGAGCTGGCCGTAAGAGACTTCGCGATAATAGTCTTTGACGCTGTTGAGCGCGCCGAAATACGTCTGATTCCAGTATTTGGCATCAGTCCCGACCGAAGGCCGATCGGCGAAGCTGGCGAGTATGACGAGCGTGGGGAGATTGCCTGTGACGGGTTTATGCGTGAGCGCATTTGTTGTAGCTGTAGGGCGCAGGCGCTCCCGGTTAAACGACTGGGACTTGACCAAGTTAGGTTGAGATAAAAGCTGCGCCGGTGCACCCATGCCCTCCGGCGCAGCATGAAGCAGTCCAATAACTAAAAACGTAAGGCTAAAAACAAGTGCTCGCCAGCGACGCATCGTCGCTCCCATCTTTTTGTTTATGACTTACTTGGGTATAGCCAGCTTGATGATTTTGTTTACTTTTGAGGCAACGTCCAATACCCAGAAACTGCCGCTCTGTTTGTCAAAAACCAACCCCTGTGGATAACCCTCACCCGGAGCGGGGAAGGTCGCTTCGGCTTTCCCAGTCGAGGCATTCACTTTTAAGAGCTTGGCCGACTCTTCTTCACCGATATCGGCAATCCACAAGAACGCGCCATCCCAGGCCAGACCGCCCACATCGCCCTTAGCCGGTGACTTGAATGAGCTGACTGATTTGCAGGTGTTCCCGCTGACATCGAGCTTCTCGATCTTCTTGTTGGTGACCTCTGACATCCAGAGGAACTGACCGTCCCAGGCCAGCGCATTAATGTCAATCTCGTCGGTGTTGCCGCTAAATTTGCACGAGCCGATGACATCGCCATTGCTGGGGTTGATTTTGAAGAGTTTTAGGATGCTCGTTGCGTCCTTCTCGTCGAAATAGGCATCGCTCACCCAGAGATTTTGCCCGTCCCAGGCAATGCCCCCCGGCGTGTGGCCCGGAGACTTGAACGACGTTTGCACTTGACAAGACGTGCTGAGCTTGAAGATTTTTCCATTTTCTGCATCGACGTCCGCGTACTGAGCCGACCAGAGATTCTGGCCATCGAACGCGAGCGCCGCAAAATCTTGGTCTTGAGGCAGATCGCAGCTTGGTGCTCCCGTACCGACAATAACAGTCTGTTTTGCTTCTGGGCTAACAGCGCCCTTTGTATCCATCACAACCAAGGTCACTGTATAGCTTTTAGCTTCTGTATATTTGTGTGAAGAAAATTCCCCGGTTCCTTGAGATCCGTCGCCAAAATCCCACTTATAACTTGAAAACTTGCTCTTACCTTCAGAATCAGTTGAATCGCTGGCGTCAAATTGGACTTCTTCGTTCACTTGGGGATAGGTCGGTTGAAAATCAAACTTGGCCACGGGCGCTTGGTTCTGCGGAGTGCAGCTCACTAGGCCCAACACTCCGAAAACCAAAACAAATCCGAACGTCAAAAACGACTTCATATTCAGTTCACTCCTTACAAGCGGGTCAAAAAATTCTTTCCCTCTATCGCGAGCTTTTTGGTACAAGCTTGGAAAGATTATACGAGAAAAAACTTTGGCTTGTCAATGAATTTCCTTCACAAAAACTTCATAAATACTTGTCAAAAAAAGAGAAGCGACCCCGAGGCCAGCTCCCGTCGATGCGGTCGCCGAATCCCCAGAGTCGCTCCCCTCGCTTGCGGAAGCGTTTTCTGCTTGTATCTTAGCGTCGAATCACAATCTTCTGTAACTCCGTCTTCACTAGAATGCCATTCGCTCCCAGTGTTTTTACTCGTATGAGATAGACGCCATTGGCAAATATTTTTAGCGTGTCTTCCAGCTCACGCCCATTACTCGCGCTCGATAGCGATTTTTCGGCCAAGAGTTGGCCATCGACCGAGTAAATGCTCAGCTCTACCGAGCTCAATTTATCGATTTGTGCAAGCGAGAGCCCTTCTAAACGAAGCTCACTCACACCCGCCCCGACCGGGCCGAGGGCGCGCATCAAGAGCCGCGCATCGGACAAAAATTTGGTCACTTTGCCGCGTTGAGCTTGGCCGATCAGTTTGCGCGTCTTCTCGAACTCGCGCAAAATATCCAGACAAGTGTTCATGGCCTCACGCGCCGCGAGCGCCTCATCATCGTCAAGCGCGGCCAGCCCCTCATCAAACGTTTGAGCCAAATCATTCGCGAGCTTATCCGAAAGCGATTGAATATTTTGTTCCATCACTGGCAAGAGATTTCGGGCGATCTGCATCTTGTCCAAAATGAGGTTGGAACGGAAGGGGTTGATAGCGCCGTCTTGCGTCAATTCTGCGATCTCACTCGCGGCGGACTGGATCTTGTCATCGATGATCGGCAAGAAATCCAACAATGCCGGAAAGAGATCCAAAAGATCGTCTTTTTGCACGATGGCTTTCTGAATGGCTTGTACGGCAAGGCCATTGAGATTGGCGCGCTTACGATCGATGAGCGCGCGCGCATTGCGACAGCTCGTGTTGATCACAAACCCTTTTCGACCGATCAAATCCAAGTGCTTGTTAAATTTTGCAACTTCTTGGAGTGCGGCTTGCGCGGCATCGCGGGCTTTCTGTATATCGGCCGCGTGCGCGTTCGTTCCAAAGAAACTCACTACGAGAATACTCATCCATAACCCGATTGTGGCTCTCATCGCACCTTCCTTTCAGTACGCTTCTGAGATGTGCCTCCTCTCGCGTTGAGAGTGGAGCCGCCCTCACTTTTGATTGGCGAGGGCGGCTCGCAGGTCCATTTACAGAAGACTTTACCGTCGAACGACGAGCTTTTTCAGCTCGGTTTTCACCCTATTTCCGTCCGACCCAATCGCCGTCACAGCATACAAATAGACGCCGTTGGGCAGGGTCTTTTGGACTTCTTCCAAACGCAGTCGGTTACCCTCCGTTGCTTGGGTTAAGACCAATCTTCCATCCGTCGAATAGATATCGATACGGAGCGCCGCGACGTTCTTATCGAGCACAGCGATCTCTTGAGCGGGCCGGTTTTTTGTGAAAGCTTGGTTCTTCCGCGGCTTGGCCGGCAGCTCGACCGGGCCCGTGCCGTTGATCAAATCACGCAGTTCGTTCACGATTTTGACCAAAACGCTTCTCTTGGGAAGAACGACGGTGCGGCGCTCGCGACCGAACGCCAGCATAATCTTGGTGCAGTCGGTGAGCGAGGCGCGAACGGCATCGAGATCGGGCGTTTCGGCCATCGCCGCCAGGCGTGCACTATAAATCGTTTCTTTCAAGTTATAAGATTTAGACTGCAACGAGCGCAGGTCTTCACCAAGAGCAATGGCAATGTCATTCAAATCCAACAATCGCTGTTGAATGAGGTCGCCGCGACTGCCGTCGATCAACTCGTTGTCGATGAGAGACTCAACCGCGTCGCCGATCACCTGTGGATCGTTGATCAGCTTGGCCAGCTCTTGGTCTTCATCGGTGATGCCGTCGAGCATTCCGTCAAGCGTTTCGGCATCCTTCTCTAAAACGACCATCGCGTCTTTCAAGCCTTCTCCCAGTGTATTCAGGCTCCACCGAGTCGTACGACACTCTCTCAAAATCAAGATCGATTCCTTGCCGACCTCGCCCAGGGCTTTACTGAGCACGGTCGATTCGCCAGCCAATTGGCCGATGCTTGCTTGCACGTCTTCAAGCGTCTGCGCCGAAACCGAGAGAGAGAGCGTCAATCCCATCATCGTCGCCACCATCCAGAGTGTCACCATGCCGAACGAACGAGCCTGAGAAAACAACGCTAATGACTTCATTTACAACCTTCCTTTCAGTCACCCACCAGCGAGATTCAGTGAATGCGAAAGAAAAGCACATACAACACACCGCTTGGCTACAGCACCCGAGCTGCCTGGCAGAAGCACCGTAGCTCCACACGAACAAAGTGAAGCATTAAGTCCTCTGTTTCATCTTGGGTTAACTTCCTTTCTCGCTCTGCTTGCGAGAGTAGGAACGCAGCCTCCGGCTTCTCTTTTCTCAAAGTTCTCGCTACCGAAGGCTGCGTCGTCTGTTCCGAATTCTGATTTTTCGAAAATCCTCCCTTGTTCGTAAGAACGGGGGAGGACAGCGCGCAGCGCAGGTGGGGGCCTGGCCCCCATCCCGGCCTTCCCCCGTCGTGACTGACAGGGGAAGGAGTATTGCCGCTCCCAAAAAATCGACTCATTCCGTTATTTGCTTAGCGCCGCACTACAAACTTCTTCAACGTCGTCTTCAAAATGCTCCCGTCGGCTCCCCGTGCGCTGAGCACATAGAGATAGACGCCGTTGGCAAAACCCTTGTCCGTGCCGAGCAAGAAGCGATTGCCCAAGACCTCGTGTCGGCTTAAGAGTCTTCCGTCGGGTGCATAAATCTGCACATTGATAGAAGCGACGTTGCGACCCAGCTCGATAATCTCGGTGCTCTGCTGAGACTCGATGGCCGAGACCAATTCGCTCTCGGCGAGCGGTCCGGTCTGGCGCAAGAGCCCGAGAATCTCATTCAAGAGGCGCAAGATCGGCGATTTTTTATCAATGACGATCGTGCGACGCTCAATATCAAATGAACGCAGGAGCACATGGCAATTGTTCAAATCCGTGCGAGTTGCGTTCACATCGATTGGCGGAGTCGCATCGTCCTTTGCATCATCCAAGGTGTCGAGCAATGTCTGCGATTTGGATTGAAGGTCTTCGATCTCGGACTGAATCTCCGGGATATAAGTCAAAGCAATCTGATTGAGACTGGAGAGAATAGCAGTCAGTCTGGTTGGATGCAGGCCGATACTCGCCACATCCGTCTGCAACTCACTGATCCCATCCTCAAATTGATCGAGCGCACCGCCCGTATCGTCGAGCAAATCCAAATTCGAGTCGAGAATATTCGCCTCGGCGATTGCCGTGTTGATCGTATTCAAGACAATCCCGTTCAAGAAGGCTTTCTTGCGGCTGATCGCAGAACGCGCGTAACGGCATTTTTTCAAAATCAAGTTTGCATCGTGCCCGATCTGATTTAAAGCTTGGTTAAAGAGAGTAATATCAGCCAAGAGACTCTCGACTTCGGCACGCACATCGTCCAGTGTCTGCGCCGACGTTTTTGCGGTGAACCCCACTACGGCTGCCATCGCCAAGATCGCGAGGATCCCGAAGTGCACTATCTTCAAAACAGCCACCATCCTTTCAGACATTTCTTTGGTTGATTATCGTACGAAAACAAGCTTCTGCACTGTGCTCTGAGCTACCCTGCCCGCGTCGTTTTTCGGTGCCAATGCGTAATAGTAGACACCGTTAGCGAACGCACGCGTCTCGGAAAGCGTCAAGGGTAACACCAGTGACATTCCGCTAAACGCATACTCTCCGACAAGATGCCCTTGGGCGTCCCATAGTTTGAGAATGCCCTCGTTTATGCTGGCAGACGAGACAAAACGCAATGTATTTTTTGAGACCCAAACCGAGAGCGCATGTGTTTTATTTACAGTAGCGCTCGCAAATTTATAAGCATTGCGACGCTGCTCGGCTTTCAAGACTTTGTCGATCTGAGTCAAACAGGGCAAGATGCCGACGGGACAAGCTTTGGTGATCTTCTTTAAGGCCGTGTCGAGATCCCCGTCGGTCGTGCCAAAGCCCAAGATCAACTCCAAAATATCCAAGGCTGCATTCAGTGCGTCCGTATCCAAAGGATCGTCTAGATAAATTTCGAGCCAATCCAGAAGATCGTCGCAGTCATCGTCTGATGGCAGAGCCAGCATAGCATCACAGGCTGGGTCTTCATCTTCGTCGCCGTCTTCGATCAGGCTTTGCGCAGATTCAATCTCCAGACGCAAGCTGAGCAAGAGCGAATTGACGGAAATCAGCTTGTCCTCAAGACTGTTATGCGCGCTTGGCTGAAGCTTGCCATTGGCGAACAAACTGTCGATCTTGCCCTCCAAGCTGCCCGCGTCTTCGGATAATTGTTCGATGTCCGTCAGCAAGAGCTCGAACTTCAGCTCGATAAACTCATCGAGATGGCTGATCACTTGGCCGATTAAGACCGAAGCTTGATGCGCTTCAAGAGCGCAAGGGCCTCCGCAGGTCACGATCAAGTCACGCGCCTCGATGATTTTTTCTTTCACATCTTCGACAAACTCCAGATCGATCTTGGCGAGGAGCTTGGCCATGCCACGGGCTTGGTTGGACATATCTCGCGTGAGTTGGCGTGCAGTACCGAACGCGCTCGTCCCGGTGATGTACGGCCCCGCGTTTGCGGGCCAGACACCGAACCCAACAGAAAGCGCCACTGCCAACCCAGCCACCAGAGCCACTGATTTTTGATGAAAAAATTTCATAGTTTTCAGTTCTCCTAATGTTGGACGACTCGTTTTTCGATTCGCTGAGTTCCATCTTCGCTCTCGGTCAGATAGAGATAGACGCCGGCAGCGAGTGTATTGACGCTCAATGCTTGCGTAGCGTTGGCGCTCTCAAAGACCAACCGCCCGCGCATATCAAAGACCTGTATATGTCGATTTTTCTCGCTATTTGAAGAGACCAGCCCCGAAAGCGCATCGTTCCGCCTGCCGGCCAACTTCTTGTACTGTTCAATTTTCAGCACGTTGTCGGCGGCGTCCAAGCTCTTGATGATGTAAGAAATTTTCTTGATCAGAATGCGATCGACGATCTGAGCCGCTTGCTCGCATAGATTGAGCGCGTGCTCGATGGCATCGGCCGCATCGTCGAATTCGTCGTTGTCGATGTGCTCGATCGCCGCGCCAAGCCAGTCATTGATGTCATCGCAATCTTCTTCGTCATTGGGAAGATCGGTCAAATCTTCGTCGCAGCCGATCTGAGCTGGAATATCTTCGCCCTCGTCTCCGTCCTCGATGAGCGCACTGACTTCGTCCAACTCGTTGATGACGCCCTGCAATAACAAATTGATCGTATTCAGATTTCTCAGAATACGATTGCCGTTGACGGCTTTGATCTTTTTGTTATTGATGAGAGCCAAGACAATGCCCTTGAGCGATTGTTTTTCTTCTTCAAAGTCGAGCAAGATGCCGTCAGCCCCGATCAGCATCTCTAAGTGAATCGGAATAACTTCGTCTTTGATGGTGATCGCATCTTCAATAAATGCTTTGGCTGATTCGCTCTGCAGTGCATCGATATCTGTTCCTGCATTCTCTATCGCCGTAGTCAAATCAATGAGCTGCGAGCCAAGATTCGTGAGCTGAGTAATCGCATCGCTCAGCTTGGAGCGCATATCGGCGATCTCATTACGCGCGTCTTTAATCGAGGTGCCCGCCGCCAGTGCCGACGAAGCACTCACAAAACAGACCAGCGCGACCATCAATCCACCGATAAGACCGAAGAATCGTCTTTGCATAAACGCCTCCACCTTCTTTCTAAAAATTTCACTCAATTTCTTGCCGCTATTGAATCTCATCCCGCGTCGTCCGCCCCATCACCTCTGATTTTGAGTTTCAAATAGTTTGATCACTTCAATTCAATGTCGGACCACCCACGTTTGAATCGTTTTTCCCGAATAATTTCCTTCGCGATCGTAGAGCGTTGTGGCGTAGAAATAGACTCCGTTGGCGAGTGTTTTTTTAGCTTGGCTGAGCGCTTCGGTTAAAGTGCGAGACGTATCGAGAGTCATATGCACTCTGCCTTGAAGATCAAAAATTTTCAGCTCAATCCAATTGATACCGGTATTAGAATTGACTTGAGAAAATGAATGTGAGAACAAAGCACTCATAGGGCGACCGATGCGATTCGCCAATCTTTGTGCTTCGCGCAAGTCTTGACAATTTTGCGTAACGAGCTTGATGAGATTGCGTAGCGTCTCGCGCAAACTTAAGCGATCTTTATAAGCAAGGCGCGCGATCGGGAGAAGCCGCGGCAAATCGTCGATATTGTCATCGCTGCTCTGCCCGCCCAAGCTCGTGGCGATATTGGAGAGCAGCGTATCAATCGATTCAAGCTTGCTTCCTGAAGAATTCACTTGATGCTCTAACTGGTCAATCAAGAAAGATAAATCCATGGAGCGGCGCAAGATTTTATTGGCACGACGTTGCCCGATTTTCTTCTTACTCTGTAAAACTTTCATTTCATTAACAAAATCGGTCTGGCTGGTGCGCATCATGCTCACCAAGCTGGTCAGTTGTTTGAGCTGCAGGTCGGCAATCAGCGAGCTGTCCCCCATGACATCTTGGGTGAGCTCTTCAATCACATCGCTGCCGATCGACTCGAGGTCGGCAAGCTCAATGATGCGCCCGGCTTTTTCATAGATACGAGGCAACCCCGACTCGTAAATATGATTAATCAAATTGGCGGCCTTGACGGCTTGATCGTTCAAATCCGCAATGGTGTTGAGCGCCTCATCGACCGTTTGGGCCTTGAGAGAACTCACGCTCAAGAGACTCAAGATCGCAGCAAAGACGACGCTGGAGATGAATTGGCGTTGTTGCCACATGCCGATCTTCCTCCTTGGCTTGTGGAATGTGGTCTGAGTGTAGGCGCTTGCTTGGCGTTCACGAAGGAATGGGGTCGAGGGAAGTCCGTACTTTAGCGTACTCGCCGCCTGAGTAAGTTCTCTCCTAAAGAGACACAAGTTCATCAGGCGCGTGTATCACGCGGGATTGCCCTTCTGTAGGTGATTTAAGCTACAATAAAGACATCTTTTGAAGGTGACCTTCATCACAAAAATAGGGACAAACGTACTTGTTATTACTCTCGGTTTTCGTATAATTTTGATAACGACTGAGGTAGAAGCATTTTTAGGGAGTGGGACAATGGGGATAGAAAACCCAAGGCTCGCTGCGCTTCAGCGCGAAATTTAGAGAAATGAAGCAATGAGAGAAAGTCAAAAACGCTAAAGGAGGCGTACGTGATGCGGAGGGTTGTTCATTCGGTCTTGTTTGTAGTCTTGGCGTCGCTCGTCTTGTCGGTTGTGCCGGTGCAAGCGCAGAGCCAATTGGCGGAGATTCGTGAGAAATTTAACGGGCTCTTGGTGCAGCTACGCACGATTGATAATACCTGCGTGGTGATCTTGGGCGGGCTGCTGAATGAGTTGGACAAAGACATCCTGCACGCGCGCAAGCTGATCACGACGGGCAAGGGCAATCTAAACCGTCTTTTGATTGAGACATTGCGCTCAGCCAACAACACGCAAGGCATCATCGAGAGCTTCATACAAGAATGCCGTATGCTCTTGAGTGGGTTCGGGAATAATTTTGAAGGCATATTCGATGAGCTTACCCCTTTGCTGGGCATAGTCATAGACACGGGAGAACCATTAACCAATGCTGCCGTGCCTGCGCAAGCTTTAGTCCCTTGTCTTACTATTCCCATTAGCGAAGACAAGACAGTTGTGCCGGCGGCGACTTCCACGACAATCGATCTGCGCAAGGCCTGCCGAATCGTCCAACTCGGAATCGATGCATTCATCAGGCTTCAGCTCATGTTCTCGGCCCTTAGCCTTGCATTCTCCCTTGAGAGTAACGCTGCGGATCTGGGCAATGCCGTCCTCGGTGAGCTTGAGGATATTTTTGAAACGGGCGAATGCGTGAGCGATGGTAGCGAGGCTGTGACGGTACGGCCGGCGTTGACCGAATCAGGGCCCGTCTGCTTTGAACAGTTGCGAGAATTCAAAGAAAGATTAGGGCTAGCGCATCGACAAATAAAGCTGGCACAACAGGTGGGATTGCGAGAATTCGTCAGAAATAAGAAGTGGATGCTCAAAGCCATCCGCGAGATCAAAGAACTCTTGCGCGCCAGCAACTTCGGCGGTCGCGGTGCGAGCGAGTTGCTGAACATAAACGAGAGCCTCACTCAGATTTATACTCTGCATGGCCAGCTGGTCAGCATTCAGTCCGATAATAGCCTGAATACCCAAAATCTGCCCAACGGCGTCTATCTGCTCATCAAAGAAGTGAAAGATTTGGGCGGACGGATTCATCGTCAGGTCGAAAAACTCGTTGTGGCACGCTAAGAGAGGAATTAATTTTATGAAAAGACATATCCACTTTATATGGACAGTGATGGCGCTGACGCTGGCCCTCATGCCCTGGCACAGTGTCACTGTCAATGCGAACGGACAGACTCGACTTATCTCCGACATTCGCGAGGATTTTAACGGGCTCTTGCTGCAATTGAGAGTCTTCGATAACTCCTGCGTCATCATCACCGGGGGGTTGTTGGATGAGTTGCGTACCCTCATTCTGGATGGGCGCAAGCTGGTCACGACGAACAAGGGCAATCTTGGCTCTGCGCTACCGGCCTTGGTCATCAGGGCGCAGTTCCATCTGCAATCAATAGCCCTTCAGCTTATTATTTATTGCGGCTTTCTCTTTGAAATAACAGGACCATTTAGCGAGAGCGCGACCCCTCAAGCTATGGGGTTTACCCCGCTGGCCCCAATTGGTTTTGGCATTATCCTCTTCATCGGGAATCAGATCGTACAGCTACGCAGTGAAATCGCAGCGATTGAGACACTCGATGAACGCAAGCGCAACAAGATTGTTGGGTTATTGACCGATGCCTTAGCTCGTGTGAGTGCGATCCTCAATCTGTTTTCTGAATTCTTCAACCCCTCGAACGAGAGCGGTTG
>Ga0247727_10011768_pt1 | contig 15175 bp, 11 predicted proteins | sample WisWelCaveWW1625_FD_202498 | JGI IMG/M metagenome (GOLD analysis project Ga0247727, IMG submission 202498) | Biofilm microbial communities from Wishing Well Cave, Virginia, United States - WW16-25 | ecosystem: Environmental > Aquatic > Deep subsurface > Groundwater > Cave microbial mat | place... | reverse complement strand
ATTATGTCCGCAATACACGTCCACAATTGTACTGGCTGAACTTTATTTCTTCGCCTGGCGAACAGAAGCATTTAGAAACGCATAATTTCGGCCAATACTGGCAAACGGTTCGTGATGTCGAGCCGATAGCTTTGGCCTTTGAACATTCTGGTCTCGCTAAAATTCCTCTTCAACTTCGTAAGACACGCTTAGATAAAGGCGCTTATGGAGGGCCGGGGTGGGCGAATTATGTGACGGCTTATTTCAACGATTGTTTTCGTTTCGTTTCGGTGCTTAAACGTGTTTTAGCCCATGGTGGAACGGGAGTTATTGTCGTTGGCAATTCCATTATTCAGGGAATCGACATTCGCATCGAACAAATTATCGGTGAGATTGGCGTGTTACAAGGCTTGAGTCTCGAGGGCGTCCATTGCATTCGTGAAAAGCGAGTTGGAGCGAGCATCACGAAGTCATCGGTGCGGCAGGGACAAAGGAGTCGAGCAACGCTTTCTGAGTTTGCCGTGATCTTGCGAAAATGCTGAAAATAATAAAGAATAAAAATGATCAATGGGCGGCGCCGATTTATATAGGCAAGGCCGTTCCGTCGGGAGCGCGTAAAGGCGGTTATGGTTTGGGCGAAGATCCGGGAGATGTGCTATATCGGCGACTGCGAGAACATGCAGAGTCTATTCAGCAGACCGGGAATCTCAAGGTGGGAGATTTTAGATGCCGCTATCTTGTTGTTGATGATATCTGGATACCGCTTGGTGAAGCGTTATTAATCTCGACGTTTGCACCGCTCTGGAATCGAATCCTGGATGGTTTCGGAAATCATGATCCCGGTGCTGGTCGCTATAATCAACAGCGCTCATCATGGGATGTTGTTCATCCAGGGCGGACGTGGGCGGCCAAATTGAAAGCTAACTCGCGTTCGCCAGACGAATTTGTTCAGAATATTCTGGCGTTTTTAAAATGAGCCTGTTGTTGTTCAAATCGAATCATTAAATAACTCGAGTATTGGAGCTATGAAAAGAATGTCGTGCAAATTCGCTTTGTTGATCGTGACTGGTTTGACAATTAATGCGTCGGCGCAGGCGGATATTTCATCGCTTGCCGGCCGCCAACTGTACAATTTGAAAAAATGCGGCGATTGCCACAATCAAGGCGCGAAGGAGTTTACGGCGATTAAAGCCGCGCCGGATTCGGCCAAGCTCGCGACCCATGTCGAAGCGTTGAAGCTCGAAAATGTTTTGCGCAAAGACACTAGGCCGAATCGCCAGAAAAAAACTTTTGGTGAAGAAGTGCTGGCGATGGTTGCTTATTTGAAAAATCGCGAAAAGACCGATGCCGCGCCGGGGAATTTTGCTATCGCCGGTTTTGTGATGACGCGTTCCGCCTGTCGCAACTGTCACACGATTAACGGCGTCGGCGCCGACACCGGCCCCAATCTGGCCGGCGTCGGCGCCAAACACGACAAGAAATGGCTGGTGGATCATTTCATCAATCCACAGGCTTTCGTGAAAGACTCGATCATGCCGTCCTTCAAAGATCTTCCGAAAGAAGAGCTGGAAGCGATGGCGGACTATTTGTCGGCGTTGAAATAGTTTGACCCGGCGCTCAATATTTATGTTGAGAAAGAAAACCGGGTGCGCAACATAAATGTTGCGGTACAATCTTAACCATAACGCGCATGGAAGCGTTTTAACTTTTGCCAGTACGGCAAATTTTAACTGAAGGAGTCAAAACATGAGAACATGTTTTCTTAGAAAACCTGCCGGGGAATTTTTTTTGTTGTTGGGTTTGATTTGTTTCATGGCTGCCTGCGATACCAAATCGCCAAGCCGGCCGCCGGCGGTCATACCACCGACGCTGGCCGGCATCCAAACCAATGTTTTTGCGCTGAAATGTGCGGTGGCCGCTTGCCATGTTGCCGGTGGCATCGCGCCGTTTTCATTGGAGAGCGGACTCGCATACAACAATTTAGTCTATGCCACTTCGGGTTATGGCAATCCGCGTTTAATGCGCGTCAAACCGAATGATGCCGGCAACAGTTCACTTTATTTAAAACTTCTTGGTGACGCGCAAGTCGGTGGGTTGCAAGCGCGCATGCCGGCGGGGCTTGGCCCGATGCTTGACACGGAAATCAACGCCATCCGTGACTGGATCAACGCCGGGGCGTTGCCGGATGGAAATAACAACCTCGTCAACCGGGTTCGAATCATCAGGCCGAACAACGCCGCCATACAGGCCGGCGCAACTCTTGATCTGAATGCGCAGGCTTTCGATGTGAATAACAATGTCATCTCGGCAACGTTCACGTGGTCCGGCTCGGCGCCCACTGTGGCGATGGTCGATGCGATGAGCGGCCTTGTCACCGGGGCCAATATCGGCACGGCAACGATCACGGCGACCGCCAATGGGCAAAGCGATACGCTGGGGGTGACGGTGATCGCTGCGCCGCCGCTGCAGGCAACTTTGTCCAGCATTCAGGCGAACATTTTCACGCCCAAATGTGCGAACGCGGGATGCCATCCCGGCGGCGGTGCGCCGATGTCCCTCAGCAACGGCGCTTCCTTTGCGGCTTTGGTGGGCGTGAGCTCCGTCGCTTTTAATCGGCCGCGCGTGGCGCCGGGCAACGCCAATAACAGCGTTTTGTATCTGAAAGTCATTGCCGACAACAGCGTGGGCCGAGGCATGCCGTTGGTTGGCGCGCCCTTGAGCCGGGCCGAAACGGATTCCATCGCCGCGTGGATCAATCGCGGCGCGCAAAATAATTAACCGGATTTTTTCGTTGGCATCATCTCATCTGGAAATCGCGGCGTTTGATGAAATCTCGGCCGGTTATGATGCCGCCGAAGCGCGCAACCCCATTTTGCAATGGATGCGCGACCGCGTCCAACGCGCCGCTCTCTCAGTCTTCCCGCGTCCCGGGCGTTTGCTGGAGATCGGCTGCGGCACCGGCGTCGATGCATTGTTTCTTGCGCAATGCGGCCATCTCGTCGTGGCGATGGAGCCTTCGCGGCAAATGCTCGGCGTCGCCAAAGACAAAATCGCCGCCGCCGGATTTTCCGATAGGGTCCATTTTCGGCAAGGCGGTGTCGCGAGCCTGGACGAAGTGATTGCTTCCGATTCCCCCGCGAGTTTTGACGGCATTTTTTCCAATTTCGGTGCGCTGAATTGTGTTGCCGATCTGCAGCGTTTTGCGCGTGATGCCGCGATTTTATTGCGCCCCGGCGGCCGCATGTTATTGAGCCTCATGCCGCCGATTTGCCCGTGGGAAATCATTTATTATTTGCTGAAAGGAAAACCCGCCGCAGCCTTTCGGCGCTGGCGTGGGCGAACCGGCACCGGCGGCATTGCCGTGCGTGTAGGCAAGCAATGGGTGCAAACGTATTATCATTTTGCCGCGGCCATTCGCGCGGCCGGCGCGCACGATTTTGACCTGGAAAAACAATTTGCGCTCGGCCTGCTGGTGCCGCCGCCTTATCTGCAAAGCGCGGCGCCGTCTAAAAAAATTTTCAACAGTTTTGTGCGCTGGGAAGAATTATCGGCCGGTTGGCCGCTGCTGCGGAATGGGGGCGATCATCTCGTGTTGATTTTACGCAAACGCGATGCTTGAATTTTACAAATAAAAATTATTCCGCCTCAATTACGCCAAACATGCAAAAATCAAAAATCCTGCTTTCTAATCCCTGGCTATTTTCTACACCATTAAAAAACAAAAACAGTTGGATTATATTTCTTCCAATGTTTGTAGTAACGCCTTCAGGCGTCAAATGCCGATGCTGAAAAGAAATTTGGCGCAAGTTTAATCTGTCTTTACTTCAAAAAGTGCATGCCTAAAGGCATCACTACGAACAAAACATGAAAAAGAAAAAAGTCGTTCTCTTCTTTCCCGCCTATGCCAGCAACGAGGCCTGTCCGCCGCTCGCGCTCATTGCCATCGCGGGTCCGCTGGTGACGGCCGGTTACGAAGTGAAAATTATCGATACGACGACAGAACCGGATTACATCAACGCCGTCCTGCGCGAAGTCAAAGACGCGCTCGGTCTCGGCATGTCGCTCGTCACCGGCCCGATGATCAAAGGCACGATTGCCGTCAGCCGCGCCGTGAAAGAAAAATATCCGCATCTGCCAATAATTTTGGGCGGCTGGCATCCCTCGATTTTACCGCAACAAACTTTGGAATGTGAATACGTTGACGCCGTCGTCGTCAAACAGGGTGAATTGCCGTTTCGCGAAATGGTCAACCGCCTCGCTGCCGGAGAATCGCTCAAAGGCGTCGCGGGCACGCTCACCAAAGAAAACGGCGCGATCACGTTGAACCCGCCGCGGCCGCACACGCCGGTGGCACTGTTGCCGAGCCGCATGCCCGGCTACGATTTGATCGACTACGACCGCTATTATCGCAACACGCGTTTGCGTTGGCTCATGTACACGACGAGCCACGGCTGTCCTTACAATTGCTCCTATTGTTCCAATGCCGCGGTTTACGGCCGCAACCTCGACGAGCTGCCGGTCGAACAAGTTGTCGATGAAGTGAGTTATCTCGTCAAAAAATATCGCATCAATCTCGTCGGCATTATCGACGATATCTTCTTCGCCTTCCGGCCGCGCGCGCTGGCCATGGCCGAAGGCTTTCTGCGGACCGGTTTGAAATTCGAATGGTACATTCAAGATCGCGCCGACTCGTGGGAGCGCCTGACCGCGGAACAGGCCAAACTGTTTCGCCGTTCCGGCCTCGTGCGCATTCATTTCGGCGCGGAATCCGGCTCCGACGACGTGCTCAAAGCCATTGAAAAAAAATCCGACACCGAATCCATTCTCGCCGCGGTGGAGCGCTGTAAAGCAGCCGGCATTCGCGCCAGCTTCGGTTTCATCTTCGGCCTGCCCGCGGAAAAGGAAACTGATCTCTTGCAAACCGTCGATCTGATTCGCCAAATTTACGAGCGCTACGACCGCGCCGATTGCTACACCAATATTTTCACGCCCTATCCCGGCTCACCCGCATGGCAGGAGTCGATTGACAAAGGCCTCGCGCCGCCGCAAACGCTTGAAGAATGGGCCGAGTTTTATCCGCGTCTGCAAGTCTTGCCGTGGTTGAATGGCGGCAAACATGAACGTCTGCAAGCCATTCGGCAATACATTCGCTTCGGCTATCATCAAGTCAAAGTCGGCGAGCGCAATCATTCGTGGCAGCATCGTTTGCTGTTAAATGCGTTCAAACCCAGCGCGCAGTACCGTCTCAAAAAGCATCAATTCAATTTTCCGGTCGAAGTTTACAGCTACCAGAAGTTGCAGCGCTTAAAAAAGGATTTGATCCATGCCGAACGCTTCTAAAATCGGAGTAACAAATTTAGTTTGTCATGCGGAGCGCTTCTAGCTTCAATCGGAGTAACAAACTTTAGTTTGTCATGCGGAGCGCTTCTAACTTCAATCGGAGTGACAAACTTTAGTTTGTCGCGTGGTGAATTTGCCGAATATTTTCGAAAGTTCGAATGTCAACTCCAAATTTTAACATTGTTGCTGCGCATGGCCGATAACCCTCTCCTGCGAATCGGCGCATGGCTTATTTTCACCAGCTTTGTCGCAATCGTTCTTTGGAAAGGCGTCCTCCCCTCGCTGCAAAATGCCCGCGGCGATTTCGCCAATTATTACACCGCCGCGCGACTGGTCGCCGAAAACAAACCGCTGGCAACGGCGTATCGCGACTTCGTCTGGTTTCAAAAACAAATCGACCGTTACGGCATCACGCATCAGCTTGGCGGCTTCATTCCGCACCCGCCGCCGACCGCGCTCATCATGCTGCCGTTGACGCCGTTCGAGCCGTTGCCGGCGAAGCGTTTGTGGATCGGATTTAATGTCGCGCTCGCCGTGCTCGCCGTCATTTTGACTGCGAAAATAACGACGTTGCACTGGTTGCCAACCGCGATTATTTTATTGAGCACCGGCATCGGCCTCATCAATAATTTCTTGTTCGGCCAAATGTATTTGCTGGTGCTGATGACGATTGTCGGCGGGATTTTTTTGCAACAGCGAGGTTATCCCGTGGTCGGTGGAATTTTGTTGGGAATATTGATTCCGGTCAAATACGTCGGCGGATTCTTTCTCCTTTATTATATCTGGAAAAAAGAATGGCGGCTCGTGTTCGCTGCAACTGCAACCAGCGCGGCAATGATCGGCATGATATTTTTGCTGCAGGGCGCGGAAATCTTTCGCGTTTTTATCACCGAAGTTTTGCCGCGCCATCTGCAGGGCGAAATTCAAGAGCCATTTGCGATTCAATTTCAATCATGGAACAGCCTGCTGCGCCGGATGTTTGTCGCGAGTCCGTCGCTCAATCCGCAGCCGCCGCTGGAATCGCCGCTCCTGTTCAGCCTGTTTAAAAATTTGATTGCGTGGCTTTCGCTTTCGGTTTTTGCGTGGATTTATCGCCAGACGAAATTCTCCAGTCAAACGCATCAACGCCTGTTTGAAATCGGCTTGATTCCGCTTGCCGTGTTGCTGATTTCACCCGGCAGCGCCACCTATCATTTTCTGTTGTTGAGTTTATCGATTGTCTGTTTCGCAAAAATTTTGCTCGATTTGCAACAGCCCATCCGCGCCGTCATTGTAAGCGTATTCTTTTTAATCATCAATTTGCCGCATTATCTGCAATTGCGCCAATTCGCCGTCGGCTGGTTGACGCCGATCGGTTATCTGCGGCTTTGGCTGCTTGTTCTTTTTTTTATCACAGTTTGTTGTTTTTTTCATCGCGCCGCCAACTGGCGCTGGCAATTCAAAACGGTCCGCGCCCATTTTTTGTTGGCGTTGGGCGTCGCTGCAATGATGATGGGAATGGATTGGCGCCGCGTCGCGGCAAAAGAGCATGATGAAGCGCAATGGGTGCCGTTGCACGAAAAAGAATTTGATCGCCATCTCGGCCTGCTCGTTAAAACGCCGGACCTCGGCCGCGAGCGCCTCGTTTTCAGTTACGGCGAATGGCTCGATGAAGATTACGCCATTTTCTCCATGACGCGCAACGGCCAAGTCGAAGGCCAGTGGACGCCGGACACGTCGCAGAAATTTTATGAGCCGGATATTGCCCTCGATGATCAGCGCGTGTTGATGGAGAGCATTCAAAACGGTCGTCCGGAAATCTGGCTGAGCCGCGGCAAAGGACAAACGCCGGAATTTTTGCTGGAGGGAGAAAAGCCGCGCTGGCTTGCGGATGGAACGCGCTTCGCTTTTTTGCGAAATGGTAAAATCGGTTTGTCTGATTTAAATGGGGCTGAGCCAGCGTGGCTAAAAAGTGCGGAAGATTGCTATGATTTTAATTCATCGCCGATCAATGACAAATTAATTTTTTGCGCCCGGAGCGAGCCGGAGAAAGATTATGTGCTGGTTTTAACGGCGGCAGTCCCCGAAAACGCCGAAATGAAAATTCTCCTGCAAAGCCGTGAAATGATGGAACGCCCGGTTTTCTCGCCCACCGCAACAACGATTGTTTTTTCGTGGAACCGCAACGGCAATCGCGATCTGTGGGCGATTGACATTCGCACGCGCAAATTGCAACGTTTGACGCGCGACCCGGCCATTGATACCGCGCCGGTGTGGGACAAGGCCAATCACCGTCTACTGTTCGTCTCCGATCGCGGCCGCGGCCTCGAAGTTGGTTCGATTTTCTCAATTCTTTTGCCGGCAGTATGGCGTCCAACAACAACTTTATCCGTCAGCCAGCAGTGAAATTCATCATGTCGGTATTTACTGAAACCCAGCGCATCAAAATTGCCAAATGGATCGATGAATATGTCGGGCGCTGGCTCATTTTATTATTGACCAGGCTGCGACCGGTTTTGTTGCGTCAACGCGCGCCGGCGGAAAGCAAGCGAATTTTGTTTGTCAAATTCTGGGGCATCGGCAGCATCATTTTAGCCGAACCGGCGCTGCGTTATTTGCGCCAAAAATTTCCAGCGGCGCAGCTCGATTTTCTCACGCTGGCGCAGAATCGCGAGCTGTTCGCGCTCATTCCGCACGTCGATCAGGTTTACACGTTGGATTTCAAGCATATCGGAAAATTCCTGCTCTCCGCCGTTCGTCTGGTTACGCAATTGCGTCGACAAAAATACGATCTGATTTTTGACGCCGAGTTCTTTGCCAATTTCTCCGCGCTGGTCTCGCGCCTTTTGAATCCGCGCCGATTGATCGGATTTTCGCGGCCGCCTTCGATCAAAAATCGTCTGCTTGATGTCGCCGCGCCTTTTGATGATGGACGGCACGCCGCGAGCAATTTTTTCCGCCTCGTAAAAACCGGCGCCGGCGATTCATCGCCGGCGCGCGAAAAAAATAATTTGCCGTGCCTCGCGTTGCCATTTTCGCTTTCGAGGAAGTTGCGCTTTCCGCGCCGGCCCGCGGTCATTATGAATATCAATGCCAGCCCGCTGGCGCTCGAACGGCGCTGGCCGCCGCAACGTTTCGCGCATTTGGCAAGGTGGTTGTTGCGCCGTTATGAAATCGAACTGGTTTTAATTGGCGCAAACGCCGAGAGAAAATACACGCAGGCAGTGGCGCAGACAATTGATTCACCCAGACGCGTTCATGATCTCGCCGGCGCTTTGAATTTGATCGAGCTGGCCGAATTGATTTCATCGGCCGCGCTCTTTATTTCAAATGACAGCGGCCCCTTGCATCTCGCTGCCGCTTTGCAAAAACCGGTGGTCGGATTTTACGGCCCGGAAACGCCCAAACGCTTCGGCCCGGTCTGCACCGCGCGCCTGATTTTTTATCTCGGGCTCTCCTGCAGCCCGTGCATGAGCGTAGATAATGCGAAGACAGTGAATTGCACGAACAACGGGCGTTGCATGCTGGATTTAACCGTGGACATGGTGATCCCAAGGTTGCAGCAATTTATTGATCAAAAAGAATTGTTGTCGCGACGAATCGTCAGAAGTGAAATGACGATGGAGGTTTGACTTTGAAACCAAAGCTGCTTCTGCTCAATCCTCCCGGCGAACGGGTTTATCTGCGCGATTATTTTTGCAGCAAAGTCTCGCAGGCGGATTATCTGAATCATCCGATCGATTTTATTTATTTGAGCGGCTTGCTGCGCGAGCATTACGAGTTGCATCTTATCGATGCCATCGTCGATCGTTTAACCGCGCCGAAAACACTGGCGTTGATTCATGAATTGCAACCGGCGGCGATCATCGGTCTCATCGGCTCGGTTTCATATATGGAAGATGTGGCGTTTTATCGCCAACTCGCGGACCGCCAAAGAGCGCCGCTGTTGCTGATCGGCGACGTGCTCATTGAAAACCGCGTCGAGCGCTTGCAGGAATTAAATTTTGCCGCCGGTTTTTTGCATGATTTTTCAAGTTTGGACGCGCATCATTTTTTAAAAGGCGAGCGCGACAATCTCCGGAATATGACATTCCGGCATAACCACGAGATTGTCGCAGCGCCGATTGCGCGACCGCGCGCTGAAAATTTTGAGCTGCCGGTTCCACAGCACGAGCTTTTCCTCGGCAAAGATTATCGCTATCCCTTTGTGCGCCGCCGTAAATTCGCGACGATCATGACCGAATTCGGTTGCCCATATCGCTGCACCTTTTGCATCATGAGCACGCTCGGCTGGAAAATTCGGCCGGTGCATAACGTCATCGCCGAACTGGAGGCCGTGCATCGACTTGGTCTGCGCGAGATTTTTTTTCTCGACCAAACTTTCGCGCTGCAAAAACCGCGGGCGTTGCAACTCATGCAGGAAATGCAACGCCGCCGCTTCAATTTCGGCTGGGTCTGTTTCAGCCGCGCCGACGTGCTTGATAATGACGTGCTCGCCGAGATGAAAAAAGCCGGTTGTCACACTGTCATTCTCGGCTTGGAAAGCGGCGACGATACGGTGCTCGCCGCCGCGAAAAAAGATTACAACCGCGATGAAGTTCTCGCCGGTTTTCAGCGTTGCGCCAAACACGGCTTGCGCACCGTCGCCACCGTGATTATCGGTTTGCCGGAAGAGACCGAAGCTTCGTTCCAACGCACATTAGATTTCTTAAAACAATTGCGTTGTGATTACGCGTCATTCAATGTCGCCGTGCCGCGCATGGGCACGCCGCTGCGCCAACAGGCGCTCGCGCAAAAACTGATTTCGCCGGAGCTGCGCGTGATGGATCAATCCGGCAGCGACGTGGCCATGCCGACCTTGACGCTTTCGCGCGAGCAAATCAACGCCATGCACCAACGTGCGGTGCGGGAGTTTTATTTTAACAAAAATTATCTGTGGCAACGTTTGCGCAACCTGCGCTCTTTCGATGACGCACGCATTCAATTGCGGCAAGGCTACGGTTTGCTGAAAAACTACGTCGAGCAAATAACGGCGTAGTGGAAATATCGTAGCGCAGGCTTCCAGCCTGCAAACAAGGCAGGCAAGATGCCCGCGCTACAAAATCTATTGATCGATGCACAACCCGACCGACATCATTCTCTATTTCCCGCGCACGGTCAACGCTAAATATCGCGTGCCGATGCCGCTATTGGCGCTCGGTTCGATGCTCGAAAAGCATTACAACTACGCGATTATCGACGGCAATTTTTTTCATGATCCGCTTGCGCAATTGTCCGCCGCTATCGAAAAAAGCGGCGCGTCAATTTTAGGCATGTCCGTCATGCCCGGACCGCAATTGCAGGAAGCCATCAAGCAGGTCCGTCATTTGCGCACACGCTTTCCGAAATTGACGATCATCTGGGGTGGATATTTCCCGGCGAATCATACGGATGTCGTTCTGCAAAGCGGCTGGGTGGATTACGTCATGCGCGGTCCGGTCGAGCGCGAGTTCGTGCAACTGCTGCAGCATCTCAACGCTAACGGCGTCAAACGCGAAACGATTCCCGGCCTTTCGTATCTGGAGAATGGGCAAATTAAAAATAACCCGCAGCGTTTTCCGCTCGCGCCGATTGAAGATTTGCCGTCGTGGCCGTATGAACGCCTCGGCGACATGCGGCGTTATCTCGGCAAAACTTGCCTCGGCCAACGCACGATGGCGATGCACACGAGTTACGGCTGTCCGTTCAAATGCAGCTTCTGCGCCGTCGTGCCGATCTTTGATGGCGGCTGGGTGGCGCGCAGCGCGCCGCTGGTTGCTGATGAAGTTGAAAGCGTGATCAAAAAGTACGGCGTCGACGCCGTTGAATTTGCCGACAACAATTTTTTTACTTCGGTCAAACGCACCGCGCAATTTGCCGAAGAATTGCTGTGCCGCAACATTCATGTTGCGTGGTGGGGTGAAGCACGTCCCGACACGCTCGAAAATTATCCCGACGACGTGTTGGCGCGCCTGCGGCGTTCCGGCTGCAAAATGATTTTCCTCGGCGCGGAATCCGGTTCGGCGCTGCGGCTCAAACAAATGAACAAAGGCGGCACGCAAACGCCGGAAACAATTTTGCGTCTTGCCGAAAAGCTGCGAAAGCACGATATTATCCCCGAGTTCTCTTTCGTGCTCGGCGCGCCCGCGGCAGACGTCGATCAGGCGCTCGATGAAGAAATCGCTTTCATTCGCCGCGTGAAGAAAATCAACCCGCAGAGCGAAATAATTATTTATGTGTATGCGCCCGTGCCGATGCTCGGGTCATCGCTGTTCAACGACGTGCAAAAAAATGGTTTCGAATTCCCCACGCGTCTCGAAGACTGGCTGTTGCCGCAATGGTCGCGGCTCGATCTGCGCCGCAATCCGTCGACGCCGTGGCTTGAGCCGCATCACTTCGACAAAATTCATAATTTTGAAACGGTGCTCAATGCGCGTTATCCAACCAATTCCGATATCAAGATAACCGCCAACCAAAGGCGTTTGTTGCAGGCCGCCGGCGCGTGGCGCTACAGCTCGCGTTTTTATCGTGCGCCGTATGAAATTAAATTGCTGCACCGGCTCATGCGCTATCGCCAACCGGAGATTGAAGGCTTTTAATTTTTCAAGGCGAAGCCGACAGCAAACTGCACCACAAAGGCCACAAAGAACACAAAGTTTTCACTGTGCGCTTTGCGTTCTTTGTGGTGTAAAAATTTTTTATTTTGCACGGATTCTAATTTAGAGACAAATCCCTATGACTGTTTCACCAGCATTGCGCCGACGAGGGGAAACGCCCAAAGTCATCGTCGTGATGCCGGCTTATAACGCCGCGGCCACGCTCGAAACGACGTATCAAGCCATCGACGCGCGCTGCATTGATGAAATTATTTTAGTCGACGATTGCAGCGAGGACGAAACCGTCGCCGTTGCGGAAAGGCTTTCTCTGCGCGTCATTCGCCATGCGAAAAATCTCGGCTACGGCGGCAATCAGAAAACCTGCTATCGCGAAGCTTTGCAGCGCGGCGCCGACATCGTCGTCATGCTCCATCCCGACGGGCAATATGATCCGACGCTGTTGCCGAAGCTGATTCAACCTGTGGCCGAAGGCCGCGCCGATATCGTGCTCGGCTCGCGTTTTCTCATTCCCGGCGGCGCGCGCCGCGGCGGCATGCCGCTCTATCGTTTCCTCGCCAATCGTTTTCTCACGTTTTGGGAAAATCTCGTGCTGCGGCAGCGGCTCTCGGAATATCACACCGGCTATCGCGCCTACAGCCGCGCGTTTTTGGAAACCGTGCCGTTTCGCCAAAATTCCGACGGGTTTTGTTTTGACACGGAAATTCTCGTGCAGGCCGTTGCTTTTCATTGGCGTCTCATTGAGATTCCGATTATAACCAAATATTTTCCCGGCGCTTCCTCCGCGTCGCTGGGGCAATGTGTGATTTACGGCTTGATGACGTTGTGTACGTTGATTAAGTTTTTGCTGCACCGGTGGCGGCTTTATTCGTCGCCGTTATTTATCAACCCGAATCGACACAAAGCAGAATCACAATCCCCAAACAGGTTGTCATTCCGAAGGAATCTTTTCTCATTTCGAGCAATGCGCTAGTGTGAAAAAGATTCTTGCAGAATGACATTGAAGCTGATGATTTAAATATTTACATGCCAGATGCCCGTCCAAAATTGGCGCGTGATTTAGTTGGGATTTTCGCGCTCGGCTTGCTCTTTCGCGTCGCGTTGTTGCTGCTATTTACCGTGCCTTACGGCAACGACGCGGCGGGGCGGCTTTATTTTCGCGAGGCGATTTTCACCTGGCATTGGCTGCCGGTCACGCAGGCGCTGGTTTATTTGCCGTTTGCGACGACGCACAACGTTTTCATCGTCCGGCTGGTCTTTGCGACCGTCGGCAGTTTGGCCGCCGTCGCTTTTGCATTCTATCTGCAAACGTTTGCCTCACGCCGCGCCGCGCTGATCGGTGGCGTGCTGTTCACGATCAATTCGCACGCGGTTTTTTTGTCGCTCATGCCTTATCAGGAAATCGTTTTTCTCGGCCTGCTCTTTGGAAGTCTCGCGTTTTTTTTGCGCGAAAAAAACGTGGCACACCCTCGACGTAACTTCATCGTCGGTTCGGCGTTATATGGACTCGCCTGTTTGACGCGTTACGAGGGCTGGTTTATTTTACCGGCGTTATTGCTCGCCGGAATTTGGCCGACACTGCGCTCGCGTCGTACTCTTGACATTACAAAAATCGCGACAAAAAATTTGCTCGGACTCTGTTGGGGCCCGGCCTTGTGGCTGCTGATCAACCGCCTGCAATGGGGCAGCCCGACGGCTTTTCTGTTTCATCGCGCCGATCGGGTGTTTTATGCGTGGAACCCGCACAACGAAATCGCGCGCATCGTCGATTATATCGGCAACATGCTGTACTGGCTGTTCCGTTTCGGCTCGCCGCTGATTTTGTTTGCAGCGTTGGGAGTTTTAATTTTTTGGAAAAAACGCAAAGCCTTATTCCCGATGCTGTGGCCCGCGCTTCTGCTTTTGTTGCTGGTTTCGATCTTTCTCATTTTTGTCGCCGGCAAAGAATTCGCAAGCGCGAACCGGTTTGCGATGATGCCGCTCGGAATTGTACTTATTTTTACGGCGCTGGGCATTGACAATTTTCTCGACCGCGTCGCGAAATCTTCTCACTGGCTGTTGCTAAAATTGATGCAGCCGGTCGCTAAAAAGATTGTTGCCGTCTCTTTGCTGATCTTCCTGTTATTTTACGGCGCAATGCCGGTGATACAAGCCAATCGTCTCGCCGTGCATCGCGAGCCGTATGAGATTGCGAAGTTTCTCAAAACCAATCTCGCCCGCAATGAAAACGCCCTTATTGTCGCGGCTTCACACGAAGGCGAAGTGCCCATGCCTTATCAAAGAATTTTCGGCCAGCTTGAATTTGATAAAGAAAACCTGCTCTGTTCCTTCTTTATGGCGCCGAATGAAATCGAGAATATCGAATCTTTTGGCGCGGCGCGGCGGCTGCATTACGTCGTCGTCTTTGATGAGCAGGGCAATAATGCCGATTTTATCCGGCTCGCTTCGGCGGCGCGCGCTAAAATGAAATCGGTTTTTTCCAACAACGCCGCCACCGTTTATGAGCGTGCTTTATAATCTTTGAAACCTTTGGCGATGCGGAATCACAGTCAAAACTTTTCATCTCTGGCGGTGGAAGCGGCGCTGCCGGTCGAGCCGCTACCGGCCGTCATGAAAATCCGGCGAAAATTTCGGCCGCTGCTTTTTCGCCTGTTGTATCCGTTGCATTTATATTTCAATCGCGATTCGCGCCAGACTCGCGTCAACGGCCTGTCGTTGCGCGTAGATCCTGAGGTCTTTGACCCCGGCCGGCATTTCAGCAGCAAAATTTTGGCGCGCTATTTAATGCGGCTCGATCTCGCCGAACGCCGGCTGCTGGACATGGGAACCGGCAGCGGCATTATCGGCATCACCGCGGCGAAAAAAGGCGCCACCGTTATCGCCGTTGATATCAATCCAGCAGCAGCGCAACTGGCGTCCGCCAATGCGCAGGCACTGCAAGTCGCCGACAAGATGCGCGTCCTCTGCGGCGATTTATTCACGCCGATTCAGGACACGTTGCCATTTGACTGGATTGTTTTTAATCCGCCGTTTTTCCCGCGCCCGCCGACGCGCCCGTTGGAAGCCGCTTATAACGCCGGTGAGGATTACGCCACCATCAGGCGTTTTCTGCAACAAGCAAAAAATTTTCTCGCCCCGGCCGGACGCATTCTGTTGATTCTCTCGTCCGACATGAATCTGTTTGAATTGCAGGTCATGTTTGACCGCCAGAATTATCGCGTTGCGCATTGCGAAATTAAACCGCA
>Ga0247727_10011767_pt1 | contig 15175 bp, 16 predicted proteins | sample WisWelCaveWW1625_FD_202498 | JGI IMG/M metagenome (GOLD analysis project Ga0247727, IMG submission 202498) | Biofilm microbial communities from Wishing Well Cave, Virginia, United States - WW16-25 | ecosystem: Environmental > Aquatic > Deep subsurface > Groundwater > Cave microbial mat | place... | reverse complement strand
GGGCCCTCCCCGTCCGATGATCTCTCCCGAGACAGCGCGAGATGTGCCGGCGCAGGGCCGACTCGCTCGTCTTCCCCAACCTGGTGAAGAGCTGGGTCGTCATGGTCGACAGGGAGGGTAGCACCTCCCCCATGCGCCGTCGGTCGATCCATCGCACGACCGCGCGCGCGAGCGCCTCGTTGCGGCACGTGGGACAGTTGCTCAACCGTCCCGTGTCTCGGACCTCATCGATCTGGTGGTCTATGGTATCGTCGTCGATCATAACTTCCTCCCCCGCAACACCCACAGGCACAGCCCGAGCGCGTCGACGCAGTGCGTCCTCTGTCCCCTCGGGATCCCGGCGAGCTCTGGCGAGTCGAGGGTCAGGCCCGCCTCTTTCAGGATCCGTCGCTGGTGGATCTCCTTCGGGACGCTGCCCTTCCACTCGTGCGGGAGGGGGGTCCAGGCCCGGCTCACGATCCAGCCGGCGACGCCTAACGCGATCCCGGCCACCGCCTGCACGGCCATGATGTCGTTCGGTCGTGGGTCGCCAGGTCGGGTCGCCTGGAACTCGATCGCGAGGTCGTCGACCGTCGACGGCCAGAGGTCGGTCGCCTGGTCGAGGGCAAAGGCCATCTCCCAGCGCCGGTCGCGCGCGAGCCGGCCCTTGGCCCGCGCGACGTGGAACTTGTACCGGCGGATGCTGCCCCCGGCCCCGACGGAGGCTATGCAGATCCCCGTAGCTTTCGTGTCGGGATCGATCCCCACGACGACGGTCACGACGCGACTCCCGCCGGCGTCTTCCGGGCAAGGCTGAAGACCAGACCATGATCCCAGGGATCTGCCGGGATCAGGCACGGCACCCACGTGATCCGGTAGTCGTCCCAGCGTTGGCCGAGGACGAGGACCTCCCGGCCCGTGGACTCGGCGACGACCCTCTCCAGGCATGCCCCTTGGCTCCACAGCCACCCCGTCAGCATCACGACCGCATCGGCAGCCATCACCTCCCGAAGGTCCTCCGCCATCACCGATCCCCACGCGACGTGGTCCAGGAGATCCAGGGGGGTGTTGATCTTGGCATCGCGCTCGGAGGGCGAGAAGACGTCATGCCCCATCTCCCGGAGCAGCGCCGTCGCCCGCGTGAACTCCGCGCGGTTGAGGTCGGGATACCCGCGCATCGGGCCTGAAACGTAGATCCTGCTCACGTCATCCACCATCCTTTCCTGTGACCATGCCTCATCTTATCCCAGGCAGGTGTTGCCCCGGGCGGTCGCTCATGCCCACAGCGCGCGAAGGCGTCGCGCACGGTGCCGGAAAACTCGCAAGCGATGAGTACGTGCATGGTGCCTCATCCTACCCTAAGCGACTTCCAGAAGTCCGAGAAAAAGTCCTGCACCTGCGTCCTGAATCCCGGATCGTTCCAGAGCCGGCACCGGCCGGAGGGGTGCGGCAGGAGGACGAGGCATCGGGTCCCGATCCAGGAGACCGACAGGAACTCTCGATCGCGCGGGATGCCCAGCGCCGTCGCGGCCCGACGGCCCAGGACGACGATCGGCCACCTCCCGTCGACCGTACGGACGATCGCATCCGCGCCGGAGCGCGCCTCCGCCGCCGGCCATCGCTCCCCCGGCGCCAGCTTCCGCTGCACCACGTTGCATCGCAGGAAGCTCTCCAGGTACAAGGACCACGCGCGAGGGTTCCCGGGCCAGAAGACCTCCTCCGCCAGCCGCCGGAAGGGTGGACCGGCCAGGAGGTGGCGGGGGTTCCGGTCCCAGCTCGGGGCCGGAGCCTCACCGACGAGGATGGTCAGCGGGGACCGGGAGGCGATCGGGGCAGCCATCAGGAGGTAGGTCATGCGGCCCGCACGAAGAAGGACACCAGGCGTACTCGATGGTTCGTGCTGCGGACCAGCCCGACCGTGCCCCAGAGCTTCCAGTCCACCTTCCGGAACATCGGGAGCATGGTATCGAGCCAGACCAGGTTGCCGCCCGGCCTGGTCACCCTGGCCAGCTCGCGGAGGCAACGGCGCCGGTCAGGCATCCGGACCCCGTACTTCTCCGCGTCGGCCGGCGAGTACGGGGGGTCGGCAAGGACCAGGTCGAAGGGCTGGTCCTCGTAGGGGAGGGCAGCCGCGTCGGCGACGGTCGTGTCCGGCGTCCGCGGCACGCGATCGACCAGCTCGACCGCCGCGTCCGGATGGAGGTGGGCCCTCGCCTCGTCCCTGCGGAGGCTGCCGGAAAAGGCGTGGAGGACCCGGCGCGCGTCGGGGAACATCGAGCCCACCCGCCTGAGGTACCCTCGCGGGTATGCCCCGTAGAACTTGCTCGGGTTCCGGTAGTCGTTGCCGACCACCCAGACCCCATATACCCAGTCGCCCGACGTCGCCAGCGAGGGGAACGCTGGATGGGCAGCGCCGTACGCGGCGGCGCGCTCGATAGGGGTCAGGATCACCGCAACACCCGTCGGAGGACCTCCTGCGCGCGCTCGCGCAGGTCATCCAGCGTCCCGTCGTTCTGGACCCGCATCTTGTTCTCCGGCGGGACGTCGAGGTCGATGAACGAGCGGGAGTCTCCCGCGAACGTGTGTCCCAGGCGGTGGAGGTGGACGAGGAAGACGCTCTCCCGACCGAACTCCTCGATCAGGACCTCGGCCTCTGACCGGAAGCCGGAGTCGGTGACGACCGCGACCTGGAACGGGGACGCGTGGAGCACCTTCCGCAGCAGCTCGCCGAAGATCGACTGGCCATGCATGGGCTTCATGAGGCGCTCCGACATGGCGATGTACGCGTGCCGCGGGGTGATCCCGTAGAACTCCTCGCACGGCTGGTCCTTCCGATCCTCGAAGTAGTCGTCGTCGACGACGAGGCCCCCATGCGTGATCCCGTAGGCCCCGTGCGTCATCGCCTTCAACGCGCCCGCGAACTTGAAGACGCCAACCTCGTCGTGGAGCCGCGCGATCGCCCTCCCGAGGGTGTCCTTCCCCGAACGCTTGGGGCCGTTGAGGAGGAGGATCTTCCTCGTGAGGGTCATGGTACAGGTTCCCATGCTACCAGCCTACCACGCGAGTCCCGTGCGGGCTTGGCTTCCTTCCTCCAGGCCCGCATCAGGCACGGGTTCGCCTTCACGGGAACGTCCGGCAGCACCGTAGCCATCCCCGTCTCCATGATCCGTCTTATTTCCATGGCGAGGTCATGGGCCAGGTCTTCTCGGACCTCGACCAGGGCCTCGTCGTGGATCTGGTTCACCACCCAGGCATTCCCTCGGAGGATCGACTCAGACGCAGGGTCGAGGCATGCCCGCACGAGGTCGAAGATCGCGACCTTGAACCCCTCGGCCGCCGGAGACTGCATGCAGTTCCCGTTCGCGACGCTGGTGTACGTCGCCCGCGCGCGATGCATCCCCATCGGGGTCGTGTAGCAGAGCCCCTCCACGTCCCGCTCCGGCTCCTCGGGATCGTCGGTCTTGATGGTGATGACGGGGTTGGTCTCGTCTGCCTGGGCCCTCACCCACTCGAAGTACTCGACCATCTCCGGGTACGTCCGGAGCCACGCTTCCTTGAGCCTCGCCGCGAGGGCGACGGCCTTCAGCTGAGGAGTCCATCGGAAGTCCTCCTCCTCGGACATGCGATGGATCCGGCGAGCGTACCAGAGCACGATCCGGGTAGCCTCGAACTCCTCGGGACGTTCGTCGAAGCGACGGCGCGCGATCTCCTCGACGTCGATCCCGTAGTCCCGCCTCGCCAGCTCGACCACCTTCAGGGGACCCTCGCCGCCGGGGAACCCGAGTCCGATCGGCTTGGCCAGGGAACGGTAATCCGCGTAATACTCCGGCCTCGTCCCCTCAAGGGACTTGAAGTAGGGGTATGCCTCGTCCACGTCGCTCGTGCCGGCAGCCTCATGGAAGTGGGGATCGAGCTCCAGGGCGAGCCGCGTGCCCAGGTAGGCATGCAGGTCATGCCCGGCCAGCAGCTTGTCGCGGTGGACGGAATGCCCGAACAGCGAGTAGGTCACCTGCGCGACGCACGCCAGCTCCAGGGTCGAGTAGTCGCACGAGCAGAGCAGGAACCCCGGACGCGGGACGTACATCGGCCGCGCGCGGGGATCAACGTTCTGGCCGTTGGCGGACGGGTACAGGTCGGATGCCTTGGACGACGTGCGTCCCGTCTCGACCAGGGTCCGGAACGGGAAGTGGACGACCGGGGCGAGCTTGCCCTCCCACTCAAGGCGAGGCATCTCCGTCGAGACCATCTTCCCGAGCTGCTCCCGGTGACGGTAGCAGGCGAGGACCTGGTCGTGGTCGGCGAGGGCCTCGTAGACCTCCTTGCCCGCGGCCACCTCGCCGGTCGGGGTCTTCCGGTATCGGACGTCCCTCGCCTCGCACGCCTGCTGGAGGACCTCCAGGGGCGCCCCCTCCACTTCCCCGACCTCGATGCCCCGCGCGCGGGCCAGGGCGACCGCGAGGATCCGCCGCTTGACCGCGCCCAGGTCCTTCGTCGATCCTTCCCCTCCCCTGAACTTGACTCCCGCGTCCTCCAGGGACTGCCGGAGCTCCGGACCTACCCGAGCCCAGCTCACGTCTTCCGGAGCCAGCCCGAGCCACGAACCAACCAGGGCGCGGGCCCGAGCATCCTGCTTGGAATACGGTACCGGGGGGATCCGGGGACGCAGGATGCCGTGCTCGTAGAGTAGGGACAGGCGCTCGTCCGACAGCTCGGAGGCGAGCCACGCCCTCACCTCGGCATGCTTGGCCGGGTCGGTAGCCATCCCGCGCTCCGTGATCCGCAGCAGCGCTACGGACGTCGCGGCCTGGAAGCGGTCGACCGACAGGCTGGCGTGCCCGGACTCCGACTCGACCCGGGCCTCCTGCGCCTCGTAGGTCCGGAGGCACCAGGTCGCGTCCGCCATCGCGTACTCCGCAGCATCTCCCGGATACTGGTCGGCGCGGAGCCCTTCCAGGAGGCCGAAGTTCCTCCGCCACCCGTCCCCGTCCTTGGACCCGGATATGTCCTCGTCGAAGTACTGGAGCACGAGGTCGGACAGGCCGTAGCTGATCTTCTTGTCCGTCCCGTCCGGCATCCTGACGCTGGCCAGGTTCCCCGAGGTCGAGAGGTTGAGCAGCATCTCCCGCAGCATCGTGCACGTCACGCGACGCCGGGCGAGGGCCTCCCACCAGAGCGACTCGTGCCCCGGGAAGGCCCGCATCAGGACCGCCACGTCGAACGCGGCGTTGTGGAAGATCATGAGGACCTCCTGGTCCTCCAGCAGCCTGCGGAGCAGGTCCCCCAGGCGTGGCCCGTCGGCGGTGGAGAGGAGGACGGGCCGGGGGAACCCCGTCCCGGCGAAGGACGCGCACGCGAGCCTGGGCACGACGGCGCCGGGGCCGATGGGCCACGTCTCGGTGTCGATGGCCGCTACTTGCAAGGCTCGTCCTCCATCACGACCCAAGCATCGAGCACCCTCCCGCACCGGAAGCACTCCCGCACGCGGAGGTCCCCGCGGGCCCACGTCCCCGGGAGGTGGCCCGCGAGGAAGCAGCAGATCCTGCTCAGGATTCTCACGTGTCGTCCTCGGTCGCGGTGCTCAAGCTCTTGAGCAGCTTCTCCACCGCTTCCTTGTCCATAGGTAGGAAGTCCGACATCCTGCCGGGGCCGGAGTATTCGACCTCACGCCATTCCATGCCAAGCAGATCGCCGAGCGTGCTCATCGACCTGCCGGCGCGCGGGAAGACCGTCACGACGTTCTCGATGCCTCGCACCACGACTCCCAGTCCAGGTGCGTTGCCGAGCGTGACCAGGAGCTCTCGCACCTTGCTGCGGAACGTCGGGTCTGCTTCGACCTGTGGCCTGTCGCTCTCCTGCACGCGGACCCACGTCCCCGGGAGGTGGGCCCCGAGGAAGCAGTAGATCCTGCTCAGGATTCTCATGTGAGGGAGAAGGCGGGGCGGGACTCGAACCCGCATCTCGGCATATCTCGCCGGCTCTTCCTTGAGCTACCCGCCTGCCATGGATGTCAGGCGTCCGACTCGGCAGCGACCTGCTGCTCGATGTCGGGAAAGAACTGGACGAGCGCCTCCGGACGCAGGGTCGACTTGATCTCGCCTGCCCCGATGCTCCGGACGTAGCTCGTCCCGACGTAGGTGTCCACCCCCGGGACCAGCTCGGAGCGGGGCTTCTGCTGGCTGCCCTCCTTGATCCCGACCGCGGCGCGCACCTCGACGACGCGGCCCGCGAGGGGCTGCTCGTCACCGAGCGCTTCCCGGACGATGTCGTCCGCCGGCTGGGAGTTCCAGTCGGCCTGCGTCAGGTCGCCCGCGGCGTCGAGGAACCCGCGCAGGCGCGGCATGAACATCCGGTTCGTCCGCTTCATCACGTCGGCGACCTGGGTCCCGACCGTGGTCGCCCCCGGTTCGGAGTCGGAGAAGGAGTGGACGACGGTCATCGTGGCGATGTGGGACTCGCCCTTGAACCCGGTCCGGAGCCGGAAGCTGTCCACGCGCAGGAGGTAGTGCCCCGGCGCGAGGTAGATCCTGGGCGAGTTGGCGACCGTGTTGGTCAGGCCGCCATAGGTCCCGACGGCGGAGGGAGTGATGGCCGGCGGCTTGCTTGCGTTGCTCTTGAAACTCATCAGTCTGTTCCTGTTCTTCTTGGCCCGGGAAACTGCCGGGCTCTCCGAGAGCCTATCCCACCCTCGCGGGGACGTCAAGAAAAAACTCACGAACCGGCAGTCGCGCGACCGCGCGACCTTGGCGGCTGGTCAGAGGTATTCCTTCCCGTTCTCGCGCATGACCCACGCATCGCCAAACCAAACAGCCGTCTTGGCCAGCTTACGCCCTCGCGGGGACGTCAAGCAAAAACTCACGACTCCCCAAGGAACCGCAGCATCGAGCCGCGCACGTAGTCCGGGTCGCGCTCGAACGACAACCAGCGGTGGCCCTTCGCCTCGGCCACGCTGCCGGTGACGTTGCTGCCGCTGAACGGGTCCACGATCAGGCGGCCGGGCTCGTCGAGCAGGAAGTCGAGGAAGAACTCGACCAGCTTCGCCGGGCAGCGCGCCGGATGGGGCTTGATCCCGTGTTCCTTGCAGAGCCGCAAGTAGGCGCTGTTCGACTCCGTGTTGGCGATCGTCAGGAGGTTCGGAGGGATCGACCCGCCGTTGTCCTTGGCGAACTTCGTGGAGATGTCGTGCCCGCTGGGCCGCTTCTTCGCCTTGTAGCCGTTCTTGATGAGCGATCTCATCGAGTCGCTGTAGGGCTGAAGCACGCGCCTGTTGTCGGCGGCCGGGTTCTCGGTCTTGCTGAACCACCAGACCATGTTCACCGCGTCCTTCACGCGCAGCCGGCGCACGGTCACCCACTCCGCAGGGGTCGGCAGCCGCGCCGGGTTGAACCAGTAGAAGTCCTGCGCGAGGAAGAACATCTTCGACAGGTGGACCGCCACCTCGAAGTGATACGTGCTGCGGACCGGCGCACCGGGGACCCACGAGCCGCCGATGTCCAGCACGAACGAGCCCTCGGGCTTGAGGATGCGCTTGATCTCCTCGCAGAACGGGATGAACCACGCGAGGTATCGCTCGGCAGGTTCGTTACCGTATTCCTTCTGGCGGGTCAGGGCGAACGGCGGGCTCGTGAACACGAGGTCCACCGAGCCGGCCGGCATGCACCTCATCATGGCCAGCGAGTCGCCGAGGAAGGCGGCCCCGTGCCCCGTGTGGTAGGCCGGCCGCTCGTTGCCGAGGCCCAGCCTCGCGAGCCAGGAGAGCGTGCCGGCCGTCTTGGCCAGCTCTTCCTCAACATCCTTCGTCAGCATGTCCAGATCCTATCACGCTCTCGCGGGGACGTCAAGCTACCTCACGTAGCTCCCGAACCTCCTCCGCACCAGCTCGCGCGCGTCGGGGCTTAGGTCCCTGGGCTGGAGTCCCCTGGCTCGCAGGAAGTCCACCGTGTACACCCTCGGGAGGGGATCCCAGTCCGAGTAGATCACCCTCTGGGGACCCATCAGCACGTCGAGGCACGCGGCGTCGGACAGGCACGCCGCCCGGGTCACCAGGTCGTGCTCCGTGGAGACGAGGACGTCGGCGACGACCTCGTCCGCGCGCTGGCCCGTCCGGTGGAGGCGGCCGAGGAGCTGCTCGGCGTCCCCCGCGCTCCGGGGCCACTGGACGACCAGCTGCCGCTCGAACGCCTGGAGGTTCCGTCCCGTCCCGTGGGAGCTCATGGACGCCACCACGATCCGGTCTCCCCTGCCGCCCCTGAGGGGATCCCCCACCGCCTCGATCGGCCCCGAGTCTCCCCCGGGGCAATGGAGCGGGTCCAGCCCGAAGTCCCGGAGGACCTCCCAGATCCAGCGTCCCACCTCCTGGTGGTAGGTCCAGACGATCCCGGAACGGGCCTCCCGCGCCCAGCGGAGGGTGGCCAGGACCTTGCGGTCGCAGGTCCTGACGGGGACCGCGAGGCGCTCGGGCCTGCCCGGGAAGTCCAGGTCCCTCATCGCGCGCCACGAGGCGGCGAGGTCCCCGCCCAGGCGACCCTCCGAGATCGCCCGCCCGACCTCGCGCGGGGTGTCCAGCCCGGGCTCCGCCGAGGACTGGAAGTAGCGACGGAGGGCCCGGTGGTGCTCGGCCTGGGCGTCGTGGTGCGCCCGCGCGCGCCGCAGCAGCTCGGCCGCCTCGGGAAGGGGGACGCCCCTCGCCTTGGCCAGGTGCTCCGGGGTCGGCCAGACGAGCGAGTTGTAGAACCCGGCCGACAGCTCGCGGAGCCACTTGTAGGCGTGGATCGCGTGGTCGATCGGCTCCCCGTCGGGGGTGACGTAGTCGTCCTCGACGCGGCGGTACAGCGCCATTAGCCTCTCGCACGGGAGCTCGCACGGCGCCTCGCGGACCAGGAGGGAGCAGGGCGGCCGGCCGCCGGACGACAGGACCACCCCGGGGGAGGTCGACAGGCGGCGGCGGAACGCCCGGCGCTCGGCGTCGGGCCCGGGAGCCTCGCCGGCCCAGTCCAGGAGCGGGCCGAACACGGACCGGCCCATCCCCGCCGGCGGGTCGGCGCCGGCGTCGATGACCATGCTCCAGGAGTACGCCTGCGACGCGGTCCGCGGCAGGGGGCTGCAGTCGTGGAGGGCGGCGTCGGCCAGGTGGTGGAACTCCATGATCCCGCGCGTCATCAGGGACCCTGACATCGCGACGAGCGCGGGTCGCGGGTCGCGCCCGCGCGCCCAGGCGAACAGCCGCCGGGAGAGGGCGGACCGCAGGTTCTTCAGGCGATGCGCCTCGTCGGCGATCACGAGGCCGGGATCCAGCGCGGCGAGCAGGGCGACCGAGTCGGAGGTCGACAGCAGCGAGTACGGCAGCACGTAGAGGCCGGGGGCGTCCGACCGGGCGAGGCGCAGCCTCGCCGGGGACGCGAGGCCGGCGAAGTGGTGGATCGAGAACGGGAGCCCGACGCGGTCCCTCCACTCGGGCACGTGCCGCTCGACGATCCCGGGCAGGAGGGTGACGGGCACGAGGAGCACCACCTTCCGGGCTATCCCGCGCGCGAGGGCGTCCTTCGCGATCATCAGGCAAAGGCCCGTCTTACCCATGCCGACGGCCAGCCCGAACAGCCCCCCACCCGCCTCCTCCCACGCCTTGAGGGCATGGACCTGCTCCGGGAACAGGCGCTCCCCCCGGACGAAGGCGTCGGCGGAGATCCGGAGGAAGCTCTCGACCTCCACGTCCTCGGCGTCGGGAGGGGAACGGACGGGGAGCGAGAGGACCCGGTCGACCTCGACGCGCTCGGGAGAACGACCGACCACGGGCCTCACGATCCCATCCCCTCGCGCAGGACCTCCAGGGCCCGGGCCAGCACCTGGGCCACCCGCTGGGGAGAGATCCGGAGGCGCGTCGCCACCCATCCCATGCTCCTCCGGGGCCTCCCGATCCCGTGGATGGCCTCGACGACGAGCCGCTGGCGGGGGGTGAGGCGGAGGAGGGCCCGAGGGAGCAGGGACAGGTGCTCCGACAGCTCGGCGAGCTCCCTGGGGGACGGCTCCGAGGACGGGACCACGTCGCGCAGGGGCGGGCGCGGCGAGTCGTCGCCGGAGTACTCGTCGACCGGCCGGACGCGCGCGTCGGCCGGCACGTCGAGGGACCGCAGGGGAGGGGCCGTCGCCCTGCGCAGGCGCTCCCTGACCCTCATCCGCACCCAGTAGGTCGCGTACGTCGAGAGCCGGGTCCCGTGCCCGGGCTCGTACCTGCGGGCCGCCTCCAGCAGCCCGAGCGCCCCCTCCTGCGCCAGGTCGTCCCTGTCATGCTGCTGGACCGAGGCCCGGAGCACCTGCCCGACGATCGGCCCCACTATCCAGAGGTTCGCCCTGACCAGCTCGTCCAGGGCGGCGCCGTCGCCCGAGCTGGCCCTGCGTGCCAGCTCCTGCTCCTGGTCCCTGGTGAGGGGGTGCACCACGTCACCGGATCCCCTCGACGACGGCTCGGGCGTACGGCCGGAGGGCGTCGCGGAGCGCCCTCAGGTCGGGGGAGTCACCGACGGCCAGGACGAGCTGGCCCCTCAGGGACTCCGCGATGGCCCGTGCCTGGGCGCACAGGGCGTCCCGGCGCCGGAAGGCGTCGACCGAGTAGTAGCTGGGGGCGCCGCACGCCGCGGCCTGCGCCGAACCCTCGCGGGCCAGCACGTCGTTCAGGTCCACGACCTCCTGGCCAACCGGCATGCAGCCGACGAACAGGGTCGAGATCGGCCTGGCGTCCGCCTCGGCAGCCCGCCGCCTCGGCTTCGGCTTGGGAAGCTCCCGCTCCGGCAGGAAGACCTGGCGCGCGTCGGGGCCAACGTCCTGACCGTTGGCCCTCGCGCGCGGCTCCGGCTCCGGCTTCGGCTTCGGCTCGGGAAGCTCCCGCTTCGACCCCTCGACCGGGACCTTCCCGTCCGGCTCCGCCCAGCAGAGGTTCCCCTGGTCATCGTGCCAGACCCTGAAAGTCGCCGAGGACCGGCCCCCGGTGCGGGACGACACCACGTCGCACGCGCGGCACGGGTGACCCTTCCCGTTGATGCCCGTCCCGCGGCACGCCTGGCAGCCCTGAACGGCCCAGGGCGGGGCCGGCTCGGGCGCCTCCGCCGCGACTGCGGGTACCACGACGGCCTCCTGCTGAGGCTCCTGCGCCGCCCGAGGCGGCCTCTTCTTGTCCCTGTCAAACGCACCCATCTCCGCTTCCTTTCCGATGCCAGAACAGATCCCGGCGTACGGGCAACCGCCGTACGCCTCGCAGGCGCCCTCGACCCTGGGACCCTCCACGGTCCGCCAGAGGTCGATCGTCGGCGCCCTCTCCTCCCATCCTACCATCTCCCGGCAGGCCGGGACGACCACGTCGGTCCAGAAAAGCGCGACGTCCCCGGCCGGGACGGTAGCCTCCACGGCGCGCGTCGTCTCCAGGACCCGCGGGTCCTTGCAGAAGTAGTTCAGCCGCAGCCGGACCGGACCGGGAGGCTGCTCCGCCGCGTAGCAGAGCATCTTCGGGTCCGCGGCGAGGGACCGGGAGGACATGGCCCAACGCCAGGACCCCGTGGTCTTGTGGTCCTCGACGACGGAGGGGGACCGCTGGTCGATCCGGCCCCGCATCACGACGCCCGGGAAGACCTCGCGCTCGTAGTCGACCTCGACCTCGCGTCCGGGGAGGCGCCGGAGGACGCCGGACGAGACGCCGTCGGCGAACAAGCGACGGACCGTCGCCGCGTCCGCCGGGGACAGGCGCCGGGGAGGGCCGTCGCGGTCCTGGACCATGTCCCAGCCGGGGGGAAAGGGGTCGACCGGGCCGTCGCCGGGGACGCGGCCCTGGTCGTCCGCCCGGAGCCACCGCTCGGCGGCGGCGTGGAGGGCGGTGCCGACGTCGCGCTTCCGGTGGTCCGAGCGGTCAGGCAGGCGCAGGTGGGACTGGAACCACCGCTTGCGCGGGCAGGTCAGGTGGACGGCGACCTGGGAAGGGGAGACGTTCACGGGGTACCAGCGTCGACGCGGAGGGCGACCTCGATCACGTGGCAGAACGCCTCGTCGAGGCGACGCTCCGCCTCGATCAGGTTGGCGAGGCGGGAGAGCCGGCGGAGGGGCAGCCGGGCCAGGTCCCGTACGTTCTCCCGGGTGACGCGGGCGTACTCGTCCGCGGCGGCCAGGAGTCCCGCGTCGTCAGGACCCATCCGCCACCAGCCTGACCTTGCCAGCACCCATCTTGCAGACCCGAAGCGCCTGCGGCGACGATCCGGGGCCCTTCCGGTAGGCCCAGGACGCCAGCGACCCTTCCTTGATCTTGGTCCGGGACCACCCCAGCCGCCGCATCACCTGCCCGACCCGCCCGTTATCCTCCTGGGACCGGCGATCCTGCGGGATGCCGAGGACCTCCCACACGTCCCGCGACAGGATCCGGCCCGTCAGGGGGAGGGCCTGCTCCAGGACCTCCTCGTAGGGGTCGACCACCCGCCGGTCCTCCTGCTGCTCGGCCGCCGCGGGATAGAGGGACGGGTCCAGGCGGGTGGGGGCACCCTCGACCTCCATCCGCGATGCCTCGGCCCACAGCTGGTCCCGGTCGGCCGCGAGGGCCGGGAGGTCCACGCGGGCCGCGGCCACGGGCCAGAACCGACGGTTGCCCGTGCTGTCCCGGAGGTAGGAGTCCGAGTTGGTGGTCCCCACGACCACGAACTGGCGCGGCCGGTCGATGGCCAGGCGGCCGTACGCCATCCGAGCCCGGTCAGACGACCGGGACAGGAAGGACTTCAGCTCGTCGACGGTCCGGCGGGTCATCCCCTGCATGTCCCCCGCCTCGATGATCCACTTGCCCAGGGTCTGCTCCAGGACCTGCTTGGGATCCGCGCCCAGGTGGAGGGAGTCGGAGAACCAGGAGTCCTGGACCGCGAGGGTCCGGAGGCACGAGGACTTGAAGCCGCCCTGGGGGCCCTCCAGGAGGAGGAGCTCGTCGAACTTGGTGCCGGGCTGGCGTACCCGGCGGACCGCCGCGACCAGGAAGAGGGTCCCGACGGCGCGCGAGTACGGGGAGTCGGGCACGCCCAGGTACCGGGTCATCCAGCCGCCTACCCTGGGGACGGAGTCCCAGGAGAGGGAGTCGAGGTACTCCCGGACCGGGTGGCGGGCCCGCGACCGGGCGAGGTCCACGACCACCCGGACGAACTTCTCGTAGCTCATCCGGAGGCCGAGCCCCTCCTCGCACGCCAGCCAGAGCCGCGTCACGGCCGCGTCGTCCAGCTCCGGGCCATGCCCGGGCAGGCCGGAGACCATGGAACGGTCCGCGAAGCCGTCGTAGGAGACCCGAGCCCCGAGCATGCGCAGGGCGACCCGGACGTTCCTCGGGGTGGCGTGCGGCCGGCCCTCGGGGTCGCAGGTCATCACGCCGGCGTCGTCGGCCTCGGCCTCGGGCTTGGTAGCCTCGTCGGGGAGCGCGGGGTCGGTCGGCTGGCGCGCCCAGAAGGACCCCGCCATCTCCCACGCCTTCGATCTCCAGTCCTCGTCCTGCTCCAGGAGGCGGACGGACTGGACGGCCAGGGCATGGACCAGGGCCGGGGACGCGCCGGAGAGGCCGCGCAGGCGCCTCACCAGGGTGCCCACGAGCCTGGCCACGGCGTCGTGCCGGCCGCCGCGGAGGGCGGGCGGGGTCTGGCCGAAGACGCAGGAGTGGGCCGGGGTGCCGCGCAGGAGCTTCTCGGCGGAGGCGGCCAGGGAGGTCAGGACCCTGGCCCCGGCGGGATCGAAGGTCCAGACCAGGGAATCTGCCTCGGAGTCGTCCGGGCACGGCCCGCGAGGCCCAAGGATGGCCTGGGTCGGGAGGTCCGGCAGGGGCTCCAGGTCTCCCGGGGTCGGCTCGTAATATGCCTGGTCATCGCCAGAGCGGTCCTCCCGGAAGAACCACTCCTGGTCCCAGGTCAGGATGACCGCGGGCGGGGGAGTCGCGAGGGTCATGACGGGAGGAGGCGGGAGACCGAGGGACAGCGGTACAGGCGAGTCCAGTCGGAGCACCTGCGGTCGACGGGGACCCCGGCGGCGTGGTAGGAGTCGTGGAACCGCCGGAGGAGGGCCTCGTACCCCGCGCCCGCGGGGACCGGGATGAGGAGGGAGTGGGCCAGGCGGAGGCCCCGGAGGGTCGAGTACGCCCAGGTCCACGGGCCGACCGACGGGGAGGCCCCCAGCACCCGGGAACGGACGGAGGGCCACGAGTCGCGGGGGACGGAGAACCAGGACGCGTCGGGCGGGAAGCCGAGGTCCTTGAGGTCCACGTCGAGCACGACCACGTCGCAGGTCACGTCGCCGCCGAGGGACCGGACCTGGGAGAGGGCCTCCTTCCGGATCCTGGGGAACTCGGGAGCCCGGTCGCCGGACCGGAGGACGACCTCGTAGGATACCAAGTGGGCGTCGGAGTCGTAGCTCGTGACCATCACGTCCCCGAAGGGGACCCGGACCATGGTCGAGCGGACGGGGAGCCCGTCCAGGCCGACGCCCAGGGGAGGGTCGAGGGACGAGACCGAGGAGACGCCGCGCAGGGTCCGGTCGGGGGCGACCATGACCATCAGGCCAGCCTCCCCCGCTCCACGTACGCGACGGCGTCCGCCAGGGTCCGGGCCCCGTCGACGACGTCGCGGACCACCAGCCAGGACTCCAGGGGCATCGGCGCCCTCTCGCTCCGGACCTCCCTGGCCCTCCGGGCGATCGCCCGGAGCTTGAAGACGACGCCCGCGGCCAGCAGGTGGGTATCCCAGCTGGCGGCGGAGTCGTCCTCCCGGACCCTCGACGCGGACCGGGCAGCGTCTTCCGAGGCCCTCGACGCGGACCGGGCAGCATCCTGCCTGGACCGGGCAGCATCCTGCCTGGACCGGGCAGCATCCTGCCTGGACCTCAATCCGGACCGGGCAGCGTCTTCCAAGGCCCTCGACGCGGACCGGGCAGCGTCCTCGACCCGTCGGACTTCCTGACGTTCCTTGGCCAGGGAGACGACCCCTCGCCGGCGCGCCCTCATCTCGGCCCCCTCGTCCTCGTCGACGTAGTCATCATCCATGTCAAGATGCTACTGCCGAAGGCACGAGGATGTCAAGGGAAATCTCGGTACCCCCCCCGGTTCCCCCCCCGGTTCCCCCCCTCCCAACACGGAAACGTCCTTGGCATGGGCAGGTTCCCCGGTTCCCCCCCGTTCCTGGGGTTTTCCTCATGGGGGCGCGGTCGT
>Ga0247727_10011766_pt1 | contig 15176 bp, 14 predicted proteins | sample WisWelCaveWW1625_FD_202498 | JGI IMG/M metagenome (GOLD analysis project Ga0247727, IMG submission 202498) | Biofilm microbial communities from Wishing Well Cave, Virginia, United States - WW16-25 | ecosystem: Environmental > Aquatic > Deep subsurface > Groundwater > Cave microbial mat | place... | reverse complement strand
ATCCACGGCGCCTGTGGGCCATAAAAAGGCAAATCAAAACGATAGACCCACGCCGCTATATCATTTTTCCAATCTTCGATATTCTCTGCGAGCCAATCGGCGGCGGCGCCGGCGAACATTTTCGCTTGCTCCTCTTTTCGTTCGGCATAGCGCGACAATTGCGCCAAACCGAATTGTGAGATGGTGATGGGATTGTAAACCCAGCGCTGCAGATGAGGATAAAAAACCAGCGGCACGCCGCGTTGGTCACGCCGATATTCGGAAAAATCTTCGGTCGGCGCAAAGTTGAAAGGATAAACCCAAATCTTTTGAGCGTTAGGGAACCGCGGGCACATGGGCGGCCTCGAGCGCGCGCATGACGACATCGTGCAAGCGTGCGCGAAAAGATAAAATGCGTTTGTTTTCGCGGGTGGGATGCACGCGATTCGAAAGCAGGATGACGAACAAACCCTGCGCGGGATCGGCCCAGAGTGAAGTGCCGGTAAATCCGGTGTGGCCAAAAGCCGAGGAGCTCATGAGTGTACCCGCGGAATTTTTTCCGTCCGGAGTATCCCAGCCCAAGGCGCGGCTGCTGCCCGGCGGCAACTCTTGCCGTTGCGTGAACAGCGCCACGGTTTCGCGTTGCAGCAATCGTGAAGAACCATAAGCGCCGCCGTGCAGCAACATTTGCATGAAAATCGCGAGGTCGCCGGCGGTTGAAAAAAGCCCGGCATGCGCGGAAACGCCGCCGAGCGCGAAAGCATTTTCATCGTGCACGGCGCCGTGCACAAATTCACCGCGCTTGCCGGCTGGCCAGGTTTCTTGTTCCGTGGGCGGAATGTGCTTGCGCCATTTGGCCGGCGGATGGTAGCGGGTATGTTGCATGCGCAAAGGTTTAAAAATCTCTTTGCGGCAAAATTTCTCCAGCTTCTTTTGGGAAATGCGCTCGAAAATCTTGCCCAACAAAATGATTCCCAAATCGGAATAAACGGTTTGCGTGCCCGGCGCATAAACCAGCTCTTCTTGCAAGATCGCGGCTAAAATTTCTGCGGGCGTTTTGTTTTCCAAAAAATATTTTTTATAGGCCGGCAAGCCGGAAGAATGCGTGAGCAAATGTTTGATGGTGATTTGGTCTTTGCCTTTGCCGGTGAAATCGGGAAAGTAGCTTTGCACCGGTGCTTGCAAACTCAGCAGGCTGCGTTCATAAAGCAACATGCAGGCGGTAGTCGCGGCCACTACTTTTGTCAAAGAAGCCATATCGAAAATCGCATCGGCCGGCATGGCTTTGTCGAATTTTCCATAACCGAATTTGCCGAAGGCTTCGTGGAGAACGATATGGCCGCGCCGGGCAATCAGCAAGACCGCTCCGGGAAAAACGGAATCCAGCACGGCTTGCTGCATCATCGTGCGGACGCTGTCCAAATCTGCGATAGGGAAACCGGCTTTGAGCGGAAAGCCGTTACCAAGCATGATCGGTTGCGCCGCCGCAGTTTCAAAATTTTGGAAGGACGATTGTGCGCAAACCGGCATGAAACTCTGGCAAAATGAAATTGCCGGCAGAAACGTCATGGCAAAAAGGCGGGCGAGGGCAGGCATTTTTAATCACCGGTTTGATATTATTTCGCAGCCGTATGCAGCTCCGATCTGATGCGGTCATATACTTCGCGCAGCGGCAATTGCTGCTCACGCGCGAGGCGCTGGCATTCTTCAAATTCGGGAGAGAAAAATTTTTTATCGTTCCATTCCGCGACTTTGATGAGAATCTCGCCCAGCGAGGTCAGGCGTTTCTCCTGCCAGCGTTTCAGCTTGCGACGGCCAACGGGCAACAAGCGCACGCCCAAAGTCGTCGTTTCCGTGTAAATGATCTGCAGCAGATCCTCAATTTTTTCCGCCGGCGACAAAACCGAGAGCATGATTCCCGGCCGGCCTTTTTTCATGATGAGCGGGCATAAGAACGCGTCCAACGCGCCGCTTTCCAACAAGCGCGCGATGACGAACGGATAAATTTCGGGGTTCATGTCATCGATGTTGGTTTCGATCATGGTTACACTATCGGTTTGTTCGCCGATGGCCGTTTCACCAACAAACAAACGCAAGATGTTCGGCAAGTTTTGCAGCTCGCGTTCGCCGGCGCCGTAGCCGATTTTGTGAATGTCGAAATCAACCGCATCATAAGGCTGCGCCAGCGTGGTGAGAATCGCCGCGCCGGTGGGGGTGAGCAATTCGAAATCAACCGGACCGAAATGCGAGGGAAAGCCTCGAAGCAATTCCGCCGTTGCCGGCGCGGGCACGGGCATGACGCCATGCTCGCAAAGAACCGTGCCGCCGCCCAGTGAAATTTTTGAAACAAAAATTCGATCCAGCTTCAAATAATGCAATCCGGCCACGGCGCAAACCACGTCGGCAATCGCATCCACCGCGCCGACTTCATGAAAGTGAATTTTTTCCGGCGTGGTATCGTGCACTTTGGCTTCGGCGGCGGCGAGGCGGTCAAAAATTTGAATCGCGTTTTGTTTGATTTCTTGCGAAAGAGCGGCGGCTTCGATGAGGGCTTTAATGTGATGCAAATGCCGGTGCTTTTTTTCCGGCGGAAAATTGACTTGCACTTTCGCGGCGGAAATGCCATTGCGCTGGACTTTTGTCACGCTGAGATTCATGTCCGGAATTTGCAGAGCGGCAACGGTTTGCCGCAAATATTCCAGCGGCACGCCGGCATCTACCAGCGCGCCGAGAATCATGTCGCCGCTGGCGCCGGCGAGGCAGTCGAAGTAGGCGAGGCGAGGCATTGGAAAAAATCATTCCGTACGGGTGGCCGAATCAAGCTGCTCATTCGCTTTCGGTCATGATGCGCGAGATTTCAAAGAGATCATCCTTATCGGTCGTGGGATCGGCAAATAGGAAATCCCAAATCTCATCTTGCCGCTGAGAGTAGGGCATGCTTTTAAACTTTGATGAAGCCACGACTGCCACGAACTTGTCAATTTCCTTGTCAGGCAATACTTCAATAATGGCGTCGAGGTCACGCAGCGCCCTTTCACAATAGCGTTTCAAGGCTTCTTGTATGCGCCTGACTCGAGCGCGGTCAGCAATTAAAGTCCCAGCCATGATGCGACTCCATTTTGTGTTTGAGCCGCGCCTCGACGATGTAGCCGCCGATATAAACCGAGGTCGTCCATTGTCCCTGGCTGCGCAGCAGATCGAAATCCTGTTTGCGGTCGCGCGCCAGTTGGACAAACTCGTCTTTCGTCGTGGGCGTGAACGCCGTCAATTCCGCCATCGCACCTCCATCTTGAATCTAATTCATTTTCCCAGGAATTGCAATTTCGCTTTGCAGCACGACAAAATTATCGAGGGCAAATTTCATCAACTTTGACTTTGAATCCCTGGTTGTGGCTCGATATTCGGCATCTTCGCATATACTTCCCGGAGCGCAAGCTCGCAGCCAACGCTTTCGAGCTTGACGATATCACTCAGGTTCTGATATTCAGAATAGAGCCAGGTTCTATCGTTCTGCCGCACGTATTGTTCGAGGCGAACGGCGTCTTGTGCAATCAAAATATACTCTGCCAAAGATTCGATGAATTGATAGTGTTGAAACTTTCTGCCGCGATCGTAGGCTTCGGTGGAATCCGAAAGGATTTCGACAATGACGATGGGATTCAAAAGAATGTCAACCTTGTCATCTTCGAAAAGTTCTTTGCCGCAGGTTATGACAACATCGGGATAGGTATATTTGTTGATTTTCTTGATTTTCACGCGCATGTCGCTCCCGTAGACATTACAGTCGCGTTCGAGTAATTGCGTGTCAAGAACTCGGGAAATGGTTGTCGCAATACGATTATGCGGCCGGCTCGCTCCCGCCATGGCAAACATTTCGCCATTGAAGTATTCACTCTTGTATTCGGCTTTGCGCTCGATTTCAAGATATTCTGCGGCGGTTAAAAAAGACTTTTGAGGTTCAATGGGCATGGCGCAATCTCCTCGGTTCTGGCAAATGCTTGAAAAGATTATTCAGAATGATGAATCGTGTGCTTCATCGAAACGAGCGCCGCCATAAAATCACCACCGGATCGCCGCGCTCGCCCAGGTAAAACCGCTGCCAAAAGAGGCTAGAACCACTACATCGCCATTTTTGATACGGCCTTGTTCCAGTGCTTCATCGAGCGCGATGGGAATCGAGGCGGCGGTGGTGTTGCCGTAACGTTGAATGTTGCTCACGACTTTTTCCGGCGGCAATTCCAGGCGTTGCGTCACGGCTTCGGTAATGCGCAAGTTGGCCTGGTGCGGAATGAGCAGGCTGAGATCTTTCAGCGCCAATCCGTTAGCAGCCAGCGCTTCGTGAATCACTTGCGGAAACTTGGTCACGGCATGCTTGAAAACTTCGCGGCCATTCATTTGTGGATAACATGAGCCATCTTCAAGAATGCCCGGGTACATGCGCGGAATGCGGCGGCTGCCAGGGTTTTCCGCCCACAATTCCTGTGCATAACGGCCATCGGCATGCAAATGCGTGGAGAGCACGCCGCGGCCGTCGTCGCATGCTTCCAAAATCGCGGCGCCGGCGCCGTCGCCGAACAGCACCGCAATATGGCGACCGCGCTCGTTGAATTCCAAGCCGGTGGAATGCACTTCCGCGCCCACGACCAGAATACGCTTGTAGGTGCCGCAGCGAATGAAAGCATCAGCCACCGCGAGGCTGTAAACGAACCCCGTACATTGCGTGCGCACATCCAACGCGCCGATGCCCGGCACGCCGAGTAATTTTTGCAACAGACAGCCGGAGCCGGGAAACATGTAATCCGGACTGATGGTGGCGAAGACGATGAAATCAATATCGGTGGCTTGCAAGTCCGCGCGCTTTAATGCGGTTTTAGCCGCTTCATAGCCGAGATCGGACACGCCGATTTCCTGGTCGACAAAATGCCTCTGCTCGATGCCGCTGCGTTCGCGAATCCATTCGTCCGTGGTGGGCACCATTTTCATGATGGCCTGATTGGTTACGACATTATCCGGCACGTAACGTCCGGTGCTAATGATGCGGCTGCGAATCATTGTGCTCCTCCGATGAGCTTGGGACACAAAAATAAAATCACACAAAAAATACAATTTTGTGGGCTTTCACTTTTGTTTACCTTTTTTTGGGGGGCTGCGGCTCGTCCGCGTTGGGATTAAAGCGAAAACCCGGACTTAACGTTGAGTAATAGTTACTCGGAACCAATCTTCGTTTACGCGACAACTTTTTCCGAAGCACGCGGCTCTTTTCGCACTTCTGCAAAACGCGCAAATAAGTTGGGATAAAGAAAATATTCGACCAACAAATAAGCCGGGATAATGTACAGCCCGCCGATGATCAAATCAACAATATAGTGCTGGTTCAAATAAATTGCGGCGAACCACACTGCCAGCGGATACAGCGGCAGCCATTTTAATCCGCAGCGGAATTTTTTGCAGGCGAAAAAGGACAGCAGAATGGGATATGCGCCATGCAAAGACGGAATCGCGGCGAAGTGATTGGAGTTGAACGAATCCCATAACGTGGTGAAAAATGAAAAGCCCAGCAGGCGGTCAACGTCGATCAAGTTGCCCGCACTGGTGCCCCAAAAATTGGAATTGGGTTCGGGCTGCCCGAAGCCATAGTTATAGACGTACCACGGCGGCGCCGCCGGATAAATCATGAAGGTGGCGAGCGCGCAAAGATTCAGCAGCGTCAGCGTGTAAACCAATTTGTAAAACATCGGCCGATCGTTAGTAGTGTGCCAAAAAATCCATCCTAAAACAATGGGGACGACGAAATGCAGCAAATAGAAAAACCCGCAAATGGAATCCACCGCGGATTTGACCGGCTGCCACCACGAATGCTGCCGCACGATTTGCAGGTCGAACGGCGGAATCGTGACGCCGGGCAGCCATTGGCAAAACCAAAGTTCCAGGCGATAGGGCGAAACCACGTTGATGGTGCCGCGCACGGAATCGGCCACGCCGCGCATCATGTCATATGCCACCCAAAATGCGATGAAGGGCAGCCAATCGAGCAAAAATCGTTTTGCGCGCTGTTTGCCCAACACGAAGGAAAAAATCACCAAAGCCAGAAAAACATGGTCCGGGCGCAGGTGAATGACTTGATTGATGAGCACAAGATAAACGAGAATCCCAATCAAGATATAAATTTTCCAGCGATGATCGGGATGCTGAAGTTTGTATTGCAGGTCGCGCCAGCGGGCGTGCGCGGCGAGGTGGGGCATGAAGGGCAATCCGTTTCGGTTTTAATTTTTAATTGAGATGAGAATCGAAGTCGGTGAACAATTGGAGAATTTCTTGCGGAGTGGCGGCGGTGAGCAGGCGGTCGCGGAATTCGTTGCCGCGGAGGAGGCGGCATAAGCGCGCGAGGATTTGTAGGTAGAGGTTGGCTTCGTCTTTGGGCGTGCCCATCATAAAAATGAGCTGCACCGGATCCGTATGATTCGTCGTAAAGGGAATACCTTCCGAGGTGCGCGCGAAGACGATGACCGGCCGGTGCAGGCTGCGGGTGCGCGTATGCGGCAGCGCAACGCCGCGACCGATGGACGTCGATTCGATTGCCTCCCGCGCCATCACTTCATCAAAAAAAGTGGCGGGATCGATGATCATTTGGTTGGCCGCCAAGCTGGAGACCATCGTACGGAAGGCTTCCACCTTGTCCTTGGCCTGCAGGTCGAGAATGATCAAATTCTCGGACAAGTAATCGGACAAGCGCACAGAGAAGACTCCAAAGTCCATTTAAGTTTTTACCGGCAAAGCCTGCCATCCTAGACTTTCCTTCTCTCTCCGAGGCCGGGCCTCAATTCCTCTCTCCTTAATTCACTCGACTCGCGTTCTGCGAGCCAGGCATTTTCCTAACCTCCTGCGGGGCAGAAAAGCTTTTGTCAACGTAAAATAAGCGCAAGGAATTTTAACTGCTGATGGACAAATATAATCGCGCGCGGGAAAAGAATCAACTGTTTTGTCACATGCTTGAGACTGTGCTTCGAACCTGCAAACCCCGTTCCTTTTCACTCAAATCATTACTCGCTCGCACCTGCAACTGCGGAGGCAAATGAAGAGACTGTTTTATTTCACGCGCCGGCGCAACTGCCAGGTAAACTTTGGCTGAATCAGAGCCTGCAGCGTTTCCATCTTCTCTTGCGCCGCGCGTTCGCCCTCGCCCATCAGCGCCTGCACGAGCTGAAATTCCGACCAATGCACCTGTCCGACGTTAGGGCGAATCACCACGTCGGCGCCGGCGAGCAACAAATGCGTGAGCTTGCGGGAGGTGATGGCATTGGCGCGAAAAATAACGTCGATAACGTTTTCCATTTCCACGCCGTTTTTGACGCTCTGGCCGACATCGACCGCGATCACCACTTCCGCGCCGAGCTCGCGACAGGCCTGCACCGGCACCGGCGCCACCACGGCGCCGTCAATCAACAAATATTCGCGCGATCTCACCGGCGGCAAAAAGCCGGGAATCGACATGCTGGCCCGCACCGCACCGCGCAAACTGCCGTCCTGAAATGCGACTTCTTTGCCGGTTTTCAAATCCGTCGCCACGCACACGAACGGCACACGCAAATCCGCGAAGGTTTTGTCGGGCAGAATAAAATCCACCGCCTTGGCCGCACGCCATCCGCCCACCAGCGACAGGCGGCTGTAAGCCAGATTGATCACCAGGCGGTCTTTCATATAAGTGGCGACTTGCCCGAAAAAATTTTCCGCCGATTTTTTCTTGCGGAACAAATCCAGCCCGCTCTCGTGGAAAGCCGGGCTGCGCACGAAAGCTTCGGCCTCGGTCTGTAATTTCGCCACGTCCGGCTCCAAAGCATAAGCCGCGCCGATCAACGCGCCGATGCTGGTGCCGGCAATCACCTCAATGGGGATGCCGTGCGCTTGCAGAACTTTGAGCACGCCGATATGTGCCAGGCCGCGCGCGCCGCCGCCGCCCAGGGCGAGGCCAATGCGCGGGCGCTTGTGCCAACGATTCAACCAGGTCATAATTCTGCAAGTAAGGAAAAACCTCCCCGAATACAACTTTTTTTTGAAAAGGTTTTATTGATTCTAGGTTGATCGGTGCGGGTTAAATTTTATTTCTCCGGCTTTATTTCTGTATTCCAATGTTTTGTTCTGCAACTTTAGGTGGTAGGCGATAGTAAGCTAATAGGAAAATTTCGCTTGAATGTGAAGTTTCGTTAATTATATTACACGTGTAAAATCCTTCCTTTTGTACCCACATTCAGGCAATAGTAGAATCGCTTAACAAATCATTCTATAATCATGGCTATCCAGTCGGTAGAAGCGAAGCAAAAGTTATGGGTCTGCCAATTGAAGAGCCTGATGACAATTTGGAAAGCATAATGTGGCGAATCTGGCAAGATATAGAGAACGAAATGCAATGTAGTAAGCCGTTCAACCCTTTGGAAGTAGTTCTTAATGATGATGAAATTGCCCAAAAACTTATGCCCGTCCAACAAATCCAGTTGCCTGCTAATTTACCGCCGCCAATTGCGGAACAAGCTTACAGAAGCATATTACAGCAGATTGAAGTCATAACAATCCGCCGTATCAATGCTGAATTGTTCAATGCGACATTGGAAAGCATCAGATGTAAAAGCCAATTTAGATCAAAATGCAAGATCAGTGCGACAAGGATGCCAGATATGAATATCAGTCTGAACGTTCTTCCTGTCTCACAAGGGTGGATTTTTGAAGATAACTCTTCTGTAGCAGCGGATAAAACAGATTGAGGAGACACAAAATGTTTTACACATATAAAACCAGCACACAAGATTCGCCATTACGCGATTTTGGCCCCTATCGAATCTTTATTACCAGTATTGATTTGCCAGATTTGGAGGCGGTGAAATATGTGCAATATGGTAAAATCGAAATAACACCAAAAATAAAGTATGTCGATAGGATTGCAGGAGAAGAAGAAGTTGAATCGATTGAGAAAAAAATACGCAGGCTGGCTAATCAGATACCCGAAGATGAATGGGCAAGCCTTCCCCAAGATTTAAATGAAAACTTGGATCATTATCTGTACTGTTAATTTGAGAATGAAAAAAGTATTCGTGGATACACATTATTGGCTTGCTATAACCAATCCACTTGATTCTTGGTCATCAAAAGCTGACAACGCCAGGGCGAGTCTCGGTAATGTGTACAATGAAAGAAGAAAAGATTGATGAAATTCTGACCAATGACCATCATTTTGAGCAAGAGGGCTTTCGAATTCTCATAAAATAACCTACCCGCCTTTTTCGATCATCCCGTCTATATTTCTTGCCTTATCGTGTTATAAACTCTCCGCATGTATTTTACGACATCCCGGAACTGAAACCGAAGCCCTAAAAATTGCGATTCAACCTGAAGGTCACAATCCAATCCGCTTCGCTTTGATCAAACCGCTTCGCAAAATTCACGCGCACGTGGCCTTCGTTATCGGTGAGGCCGAGGCCGGCGCCGGTTTTGAGCCGGTCGAAACGGAAGTAGTCAAAAGATTCGGCCACGCCGGATTTATCTTGCGCGAGCCAGGCCATGCCGGCTTCGCCGAAGAAGATCAAATTCAGCTCGCCAAGCAGAGGAATGTCGCTCAAGCGGCTGCGGCTGGCATCGAGACGATATTCGAAATTGCCGAGTAGCATGCGGTCGCCGGTGAAAGATTTGAAGCGATAGCCTTGCAGCGTGGAAAGCCCGCCGAGATCGAACAAAAATTGCGCCGGCAAAACGCCGCGGCTGCTGCCAGCGCGCAGGCGAAAGTCGAGGTTCTTGCCAAAGCCCACGGGCTGATAGCGGCGCAAATCGAGGATCACACGATCATAATCAAAATCGCTGTCCCACGTGGGACGGCTGAAATTGCTTTCCAGTTGAAGCCACCAGCCGCGATCGGGACGGCGGCGATGGTTGCGCGTATCGATGCTGAAGTGGGCAAAAAAGCCGAGGTCGTCGCCTTCGTTCGCCGGCGGATTGGCGCGATAATTTTTGCGGCGGCCGAACAAGGCCCATTCCGTTTCTTTGTTCAGTGCAATCAGGTCGTCGCGGCGATAGCCCACTTTCAAATCTACGATCTCTTGAATGTTAGGATTGAGATAAGCGCTGAAGCCGGAGCGGCGATAATAATCCTGAAAATCTTCATTCAAAAAGAAAGCGGCAAGACTGTTTTCATCCTGAGAAATAATCCAATCGTCTTCTGTGTCGGTGAAATCGTGCGCTTCGAGGCCGAGCGCCATGCGGGTTTCGCCGCCGGCATAAAATTCCCCGCCGATTTGATATTGCCAGCGCTTGCCGGCAAAGCCGTAGCCGCCGAAACCGAAAATGCCTGCGCCCCATTCCTGGTCGTACAAACGCGGCAGCTCCATTCCAAAAAATGAGCCGTCAACGCGGTTGTAATGTGCCCGGCCTTTGATGGAGGCGGTGTAACGATGGCGCCGCTGCCAATCGCGCCAGCCTCGCCAATTCCGGCCTCGCTCGGCGCGACGGCGATCGGAATGGCCATTGCCAACCGAGCGCGGTGAGGCTTCCACTTGATCGCCGGCGATGCGGCTGCCGCCGGCGCGATCGATGCGGCCGCCGAGGCACACCACGTCGCCGTTGATTTCTGCAGTGGGCCGCACCTCGATATCGCCGCACACGACCAAAACCGTGCCTCCTACTTTTCCCGCCAAAATCAGATTGCCGCCGCTCACCACCAAATGGCCGGCATGGCTTTCATTTTCCGGCAATTCGTAATCCTGCGTGTAGCGCACGATGATTTCGGGCTCGATTTTGCGCAAGAAACGCCGCTCCGCGCGCCGGCGCAAATCGTCATCGCATTCACCCCGGTCCGGCTGCGTGCGCGCGGAATCGCCGGCGGCCGGAGTTTCTGCGCACGGGGCCGATTGGGCTTCGTGAGAAAATAAAATTCCCAACAACAGCATTAGCGCCATCATGAGCAGGATCAAGAGCAGCGCTTGCTTGATCTGCACGCCGTTGGTATCTGATTTTTGCATAAACGCTCCGATCGAGAAAAGTCAAAATAATTAAAGTCAAAATCATTGAACCGCTTTTAATCATTTTGACTTCAATGGTTTTGACTTATAGTATTACCCTGAAAAAACTATCATGACCGCGAAGATTTTTTAAAGGCAAAACCATTATGGGCAAAACAATTAAAAATGCGAAGGCCGGGCCATAAGGTATATGTCACAAGATTCTGAATGACAGGTTCACGCAACTAGCGGCCTTGGGAGTTACTTCAATCAGTGTGCCAGCCCGGCAATACGATTTAAGCAAAAAGAAAACAAGAAAGCTTGCCCACAGCATGAGGATGAGAAAAGGGTTTGGAAGCGAGTACATTCAACACAAAAAAATGTGGCGGGTGTGAAATTGCCACAGCGATGCTTCTCAAGCCTTTTCAAGAAGGAAATTTTGGTTTTTGCTTTGGCCCATTGTTTTAAAACGGTCATAAAACGAGGCCTATCGCAGGTTTGGGACAGTAGGCTGACGCAGCAGCGCGGTGACGAAAGAAAAACGCGGACGAGGAAGGCGGGCCATGGCGAGGTTCAGCGTGAAAGCGCGATTTTGCCAAGGATTTCGCAAAAAAAATTGGCTGCCTTTATTGCCAATTTCTGCTTTGTAAAAAATGAGGGCAAACGCCATTTCCTGCGGGAGTTGGAACGAAGCATGCAACGTTCTTCGAGATCATTCGCAACGCGTTTCTACAAACGCCGGGGCCATTGACACCACATTTTTCATCTGTGAGGATTTTGATTCTGTGAAAGGAGTTACTGCTTTATGCGCGTGGGACTCTTGTTAGTTTTATCACACACATTTGCACTGGCATCGCTTTTTGCTTCCGACCCACCTCGTAACACAGGATCACCTTATGCCAATCAAAAAACCGCTGCGTTAGATTCTTTGCGGCAAGCGCTGGGACTTTCTGCGCATGTGCAAATCGAATGGAACACCAGCCGCAACGGCACGGATACCATCAGCGTCACCGACAATTTCAATCGCGATACCATCGGACCGGATTGGGCGGTGGACAGCCAATATTGGGCGATTAAAGACGGCGAGCTGGTGTTAACGCCGGAAGCCAACAGCGAATGGCGTTATCTCGCCGTGTTTACCAAAATTGGTCAGGACGTGGAGCGCAAGATTTTTTCGGTGTCTTATCGCTGGGGCAAAAAGGCGGATGCCCTCGGCATCGGTGAAGGCGCTTTTGCATTGATGATGAGCAAGCCGGACATCGACGCCAACGGCTATTGGTGCTGGCGCCGCACCAATCAAAAATCGGTCTGGCTCTATGCCATCAAAAACGGCATCTGGGAATACACGCCGGGAAAAAGCAAAGAATACAATCGTGCGCCCGCGCGCACGCCGGTGCCGCGAGCCGGCGACGTGGTGGAAGTGGTGCCTCATTTGGAAGAAGACGGCATGTATTTCGATTACTACGTCAACGGCCAATACGATGCCACCGTGGCGGATCTTTCCAAAGAATATTCGCATCATTTTCCGTGGTATGCCGGCGTTTTCATCCACGGCCAAAGCCTCAACAATCCCGTCGACGATTTTCGCATTTCGTGGACGCCGCAAGACGAGGTTGCGCCCGCGCGCATCAACGATTTGAATGCGCGCACCACGGCGCTCACCGCGATCACACTGGAATGGACCGCAACCGGCGACAATAATTACGACGGCGTCGCGGACCGTTACGAGATTCGTTATTCGCGCAGCCCGATCACTGCGCAAAATTTTGGCTCGGCCTTGCTGGTGCAAGAACCTCCGGCGCCCGGCGATCCCGGCCAACAACAACATGTGACGGTGGACGGGCTGCAAACTTCAACGACCTATTATTTCGCCATCCGCGTGTTCGATGAAGTGGGCAATGGCAGCAGTCTGTCGAACGTTTTGGAAGCTCGAACCAAAGAGGCCGGCGTGCCGACGCAATTGCAGTTGGTGGACGGATGCGGCCAAACCGGCGAGGTGGGCAAGCCCCTGGCGCAGAAAATCGTCGCGAGGGTTTTGGATCAATATAACGCGCCGGTGCCGGAGCGCAATGTGCGCTTCGTGGTTTTGTCCGGGGGAGGCCAGGTGCAAGGCGCGACCAATCTCGTGGTGCCAACCGATGGCAACGGCCGCGCTTCCGTCACCTGGACTTTGGGCGCTGCGCCGGGCCAAAATAAAATCGAGGTTCGCAGCTTCAGCGCCAACAGCACGCCCTTGACCGGCTCGCCGATTTCATGCACGGCCAATGGCGTCACCGGCGCGCCGGCGAAGTTGCAAGTGGCTTCGAATCATCGCAAGCTCTATCCGGTGAATAGCGTCACCGATACGCTGGTGGTGCGCGTCACCGATGCCAGCAACAATCCCGTAAGCGGCAAGGCGGTGAAATTTTCCGTGCTTGCCGGCGCCGGATATTTGATGAACGGCCAATTGCCGGAGCGAAAAATTTATCAAACGATCTCCGCCGCGAATGGCGCGGCCAAAGCCGTGTTGAATACCGGCGCGGTTTTCGGCGACACCACGAAAATATCCGTGGTGCTCGAAGCCGTGGCCCCTCCCCTCGTTTTGCAGCCGGCGTTGTTCGTGGTTGCGGCGCCGCCGGATTCCATGAAAGCGGTGAGCGGCAACGAGCAATCGGCGTTGCTGAACGCGACCCTGCCCGAGCCGCTCAAGGTGCAAATTTTCGACGCGACCGGTTTGCCGGCCGCCAATCATGCGGTAACTTTTTCGATTTTAACCGGCGGGGGAAAATTCGGCAACGGCGGGGCGCAATTTGAAACGATCACCGATAGTCAGGGCTTTGCCAAAACGGCCTTGAAATTGGGGGCGTTGCCGGGCAACAATCAAGTGCAAGTCAAATCACAATTCAAAGGCAAAGCCTTGCGCCATTCGCCGGTGAGTTTTATCGCCACCGCGGTGACCGGCACCATCAGTCCGAGTTTGTCGGCAGTGATGGTGGCGCCGCAAAACGGACTGCTCGCCGACAGCGTGAGCGCGGCCGTGGTAACGGTTTCGCTTTACGATGAATTTAATAATCCGGTGCCCGGCAAAAACGTGCGCATCAAAGTAACGGGCGAGCGTATTTTCATTAAACAACCGTCTGCTCCCACCGATTTGAACGGCGAAGCCACGGCCGAAGTACGCTCGAAAAAAGCTGGATTCAAAATGATTTCGGCTTATGTCTTGCCGGAAAATCTCGTGCTCTTTGATTCGGTGCGCGTGCGTTTCAATGAAATTGCCGCGGCGCGCATGCGGCTGTTCAGCGGGAATAATCAAACCGCCAAGGCCAATACTATTTTGCCGCAGCCGGTGTGCTTAGAATTGCTCGACAAATTCGGCAATCCGCCCAAGCCCACGAATGTGACGTTCACGGTTTTGACCGGCGGCGGCACTATTATCGGATATCGCAATGTGAATACGGACAGCAAAGGGCAGGCGCGCGCCGTGTGGCAATTGGGCGCAAACGTAGGCGAGCAAAAACTCGAAGCGCATGGAAATAGCTTGCAAGGCTCGCCGATAAATTTTACCGCAACGGCCACACCGGTCGGCAATAGCGTCGACGAAAAACAAGACGGCGCAGTGCCCAAAGAAATTGCCTTGCTGCAAAATTCGCCCAATCCCTTCAATCCCGAGACTCAAATTCATTTCGATTTGCCCGCGGCGGCAGAGGTGGAAATAACTTTGTATGACTTGACTGGCCGCTTTGTAGCCAGGCTTTTCAGCGGGCATAAATCGGCCGGCCGGCATCACGTGCGCTGGAACGGCCGCGACCACCACAACCAACCGCTGGAATCCGGCGTGTACGTTTATCGCATGCGCGCGCAGCACGGCCGCGCCGGCCAGGAGTTCGTGGCGACGAAGAAATTGACTTTGTTGAAATGATTTTAAAAGTTTGCCACTCTCGTCATTGCGAGGCATCTTTTCGCCGAAGCAATCTCATGACCATGCGCATTTCATAAAATGAGATTGCTTCGCCGATAAAGCCGGCTCGCAATGACGGTCTTTCTGCATTACGTAAGAATTTAGCCGCCTGAAGTCATCATGTCATTCTGCAAGAACCTTTTTAAGCATTTAGTACATTAGTATCGGCTAAATTATAAAACTGCGAAATTTAAATGATACCTTATAGTTCTACTCAAGTTCAAATTCATAGATAGTGCCGCCGGGATGGCGAATATTGAGTGCATTCAATTTTACTAGAC
>Ga0247727_10011765_pt1 | contig 15177 bp, 12 predicted proteins | sample WisWelCaveWW1625_FD_202498 | JGI IMG/M metagenome (GOLD analysis project Ga0247727, IMG submission 202498) | Biofilm microbial communities from Wishing Well Cave, Virginia, United States - WW16-25 | ecosystem: Environmental > Aquatic > Deep subsurface > Groundwater > Cave microbial mat | place... | reverse complement strand
CACGCGCCACAGATTTCATGGGCCGGGTGGATTCCACCGCAATCGCCGGGGTCAAATCCAACCAGCGTATGCCCGGATAAGCCAACGCCTGTTCCAGCCAATCGTTCACCGGCACAGGCAAAATCAGTCGCTTGAACTCCACCAGTTTAGCGACTTCCCAGCCGGAAATGGGCGCATTCGCCGAAAGGGGTCAAGCGCGGCCAGACTTCCGAAGTGCGCGCGTCGGGCGCTCATACGTTGAGTCGGTTTGGCGCGCACTTCGGAAGTCTCAGGTGCGGCCCGCTCTGCGTCCCGAATGCGCTCCAGCAATTCTCAATGTGGGCGCAGATGAACAGGGTGCGCGCGTTAACGGCACAAAACAAAGACCAGAATCGGAAGGCCATGGCTCTCGTCTTTGTCTTTCTCGCGTTTTCGAAGCGCTGGCCTACATCGCCGGCACCTGCGGCAGATGCGTCATCGCCTCATCCACCATCGCCTGCGGGTACTCGTAGTCTTCCAACTTGCCGTTGTGATAGGCGTCGTACGCCATCATGTCAAAATGCCCGTGCCCCGACAGGTTGATGGCAATCACCTTCTTCTGTCCATTCTTCTTGCACTCCAGCGCTTCATCCATGGCAACGCGCACCGCATGGGCGCTCTCCGGCGCGGGGATGATGCCCTCCGCTTTGGAGAACTGCACCGCCGCGTCAAACGTCGCCAATTGCTTCACCGCCCGCGCTTCGATGTCGCCATGTTTCACCAACGCGCTGACGCTCGGCGACATGCCGTGATAGCGCAGGCCACCCGCGTGAATGCCCGGCGGGATAAACGTATGGCCGAGCGTGTACATCTTCACGATGGGGGCCATGGCCGCCGTGTCGCCATAGTCGAAAGTGTAAGTCCCTTTGGTCAGGCTCGGGCACGACGCTGGCTCAACGGCGATGACTTTTGTTTTCTTCCCATTGGTAAAGTTCTGGTGCAGGAACGGATAGGCAAAGCCCGCAAAGTTCGAGCCGCCGCCCGCGCACCCAATCACCATGTCGGGATACTCGCCCGCCATCTCCATCTGTTGTAACGCTTCCAACCCGACCACGGTCTGGTGCAGGAGTACATGGCCCAACACCGAGCCGAGTGAGTATTTCTTCGCGCCGCCGCTGGTGGCCGCCACTTCCACCGCCTCCGAGATCGCCATGCCCAGTGAGCCGGGCGAATTGGGGTCTTGCTCCAGCACCTTGCGGCCATACTGGGTGCGGTCGGTGGGGCTGGCGTAGACCTCTGCGCCGAAGTTTTGCATGATGATACGGCGATAGGGTTTCTGGTGATACGAGATTTTGACCATGTAGATTTCCAGGTCAATGCCAAAGAAGTTGCAGGCCATGGCCAGCGCGCTACCCCACTGCCCCGCGCCCGTTTCGGTGGTGAGGGCCTTGGTTCCGGCTTCTTTATTAAACCAAGCCTGAGGGACAGCGGTGTTCGGCTTATGCGACCCCACCGGACTCACCCCTTCATATTTGTAGTAAATGTGCGCGGGCGTGTCCAGCATCTTCTCCAATCGGATCGCGCGCATTAAGGGTGTGGGCCGCCAAAGTTTATAAACTTCGCGCACGGGTTCGGGGATTTCGATCCAGCGCTCCGGGCTGATTTCCTGCAGGATGAGGCTCATCGGAAACAGCACGCCCAGAAAATCGGGCGTGACGGGTTGCATCGTGCCGGGATGCAGAACCGGTTGCGGTGGCACGGGCAGGTCGGCGTTGATGTTGTACCACGCCTTGGGGAGTTTGCTTTCGTTGAGCAGAAATTTGTATTGGTCGCTCATGGCCGTCTCCAGAAAAATAGCGGGCCGGGCCAACTCAGCCCGGCCCGTCACCAATTATTTCTTTGACTTGGTTTTGCTGGCGGCCTTGCCCTGGCCCAGCATACCCCCCAATCCCTTCACCAGTTGTTCGGCCTGGCCCAAGGCCCCGGCGTTATTCAACAGGCCATCAATCTGGCCCGCAATGGGCGCGGGCAGATTCTTCTTCAGATAATCTATGACGGTCTTAACGGCGGCCTTGGCCTGCGCTTCGGGCAGTCCGGTCTTCTTGACCACGAGCTTGACGAGTTCATCCATGATGGTTTCTCCTGAGAGGGAATAGGGTGGATTAAACTTTATCGGAAACAAGGTGCGTGGCACGTTTGCAGTCCAAAACCCGCTCGTTTCAGACGTGCCACGCACCTGGACCGCTATTTCCGATAGAGTCTATTATTTCTTCTTAAGCAGGTCGCGGATTTCGGTCAGCAGTTGCTGGTCTTGGGTGGGCGGCGGGGGCGTGGCCGGCGCGGGAGCCGGGGCCTGCTTCATATTGTTGATGGCACGGACGATGAGGAAGATGACAAAGGCGACGATGACAAAATCAATCACACTTTACACAAAACTGCCCCAGGCCAACACCGCCGCCCCGGCCTTTTGAGCGTCCGCGAGGGTGAGGTAGGTCTGTCCATTGAGGGCCACGAACTGCCCCGCAAAACTGCGCCCGCCCAACGCCAGGCTAATGATGGGCATGATGAGATCGTTGACCAACGATGCCACGATTTTTCCAAAGGCCCCGCCGATGATGACGGCCACGGCCAGGTCAATGACATTCCCCTGATTGATAAAATCGCGAAACTCTTTGAGCATAGGACCTCCGAGTGAAAGGGGTTGAACGTGGCGGTCACGTCCGCCTTATCCGCAAATAGTTTTAGGCCCGCATCTTAAACCGCTGAATCTTCCCCGTCGCGGTCTTGGGCAGTTCGGCCACAAACTCAATCCAGCGCGGGCGTTTGTAGTCGGCAATTTTTTCTTTGCAATGCGTGATGAGGTCGGCGGCCAATGTCTCCGAAGCGGCGTGGCCTTCCTTCAACACCACAAAGGCTTTGGGTTTGATTAAGTTCGAGGCGTCGGCGTGGCCGACCACCGCGCACTCCAGCACCGCCGGATGACTGATGACGGCGCTTTCCACTTCCACCGGCGAGACCCAGATACCGCCCACCTTCAGCATGTCATCCGAGCGGCCAGCATGCCAATAGTAACCGTCCTCATCCACAAAATACTTATCGCCCGTAAACAACCACTCGCCCCGAAACGTCTGGCGGCTCTTTTCGGACTGGTGCAGATAAAACAGCGCCGTGGTCTCGCCTTTCACCAACAGATTGCCAATTTCGCCCTGGGGCGCGGGTTGGTCATGCTCGTCCACAATTCTCACTTCATAGCCCGGCACGGGCTTGCCACTACTGCCGGGCTTGATCTCGCCGGGTTTATTGGAGATGAAGATGTGCCAGACCTCGGTGGCCCCGATGCCATCAATGATGTCCAGCCCGGTGCGTTCCTTCCAGCCATGCCAAATCGAGGCCGGGAGCGATTCGCCCGCCGAGACGCACAACCGCAGGGAGGCGAAATCATATTTACCGCCAATAAAATCGTTGTTGGCGAGGAGGGCGGCGTAGCCGGTGGGGGCATTGAAGTGCAGGGTGGGTTTAAATTTGTGAATCGTCTCTAACACATTGGCGGCCAGGCGCGGGGGGCCAGCCATGAGGATGCAACTCGCGCCCACAAACCACGGAAAGACGAGGTTGCCGCCCGTGCCAAAGGTGAAGAATAATTTGGCGGTGGCAAAGGTGCGGTCACTCTCGCGCAAGCCCAGCACATTCACCGCCCACAACTGCGCGGTGAGGGGCAGATCTTTGTGCGCGTGCAAAATGCCTTTCGGCTCGCCGGTGGTGCCGCTGGAATAATTGAGCGAACAGAAATCGTCGCGGTGGGTGGGCGCGGCCGAGAGTTCGGAGGGCTCGAACGCCATCCAATCTTTATAAACCAAATCATGGCTCTGGCCTGGCCCGCCAATCACAATGACGTGCTGTAGAAATTCTAATTCGGCGCGAATGGGTTCGAGGACGGGCAGCAGCGCGGCGTGAATAAACAGAACGCGCACACGCGCATCGCGCAAAATGTAGGCTTGCTCGGCGGGTTTGAGCAACGTGTTCAGGCCCACTGCCACCGCGCCAATCTTCATAATGGCAAAGTAGGCGATGGCCCACTCTGCCCGGTCGAGACACAAAATGCCGACCTGCTCCCCCATTCGCACATCCAGTTTCTTGAGCGCGTGGCCGACTTGATTCACTTCGGCGGCCACCTGTTGGAATGTGAGTTCGCGTTCGGCGGAATAGAGCGCCACTTTCTCGGCACGCTCGGCCAGGTTGTGTTCAAGGATAGCAACGGCGTTGTAGTGAAGGGGCAGGTCAGAGGCTTTCATGGGCGGTTTTGAGTATGGAGGTGTGGGGGTATGGGAGTCACGCTCACTCCCATACGCCCACACTCCCACACTTACTCTTTTCCCAACAATTCACGCGCAATCACAATGCGTTGAATGTGCGCCGTGCCTTCGTAGATTTGCAGGCCTTTGATGTCACGCAGATAACGCTCCACCGGGTATTCGTTGGAATAGCCGCGCCCGCCGTGCAACAACACGGCTTCGTTGGCGGCGCGCACGGCGGCTTCGGTGGCAAACAACTTGGCGATGGAAATTTCGCGGGTGGCGCGCGCGCCGGTGTCCTTCAACCACGCGGCGCGATAGACCAGTCCGCGCGCCGCTTCCACATCGGCGACCATGTCCGCGATTGTACTCTGAATCATCTGAAAGTTCGCCAGGCGTTGCCCAAACTGGCGGCGGGTTTTGGCGAAGTCTACGCAGGCGTCGAGGCAGGCCTGGGCCACGCCCAACGCGCCGGCCGCCACGCCCAACCGCCCATGCTCCAGCGCCGACATCGCCACCCGAAAGCCTGTGCCAGGTTCACCCAGCAAAGCGCTTTTCGGAAGACGCATATTCTCAAAATACAGGTGAGCGTGGTCAGACGCGCGATGCCCCAGTTCCTGGCCCGCCATTTTTTCGCGCCGGAAGCCGGGCGTATCGGTCGGCGCTAGAAACGCGCAGATGCCTTTGTGCTTGAGTGAGCGGTCGGCGTTGGCAAACACGAGGGCGAGTTGAGCCAGGCCGCCATTGGTAATCCAGATTTTTTCGCCGTTGAGAATGTATGCGTCACCGTCCAGTGTGGCGGTGCTTTCCAGGCTGGCCGCGTCGGAGCCAGCGTTAGGCTCGGTGAGGGCGTAACACCCAATGCGTTCGCCGCGCGCCAGACCAGGCAGATAGTGTTGTTGCTGTTCAGCGTTGCCCCAATGCAAGATGCACGGTGAGACCAAACTGGTATGCACCGTCATCAACCCGCGCACCGACGAATCCACGCGCCCCAGTTCTTCGTAGCACAACACCAGCGACAGCGAGTCCCAGCCTTCACCCCCATACGCCACGGGCAACGGGCCGCCCAGCAGGCCGAGGGCCGCCATTTCCTGAATCAATGTTGGCGGCATCGCGCCGCGCTCGTCCATCTCGCGGGCCAGCGGCGCGACGCGGTTTTGGGCAAACGCGCGGGCGCGCGCTTGAACGGCGCGTTGGGCTGAGGTGAGTGTGAAATCCATTGGAAAATTAATCCGCCACCACCACCCGGTCGCGCCCGGCGTGTTTGGCGCGGTAGAGCGCGGCATCGGCGGCTTGCATCACGGCCGCCCCGCTCGCGCCGTGTTGAGGGAACATCGCCAGGCCGGCCGACAACGTAATCGGCCCCAGGGCCTGGCCCTGATGTTGGATGGTGAGTAATTTGATGCGCTGGCATACTTGTTCGGCGCGTTGACAGGTCACCGCCAGAGGGGCCTCCGGCAAAATCAATATAAATTCCTCACCTCCATAGCGGCACACAATATCGCTGGTGCGGACGTGGCTTTCCAGCAATTGGCCCAGGCGGCGCAACACCTCATCGCCCGCTTCGTGGCCGAAGGTATCGTTGACTCGTTTGAAATGGTCGAGGTCGAGCATGATGATGCCGAGTGTCTGTCCGGCGCGCGCCGCCCGGCTGATTTCACGCTCCAGCGACTCTTCCATGTACCGGCGATTAAACACGCCCGTCAGCGCATCGCGGATGGATTGCTGACGCAGGGTCTCGCGCAAACGCAAGTTGGCCAGGGCCAGGGTTACACTATCGGCGGCGGTGCGTGCCAGCTGGACTTTGGCATCGGTGAAAGCCTCGGGCGTAGAACCGCGCAGGTGAATCAGGCCAAACGTCTCGCCCTGGGCCAGCATGGGCAGGCAGAGGGAGGCGGGCGATGGCGGGTGGTCCAAATGATGGCAAGCGCGCGCGGCGGCGTCGCTGAGAAGTTGGGTATGGCCTTGTCGCAAAGCGGCGCAGGCCTCCGGCACAAAGGCGGCGGCGGCCGGCGGGGTCTGGCCCCACTGCGCCATGCGCTCGGCCAGGTGGCGAGAGTCATCCAGCCAATACAGCGCGCCCGCCTCGGCCGGGAACAGTTGGCCGAATAAGCGCGCCGAGGCCGCCCAGGCTTCGGCAAAGGTGTGACAGGCTTGCAACGTCAGGCTGGCCTCATGGAGTTGCGCCATGGCCCGGCTCTGCTCGGCCAATTCGCTTAAACCGTGGGTGAGCCGTGTCCGGGTTTCGCGGAGGGCGCTTTCGGTTTGTTGGCGCTCGGTCACATCGTGGGCGACGAGGGCCAACCGGCTGGGCACACCGGAGGTCGAGGCGCGCACCACCCACACCCTGGAGTGGAGCAGAATCAATTCGCCGGTGCGCCGGGATTTGAAACGCAATTCGCCTTCCCACTGTCCATGACGCCGGGCGGCGGGCAACACCAGCGCGCGAAAGATGGGGGCGTCTTCGTCGGCGAGGAGGTCGGTGAGCATTAGCGCCCGCGCCTCGGTTACGCGCTCCAGGCCCACCCGGTGCCGGCCAGCCGGGTTAAGCGAGATGACCTCGCCGGTCACGCTGGTCGTGCCGATGACATCGGCGCTATGCTCCACCAGGGTCTTCCAGGTGGCGTGTTCTTCGGTCAAACGGGCCACTTCCCGTTTATATGCGCGCAGTTGAAACTCGTTCATCACCGCCCCCGCCAACACCCGCAAGATGTTGAGGTCGGTTTCGGTCCAATCACGCGGCTGATGATCCATCACACACAACGTTCCGAGGGCCGCCCCCTCGGGGGTGACCAGCGGCACGCCCAGGTAGGCCACCCACCCAAAGTCGGCGATGGCGGGATTGGCGCTGACGAGCAGGTGGTGGCGGGCATCGGCGATGACCAGGGCTTGGCCCGAGGCGATGGCCTGTTGGCAAAACGAATGCGACAGCGGCGTCTCGCGGCGTGAGGCCCAGGGTTCCGCCAGGCCCACCGCGCTTTTGAAAAATTGCCGCTCGGCGTCCACCAGTGAAATGAGCACGATGGGGGCGCGTAATATCTGGCTGGCGAGGCGGGTTAGTTGGTCGAAAACTTCTTCGGCGGGCGTGTCCAACAGCGCACATTGCTGAAGCGCGGCCAGCCGGGCCGGATCGTGAATGACCATCTGCAAATGGGAGTCCATGCTAACGCACCTCTATCGTGCTACTCGATGGTGACTACAGCCCCCTCCTCTGGTAATGCGACGGGCAAGGTGAAAATGAATTGGGCGCCTTTGCCGGGCTGGCTTTCAGCCCAAATGCGCCCGCCATGCGCCTCGACCACCAGCTTGCAAAAGGCCAGGCCCAGCCCACTGCCCCGCCGCCCGCCCGACGCGGGTCGTTCCGAAACGAATTTCTGAAATAGCCGATTTTGGATATGGGGCGGGATGCCCGGCCCGGTGTCGCGCACGGTGACGATCAGGTGCGGGCGCTCGGACGATTCGACCATGGCGACCACTTGCACGCGCCCGTTCGGTGGGGTGAACTTGATGGCGTTGTTCACCAGATTTTGCAGAACGCGACTCACCAAATTGGGGTCGGCCCAGGCCGGGGGCAGGGCCTCCGGCACATCGCTTAAGAGCGTCAGGCCGCGCGCCGCGGCGGCGGGCGTGTGCAGGCGTAGCGCCTCCACCACCAAATGGGTCAGGGGAATTGGCAAACACTCCAACGCAATCTGGCCGCTTTCCAATTGATGCACATCCAAAATGGCATTGACCAAATCCAGCGTAAAGCGCACACTCTCGCGGGCGATGGCGAGCGTTTGTTGTTGTTCGTTGTCCAATTGCTCATGCACATCCGAGTCCAAAAATTCCAGCGCGGTGGAGACGGTGCTGAGGGGACTCCGCAGGTCGTGCACCATCATGTGCGTTAACTCATCGCGCAAGACCGAGAGTTGATGTTGCTGGGTCACATCGCGCACCACCAGCAAGCGGCCCAACACCGTGGTATCGGCGCGCACCGGCAAGTTGAGCCAGCGCAAGGTGCGCGGTGGCAACACCAGTTCGCCCTCGCCGGGCGGCTCATCGCCCGTTTCAATGCGGCGGAATTCTTCCAACAAATCGCGCATGGCCTGAGGGGCGCGCGCCCGCAGATGGCGTAGGCCGTTCCGAATGCGTTGGCCGGTCCACTCGTCGGGGCTCCCCGGCAATTGCAGGTAAGCGAGCGCCGGGGCGTTAATCACCAGGATGCGCCGGTCGAGGCCCACCAAACAGATGCCGTCCGAACTCGACTCGATGAGGGCTTGAAAATGGCTGTGCTCAACGGTCATGGCGGTGAACAGGCGGGCCTGCGCCACGGCCAGCGCCACCTGCTGGGTGGCCTGTTCGCCCCGGGCAATATCACTGGCGCTAAAGTGGTGGGCCTCGCGAAAGGCAATGAACACCACCCCCAGGCGCTGGCCGCGCGCAATGAGCGGCAAGCCCAACACCGAGCGGGTGTTGAAACGTTCGGCCAGGCTGGCGCTCACCAGCGGCGAGTGGAGGGCATCCTCCACCACCAACGCGCGCCCGGCTTCCAGCACTAAGTGGCTTAATGTGCCCTCATGGGCTAGGGTAAGACTGGAAACGTAGGTCTCGCGAAAGGGGCCAGAGGCGGCGGCGCGGATGGGGCGATGATGAGTTTCGTCCCACAAGGTGATAAAGCAATGGTCGGCGTTAAACAACTCACGCAGATGATCGGCCAGGGTCTGGAGTAAGGGGCCAAATTCCTGAGTCTCGATGGTGGCGCGGGTGATGGTGTTGAGCAGGGTCAGATAACGATTTTGCTCACGTTCGGCGGCTTCGGTGGCCTGCCGGGCCAGGGCCGCGCCCAACATGCCCGCCGCGCTTTTGAGGGCTTCAATTTCGGCCGCCGACCAGAGGCGGGCCGGCTCATCATCCACAAATTCCAGGAAGCCCCACCATTGCCCCTGGCAAAAAATCGGCACCGACGCCACGGAGTGAAGGGCGAGTCGTTGCAGGGCGGCCTGCTCCGCGTCGGGAAAATCATCAACCGCGCCGACAATGGGGCGGCCCGCGCTGAGGAGGTTGATCCAGCGGGTGAGGCCCCAGCCTTGATAATCCACCTCCGGCAATGGCCCCGCCTGCGCGTGCGCCGCAGGGGCCGCCCACCGGTCCAGCGGACGGGCCAGCAGACGACCATCCTCCGCCATGTAATTCTGATAAAGGGTGGCGCGGCTGGCTTCAGCGGCCTGGCCCAGCGCCTCCAGCACCGCGCTTAACGAGGCAGTGAGCGGGCCGGGACGCAAGAGCAGTTCGCCACTATACGCCAGCGCTGCCAGGATTTTGTCGCGGTGACGCAGTTCGGCCTCGGCCCGTTTGCGCTCGGTAATATCGCGCAGGACCAGCAATTGACCAAAGGTGTGGCCCTGGGCGCTGGTCAGCGGCGACAAGCGCAGATTAAGGTCGCGGCGGTTGGCCCCCTGGCCCATCACAATATCCAACTGGGTGGTGGAGACCCCCGAGCCAGTGAGCGGCGGCAAGAGTTGGGCCACGGGTTGCCCCATGACTTCGGCGGGGGTCAGGCGCAAAAGGTTTTGCGCGGCGCGGTTGAGGTCAATCACTCGTTGTTGGTTATCCACGACCAGCACGGCCTCGCGCATATTTTCCAGGATGGCGTGCCGCGCAATCGGGCGGATGTCCAACAGGCGGAAGCGGAATAAGCCGATGGCCAGCGCGACCCCGCCGATGGCGAATCCCAGCGGGGTCAGGTCAACGTCGGGCAGCGGGTTTTGGCCCAGATAATAAAGAACGTTGCCGGCCCAGGGGGCCAGCACTCCCACCAACAAGGCCATCGCCTGAAAGCGATAGAGGTGCGGTGTGCCGCGCACAATCATGCGAATCAACAGGAGGGTGCTGGTGGCAGCCACGCCATAGGCATAAACAAAGTAGGGCCAGAACCAGCCGCCCTGCGTGAATTGCAAGACGGTGAGCGAGTGGGCCTGCACCAACTGAACGTCTAACCAAATCCAATGATGAAATTCGTTGGTAAACAGCAGCAGGGCGGTGAGCGCAGGAAACACGCCCAACGCGGCCAAAGTCCGGCGCGTGACCCAATGCCCATAGCCGCTGTATTGAAGCACAAACAGCAGGCTGGCCAGCGGCGCGATGAGGCCGCCCAACGCATTCACTTTGGCCCACAGCAACTTGGCCGTTAGCGCGACGCTCATCAACTCCAGCGCATAGGCCGCCGACCAGAGCGACACAATCGCCGTCATCCCGGCCAAAAACAGCGCGCCGGGCAACGCCCGCTGGCGCCAGGTGTACAGGGTGATGACGCCACACAACAGCGCGGCGCCCAACACGGGCAAAGCGTAAGGGGTGAACTGCCAGGCCATCAGTTCCAATTCAACTAATTGAATTATAGGTAACTACTCAGCCGCCGTCGGATAAAATCCGACGGCTATTGGAGAAACAAACCCGCTTCGCGGGTTTAACTTTTCAGCCGCCGAACTGCCTATGGCGTATTCGGCGGCGAAGCGGGCCGAGTAGTTACAATTATAGATGTAATTCACCGGCCCATAAACTCCGGTGAGCGTTTGTCGGTGAAGGCTTCGTAAAAGGCGCGGTGGTCGGCGCCCATCATCATTAGGGCCTGGGCTTGCGCTTCGGCTTCCAGCGCCGAAATCACATCCATGGTCCATTCGGCGTTGACCATCCGCTTGGTCAGGCCCAGCGCAAAGGTGGGGCCGGTGGCCAGGCGTTGCGCGAGTTGGCGCGCGGTGGGCAAAACTTGTTCGCGCGGCGTCACGCGGTTGGCGAGGCCGAAGCGTTCGGCGGTGAGCGCGTCCACGTCATCGCCCAGCATCAGCCATTCCAGCGCGCGGCCCTGTCCAATGATACGCGGCAATAAGAAGGCCGCGCCCATATCCGCGCCGGTGAGCCCGACGCGCGTAAACAGAAAGGCAAATTTAGCGTCTTCGGCCACCACGCGCAAATCGGCGGCCAGAGCCAGGACCGCCCCGGCCCCGGCCGCCAGGCCGTTTACCGCCGCGATGATGGGCTGGTCGAGCAGGCGCATGTTGCGGACGAGCTGGCCCGTCATCCGGCAAAACTCCAGGTGGCCGCGCATGTCGCGCTCCAGCACCGGGCCGATGATTTGGCGCACATCGCCGCCGGAGCAGAAGGCGCGGCCCGCGCCCGTAATAATAATGGCTTTGACTCTCTCATCATAGCGGAGAGTCTCGAACAAATCACGCAGTTGGGCGTAAATCTCCAGCGTCAGCGCGTTGAGGACCTCGGGGCGGTTGAGGGTGAGGGTGGCGATGGAGTTTTCTATTTCGTAGAGGAAATCATAATCCGGCATAATTTAGAATCCACGAAGCACGAAGGGTCACGAAGAAGAACTTGAGGAGAATCCACGAACGCTTCGCGCACGAAGGAGCACCAAGAAGAACCTGGGGAGAATCCACGAAGAGCACGAAGGGTCACGAAGAAGAACCTGAGAAGAAGTTACGAAGAACTCGCCGTAATCGCAGGTTAGTAGATGAGCCGTTTCCATTCAAGTTTGCCAGCGCTGCCGAAGTTAATCAGTATACCCAGGCGCAATTTGGAGGCTTTGAGATAGTTAAGCACCTGCGACTCCTCACGCCCAGTGAGGCGGTCTAAGGCTTCGAATCCGACGATAATTTTCCCGTAACAAACCTGGTCGGCTTCATATTCTTTCTGGAGCCATGCGTCTTTATAAGCAATCTTCAACCGCTTGTTTGACTCAAAAGGTATCTGACGTTGGCTTTCTTCCAACTCCATCGCCTCGTGGTACACAGATTCCAAAAACCCTGGCCCCAACTGTCTATGGACCTCAATGGCCGCCCCAACAATCGCAAACGCCTCGTCTTTGAAAAGTAGCTCCGTCACTTTTTCTCCTTCGTGTTTCTTCGTGGCCTTCGTGGATCCTTTTATTGGCATGTCAAACTAAAACTTAAACGAGAGGACTCAAGGTCGTCGGGCGACAAGATATGCACCCACATCTGCCCGCTGACCGAGTTGCGGAATTCCAACGTGTAGGCAAAAGCCAGGGTGCGCGGCCCGGCGTCGGTGAAGCGCGAATCAAAGGGCGCGGGCAAGTCAAACACAAAACCCGGTATATCACTAGTCGTTTCCAATTGATAAGTGGCGGTGCCAGCGCCCTCGGAGGTGAAGGTGCCGTTGAAGATAAAGGTATAAGGACATGCGATGGTGACGGTTTGGGTGAGCACGCTGAGGGTCGTGGCGGTGACGCGCAACGTACCCGCGGGCGCGGTGGGGGCCGGGGTGGTGTCGCCGCCCCCACCTGTCACTTGAATTTGCACATAGAGCGGCTCATTCGCGCCCACACCCACGCCAAACAATTCGCCATCCGCATTTCGTAATTGCCAGAAGCCGGTGTAAAACGCCAGACGTTGTGGCGCGGTCAGCGCCACCGAAATATCCACCGTCTCGTCAGGTTTTATTTCTGCGGGAAGTGCTACTTCGGCCGGGCCACCCATTTGTTCACCGCTCACAAAGACCAATGTGTAACCCGTCGTCCAGGCGGCCGTGCCAACATTTTTGACGCGCCACGTTTTGGTGAAGGCGGCGTCCGCCGGGAAGGGCGAACCATCCGGCACGGTGACATCGGCCACAAACTCGGCCTTGTCGGTCAGCGCAATCTCAGCCGTCGGCGACGCGGTAGCGGTTTCGGTGGGGGTCGCGTTAGCGGTTTCGGTAGGCGAGAGACTGAGGGTGGCGGTCAGTTTAGGTGTGGCGGAGGGGGCGCGGGTGGGTGTTAGGGTAGGCTCAGCCTCGGGCGTCCATGTGGGTGGAAAGACGATGGCGGTGTTGGTCGGGGCCAGCGTGGCGGTGGGCGTTGGTTCAGGGGTCGGAGTGGGGCTGGCGCGGCAAGCGGCCAGAGACAAGGTAAGCCAAACGTTGAAGAGCATGCACCAGTGACGACGATTCATGGTAAGACCCTGGGTGATTAAGTTCGGAGGATGGTAGCCGGATTTGGTGAAAAGTCAACGTGATTAAGTAACCTCCGGTCTCTCCAACGGATACTTCTCATAGCGTCGCTCCACCATGACCTGCCTCAACCGGCTCATCCCCTCATAAATATCGGCAAAGGAAGTGTAGAGTGGAGCGATGCCCAAGCGGATGTTGTCAGGATAACGGAAATCGGGGATGACGTTCATCTCTTCGATGAGGGCGCGGTCAATCCTTAAACCTTCGGGGTGGCCGAGGGAGACGTGGGAGCCGCGCCAGGCCGGGTCGCGGGGCGAGTTGAGGGTCATGCCAAACGGTTGCAACCAAGTCTCCCACAACCCAATCAAATACTCGGTCTGCTGGATGGATTTGGCGCGCAGGCGTTCAATGCCTGCTTCCAATAGTAACTCCACGGCGGGTTCGATGGCGGCGAGCGAGAGCATCGGCGGCGTGCCGACCAGAAATTTTTGCAGGCCGGGCCCCGGCTCATAGTCGGACTTCATATCAAACTGCCCCTTCTGCCCAAACCAACCCCAAATGGGATTGAGTAATTCGTCCTGCAAATCACGCCGCACATAGAGGAAGGCGGGCGCGCCCGGCCCGCCATTGAGATATTTGTAGGTGCAGCCCACCGCCAAATCCACATTGCACCCATTCAAGTCAAGTGGCACCGCGCCCACCGAATGACTCAAATCCCAAATAACCCATGCGCCCGCACGATGCGCCGCCTCGGTGATGGCGCGCATATCGTAGACATAGCCGCTCTTGAAAGCCGTATGCGTGAGGGTGACCAGGGCCGTCTGGGGGGTGAGGGCGTTGGTGATGGTTTCGGTGGGAATGATGATGCCGTCAGCCGAGCGAGTAATTTGTAATTGGTAATTGGGGCCGGATAATTTCAACGCGCCCTGTAAAAGATAAAGATCCGAAGGGAAGTTGAACTCATCGGTGAGGACATGCTGGCGGCCCGTCCGCGCGGCGAGGGCGGCCATGACCAGTTTGAAAAAATTGATGGAGGTCGAGTCGGCCACGATGACTTCATCGGCTTGCGCGCCGAGGAGTTGGGCGATCTTGGCCCCGAGGCGCTGAGGGGCGGTGAACCAGCCTTCCCCCCACCCCCGAATCAGGCGCTTGCCCCAGTCATGCTCAATCACTTCATGCAAGCGCGCGGCGCTTCGCTTGGGCAGACGGCCCAGGGAATTGCCATCGAGGTAAATCAAACTAGGGTCGTCAATCACAAACTCATCGCGAAAACCGGCTAACTCATCCTGTCGGTCAAGCTCAAGCGCGTGTGGAAGTGTGGAGGTGTGGGAGTATGAGCGAGTCATGTCTGAGTTGAGTCATCCGAGAGTAAATCGTCGGCCATATACACAGCGCGCTCTTCGCGCAACGCGGCGGGGCCGCACCAGGGGCTAGGGTCGGCCATCATCTTTACCAGACCGCCACTAATTTGATTGTAGTGCTGGTATAACTCGGTGTACACGGCCTTATCCATATAGCCGCAGGCCTGAGCAAAATCCAGCCAGACCTGTGTTTCGGCGGCTTCGGCATCGGCGTCGCTCAGTTTACTCACAAAATGCGCTTCGTAGCGCCGCTTGCGCCAGGCCTCGGCGATGTTGGCACAGACTGAGCGCGACGAGCGCCGGATTTGATCTGTCAGGGAATAGCGCTCATCGGGTGGCCAATGCTTTGAGTCTTCAAAAATCTTCATAGCCGTCTCAAAACCCATTTTGAAAACGCGCAGGTCACGATGGTGTTGAGCGAAGGATGACATGGGAATCTCCTGGGATTAGGGAGGTATGGATGTGTGGGAGTGTGGGAGTGCGGGAGTGTGGGAGTGCGGGAGTGTGGGAGTGTGGGGTGTGGGGGTGTGGGGGTGTGGGGGTGTGGGGGTGTGGGGGTGTGGGGGTGTGGGAGTGAGTTACTCCCACACTCCCATACCTCCACACTTACACACTTACACACTCCCACACTT
>Ga0247727_10011763_pt1 | contig 15177 bp, 13 predicted proteins | sample WisWelCaveWW1625_FD_202498 | JGI IMG/M metagenome (GOLD analysis project Ga0247727, IMG submission 202498) | Biofilm microbial communities from Wishing Well Cave, Virginia, United States - WW16-25 | ecosystem: Environmental > Aquatic > Deep subsurface > Groundwater > Cave microbial mat | place... | reverse complement strand
GGGAACACTTCCCTCGCCTTCCCGCCGGGAGCCATGCCCCAACTCTCCGATGTCATGATTGAATCCTTGGACCCGGCGGACACCAGCCGGGTTCCCCCGGGCAATGGGCTGGCGAACGCCCCCCAACCCGTGGTGGCGTACGATTTGGACGCGAACCTTCGCCAGTTCGGCAAGCCTGTGGCCGTGACCATGCTGTACCCCGACATTGACGGCACGCCCGGGAAGGTGGACGGCACGAATTTTGACGAAACAGGACTCCGCCTTTTCTGGTGGGACGGCCGCACCTGGCGGCTGTTGGGCGGCGTCGTGGACCCGGTCAAGAACACCGTCACAGGCCAAACCACGCACTTTTCCGTCTTCGCCCTCTTCCCCGTTGGTTCGCTCTCTCCCCAAAGCTTCCGGCCCCTGGAGCGCATCGTCACCCCCAACGGCGACGGCATCAACGACATTGCCTTCTTCGCGGGACTTTCCGGGGCCTTTGAAATCCGAATCTACGACTCCTCCGCGCGCCGGGTGCGCACCATCCGGGACATGCCCCCCCAGTGGGACGGCAAGGACGATGATGGGAAAGCTTTGGAGAACGGATCCTACCTCTACCAATACCGCACCGATACCTCCAACGAGTGGGTGAGCGGGTCCATCGGGGTGGCGCGATGAAAAGGCTGACCCCGCTATTCCTCACCGTCCTTCTCGTCGGCCTAGCCGGCAAAGCCCAGGCGGTTCTCCCTTATGATTTTGAGGGGGGGGCCCAAGGGTGGGACAGAGACGTTTCGCATTTCTACAACGACAACTTCACCGCATCTCCGGCGGTTTCGTCGGTTAAAGCCCACAAAGGCACCAAATCTCTTGCCGCGACGTTGAATTTCACCGAGCAGGCCTATGATTCTGGAAGTGCGCGGTATTACGGAGTAAAGGACGCTTTAAAAGCGAATCCCCCCGGCGCTGAAAATTTAAGTGGTTCACTAGGGGTTGTGGCCTATGTTTATCTGGCAAGTAGTGCCAATAACGGGAATCCCTTTTACCCCTTGATGGGTCGTTTCTATATAAAAACAGGACCGGGTTGGGAGGGGTATCGAAGCGCAGACACGCCGATTTTTCCCGGCCAGTGGACCAGACTTAAGCTGACCTTCAGTTCTTGCTTCCTCTATTCGGACGGCTCACCCGCCGTGGTGGCAAATTCCGGCGACGTCAGGGAATTTGGGCTCGATATCTATGGGGCCACCTACGACCGGGGGGTAACGACCCTGTACATGGACAACATCCGGTCCTTCCCGGGAGACGATGTGGACGCCCCCTCCGCGCCCGCCGAATTTTCAGCGAGCGACGCCCGCACCGGAAACCAGGTGACCCTGTCCTGGACCGCCAACCTCCCCGCCGACATGGTCGATCACTACAACATTTATCGGTCCACCTTTTCCGGTGTCCTGGCGGCGAAATCCTTCGTCAAATCCGTCCCCGGGGCCTCCGCCGCCGATGATTCCGTCGTGGACGGCGTGAATTATTTTTACCAGGTCACCGCCGTGGACATAAGCGGGAATGAGAGCGGCGGGTCCGACCAAACGAGCGCCTCTCCCTCGGGGCCAGCGGGCTACGACAAGCCCATGAAGGGCATGACCTACGCGGCCTGGCAAGACGACATTTACGGCCTATCCAAGTCCAAGAGTTCCCTGGACGATTTGCGGGCCACCGGGGCCGATTACGTGGCCCTCATCGTGACCCAATACGTGCCTGGCATCACGGGTTCCTCCGTAGATCCCAGCCTCGACCAGACGGCCTCCAACGCTTCGTTGATCACCGCCATCCAGGACATCCATGCCCGGGGGATGAAGGTGCTATTGAAGCCCCACGTGGACATTAACGGCGGTACCTGGCGGGGGGACTTCTATCCGGCGGATTTAGACGCCTGGGTTAACAGCTACATCGCTTTCATCACCGGCTATGCCCAAATGGCCATGACGCACGGGGTGGAGCTCTTCTGCGTGGGAACCGAATTCAAGCGGCTAACGGACCATGCCCGGGAACCCAACGGCGAATCGGGGATCCTATTGACCAAATGGACACAGATCATCAATGCCGTCAAGGCGGTCTATCCTTCGGGTCCGACCCGGAAACTGGTCTATGCCGCCAATTCCAATTATCCCCAGGACGAATTCTCCCAGGTGCAATTTTGGGACCAGCTGGATTACGTGGGGTTGAACGCCTATTTCCCGCTGACGGGATGGGACAACCCCACGGTGGACGAACTTAAGAAGGCCTGGTCCAACAATCGGGAAGGCAAAAACCCGCTGGAGATCGCGGCCGCCTGGCGGAAACACACGGGGAAGCCGGTGATACTGACGGAATTGGGATACCGCAGTTTTGACGGGGCCAATAAGGCCCCCCATGATTTCGTGAGTATAGGATCGCCCAACAATACCGAGCAGGACAGGTGCTACCAGGCGGCCTTCGCCGCCTGGAACCACCGTCCTTGGATGGAAGGCATTTTCTGGTGGCACTGGGACCCCTACTTGCAGAGCGGGGCGGAAACGTCTGTGCGAACCTACTACACCCCCATGGACAAGCCGGCTTCGGCCACGATCAAGGCCAACTACGGCGGCGAGCCGGAACGGCCCGTTTACACCTTCGCGAGCGGAATCCAGGGCTGGACCTTCGACACAACCGGAGACTTCCTGGACATCCTGGGCGCGCCCAGCACTTCCCTCCAAGGGGGGAGCGCGGCTTTGGATTATCCCCTAAATCTCAACAGCGCCGTTCATACCGGCGGACAGCAAATTCGGGATTTCGGTTTTGTCCTGCCGGCCATTTCCAAGGATTGGAGCGGATACACAGGCCTTAAGGCCTACGTCATGTTGGATCCCGGGGCTTCCGTCGGCAATGACGACCCCCTTAAATGCGCGCTGACGATACAATCCAGTTCAACCTTAAAGTGGTTTCAAAGCAACAGCTTCCGCAGCCTCACGCCCGGCGTTTGGCGGGAAATCAGCATGGATTTCGGCCATGCCGAGTCCTTCGACCCGGGCGCGGTGGGACCGGTCCAATTTTTGGAAGACGTCCGACGGATCGGCTTCGTTTTCGCCGGGGCGGGGAGCAGCAACGGGAGCACGCGGTTTTATGTGGACAACGTGGCGGCGCGTGGTGGCGTGGGCTTTCTGGGTTTTTCCCTCAGCACGGGGTCTTATTCCTTCGGGTCAGTGGTGGAAGGGCACTGGTCCGCCGCCCAATATTCCATTGATATTGAAAACACGGGGAACGTTCCTCTGCGTTACCTATTAAATTGTTCTAAGTCGACCCCGGCCAATTGGGTGCCGGCTTCGGTGCCGTTCGTGGGACGGTTTGTCCTAAACGCGCAGTTTAATTCCGCGCTCCCGGCGGATTTCGTCGAACTCAAGCACGTCTTAAGCCTTCTGCCAACGCCCAGCGACGCGGTGAAATTCGCCGGGAATCAGACGGGGGAGCTTGTGCCCATTGATGGCGTGCGCAATTTGTGGCTGGAATTTCGGGCGCCGGCCATTTCCAACGCCGGCGACATGGTTCCGCAGTCCATCACGATGGACCTGACGGCGGAGATGGATTAGGGAAAGGACAATGGCTGAATTCCTGATACGCCATCGGCGCTTCCTCCTCCTGGTTCCGGGCTTGCTCGGGACCCCGGCGGCGCACGCCGCTTTCCGCGACACGGGCGGGGGCGCACGGGCGGCGGCCATGGCGGGGGCCTACACGGCGGTGGCGGACGACGCGGACGCGGCCTCCTGGAACGCGGCGGGGCCCTCCCAGCTCAACGCGGAGGAATACGGTTTCACGCACACCGAGCTTTTCGCCGGACTCGACGGGGCGCGCTCGGGCGTCAACCAACTGTCTGCGGTCCACCCTCTCCGGCACGGCGGCGCGCTGGGGTTCGCCCTGTACGACTTTTCGGCCTCGGGCCTTTACCGCGAGGACAGTCTGGCGGTTTCCTATTCCCGGTCGCTCAACCCCTGGCTGCCGGCGGCCTGGGACTTGAACCCCCGCACCCCCGCGCTCTTCGGCGGCGTGAACGCAAAATATTTGCGGAACGGCTTCACCCTGGACGCCGCCTCCTCCGGCGATCCTGTGTTTTCCGGCGGGCGCACCCGGGACGCTCTCTCGGCGGACCTGGGCCTTTTGGCGAGGTGGGATCGGGTGAGCGCCGGGCTGTCCCTCAAAGATGTCAACGGGCCGGACCTGGGTTTCCAGGCCGCCGACCGGGTGCCCATGGAAACCCGCCTGGGAGCGGCCTACCGGAGCCCCCTGCTGTTCCTGGAGGACGCGCTCATTTCCGCGGACCTGTGGTCCCGGGACGGCCGCACCGGCTACGCCCTGGGCTGGGAGAATTGGCTTTTGGAAAAGCGGGCCGCCTTCCGCCTCGGCTACAGCGACAGCGCCCTGGCCTTCGGCTTCGGCTGGCACATGGCCCTCCCGCCCGCCTGGGACCTGCGGCTGGATTACGCCTACCAAATCCCCATCCAACTCAAGGACACCGGCTCGGGCGCGCACCGGGTGTCCCTGGTGGTAAGGTTCGACCCAAAAAATAAAAAGAAAAAATCCCAATCCTCGGCCCGTCTCCCCGGCCGGCCGCTGTAAACGGCCTCCCCGCCGGTGAAAAAAAATAAGTAGAATAATGGAGCCATTATGAACGTGTCCGCACTCTTGAAATCGAATTTTGATCGCGCCCGTCGATGGGCGGCGGCCTCGTTTTTCCTCTTCGCCCTGTCGGCGGAGCGGGCGGCAGGTTTCGCCGCGTCCGCGGAGAGCGTCTATCTGCCCCCGCGGTCCATTGAGGTTTCCTCCTTCGACGACACCCCCACCTGGGCCCCGCCGGCCAACGCCATGGCGCTGGCGGACGGGGACCTCAAGTCCCGCTGGGCCTCCAAGGCCGAGGACGGGCAATGGGTGACCGTCCATTTCGCCGCGCCCAAGGTGATCGACGGGGCGCGCCTGTTTTGGGAGCGGGCCTTTGCCTCTTCCTACGCCATCGACGTTTCCCTGGACGGCAAGCGCTGGCGCCGCGTGGCCCTCAAGAAGAAAAGCCAGGGGGGGATCGAAACCCTCGCCTGGAAACCCCTTCGGGCCCAGCGCCTCCGGCTCCTGTCCCTGGAGAGGGTGAACCCCCAGTGGGGCGTTTCCCTCTGGGAAATCGAGGCCTACGGCCCCTCGTCCGCGAACCCAGCCGACCGGCCCCTCAACAAGGTTTTCCCCTGGCGCACCGAGGCCCACGGCATCTTCGCGCCGACGGGACGCGGCAAAACCGCGCCCGTGCCGTCGCCCGGGCCCATCCTCCCGGAGGAATTCCAGGCCGGCATCAACCTTACCTCCTGGAACGAGTCCGAGTTCCGGAGCCCGGAGTCGGACCAAACGCTTGAACATTTGCGGGACATGAACGTCCGCCACGTGGCGCTCCTGACCACCTGGTTTCAAGCCACGCCCGAGGCGGCGAAGATCGAGCCCCAGAGCCCCCTCGGGGGCAAGACGCCCACGGACAGCGCGCTGGCGCACGCCATCAACACCGCGCATTCCCTCGGGATAAAAGTCATGCTTAAGCCCCACCTGGACGTGGACGACGGGACGTACCGCGGCAACATTTTCCCCGAACCGGGCTGGTTCGACAGCTACTGGAAGTTCATCAAGCATTACGCCGAAATGGCGCGGGACCACGACGTGGAAATGTTCTGCATCGGGGTCGAACTCCGCGGCGCCACCACCTGGGAGCGGGAACAGTCCTGGCGGAACATGATCGCCAGGGTCCGGGCGATCTACAAGGGCCCCATCGTCTACGCGGCCAATTGGGACGAGTACCAGTACGTGCCTTTTTGGGACGCGGTGGACTACATCGGGATCGACGCCTATTTCCCCCTGACCCACAACCGCAAGGCGGAGCTTGACGAATTGACCGAGGCCTGGGACCACCGGGCGACAAAGATCGAGGCCTGGCGAAATCGAATGGAGCTGGCCCAGCCGATCTTGTTCACTGAGCTCGGCTACCCCAGCGTGGAGGGGGCCAACGTAGAACCCTGGGCGCCCATGACGAAAGTCCCGGACCGGCGACAGCAGGCCGACTGCTACCAGGCGGCTTTTCAGGCGTTGACCCGCCGGGAGTGGTTCCGCGGCTTCTATTGGTGGCATTATTTCCCGGGCGAGCGCCCCCTGGTGGAGGATTTGACGCTGCGCGGAAAACCGGCGGAAGATGTGATGTCGTCTTGGTATAAAAAAATGACCGGAGGTAATTCTCAATGAAGCGGACATGGCTTGTATCGATGGGAATCGTTTTACTGGCGCTGGTCGGGGGGGGGCAAGTCATTTCGGCGGCGACCCGCAAGAAAATGGCGCCCAAGCCCGCAGCGATGCGCCCCGGGAAAAAGGCCCCGGCCCCGGTGGCGATCGGCCGCGTGCTCTTTGATTTTGAAAACGACCTGGAAGGGTGGCGGATCCCCGAATGGGCCACGGTAAAAAAAGACAACGCCTTGACGGAAGTGGCCTCCTCCGGCGAGCAGGCCTCCCACGGGGCCAGGTCCCTCCGGATGTCGACCGAATTCGACGCCAGCATGTGGAGCGGCGCCTACGTGGAGATCGAGCGCCAATCCGGCGAATTCATGAATTTCAACGGCCACGACGCCATCCAAGTCAGCGTTTACCTGCCGTTCTCGGCTCCCAAGAAGCTGAAGGGGGAGATCATCCTCACCGTGGGAGAGGATTGGTCCTGGACTGAAATGCGCCAGCCCGTGGAGCTGAAGGCGGGCGCCTGGACGACGGTGACTGCGGACATTTCGGACAAGAGCGTGGCCTGGAAGATCCCCATGAACGATGCCGTCCGGGGTGACGTCCGGAAACTGGGCGTGCGCGTTTCGGCCAACTACCTCGGCTACCACGGCCCGGTCTACATCGACGATCTGCGGCTGACCGGTACCAGTGCCAGAAACGGCCGGTAGGCGCGCGAGCCTTTGGCTTTCGGCCCTCCTGCTGGCGGGGGGGGCCTCCTCCGCGTCGGCCGGGTCCGACATCCAAAGCCGCCAGCTCATCCGGCGGTTTAATCGGGAGTCGGCCGAGCGTTCCTTCATTCTCCCCGGCTGGGGGCAGTGGCACAAGGGCTACCGGGCCAAGGGAGCGATCCTCGCTTCCCTGGAGGCGGTCACCCTGGGCGGGGCCTACTTCACCTCCCGCCGCGCCCGGACCCTGGAAGAAAAATTCCGCCGGGGAAGCGCCTCCTACAGCGCCTACACCCGCCGGGTGGACCTTTCAAACTACCTCTACCTTTCCGCGGCGCTCCTCTGGGGCTACAGCGCCTACGACGCCTATTTAAGCGAGCCCGATTTCTCCCGCCTGAAAACCGAAGTCGCCCCCGGCGAAATCCGCCTGGCCTACGAGCGAAGGTTCTAACGCGATGTTTCCATCTCTTCGTATCGAACGACCTGTGAAGGCGTTTTCCCTCTCCTTCGCGCGGGAGAGGGGGAGGGTGGGTTTTCGTGAACTTTTTAGGCCCTCTCCCTCACCCTCCCCCGTGAACGGGGGAGGGGACAAGGGGAAAATAGCGGGGCGTTGGTCGCACCGCATTCACCTGTTAACCACCGCCGTTTTCTGCGCCGCGCTTCTCGTCGGGTGTCATTCCAAGGATCGCTTCACCGGCGCCGCGCCGGCCGCTCCCGATCCCAAGGTGGGCGACATCGGCGACACCACGGCCGTGGTCTTCTGGAGCACCGACCTCCCGGCCACCTCGGTGGTGGAATTCGGGGCCGCAGACAGTTACGGCATATTCGCCGGGGACGAGGCCAACCAAACCATGGCCCACCGCGTGCCGCTGTCCGCGCTGGGGGCGGCCTCCAATTACCATTACCGGGTCCGGAGTTTGGACGAGCGCGGCAACACCCTCTTCAGCTTCGACCGGACCTTCCGCACCCGCGCGGCGGGCCAGACCGCGGGTTCGGTGCTCATCCGCGAGGATTTCGAAGGCGCGGGTTCGTCCGCCTGGGCCCCCCAAACCTTCAGCGACAGCCAGGCCGTCACGGTGGTTGAACCCGGGGCGGCCCCGGCCGCCAGCCACGGCGCCACTTCACTTTTGTTGACCGTTCATCTCGATCCCGATGATCCCTCCAACAAATTCACCAAGGGTGAAACCCTGGTTTTCTTCCGTGACATGCCCGGAGAGGTCCCGATGGATTTTGCCGACCTTTCCGGCCTGACGGCCACGGCCCATATCTTCGCCACCACCGGGTCCCAGGGCGACCCCAGCCGGCGAAACGGCATCCAGCTCTTTGTTAAGGACGCCCTGGGCCGAAGCCAGTACGGGCCCTACGTCAACATTGACACGGAGAATGTGTGGTTCCAGGTGACCATGGTGATCGGCGGCCCCGTGGGGGCCCCGCCCCAAAACGCCTTCTCCGAAACCGGGTTCGATCCAGCCACCATTACCCTGGGCGGCGTGAAGGTGGGCGGCGGGGGCGGATCGTCGGTTTCGTTTGACGGGCTGATCTACGTGGACGACGTGGTTTTCAAGTGATGTTTTCCCATGGGCCATTAGAGAGGTATTCCCTCTCCCGCGTGATGCCCTCTCCCTCACCCTCCCCCGTGAACGGGGGAGGGAATAGAGGGAACAGGGGCCGGCCCCTTGCGACGGTGGCTTTCCTATTTCTGATCGCGATGCCCGGCGTCCTTCGCGCCGGGGCGTGGACCTTGCCTCAAAATTCCTGGTACGTGGAGGAGGCCATCAGCTTTTTCTCCTCGGACAAGGACATCGACGCCAAGGGCGAGGCCTCCTCCAAAGCTTTCCGGGGGGTTTACGATGAGGTCCGCCTCAAGACCTACGTGGAATACGGCCTGCGGGACCGGTGGACGCTGATTTTCGCGGCGCCCTACCGCCGGGCCCGATTCGTGGACGATTACAACGACATTTCCAACGGCGGCTTCACGGACGCTTCGGCGGCCGTGAAATGGCGCTGGAAACCCAATCCCTGGGTGGTGAGCTTCGGCGCCAGCCTGGGCCTGCCCACGGGCTACGACGCCGCGGAGCCGCTGGCCCTGGGCACTGGCCGCGGCAACGCCGAGGCCCGGGTCTACGTGAGCCGCCTCTTTGACGAGCGTTTGATGCTGACTGCGGAGGTCGCCAAGGACCGCGTGGGCGTTCCTTACCTGATCGAGGCCGCTGGGATCGCGAGATCCATTGGATTTCTCAAGATTATGGTCAACGGGTTGGCGGATTTTCCACACCATTCGGACGCCGAAAGCTACGCGAAATGGAACCTGTCCGCGGGATTGACTTCCGAGGGGAGTAATGCGATGATAAGGTACAACCGTCAAAAAAGCACGAGCGTTTCCATCGGAATGGGCCGGGTTTTCCATGGGAAAAACACCGGGAGCGGCACGGACCTCTCCCTGTCCGTGGCTTTTGTTTTTTAAATGACTTGCCCCATTCCTGGGGCGTTTTTGACTGGCTTACGTTCCAATTCGCCCGATGAAGCGGGCAACTACGCTCCGAAAGCGACCCCAATGAATTTCAATAAAACCATCCGATTCGCGGCCGGTTTTTCGTTTCTCGCCCTCCTGTCCGGTTGCGGCGCCGATTCCGGCGCCTCCAAAAAGCTCATGATGTGGCACGTGGGGTCCGAAGAGGAGGCCCAGATCATCAATCGTCTGGCGCGGGAGCGCTTCACCCCCGCCACGGGCATCGGGGTCCAGTGCGATTCCATCGCGTGGTCCGAAGCCCACAGCAAGTTCCTCACCGCCATGGCCGGCGATGTGACGCCCGACATCGCCACCATGGGATTGACCTGGGGGACGGAGTTCGGCTCCAAGGGCCAGATGGTGGATTTGCGGAAGGCCTTTCCGGCGGAACTGGAGGCCATGAAGGCCGACACCTTCCCCTCCATCTGGGCGGCCACGGAATACCGGGGCTCGGTCTACGCGGTGCCCTTCGACATGACGCTCCACGTGCTCTACTACCGGACGGACCTCCTGCCGCAGCCGCCCAAAAATTGGGACGAACTGACCACCCTTTTATCGAAGCTGAACAAACAGGACAAGAGCATGATCATCGACTGGGGCTCACTGGATTGGATCGGCTTCTCGCCGTTCCTCTGGCAGGCCGGCGGAGATTACTACAACGACGAGCGCACCAAATCCGCCCTGCGGTCCCCGGCGGCGGCCAAGGGCATGCGGTTTTTCGCCGATCTCTATCGGAAATACCAGGCGCCGAAGTCCGGCGTCAGCATCGCCCAGGGCTTGCGGTCGGGGCAGTATCCCCTCGGGATGTCGGGCAACTGGCTTTTGAACAGCCTGCCCGTGGACGCCCCGGAACTTGACGGCAAATGGACCATCGCCCTCCTGCCCGCGGGACCTTCCGGAAAACGCACCGGGTTCATCGGTGGACGGTCCATCGGAATTTTTTCCCGCTCCGCCAAGGCGGAGGAGGCCTGGAAGTTCATCCAGTTCCTCGCCGAAGTCGACGTCCAGAAAACCATTTACGAGGACGTCGCCAAAAACCACAACATTTACATGCCGCCCAACGTGCGCACCTGGGAAATCCTCCCGATCGAGGCCGGGGTGAAAAAAGTGCTGGTGTCCCAGGCCAAGGACGCCAAGGCGCCGCCGTCGGTCCTCGGCTGGAACGACAGCACCCGTTTCGTGGTGGAGGCCATCCAGAAGGCCATCATCCAGGGGCTCAACCCCGCCAAGGCGATGGAGGAATCGGCCGCCGCCATGGACGAGCACATCGAAAAACCCTGACGGACCACTCCCCGCCTTCCCCCGTGACCCTCTTCGGCTCTCCGGATTCCTTTTTTTACCGCCTCAACCGCATGAAGGCCGGCTATGTCTTCATCCTGCCGGCCATGACGATCATCACGGTCTTCGTCTTCATCCCCATGATCGCCTCGCTGTTCCTCAGTTTCACGGAATACAACATCCTCCAGCCGCCTAAATGGGTGGGCCTGCGGAACTACACGACCCTGCTTTTCAACGACCGGCTTTTCTGGAAGGCGGTGCATAACACCGCGATCTACGTCCTGGCCACGGTGCCCATCGGGATCGTGCTGGCGCTGATGCTGGCGGCGCTGGTGGACCAGATCACGCGGGGCAAGGAATTCTTCCGGACGCTGTATTTCCTCCCCAATATCACGGCCATCGTGGCGATCTCGGTGATCTGGAAGTGGCTTTACGCCGGGGGGAAGTTCGGGCTGGTCAATTACTTCCTCATCAAGCTGGGCCTGCCGCCCCAGGACTGGCTGACCAACCCGCTGACCACCCTGCCCGCCATCATCGTCATGAGCATCTGGGGGGGGCTGGGGTACAACTTCGTCATTTTCCTGGCGGGGCTCCAGGGCATTCCGCGGTCGCTTTTGGAAGCGGCGGAGATCGACGGCGCGTCCCGGCGCCAGATCCTCTGGCACATCACCCTGCCCCTCCTGCGTCCGGTGATGATCTTCGTGGTCACGCTCTCCCTCATCAACTCCTTCCAGGTGTTCGACCAGGTCTACATCCTGACTCAGGGGACGGAGTACGTCGGCGGCGTCCTGCACTCCGCGCTCACCATCGTGACCTACCTCTACGAGCGGGGGTTCGAGCGTTTCCAAATGGGGTACGCCTCCGCCGTCGCCTACATCCTTTTTCTCGTGATCTTCGCGCTGACGCTCCTCAATTTCCGCTTCATGAAGTTCAAGGACTGACGCCGTGGCCGCCGTCCCATCCGACAAGCTGGGACGCATCAGCGGCTCTGCCGCCCCCCGTGTCGGGGGCTCTGCGACCGACCGGCCCCTGGCGGCGGCCGTTGCCCCGGTCAAGGACACTTCCGTTTTCCGGGAAAAGGTGAAGCAGGGGAATTTCTACGTCTTCGCCTACGGGGTGCTGATTATCGGCGCGCTCTTTATGGTGGCCCCCTTTCTCTGGATGCTCATCACCTCGGTCAAGCCCCGGGGGGAAATCCTGACGTACCCGCCCCGGTTCTGGGTGGACAAACCCACCCTGGAATCCTTCCGCGACCTCTTCCGGCTGGTGCCCATGAAGCGGTACATCCTGAACAGCCTGATCGTCGCGAGTTCGGTCACGGTGTGCAACCTCTTCCTGTGCTCCATGGCGGGGTACGCCTTCGCCAAGCACAAATTCTGGGGCAAGGACCGGCTTTTTCTGATCTTGATGGGGTCCATGATGATCCCCTGGCAGGTGAACATCATCCCGGGCTTCATCATCATTAAAAAACTGGGCTGGCTGAATTCCTACCAGGGGCTCATCATCCCGGCGGTCGCCGGCGCCTTCGGCATCTTCCTCATGCGCCAGTTCATCCGCGACATTCCCGACGATTTGCTGGATTCGGCCCGCATCGACGGGTGCGGGGAGTTCTACATCTACTGGCGCATCGTCCTGCCGCTCTGCAAGCCGGCCCTGGCGACCCTGGCGATCTTCACCTTCATGTCGCAATGGAACAACTTCGTGTGGCCCCTCATCATCATCCACGAATCAAACATGCGGACCATCCCGCTCGGCCTGTCCGTGCTTAACGGGCAGTTCAGCGGGAGCTTTGGTTTCCTGATGGCGGGGGCCGTGGTGGCGATCCTGCCCATGATGCTCGCCTTCCTGGCTCTTCAAAAGCAGATCATCCAGGGAATCGCCCTCGAAGGCCTGAAGCAGTAGATTTTCGCGACGCCTTTCCATCCCACTAATTCGGAGAGATCACAATGGCCAATGAAACCGTGTTTCAGCGTTACGCCGGAAACCCCATCATCACCTCCCGGGCCGTGCCTCGGGCCAACAGCATCCACAACAGCGCCGTGGTCAAGTTCGGCAAGCGGTACGCCGGGGTCTTCCGCGTCGATGAGCAGGATTTCAGCTACGTCCTTCACGCCGGGTTCAGCGACGACGGGCTCCATTGGGACATCGATCCCAAGCCCATCAAGATGAAAAGCCCGAACCCCGAGGTGAAGGTGTCGGAGCACAGCTACGACCCACGGATCACCCGACTGGGGGATACCTATTACGTCACCTGGTGCAACGCGGCCGGCCAGGGCCCGACCATCGGCCTGGCCCGCACGAAGGATTTCAAGACCTTCATTCAGATGGAGAACCCGCTGGCCACGGCCAACCGGAACTGCGTCATCTTCCCCCGCAAGATCGGCGGAAAATACGCCATCCTGCACCGCCCGAGCGACCGCGGCCACACGCCCTTCGGGGACATCTTCTACGCCACGAGCCCGGACCTCACACATTGGGGGTGCCACCGGTTCGTGTTCGGGCCCCGCGGGGGCTGGCAGGCGACGAAGGTGGGCCCGGGGCCCGCGCCGATCGAGACCAAGGACGGCTGGCTGTTGATCTACCACGGCGTGTGGACCAGCTGCAACGGCTACCTCTATTACGCCGGCGGCGCCCTGCTGGATTTGGAAAAGCCCTGGAAGGTCCTTTACCGCACGCGGGACTACCTGCTGGCCCCGACGGAAACCTACGAGCGGGTGGGCGACGTGCCCAACGTCGTGTTCCCGAGCTCGGTCATCGTGGAGGGGGACATCCTCCGGTTGTACTACGGCTGCGCCGACACCTGCGTATCGGTGGCGGAGGCGGCCATCCCCGACATCATAAAATTCATCAAGGCCCACAGCTTCAAGAAATAGTCCTTCCGGGGGAACGCCGTCAAAATCGCCACTTTTAACGCCAACTCCATCCGCATGCGGCTTCCCGTCATCCTCAAATGGATGGACGCCGAGAAGCCGGATGTCCTGGCCGTTCAGGAAACCAAGGTGATGGACGACCAGTTTCCGCTTGCCGATATTGAAAAGGCGGGGTGGAAGGCGGTGTTTCGCGGCCAAAAATCCTACAACGGGGTGGCCTTCCTGTCCCGGAAGCCCCTCGAGGACGTGGACGCCGGCTGGGACCCATCGGGGTCGGGCGAGGCGCGGACGCTGGTGGCCCGGCACGGCGATTGGCTGTTGATCAACACCTACGTGCCCCAGGGTTTCGAGCCGGACTCCTCCAAGTTCGAGAACAAGCTCAAGTTTTTCGCGGGGCTTAATAAACTTTTTGCGAAACACGTCGGCCCGGAGACGCCCGCGCTTTGGATGGGGGACTTGAACGTCGCCCCGGCGGAAATCGACCTCTGGGACCCGAAGCGGAACGCCGAGCACGTTTGCTTCCACCCCAAGGCCCGGGCCGCCTTCGCCGCCGTCCGCGACGGCTTTTGGATCGACCTCTTCCGCGAAAAAGAACCGGGCCCCGGCCACTACACCTATTGGGACTACATGATCCCCACCAATTTCCCGCGTAACCGCGGCTGGCGCATCGACCACATCATGGGCACCCCCGTCGCCTCCCGGCGCCTTAAAAAAATAGGAATCGACCGGGCGCCCCGGGGATGGGAAAAACCCTCGGACCACACCTTCGTCGTGGCGGAGTTCAGCTAGGCGATTATCGCGGCGGAGGAACCGGAGCGGCCGGCGCGGCGCCGGCCCGCTTGCATCTTTTTCGGTAGAAGCACCACCCCCCCAAACCAAGCAGGACCAGCGCGCCCAGGAAAGTTCCCAGCCCGCGGCGGGACCGGACGGAGGAGCCCGTCCCGCAGACGTACCTTCCCCAACCCGCGCTGTTGTAGCCCGGCTGTTGAACCGACAGGTTCAGGCAGGCGTTGGAGGATTGCCCCTGCGCCGCCAATTGCAGGAGGTTCTGGCGCTGTTGCTGGACCAAGTCCGAAATGGCCAACGCCCGATTGAGCGCGCCACCCAAGGCCTTTATATCCCGGTCCAGCGCCCTCAACTGCTCCGGGGCGGGCTGTTGGTTCTGGGTGTTGTCGTAGTAATTTTGGTTGGTGACGTTCCCCATTTTGGCGAACGCTTCCATCATCCCCATGACCTTGCTCTTGTCGACGAGGATCTGCATGAATCGCATAGACACCTCCACACTCCCCCGAAGGGCGCCCTTAATTTCTCCCGAAATCAAGTGTCTCTATGCGCTCCGAAGGTTTTCGTCCCCTGTTCCCTCCCCCGTTTACGGGGGAGGGTGAGGGAGAGGGAATCGTGGAGGGAATCCTGGCCCGCAGAGCCGCATCGACGGAAAATGGTAGAATGAGTCCAATGGCCACCAAGTTAACCGACGGTGGCCAGTTTCAAGAGGGTGGGGCCTCCGGGGATGTGAGCCAGGGACTTCCAGCGTTTCCTGGCGGCGCAGAAGCGCAGACGGCGTCTCTTGGTGCGCCGGTGC
>Ga0247727_10011762_pt1 | contig 15179 bp, 7 predicted proteins | sample WisWelCaveWW1625_FD_202498 | JGI IMG/M metagenome (GOLD analysis project Ga0247727, IMG submission 202498) | Biofilm microbial communities from Wishing Well Cave, Virginia, United States - WW16-25 | ecosystem: Environmental > Aquatic > Deep subsurface > Groundwater > Cave microbial mat | place... | reverse complement strand
GACGGCGAGCGGGGACGGCACGGCGCGGGTGTGGGACGCCGCGTCGGGCCGCGAGGTGGCGGTGCTGCGGGGCCACACCGACGGGGTCAGGCGCGCGGGGTTCAGCCCGGATGGGCGGCAGGTGGTGACGGCGAGCAGGGACAGCACGGCGCGGGTGTGGGACGCCGCGTCGGGCCGCGAGGTGGCGGTGCTGCGGGGCCACAGGGACGGGGTCTGGCTCGCGGAGTTCAGCCCGGATGGGCGGCAGGTGGTGACGGTGAGTTTGGACGGCACGGCGCGGGTGTGGCGAGTCGGCGCGGGGGACTTCGCTCCATAGGGTCCAGCGCTCGACAAGATCCTCGGCGCCGGGAACGTGGGCGCCACAACCGCGTCGACGCGACCACCGTCATTGCCCGCCGACACTGTCTCTCCCGTTGCGAAAGGTGGCGAGGGCCCGCCGTCTCAGCCGCCGTTCTGCCCGCGGGCCACCCGCTCCATGCGCGCCGCGCCCTCTTCGATGCCGAGCCGCCGATACTGCTCGGCGACTTCCGCGGCGAGCCGGCGGGCCGCGTCGGTCCGATTCGTGGCCAGGTAGCCCTGCACTAGCGACTCGAGCAGCTCCGGCGGGTCCACAAGCCGTTGACCGGTCTGCCCGAACAGCCGTAGGGTCGCGCGACGCATGTGCTCGAGCTGGAAGATCGCTCCGCGGGGGGATCCCACCCATTGGCCGCGCCGGGCGTAGATCGTCCCCAGGGCCATGTGAAACTCGCGTACCCGCCGCATGTCGTCCTTCTGGTAGGCGGCCGCCTTGCCCTCGAACAGCATCATGATGAACCCATCGAGCATCGCCTGCTGCGCCTCGGCACCGCCGCCGCTCGCCTCGGCGTAGATCACGGCCAAGGGCGTCAGGGCATCGAGATCCACCCAGTCGGTGTACACGCCAGATCCTGGGAGCCCGAGCGCGGCTTCGTAGAAGCGCGCCGCCTGATGGGGCGCCCCGGCGCGATTGTACCAGTCGCCGAGCGACCGCAGCGTCGCGCTCCAGACGCGGCGCCGCGCGAGACTCGTGGTCCACCAGGGAGGCTCGGCCACTGGACGGAGCGCCTCGTCCGGTCCGGGGCGGCGATAGGCGTCGAGCAGCGCGCGTACACCCTGCCGCAGCGGCGCGTGCAGCTCCGACACCTGTTGCAGCGGCGCCCGGCGAGCCCGCTCGAAGTGGTCAGGGCCCAGGCTGGCGGCCGCGTCGTTGCGTGCGAGCTGGAGCAGCGCCGAGTCGAGCACCGCCGCCCGCACCTCCGGACGCGCCAGGACTGCGAGCAGCGCGTCGCTGACGGGGGCTACGTGCTCTGGCTCCATGCTCCACTTAGCCGCCAGCGCGACGACGCGGCCCGGGTCACCCCGCCTCAGGTGCAGCTCGAGCAACCCTCGGCGGGCTTCGGGATAGCCGGGCTGGGCGGTGAGGGCGCGTTCGTAGTACGCCGCGGCGCTGTCCCACCGCTCGAGCGTCTCCCACTCTTGCGCCGCACGGAGCAGGAAATACGCCCGCGCCGGGTGGGTGGTGGCCGCCGCGTTGCGGAACCCGGCCAGGGCCTCCTCGTGACGGCCGGCGCGGCGGAGTAGGATCGCGGTATTGGCCGACGCCGCGGCGTAGTAGGTGGCCGAGTCGAGCTGCCGAGCCTCCCCGTAGTCCGCCGTGATCTGCGACAGCGGTGCAGCGGTCCCGCTGTCGCCCCCGCTCAGGGCCCGCTGCTGCACCGCTATCGCCCGCCCGAATAGCGCGCCGGCGCGCAGCGATGCTTGTTGCGGCGCCACCCAGCTCAGCACCTTCGAAAACGCGTCCTCAGCCTCAGAGAAGCGGCCGGTCGCGAGGTACTGCTTGCCCTCCTGGTAGGCGGCCTCGGCGGCGGCGCCCTGGCCCCACACTCTGGGCGCCACCAGGGCCAGCGCCGCGGCGCACAACGGGCCCCACGGCGCTCGTATCACGGCGGACCTCCGGCTGGCCCCACGAGCCCCCCTCGCCCGACGGCGATCGTGGCCGGCTGATACCGCTTGAGGTGCAACCGCAGCGAGTCGAACCGGGCGCGCAGCAGCAATTGGCGCACCGCCTGGTCGCCCGCCTTGAGCGTGTCCCCCTTGTGAATCACGACGGTGATGTCGCACACGTAATCGTCCTCCGTGGCGTGCGGCAGACACCGCCCGAACCAGAGCTCGGCGTTGCGGTCGATCGTGGGATTGGGGGGCTGGGGGTCCCTGAGCACCACTCGCAGCCGGAACTCGAGGCCCCGCGGGTCCGGGGCGGCGTTGATGTCGCTCGGCCGCACCGCGAGGTGCGCCTGCAGCGAGGCCAGCGTGAGCTCGACGTGAGCGTTCAGGGGCAGCCGGCCGAGGCGATCTTCCACCAGCTGGCCCGCGACGGTCCGCAGGACTGACTCGAGCCGACCCCCCCACTTGCGGCGCAGGGTGTCCGGCTCCCACTGCATGCTGTCCACGCGGCTCATGATCTCGATCCACTTCTCGAAGACCACCGGGCACATGCTCGTGTCGGGCAGGGTGAGGGTGCCGCGGAGGCTGACGCGCAGACATCCGTGTTGGGGCACTGCGCGCTGCTGGAACAGCTCGATCAGGACGGTGTCCCGCACGGGCGACGGCGTCCAGGTCAGGAACCCGAAGCCCGTCTGCAGGATGGCCCGCAGGGTGTCCTGCAGCTCCTGTCGGGCCTGGAGACGATGCTGCCGCAGCCGGCGCTCGTAGTCCGGTCCCCGGAGCTCGAACTCGAGGGCGACGTCGGGACGCACGCTCGGCCCTGACGGCGGGCGGTCGGCCGTCGCGGCGGCTAGACCGATGAGAGCCGCCGCGGCCCTAAAACGCGAGATACAGGTCCGTGACCACATCGGTGAGTTTCATTTCGCCGGACGCGGCGACGCCGGCGGCAGACGTTACGCGCCAGGTCAAGGCCTCGCCCAACTGGAGGGGGCGGCGCGCCTGGACCCGATTCTCCGGAAGCCACGCCTGCTCCCAGCGTCCCACCATGAAGGAGACGGTTTCGGTATCGGGAAGCAAGGCTCCAAGCTTGTCGCCCCACCGCGCTCGCGTGCCAGCCGACAGCGGGGGTGGGCCGAAGAACGCGACGAGCGAGCCATGCTCTCCGAGCGGGCTCTGCGCCACCGTGTCGGTGGATCCTTCGCCCGCGAGGACTACGAGGCGGTGTTCGTCGGTGGCGAGCTTGGAGAGCACCGTGGCCGCCGGTAGCACCGCTACGGTCGCGAGCGGCACGAAGTCGTCCGGGTACTGGAGCTTGGCCGGCAGCCAGGGGTACGCCCGGTGATCCCGGAAGCTCACAGTCGTCGGCGTGTAGAGCCACACTCGGCGCCCAGTTGGCCAAACCCAGCGGGCGAGGCGCGCCGGCGTAGTTAGACGGTTGAGCCGCAGCTTGGGGGACCGGGTCACCGCGGCTGTGTCGGGGCGCGCCTGCTCGCCGTCGACGACGGACACCATCGTGGAGACACTGGGATCCACCGCGATGACCACCACCGACGACGACACGGCGCTGAACGCGAGGAGCACTCCGCCGATTGCCCACAGAACAGGGCGCGCGCCTGGGGCTGCCAGCAGGCGCGCGACCCAGACCTCCGTGCGTTCCTTCCGGTCCTTCGGCAGAAAGCCCCAGCCCAGCGCGGCGAGGCCCAGCACCGGAAGGTGCGTCACGTAGAACGTGGACAACGCCTTCGCGTGTTGGAGGCGGAGCCAGACGCCGAGGAGCAGATCGATGACCGCGAGGAGAGCGAGGGCGCGGACCTCGGCCGGGAGCTCTGGGCGTGGCGGGCGCAAGACGGGCGTGGACACAGTCGGGTGGCTACGGTGACGAAGTTGCACGGCTTGCGGCTGGCCGCAAGAGGGACCTGGGAGGCCGAGATCCTATCGCTTGATCGGCCACCGCATTCGGGCCCGCCCCTACCCGCGCACCCACCTCAGCACCGGCAGCACCAGCCACCGGGCGAGCAACGCGCCCACGAACCGCAGCGCGCGAAAGAGCACATTGCCGCCGCCGGCCCGCTTGATGCCGCGCAGCGCGTCGGCGGCGTTGAGCCCCGAGATCACCGCCGCCTCGATGCAGCCGGCGTTGTACGACGTGCGGGTCCAGTCGCCCGCGAGGAACAGATTGCTGAACCCGGACTCATCCGCGCCCAGGCGGTACTTCGCGCTGCCCGCGACCGAGAGCACGTAGCGCTCGCTCGGAGAGACGTTGGCACGCAGATACTGGGCGTCGAGCCGCTGCGCACCGGTCCGGCTCGCCGGATCGCGCAGGATCGTCCAGTCGAATTCACCCGCGCTCGTCACCGCTCCGGGCCACAGCACCGTGCCGTAGTCCTTCAGCCACGACTCGGCCGTGCGCCGGACGTGCTCGAGGGCCGCCGGCGCACCTTTGGGGGTCGCCGCCTCGCGGGCGTGCTGATCGGGGAGCGGCCCGCAGAGGTACTGCAGGCTGCTCGGGCCCGCCGGCGGCGCGGGCCACGACTCGCGGCGCAGCAGATGGCTCATGTCCGCCCAAACGTCGAGCGGTTCGGGTGCCGCGTTGACGGGGACCCGTCCCATCACCCACCCCAGGTTCGTGAGGTCCCGGGTGAGCCACAGCTGTACCGACTGGGTGGCGACCGTCTTGACCCCCCGGACCAGGTTGCGCCACCGACGGCTGCGCCGAATCAACTCGCCGCAGATGCCCTCCAAGGCGCCGACCGGGATCCCCAGGATGATGCTGTCGAACTCCTTTCCGGCCTCGAGGACGAGATCGCCGCCGCCCTTGCCCCCGCTATGGGGGGACTCGAGGTCGACTCCCTTCAGGGCGCCCGCGTTCTCGATCTGCTCTGGGTCGGGCGCCGCAGGCCAGCACGGCAGCCCCTGCACGGAGATCAGGGGCTCGTACGCTCCTGACTTGAGCCGCACCTGTCGCCCGATGTGGATCCTGGCGACCGACTTGCCGTCTTTGGCCAGATCGAGCTGCCTCACCTGATGGAAGAACTCGAAGCGCACCCCGCGCCGCTTGAGTGCCAGGTAGATCGGCGCGAACACCACTTCGCCCATGCCGGCCGCCATCTCGTAGCACACCGATCCCGAATAGGTGAGCCCGATCCGGAGGGCGCTCTCGAGCGCCGTGCCGGCCGCGAAGTTCGGCCGGCCGCCTCCGGGTCCCGTGCCGGCCTCGCCGTCCTCGTAGGCGAAGCACAGGTCGTACAGCGCCCGGATCGGGCCGCACTCGAGGGTCTCCGGCCGGGCGCCGTGACGCCGCAGCCAGGCCCGGAGATCCTCGGCGTCGAGGTGGTCCAAGCCGAAGAACAACACGAAGTCGGCGACGAAGCCGATGACAACGGTCACGGCGAGATCGATGCCCATGAACAGACGTCGCAGCGCGTCGGCCTGGCCAGCCGAGGGACTCGCGGCGGCGGGTGTCGGCCGGTCGGCCCAGCGCTTGAACTCGCGCAGCCGGCCCACGATGACCCGACGCCGCCGCCACGTCTTGTAGGCATCCCACAGCCAGAAGAGTCCGCGGCGATACGATCGGGCGGGATCAGCCAGCGGCGACTCGGCGACACAACGGCACTGCTTCAGGTGATGGTGCTCCGGCCGCACCTCCGGCGGCTCGGGGACGACCCGGCTCAGCATCCGGCGCTTCGGCGTGGGAAGCACGGCCCCTGACTGCTCGAGCCACTGGTCCAGCCAGTGGTCGGCATGGCCGATCAGGTTCTTCATGTTCTCCCAGTGCGTGGCTTTCACGCTCGTGCCGGGAATCTTGCCGTTGGGCGGGTAGGTGATCGGCCAGACTCGCCACTGATCGTCCACGTACTCCATCGCCGGAGTGCTGTCCTGGGGCAGGAACGCCTCATCGACAGAGCGGAGCGGGGTGCCGGCGGGCCGGTTGAGCGCGTGATAGCAATCGCGCAGCAGGCGGAAGGCGTTGTCGTAGCAGCCGAACCAGACGTGCAGGCCGTGCTCCTCGATCCGGTTGTCGGCCTGGGGGTTGCGCCCGCTCGCCCCTTTCCCGCCCAGCCGCCAGCCCTGCTGGTAGACCGTGATCTCGTAGCGGTCCCGCCAGTCGGCCTGGTTGGTCAGCTCCCACGCCGCGGCGAGGGAGCCCATGCCCCCACCCAGGATGGAGATCTTCTGGGGCCCCGGATGCATCGCGATGTGTGTTCCTCCTGCGGCATCCATATTATCGCCTTGAGGTCGCGTCCGCTGACTGCGTGTCGCCCCCATCGTAGGGAGCTTTGCTTGCCGTGACCGCACCGCTTGACCGCCTCGTCAGCTACGTCCCCGCGCTCCTTGCCCGGCGGCTCGCGGCACAGGCCTCGTGCGCGCCCGCTCCCGACGCGGAGCGGTTCGAGACGGCGATTCTCTGGGCGGACATCTCCGGCTTCACGTCCCTCACCGAGCGGCTCGCCGAGCGCGGGCCCGGCGGCGCCGAAGTGCTGTCGGCGATCCTCAATGGCTTCTTCGAGGAGATCGTGGCAGTGATCGCCGCGCACGGCGGCGAGGTGGTGAAATTCGCCGGCGACGCCACCCTCGCGTTTTGGCCCGTAGTCTCCGGCGAGGACACCCTCACCCTCGCGCGACGCGCTGCCCAGTGCGGTCTCGCGATCCAGGACGTCGTGGCGGCGCGCCCGGCGGTCGAAGGCGTGCGGCTGCACGTCCGCGTCAGTGTCGGCGCCGGTCGGTTGTGGGCGGGCAGCGTGGGAGGCGTGGAGGATCGGTGGGAGTTCCTCGTGGCGGGCGACGCGGTGGCGGAAGTGGCCGGCGCGGCCGCGGCCGCAGACCCGGGGCACCTCGTCGTCACGCCCGCGGCCTGGTCGCTGATCGCAGACTGGTGCGAGGGGCGGCCGCTCGCCACGGGGAGCGTGCAGCTCGTTCGGGTCGTGGATCGCCTCGCGCCGCGGGCCGCGCCGGGCGCGCCGCAGTCTCCTCCCGCGGCGGCCGCCGCGCTGCGGGCATTCCTCCCCCGTGCCGTGGTGGAGCGGCTCGACGCCGGACAAACGGGCTGGCTCGCCGAGTTCCGCCGCGCGACGGTCATATTCGTCAATATCGGGGGACTCGACTACAGCGCGCCGGACGTGCTGGGCCGGGTGCACGAGCTGCAGCGGGCGATGCAGGCGGTCGTCTACCGCTACGACGGCAGCGTCGTCCAACTCATCGCCGACGACAAGGGCACCACCCTCGTCGCCGCGTGGGGCGTGCCCGGACGAACTCATGAAGACGACGCCTCACGCGCCGTCCAGGCGGCACTCGACCTGCACCGTGACCTCGAGCACCGCGGGTGCCTGAGTGGCATCGGGGTCGCCACGGGTGCCGTGTTCTGTGGAGACCGCGGCGGCGCGGGGCGGCGCGAGTACGCGGTGCTCGGCGACGTGGTCAATCTCGCCGCGCGCCTGATGCAGGCGGCGGGTGGCGCCGTGCTGTGCGACGCCGCCACGGCCCGCAGAGCGGCGGGGCGGGGGGGGCGCCTGGGCTTCGAGCGGTTGCCTGCGATCGCGCTCAAAGGCAAGGCGGAGCGGGTCGCGGTCTTCCGGCCGCGCCCCTCGCTGGCTCGACCCACCGGTGGCACGACCACCCTCATCGGCCGCGGCGCAGAGCGCGACCGGGTGATTCGGCGGCTGGCCGTGCTGCGCGAGCGGGGCGTGGGCGGCGTGGTGGTGCTCGAGGGCGAGCCCGGGATCGGGAAGTCGTCCCTCGTGGCCGACGTCAGAGCGCAGGCGGAGGGACTGGGGCTGGGCTGCATGAGTGGCGCCGCGGAGGCGGTCGAGCAGGCCACGCCGTACTTCGTGTGGCGCCAGGTCTTCGCGAGTCTGTTCGAAGGCGAGCGGCGGGACAAAGCGGCGTTGCGCCAAGACGTGCTCGCCCGGCTCAGGGACAGCCCGACCCTCGTTTCCTGGGCCCCGCTCCTCAACGCGGTGCTCCCGCTCGACCTGCCGCACACCGAGGTCTCGGCCCAGATGACGGGAGCGGCCCGGGCGGACGCGATGCGCGCGCTGACCGTCCACCTGCTCCAGGACGCGGCGGCCCGGACCCCGCTGCTCATCACGCTCGACGACGGGCACTGGTTCGACTCACCGTCCTGGACCGTGGCCGCTGCCGTGGCGCGACGGGCGCTTCCCCTGTTGCTCGTGGTGGCGAGCCGCCCGCTCCCCGAGCCGGCCCCCCCGGACTACCTGAGCCTCCTCGCGGCTGCGGGCTGCGAGCGCATGGTCCTCGAGCCCCTGGGCGAGGGTGACGTCCTCGAGCTCGTGCGCCAGCGCCTGGGCGTGCGGGCCCTGCCGCCCCGGGTCGCGGCCGTGATCCGGGCGCGGGCCGAAGGCAACCCGTTCTTCAGCGAGCAGCTCGCGTATGCGCTGCGGGACGACGGCCACCTGGTCATCGAAGGGGACATCTGCCGGCTCGCCGCGCATGCGGCCGACCTGGGCGGCCTCAACCTGCCCGACACCGTGCAGGGTGTAGTCGCCAGCCGGATCGACCGCCTCACCCCGCAGCAGCAGCTGACCCTGAAGGTCGCCAGCGTCATCGGCCGGGTGTTTCCGTACGGCATCCTGCGCGACGTCCATCCGGTCGATGCGGATAGAGCGACGCTACCCGCCTACCTGGAGCGCCTCAAGCAGCTGGCCCTGATCCTGGTCGATGCGCCGGAGCCCGAGCTCTCGTACCTGTTCAAGCACGTGATCACCCAGGAAGTGGCGTACGATCTGTTGAGCTTCGGGCAACGCCACCAGCTGCACGAGGCGGTCGCGCGGTGGTACGAGCGGCACCATGCGGACGATCTGACGCCGTACCTCCAGCTCCTCGCGCATCACTGGACCCGGGCAGACAATCCGCCCGCGGCCATCCCGTATCTCGAGCAGGCGGGTGAGCAGGCGCTCGCCCACTACGCCAACACCGAGGCGGTGCGGTTCCTCACGGAGGCGATCGAGCTCGACGCCCGCTCGAACGGGGCAGGCGACCCGCTGCGGCGCGCGCGGTGGGAGTGGCGGCTCGGACGGGCGCACCTGCAGCTGTCGGACAATCTGCGGAGCCGGGAGCACCTGCTGCGCTCTCTCGCGTTGCTCGAGCGGCCGGTGCCCCGGATGCGCTGGGTCATGACCGCGAGCACGGTGGGACAAATGGCGCGCCAGGTCGTGCACCGCGTGCGGCCGTTCGGCCCGCGGGCGGCGTCGGAGCAGGAGCGGGCGATCCTGGTCCAGGCCGCCGACATCCACCACGAGCTCTCCGAGATCGCGTACTTCGCGAACGACCTCGGCCTGCTCCTCTATACGACCGTCCACACCCTCAACCTGGCGGAGGCGGCGGGCGTGGATGGACAGCTGGCGCGGGCCTACGGCACGGCCAGCGTCGCGACCGGAACCGCCGGGCTGCACCGCCTGGCGCAGTTCTACTGCGGGCGATCGCTCGACAGCGCCGGCCGCACCAGCGACCTGCCCGCCAGGGCGTTCAGCCAGCTTGCCTGCGGCGTCTATTACAGCGGAGTGGGCGCCTGGGAGCGGTTGGACGATCTACTCGGCCGCAGCGCCGAGCTGTTCGAGCGGCTGGGCGACCGCTACCGCTGGGAGCTCACGCTCGCCCAGCGGGCCTACATGCTGCTGCACCGCGGGCAGTTTCCCCGAGCGCGCGAGCTGCTCGAAGGGGCGCACGCCTCCGCGTCTCCGGACGGTGCCCTGCAGGTGCTCATGCTGAGCACGGCGGGTCTGCTGGTCGCGGATCTGGCGCAGGGGCAGAGCGACCCGTCGCGGGTGGCGCAGCTCGAGGCCCTGCTGGCCCGCAACGCGCAGCGCAGCGAAGCGGTGCTGGGCAACGGGCTCCTGGCCCTGGCGCGGCTCCGGGACGGAGACTCCCACCTGGCACTGGATGCTGCGGCTCGCGCGGCGCCGCTCGTCGGCCGGCTGCCCCCGCCGTCGTTCTACACGCTCAGGAGCGTGGCCGGACTCGCGGAGGTGTGGCTCACACTGTGGGAGCGTGCGCGCGGTGGCTCCGACGCCGGGGCGCTGCGGCGCCGGGCGCGGGCGGCGTGTCGTGCGTTGCGCCGCTTCTCGTGGATCTTCCCCATCGGGCGACCGCGCGACTGGTTGTGCCGCGGACGCTACCGGCTTCTCGAAGGCGATCCGCGGGGGGCGGTGCGCGCTTGTTCGCGCTGCATCGTCATCGCCGAGCGGCTCGACATGCCGTACGAGGCGGGGCTGGCACACCTCGAGCTGGGCGCGCGGCTGGACGCGCCGGAAGGACCGCGCGGGGAACACTGCCAGCGCGCCGCAGAGATCTTCGCGAGCCTGGGGGCCGCCGCCGACCTCGAGCGCGCCCGGCGGCTCAGCGCCGGCGCTCCAGGCGCCGCATGACGGCGGGCCGCTGCCCCAACCACCGAGCGCTCGTCCCAGCGCGGCGGAGCAGCGCCAGCAGTACCCAGCGGATGACGCAGAGCCACAGGGGCTGCCGCTCGCGGTAGGGCAGGCCCTGCGCGTAGCGCTTCGCGTCGTGCCGGCGCAGCGGCCGGAGCGGCCACGGCGCGCTGAACTGCCAGATCCTGCAGGACCGCGCCCTCATCTCCGGGCAGCGGTCGATGATCCCGTTCACGGCGCGTCGTGCCGCCTCGTTGGCCGCCTCCATGGTGGCGAGGCTCGTGTTGGTGCGCACGTAGTCGGAGGCGAGAAAGAGATTCGGAATGCGGGTGTAGGCCTCGGGTCGTAGGTGCCAGCTGTCCGCGACGTTGACGAGCAGGGGCGTATGATTGTGTGCTCCACTCGGACCGACGACCACGTTGGGGTCGAGGTAGTGGACGGGGGGACAGCGGTTCGGCACCAGGGGCGCCCCGCCGGCGTGCAGGCTTTGTCTGATCTGCTGCCACACTTCATCGACGATGACTTCCCGGCTCGTGCACGACGCGGCCTTGTCGCGGGTCGCCGTGCGGCCGGGCGTGAACCAGTCGGACACGTCGACGGACAGGATGTCCTTGATGCTGCCGTCGCCGTACTCCTCCAGTTTGGTCCCAGTCCAGAACTGCCCTTGGGAGATGGAGGTCAGCGCCCACGGTGAGGCGACGTAGGTGACGTGCCCGTGCGCCAGCGGCGTCGGCTGGTCGAGGAAGTACTGAATCCCGCTCATCCAGCCCACCTGAGTGGCCAGTTCGCGGATGCCCAGTAACGTCTCGTCCGCCGTGATCAGCTCCGCGGTGAGCAGCTGGTCCATGACCTCGACGGGCACCGCCGCGATGTAGAAGTCCCCGGCGACAAGGGAATTGTGCGCGTCCTGGCCCACTGTGACGCCGACGATTTTGGCGTTCTCGCAGTGGATCCTCCTGACGTCGGCCCGGGCGTGAAACCGTACGCCGCGCTCTTCGAGGTACTCGAGCCACGGATCGAGCCATGCATCGTTGGTCGGCGCGTTCAACAGGTGGTCGGCGCTGCGGCCGGGGACGGCCATGGCGAAGATCAGCTCGATCAGAATCCGCCCGCCCACCTGCGTGCTGGCGGTGCGCGGATCCGCGGCCACCAGAGTCCGCGTGAGACCCGAGACCAGCAGGTCGCGGAAGGTTGGGCTCCGGTGGTCCGCGTCGAGGAAGTCCCACCAGCTCACACGCTCATACTCGCTGGCGATGCGCTCTTCGCTCATGGTCATGAGCTGCCACAGTCGCTCGCCGAACCAGTCGAGGTCGGATTGCGACAGCCCCAGCTGGTCGAACCGCGCCGCGCCGTCGAGCATGAGCTGGAGATCCTCGCGCGATCGGGGAAACCGCACCGGAACGACGAACGGCTGCATCCCCGGGATCGCCATCATGTGCCGGCTGGCCTCGACCAGATTATCGGAGACCCGACGCCCGTCGGTTCCGCACGGGATGCGCTTCATCGTGTCGATGATGTGCCGGTAGAACGGCGGGAAGAATCGGAAGCCGTGCTCGCCCGGGAGGTCTTTTCGCGGCCCATTCCCCGTGGAGCCCCGGGCGGTGCCCGGGACGGACGTGCTGCGGGCCTTGCCCCCCGGCTCCTCGCCTCGCTCGTACACTTCGACCTCGAAGCCGCGCTCAATGAGCTCGTGCGCCGCACTCATGCCGGCGACCCCGCCGCCGAGGACGATGACCTTGGGTGCCATGACGGCCCGTGGCGCTCGCGCTACGCCGGACCGGGGTCCATGAGGCCCATTCTCCGGACGAGCGCGTGGTAGCGGGCCTCGTCCCGCAAGCCGTCGAACACGGGCCGCATCTTGAGCCATGCGAGATCGGCGGCCCGCTCGGCATAGGCCTCGTCTAGCGAGGCGAGCGCCCGTTCACGGTCGCCGAGCCCCGCATAGACCTGGGCCAACAGCGAAGAAGACACGTACCGGTGCACGCTCTGCCCCAGCAACTCGGTGAGCACCGCCCGCGCATCGTCGGGCCTTCCTGCCCGGGCATACGCGTACCCCAGGGCCGCGCTGATCTCGACCGTGCCGCCGGTGAGCGCGGCGGCCTGCTTCAGCTCGGCGATCGCGTCGTCATGCCCGCCGAGCTCCGTCTGGGCCAGGCCGAGGAAGTAGTGGGCCATGGGGAATCGCTCGTCGAGCTCGAGCGTCCGGCGGTAGGCGTCAATAGCGCGGTCATAGTGTCGCGCGAAGTACTCCTGGACACCCACACTGGTCGTGATGATGGGGGAGAGTGGATCGAGGTGGCGGGCCACCTGCATCCTGGCCGCGGCGTCGTCGCACCGGCCCAGGGGGGCGAGGCAGTTGAGGGCGTACCAGTGATGCGCCGTGGGGTAATACGGGTCGCAGTCGATGGCGCGCCGGAATTCCTGCTCCGCCCCGAGCCAGTCGAAGTCGAACATGGCACGCACGCAGCCGAGCGACGCGTGGGCCTCGGCGAGGGCCGGATCGAGACGGAGGGCCTGCTCCGCGGCCTCCTTCGCCAGTGGCATCGCCTCCTGCGGCGCCCGCATGCCGTAAATCGCTAGGATCGTGTAGCAGTCGGCCAGCCCGGCGAACGCCGGAGCGTAGGCCGCGTCCTGCGCGATCGCCTGCCGGAAGTACTCGATCGCCTTCTCGAGGCTCGGTTCCGTACGCTTGTTCCAGAAGTACCGGCCCCTGAGATACAGCTCGTACGCCGCGACGTCCCCGCTCGCCGGCCTGCCCGGGGCGACACGTTCGCCGCCCAGGAGCGTGAGCTTGAGCACCTTCACGATCGCGGCGGTGATCTCCTCCTGGATCGCGAAGACGTCGTCGAGCTCGCGGTCGTATTGCTCGGCCCAGAGCTGGTATCCGTCGGCGGCATTCACCAGCTGCGCGGTGATCCGCAGCCGGCTCCCGGCCCTGCGGACGCTCCCCGTCAGCACCGAGCCGACGCCCAGTTCGCGGCCGATCGCGCGCACATCCATGTCCTTGCCCTTGAACGCGAAGGCGGACGTTCGCGCGGCGACCCGCAGCCCGGCGAGCTTGGAGAGCCCGCTCAAGAGCTCCTCGCTCAATCCGTCGCTGAAGTACTCGTTGTCTGGGTCCGGGCTCAGATTGGCGAAAGGAAGGACGGCGATGGAGTGGGCCGGCCGCGTCGGACTCACCGACACCGGGGTCACTCGGAACGTCGTGGGGCTGCCGTACGGTCCCAGCGCGTCGCCGAACTCGGCGGCCGTGCCGAACCGATCCGCGGCCACCTTGGCCAGCGCCTTGGCGATCGCGCGCTCCAGGCCCTCCGCGACGGTCGGGCGCACGGTGCGCAGCGACGGAATGGGGTCGAGAGCGTGGCGCGCCATGATCGCCTGCATCGTCGCTCCGGCATACGGGGTCTCACCGGACAGCATCTCGTACAACACGCACCCCAGCGCGTAAATGTCGGTCCGACCGTCGAGGTCGCGGGAGCCTGCCGCCTGCTCCGGACTCATGTAGTCTGGTGTGCCGATCGCCAGTCCCGGGCTCGAGCTCTCCCCATCGCTCGCGACCGTCACGGCCCGGGCGATCCCGAAGTCGGCGACCACCGCCTGGCCGCCGGACAGGAGGATATTCTCGGGCTTGATGTCGCGGTGCAGGACGTTGTGACTATGCGCATAGGACAGGGCGCTGGCGACGTCCTGAGCAACGCGCACCGCGTCTTCGATCGGCAGGTGGCGCTCACGCGCCAGCCGGAGGCGGAGCGAGTGCCCCTCCACGTAGGGCATCGCGTAGTAGAGCAGGCCGGCCGCCTCGCCGGCCTCGAGCAGGGGGAGGATGTGCGGGTGCTGCAAGCGGGCGGTGATCCGGATTTCGCGGAGAAACCGGTCCGGGCCCAGAGCCCGCGCCACTTCCGCACGCAAGACCTTGAGCGCGACGGGCCGGCCGTGTCTCAGGTCTTGCGCCAGGTAGACGATCGCCGCCGCGCCGTGCCCGACTTCGTGCTGGATGGCGTATCGGTCGGCGAGAGCGTCCTTGAGACGGCCTATCTCGCCGGTCATGGGGCACCAAGATGCGACGCCGATCGGCGTTGCGCGAGAGCCCCGTTGAGCGCGTCCGCCCCGCGCTGGCCTCGGACGGCGTTCGCCCCGGCACGAAGGGCCAGCCCGAATCGAGCTGGCCCTTCACTACATCACCACCGCGATCCCTACGCCGTGCGTCCGGCGCCCGGCGCCAGCACTTCTCCCAGCGCCGCCAGCCGCTCCACCCAGTACTGCTTCACCTGGGTCGCGGCCGCCTTGTCCGGCAGCTTGCCATGCTGGACGTGCACCTGGCTCTTCGCGGCGCCCTTGCCGGTGAAGTACAGCTCCACCGACGTCGCGTTGGGCCACGTGACGCGCATGGACTTGTTTCGCGTCGCCGTCCGGATCGTCAGCTTCACGCCGGGCAGCCAGCGCGCCCGGGTGCGCGCGTCACCGAACGCCCGATACAGCCGGGCGAGCGGCACCGCGAACACCTTGCTCTTCGTGGCCTCGAACCCGCCGCCACGGCGCTGGCCGCGCTCGCGCAAGCCTTTGATCCGCTCGTAGCCCACCGTGACCGTCTGGGTCCACCAGTTGGGCACCTTGTACTTCGTGTGGACGTACTCCGCGATCTCGCGGTGCGGCCAGGCGTACGCCTCGACACGATCGAGCGCCCGGACCCAGCGCTCCCAGGTGCATCCGGTCTTCGCCTTGAGCGCTGCGTCGCTCATGAAGCCGGCGAGCTTGGCGTAGTCGACAGCCGGGAGCCGGGAGCCGGGAGCGGTCGCTGGAGCCTGCTGTTTGCGGAGGAGCTGCGCGCGGGCGGTG
>Ga0247727_10011761_pt1 | contig 15181 bp, 15 predicted proteins | sample WisWelCaveWW1625_FD_202498 | JGI IMG/M metagenome (GOLD analysis project Ga0247727, IMG submission 202498) | Biofilm microbial communities from Wishing Well Cave, Virginia, United States - WW16-25 | ecosystem: Environmental > Aquatic > Deep subsurface > Groundwater > Cave microbial mat | place... | reverse complement strand
GTTTTCCTGTCCGCATTCAAATTCAAAAAGTGCTTTTGCGCTCACAAAACTATTCGGACACTGACTGGCGCTTGTTGGCGCAGTTCCGCCAATTTGATATTTCATTTCCACACCATCAGCCAGCGGATGCATACTTGCACGCGAAGCATCGCTGCTTGTTCGTGTTCGTATTTTCATTATTCCACCCGCAATCGGAATCATGTTTACATCCGGTGCATCATTAATTTTTCCTCTGCGCGTAATTGTTGAATCGCGCTCAGGAATATTCAGCGCCTCGCGGTCGGCTTCGGTTAATGCCGGACTAACACTTACGCGCGTAAGTAAAGGACCTGCAAATTCAATAAAATCTTTTTTCATATTATTTTTTGTTTCTGTAACAGTGCGCGTGCGCTGGTTCAGGTCGACATATTTTGCCCAGTTAATGTTCCAGTTATTTTTTTGCGTTTCCCAATCGGTCATTTCGGGGCCTGTTATACCCAGCAGAACATAAACATTACTTCCAGCGCGCAAACTTAAAAGATGAGCCGTGCTGCTGTTAATGTAATTGTTAAACGGATTATCGTCAGAAGGTACATTTGATTTTGCCATGATGTTTTGTTTTTATGATGAGTGATTAAATAATTACGAAGTGTTAAAAAATATATTTTCTGTCACAAAAAATGTACTTGAAGCGGTAAAAAATATTTACGAAGTGTTAAAAAATATATTTAAAGCTCCGCTGAATATATTTGAAGACTTGAAAATTATTTGCGCTGGAGCTAAAACAATATTTTGTGCGATGAAATAATTATTTTTTACCCTGTAACACATATTTAATTGGTCTTTATTTTTTTCTGTAAATACTTTATAATTATTTCGGCAGGTATATATTTGCAAATAAAATCTATCAATGTAAAGGCAGGACACTTTTTAAAAAATCCGCAAACCATAAAATAAGAATCAATACGCGGAAAATTTGTTTTGTTAATGTAAGGCCGAAGGTTTAGGCTATGCTTTTCTTCAATATAATTCGGAGATTTTTTTATTTCATCAAGGTTATCAGTAATGAACTCCGAAAAGTCATCCTGAAAGCTGATGTGGTTAAATGTTTGCTCCATGAGCACAAATTCACGACATTTTAATTAAATACGCCCCGTAAAACTTTTCGGGATTTGTTTGGCGGGATATATATAAAGGAAGGTTGGGTGAATGAAATGATTGTTGTAATTTTGGTAGGATGAAAAGAAGCTTTCTTGTTATCTCTTTATTTTTACCCAGCCTGTGTTTGCATTCGCAAAACATATCTCAATTTATATTTCCGGGAACTGCACCTGATAGCCTGATATCACAAACTTGTTGGCGATTTACTTCAAAAACCGACAGCAGTTTTCAATATACACAGGAATATAAAAACGGAAAACTTGTTTCTTACAGTTATCCGGGCTTTACTTTCACTTGCTCTTACGATTCGTCAGGAAAATTAATTGCAGAAAAAACAGTTTTGTCTAACTCAAATGGATATGAATCTGTCGACAGTTTTTATTATGATAAAAAGGGGCGGATAATTTCCGGAAAAATAAAAACGAATAATTCAAAAGAAGCACAGTATTGTCGCTTCCTATATAATATAAATGGTAAACTGGACAGTATGGTTTGCACATTGCAATCAATGGAAAGCACTACAAGAGCTGCAAAAGTAAGATATGGCGATACAGTTGTTACTACTGAGATAACAAACCCCGGCTCGGAAAATGAATTTAAGCTTATTTCAAAATATTCTTCAATAACAAAAAAAGTTATTAGCCAGGAATTTATTTCGGTTAGTAGTGATGAAATTCGTATTTATGAAAGAAATGATTCATTACAAACTCTTACTACTAAAATTGTTGATAAGCTAAACGTAAAGCATGAAGAAACAGAAGTCTCATACCAAATACATGATTTAGCTAAAAATGAAACAAAATATTTTAACTACAAAGGGGAATTGCTTTACACTGATAAATTTAAAAACAAATACAAGTAAGCTATACTCAACGTGCCAAAACCTTTACCCAACCACCCAACAAACAAACCATGAAGAAAGCCGACATATACGAAGTAGCTGTTAAAATACTGGGGCTGTATTTAATCATTCCTTTTATAGTTGCCCTGCGCGAGTTTATTACTGTTTATATAACTTTTGACCTTGTGGTTTCTATTGGTTATGGTGAAGGAGCTTATGCTTACTATATGATGCTTAGCAGTGCAATCGGCATGGCAATGCTGTTACTGTTTGCTTATTTTTTAATTTTCAAATCAAAATATTTAACAAAGAAAATATGTAAGCCAAGTGATTACGAAGAAAGCGCATCACTTTTTACCGATAAAAAATCAGTCTACGAAATTGCTTTAACACTTACGGGATTTTTACTTATCGTGTGGACAATATGCGAATTTGCCATCCAGTTAAAGAATTATCTGCAAGCACAAGATATGACAGGCATTAGCAGTCCGAGTCATGAGTTGCCATTAATTATGTCGGGCATTAAAATATTTTTAGGAGTGTTTATTGTTATGCTGGCATCATCCATCGCAAGTTTTTTAGCTAAAGAAAAAAAGAAAGATGAAGAATAATATTTCCCGCATACTTTCAATTTTACTTCTCAGCCTTTGCTTTATAAGCAAAGCATCAGCGCAAATAGTAATGGATATGCAAAAATCTTCTAAAATGATTATAGAAGGAAATTACATGAATGCAAATATGTATATCCAAAATCCGTACACAACTAAAGACTCCGGATTTTGTGTTACTAAGTGTACGGTAAACGGCAAAGCAATAGACAGTATAGGAAACTCCGCTTTTGAAATACCGCTTACCACAATGGGATTTAAAGAAGGCGATTCGATTAAAATTGAAATATGGCATCACGATGATTGCAAACCAAAAACTATTTACAATCCGCCTGCGCCTAAAAAACCTGTGGAGTTTACTGATGTTACAGTTGATTCAAATTATGTGTTACACTTTAAAACAAAAGGCGAAGCTTATAAATACACATATATAATAGAGCAATATCGCTGGAACAAGTGGGTAAGAATTGGCGAAGTGGAAGCAAAAGCAATTTACAGCGGAGCAGAATATTCTTTTCAGATAACACCTCATTCGGGAGAAAATATGGTGAGGGTTAAATTACTTTCGCCAAGCAATATTCCAACAATGAGTAAAGCTGTAAAGTTTACAAGTAAAGGATACACCTGCTGCGATGGATATAACAAAGTACAGGGTAAAATTGTTTTCTCGGGCGAAACACTTTACGAAGTATATAATAAGGAAGGACAAATAATAAAAAAAGGTTTTGCCGCAGAAATTGATATTTCGGATTTGTCGCCCGATGTTTATTATCTCAATTATGATAATAAAACCACTGAGTTTGTAGTGAAGAAGAAGAAAAATTAATTTGAAATGCAATTAAAATTACTCCTTGCCTCTTTGCTTTTATTTGGCATTGCTTCAGCGCAAGCGCCAAAGATTAAGCATGTATATAAGGACAAAGCAACTTATGATGGAACGGGGAGGGAAATAACAAAAGACATTGTATCGTATTTCGATTACTCGCCTACCGGAAAACTTTTTACTTCGAAATTTTATGTTCAGGGGAAAGGAGGGATTATACGCCAGTTTTATTATAACAAAAAAGATAGTTTGATACGGGAAGTGAATACAGGTTTTTTGGTTGAAACAGATTCTACTGTTTACACTTATTCAACTAATGCTGAAAAACTTTACGTACGGGATTATTTCAATGGGAAACAATTCAGAGAAGAAAAAACTACATGGTATACTAATGGAAATAAATCTACTGAAATAGATTTTTTTCGTGACGACACTTCAAGCTTTGCTGTACTATATGATTCTACAGGTAAAGTAATCACAATTAAAAACAGCAACGAAGGAATTAAATATGATAAGTTCGGAAATATGATTCAATACTCAAAAGACGGAACTACACTTTATTATAAATACAGCGCTGATGGAAAATATAAAATTGAAGAGGAATTATTTTCGATGGATGAAATGTATAATAATAAAGGCACCTATTCATATACTAAGGACGGGTATTTGTATAAAACTGTAATGTTCACAAATGGTTACATGAGCAAAAAAAGTGCAACCAGCAAAATGATTTATTCCGATTCGATGGTGATAAAAAATACTTACAACGAACAAAATAATAAAACCAGCGAGTTTACTTATTTGAAAGGAGATAAAATAATAAGAGAAGCTTTTTACAGTTATGATAAAGACAACCGGCTTATAAAAGAAACCATTTGCAAAACAGTTGGCGTGTGTGCCGAGGTAATTACTTACTCGTATGATAAATACGGAAACATTTTAGAAGAAACTCATTACAAAGGAATGAACGGCACCATACTGGATTGGAAATATGTTTACACGTATGAGTTTTATTAATTCAGAAAAAGATTATTCCTACTAAATACTAATAAATACCAATTTACTAATTCTTGCTTTTTTTCATTGGTACATTAGTACAGATTAGTATTTAGCAGGCGTCCTTCTGCTTAGCTAATTTTTTTGAGCACCTTAGTAACTTCCGTAAGCATGTCATCATTAAAATCCAGGTGTGTTACAAAACGTATTGCCTGTTTTCCAAAACCTACAATCTTTATTTTTTTATCTGCCAGCTTTTTAACAAAACTCTCTGCGTTGATATTATCATTCAAATTAAAGATGATAATATTTGTTTCCACAGGGAGTACTTCCTTTATATAAGGAAGTGTTTTTAATTCGGCTCCAAGTTTTTTTGCGCGCGCGTGGTCGTCTTTTAATCTTTCCACATTATTATCCAAAGCATAAATACCGGCAGCTGCCAGAAAACCGGCTTGTCGCATTCCGCCTCCAAAAACTTTTCGTATGCGTCTGGCTTTACTTACCAATTCTTTGCTTCCTAATAATAAACTGCCGGCTGGAGTTCCCAAGCCTTTGGATAAACATACTGAAATGCTATCAAAAAGTTTTCCTACTTCGTTTGTTTTATCTTTTGTTTCGCATAAAGCATTAAAGATGCGGGCTCCGTCTAAGTGATACTTTAAGTTTTGTTTTTGACACGTTAAAAATATTTCGCGCATCATTTTAAAATTGTAAAAGCTTCCTCCTGCCCTGTTACAGGTGTTTTCAATACTTACAAGACTTGTGCGTGTTAACCAATCAAAGTTTGGATTAATGCTTTCTTCTATCTGTTTTACGCTGATTCTTCCTCTGTCTCCCTGTAATAACTTTGCTTGTACTCCTGAATTGAATGCAATTCCTCCGCCTTCGTAATTATATATGTGAGAAGTTGCGTCACATAATAATTCATCTCCCGGGTTTGTGTGAACTTTTATCGCAATTTGATTTGTCATTGTGCCCGATGGACAAAACAACCCTGCTTCTTTTCCGAAAAGCTTCGCGCATTTTTCTTCTAACGCTATCACAGTCGGGTCTTCGTTAAAAACATCATCGCCCACCTTTGCATTCATCATGGCTTCAAGCATCCCTTTGCTTGGCTTGGTAACGGTGTCGCTTCGTAAGTCAATATTCATATTCTGCCGATTTAATTATATGTAAATGTATTTTGTTTTTATCTTTAGGAACTTTAAATTTGTTTATGATTTCTGTGCGAATGGTCAAAAATACTTTGTTTTTATTTATCCTGCTGTTTTCTTTTTCTGCCAAGGCGCAAAGTAAATATTGGGTGTTTTTCACTGATAAAAATGGCGTTGAATTTAATCCTTACACCTTCTTCGATAAAAAAGCTATTGATAGGCGTATAAAGAACAACATTTCGCTTTTTGATAGCACTGATTTTCCGGTAAACGAAACCTATATATATAAGGTAAGCCAAATTGCCGATTCTGTTTCGCACAGCACGCGTTGGTTCAACGCTTTGGCGGTTTATGCCAGCGATGAACAAATTAATAAAATCAGAACTTTAAGTTTTGTTAAAGATGTGAAAGAAATGTTTCGCAACGATTTAAGTTTATGTGCCAACACTTCAAGTAATTTTTCCGCTTACGATACACAAGAATTAACTGCTACAGATTTTCAAATTCTGAAAAATCAAACAAGTGTGATGCAATCGGATAAATTTGAAAAAGATTCGATTGACGGTAAAGGAATTCGGATTGCAATTTTAGATGCAGGATTTTTTTCTGCCGATTATTCACCTGCATTTTCTCACCTGCGCACAAATGACCAGATAATCAAAACATATAATTTCATTAAGAACAATGAAGAAGTTTACGGATGGGAATCGCACGGAACAGAAGTGCTTAGTTGCATTGCAGGAATAATGGATGGTTACAGAATAGGACTTGCGCCCGGAGCCGAATTTCTTTTAGGTCTTACCGAAGATGCAACAGGTGAATTTTTTTCGGATGAAGAAAATTGGCTGGCAGGTTTAGAATGGGCCGATAAAAATGGCGCTGATATTGTTTCAAGTTCATTGGGACATGGTGGATGGAGATATTTCTTTAAAGAAATGACAGGTAAAATTTCTTTGGTTTCTTCCAGCGCAAATATGGCTGCGCGCAAAGGCATGTTAGTTATTACCGCTGCCGGAAACGAAGGTGATAGCAAATGGAAATATGTTCTTACTCCCGCTGATGCTGATAGTGCGCTTACTGTAGGCGGGATTAACGATGGAGCACAAATACATATTATATTTTCATCTTTCGGCCCCACTGCGGATAAAAGAATGAAACCAAATGTGTGTGCTTACGGAGAAGTAATAGGTGCATCGGAATATAAATTAAAATATACTACAGGCACTTCGTTTGCCACTCCGCTTGTTGCAGGTTTTGCGGCTTGCGCCTGGCAAACTGATACAAGTCTTACAAATATGCAGCTCTTTAAAAAAATTGAAGAGAGCAGTAGTTTGTTTCCGTATTACGATTATGCGCATGGCTTTGGAGTTCCGCAGGCAAGTTTTTTCACCGATTCAATAAAACTTGTTGCCGATACAGCTTTTGATTTAGTTCTTGAAAATGGGATTGTAAAAATTATGATGCGTGATCAGACATTGAACGATAAATCCTGTGACAAAAAAACTGTTCTCTATTGCCATATAGAAAATAATAACGGAGTGTTGGATGATTACTGGGTTTATTCAGCAGAAAAGAAAAGCATAGCGCAATTTTATGTTACAGATTACAAAAAAGGCATGAAACTTCGGGTGCATTACAAAGGATATACAGCAGTTTATGAATTTGAGTAAAATAAAAATAATACTTCTTCAGGTAATTGTAACAACTCTCTGCATAAATGCGAAGAGTCAGATAATATTGTTACACGAAGATGTAAAAAGTGATACAGTTGAAAGTCGTTATGGTCCAAACCGAACACATTTTATTCAAATGTTTTACGGTGCGGGGTTTATATTCGGACAACCTGATACAGCTGGTGCCGATATCAAGAAATGGAAATCATATTACCTCACAGCTGGTTTGCGTTACAAATTAAAACTCGGAAAAAACTATGCAGTTGGTCTGGATGTTTATTACCAGTTTAACTCTTACCGCATGAAACAAAGTCTTGATAATTTTTTGCCCGACACAATCATTCACAAAAAAGAAAAAATGAATTTTAATAATGTGAGTGCGGCTTTCTTTAACAGAATTAATTTCAAGAAACGCGGAGATGTGATTGGCAACTTTCTGGATTTTGGCGCGTATGCCGATTATGTTTTCGGTTCTACTCATTATTATCGCGATGAAGATGCGTCAGGTTCTACATCTCAGGAAACAGCAGTGAGAAAACACAATCTTTCGTATGTGAACGCTTACAATTATGGTGCTTTTATGCGAATTGGTTGGGAAGGTTTTGCCTTTTGGGGGGAATACCGTTTTTCAGATATGTTCGATAAAAATTATTCGATAAAGTACCCTGAGCTTCCGCGCTTATATATCGGAATAGAAATTTCGAGTTATTAAATTTTATTTTTTTCGCACCACCATTAATCCATCACGTATCGGAAATAAAACGCATTCCACGCGATTATCGCTGTGTATCTTTTTGCTGTAATCGCGAATTGCTTTTGTATCCTTATCCATTTTAGAATATTCATCAAGAATTTTTCCGCTCCACAAAACATTGTCGGCAATAATAAATCCGCCTTTGCGTACTTTCTCAAACACTAAATCATAATAATTAGAATAGTTCTCTTTATCCGCATCAATGAAAACTAAATCTAAAGTTTCGTTAATTGAAGGGATTATTTTCATGGCATCACCCACATGCACTTTAACTTTATTTGTAATGCCGGCTTCCTGAAAATATCTTTTTACCATCGGAGTTAATTCTTCATTAATATCAATTGTGTGAAGTACACCATTATCTGCCAAACCTTCAGCTAAACATATTGCGGAATAACCGGTATATGTTCCCACTTCAAGTATTGTTTTCGGTTGAATCATTTTACTCAACATGGCAAGCACTCTTCCTTGCAAATGTCCACTCAGCATTCGCGGAATTAAAACATTTGCGTGTGTTTCGCGGTTTAATTTTTTAAGCACTTCACTTTCATCTTGTGTGTGAGCGATTGTGTATTGTTCAATTTTGGGTTCAAGAAATTCCATTTCAGGTTTTGTTTGTGAGTCAAAAATAGAAGAAAATACCTGATTGCTTTTAACAAATGTGTGTTTATAAGTAGGAGTGGTCACTAAAATTTCACTGGTCATTTATCAGGATTTTAGCACTATGAAAAAAATCCTGTTCGGGATAGTTGCACTTTTGCTAATTTCTACCACCCAATCCTTCGCTCAGAAGGATAAAAGCAAACGCCCCGAAATTGTACAGATTTCGGAAAATGAAAAAGAGATGCTGGCAGATGCTGAATACTTTTTTGATGAGGGAAATTATCTGCGTGCACTTCCGCTTTATCTCCAGCTTTCAGAAAGTCATGCGAATGAAGGTTACTTTAAATACAAGGCGGGTATTTGCTATTTAAATAAAAGCGATGAAAAAGAAAAAACAATTCCTTTTCTGCTTTCGGCAGACAGCATAAGTCATAATTTCGAAAACATAACTTTTTACATCGGACGTGCTTATCACCTCAATTACAAATTTGATGAAGCTTTGGTATATTTCAATAAATTTTATTCCGAAACTTCTGACGGAGATAACAAAATTGCTGCCAGCCGTTACATCGAATATTGTAACAATGCGAAAAAATTAGTAGAAGAAGAGGTGGATGTGGTGATTGACAATATCGGCTCCATTATAAATACTAAAAACGGTGAATACGTTCCTGTTCTTTCGCTCGATGAAAAAGTTTTAATCTTCACATATCGAGGAGAGAAAAGCACAGGGGGTCTCGAAGATTTGAAATTTAATCCTGACCCAGATGGAGAATATTACGAAGATGTTTTCATCAGCACAAAAATTGACGGCAAATGGACTGCTCCACAACCTATCGGAACAAATATTAATACCAAACAGCACGATGCCTGCATTGCACTTTCGGCTGATGGGCAAACTCTTTTTATTTTTAAAAGCACGAGTAAAGACGGAGGTGATATTTATGTAAGTAAACTCGAAGGAACTCTTTGGAGCAAAGCCGTTAAACTCGGAAAAAACGTTAATACAAAATACTGGGAAGGAAGTGTATCAATGGCAGCTGATGAGCAAACACTTTATTTCGCAAGCGAAAAACCAGGAGGACTTGGCGGAAGAGATATTTATGTTTGTAAAATTCAACCCAATGGAGATTGGGGGACTCCTCAAAATTTAGGCCCAACCATTAACACTCCGTATGACGATGATGCACCTTACATTCATGCTGATGGAAAAACTTTATTTTTTTCTACAAAAGGTCACAACAGCATGGGCGGGTACGATGTGATGTACACAGTGAAAACTGATGTTGGCTGGACCCAACCAGTGAATTTGGGTTATCCAATTAATAATACTGAAGATGATTTATATTACGTGATAAATGCCGATGGCGAGCGCGGGTATTTTTCTTCGGATAGGAAAGGCGGATTCGGGCAACAAGATATTTATACTGTATCACCCGGTTTTCCCGGAGGGAAAGCGATACTTGCAGTGGTGGTGGGAACAATTACAATGGATGGAAAACCAGTATCGGGGAATATAAAAGTAACCAATACCGAAACGGGAGAAGACAAAGGGCAGTTTAAATCCAATTCAGCAACGGGAAGTTATATTATCGCATTAACTCCGGGTGTGAATTATAAAGTTGCCTTTGAAGTGGAGGGGCAGGAAAAAGTGGAATACGTGAATGTAAAAAAATTAGAAACTTTTGTTCAGGTAGAAAGTAATGTAACGTTTAAAACGGAAAACGGAAAAGTTGTTTCAGTTTCTGATACCAGCAAAACATTGCAGAATTCGATTGACAATCAACTGGAGAAATACAAACAGCAAAACGCACCCGAACTTTGCGAAGCAAAAGTGTATAAGAAACTATTGGTTGAATACGGAGGAACAGAAAAAGAAAACATTTTATACACTGTTGAACTGGGCCTTTATGAAAATGCCGATGATTTTAATTCTGATAAAATAAAAAATTTAGGTGCTCTTGAATCAAAAACTGACGCCCTGAATCACACCATGTTTTCGATGGGAGTTTTTAAAACAATGATAGAAGCTGACAATCTAAAAGAAAAAATTTTTGAAGCCGATTCTGCTTTCAGAAACGCAAGAGTGGTGATAATTGAAAAAAACAAACATATTGTTATTACAGAATATTATAAAAAGGATTTCGAAGCCGAGGGCTGTGATAAACTAAGTGAATCAAAAATAATTAAGAACAAAACAGGAATTGTGGGATTAAGCGATGATAAAGAGTACCAGCAGATAATAAAAGATAACGGAACAAAAGTAATTGCGGGCTTAACTTATAAAATAGAAATCTGCTCAAGCAAAGACAGTAACAGTACAGAAATAATGAAACTTTCTAAGTACGGAAAAATCGAAAAGAAAACTTATCCTGATGGAATTACACGTTACACTATGGGACCTTTCCTCACTTTGAGAGAAGCCGAGGAATTTAAACTATATCTCATTTCAAAAGAACCAACTTATTTCTGTTCGTTTGTTACTGTATTCTATTTCGGGCAGAAGCAAACTGTGAAAGAATTTTTCGGACCGTGCAAAGCTGAACCTTCGCTGGATTTTGCTTGGTTTATCGGTAAAAATTTTAACGACACAGCAGTTTACAACAAGCTAATGCGAATGGGAAATGGAAATTTTTGTGTTGACGGGTTAGTTTTCAAAGTGCAGATTGGTGCTTACCGCTATCCGCAAAATTTCAAGTATCCGCAATTAGCGGAATACGGACCAGCCGAAATTTTACCTTTCCCCGATGGCATTACCCGTTTCACACTTCACCAATATGTTACACTTCGCGAGGCGGAAGCATTCAGGCAAGAGTGTATCAAGAAAGGAATTACGGATGCATGGATTACGGCAATCTATAAAGGTGAGCGCACCTGGCTGAGCGAACTGGTGAAATACAATTTCTACAACAGGGCAATAAATTAAGCAACGAAGTACGAATGTTTACGAATATACGAATCGCAGATTTGGTGTTCAGTTTTTGTTTTTTAGCGAAATTTTTCTGAGAAAACTATTCATGTCGGGATTATGTTGTGACAAATGAAGATTATGTAGCAACAAATGGAAATTATGTTGTGACAAATGAATATTATGGAGCAACAAATGAAGATTATATCGCGAAAAATAAAGATTATGAAGCAACAAATGAAGAATATGGAGGTAGTTAGTGCCCAATTCTCTCAACATAATGGAGAAATGTACCTACATAATATTAAAAAGCATCTACATAATCTGAAAATGTTGCAACATAATATGGAAATGTCACAACACAATCTTAAAAATTGGCAACATATTCTTCAACACTACCAACATATGCTGTAAAACTCTGTACATAATGCCAAAAATGGTGCATATAATAAGGAAGAAACGGGAAGTAATAAATTAATTGGAGGTATTCTGTTAATTGGAAGTGCAAACAATCGCCATCTTTTTGCCGTCAGCACTGATGGCAATGCGGGTGATGTTTTTAATTCCGAGAGACGATAAATCTACTATTTCATTTTGTAGTCTTAATACCAAATAAACAGAATAAAGTTTACTCCCATTCGCTAAAACAATTGTAGAAAAGTACGGATAGCAAAAAGCAAAATCTTCTGCTTTAAAGGGTGACGAATACTCATACATCTTATGTCTTCTTCCATCGCTATATATTGATTTGATTTGCCACTGGGTAGAATCTTCTTTAGAAACAAAAAGAAATAGAGGTGAATCACGAGTTGGATCTTTAACAATTCCTCTACCAATATTCTTTGCTATAACCGTTGGTTTTTGAGAATTTACATTTACAACTTGCATAGTAAAAGGATTAGTAAGAATGAAAAGAGCAAGACTATCCTTTGTCAACCAACAATGGTAACCCACCGAATCGACATTGGGCATGATGCAAGATGGCACACCACCTTTAATAGGGAATTTCCACAAACGCTGAGCAGAATCTTTCTCCACCATCACCACAGAAATATTTTTTCCATCGGGCATAAAGGTTGGCGAATATTCGCTGGTAGTGGTTTTTGTAAACTGAGTGGTCTGCTTTGTTTTCAAGTCATACCTATATATATCGGCTTGCTCGGTACTATCGCGAACGGAAGTGAACAAAATATATTTTCCATCAGGCGAAAAACTGGGTTGATTATCGTAACCTTTTCTATTTGTAACATTCGTAGGATTGGAAAGTTTAATTTGTCCTGCCGAATCGGAAATATCCAAAAGCCATATATCCGTATCGGGAAGCTGGGAAAAACAAATTAAAAACAAACTATTAAAAATTAAAAATGTAAAAAAATATTTTTTCATGCTTTCAGATTTTGTTTCATTGCTTCAGCTATTTCCTTTTCAGAATTATGCTCCGATTTTTCAAGAGAATGAACGATATTTTTCTGCTCGTTCTCGGTTTTGTTCTGGCTCAGCTTATATTTCCCTTCCAACTTATCTACTTCAATTTCAAAAGCCACAATTCCTTTCAGCATCTTCTGAAGATAATCTTTCGGAAGTTCGTCCATCTGCTGCTGATATTTTTCTTCGTAACGTTTAATCGTTTTTTCCAAACAGATCAAAATTTCTTTTTCATCGGATAGAATTTTTGCTTTCCCGTGGGCGTGAACAGCAATATAATTCCAGGTAGGAACATTTTGCTTCTTTTCATAATTGTCCGGAGAAATATATGCACTCGGTCCGCTGAAAATAATTAGCAGTTCACTGTTTTTTTCAAATGCCTTCCATTGCTCATTCGCTCTTGCCATGTGCGAAATCAATTTCACTTTTTCATTTTTCATTTCAACAATAAAAGGCAAATGGGTGGCAAGCAAACCTTTTTCTGAATTGCAAACAAGCACACCGAAACTATTCGCTTGCATGAATCCCAAAAGTTTTTGAGTGTTCTCTTCCTTATAATGATGAGGGATGAACATCTGCTCTTAAACGCAGTTTTGTAGCTGTTCAATTGTCATCGTTGGGTTTTCGGAACCGAAGACAGTGTTGCCCGCAACAAGAATATCAGCACCTTCTTCTACCAAGCGCTTGCAGTTTTTCAAATCAACTCCTCCGTCCACTTCAATCTTCGCTTTCGATTTTTCTGTGGAAATCATCTGATTTAGGGTTGCTACTTTATGGAAAGTGTTTTCAATAAATTTTTGTCCGCCAAAACCGGGGTTAACCGACATCACCAAAACCAAATCCAAATCGCAAATAATATCTTCCAAAAAACTAACAGGTGTGTGAGGATTTATTGCAACACCCGCCTGCATTCCCAAAGATTTAATTGCGTGAATGGTTCGGTGCAAGTGCGTGCACGTTTCATAATGCACAGTAAGAATATCTGCACCTGCATTTTTAAATTCCTGCAAATAGTTATCAGCATCGGCAATCATCAAATGAACATCCAAAGGTTTCTTCGCATGTTTCTTCACAGCTTTAATAACCGGAAATCCGAAAGAAATATTGGGAACAAAAACTCCGTCCATCACATCCACATGAAACCAATCGGCTTTACTGTTATTTATCATTTCAACATCGCGTTGAAGGTTTGCAAAATCGGCTGAGAGAAGTGAAGGTGCGATTAAAGGTTTTTTCATGATGTAAAAGTAAAAAAGAAAAGCGTCCCTTTTGAGAACGCTTTTCGCGAAGTAAAAAAATATTTACACTCCTAAATATGCTTTTAGCAATTTGCTTCGCGATGTATGTTTTAATCTGCGTACTGCTTTTTCTTTTATTTGCCGAACGCGTTCGCGAGTTAAGTCAAACTTAGCTCCTATTTCTTCCAATGTTGCTGGATGTTCTCCACTCAAACCAAAATACATTCGAATTACATCGGCTTCGCGTGTAGTAAGTGTTGTAAGGGCTCGTTCAATTTCTCTGCGCAAACTTTCTGTTATCAATCCCTTTTCCGGACTTAGAGAGTCTACCGCTTCCAGCACATCGTACATGGTGTTAGTATTATCATCGCCCGAACTCAGCGGTGCATCCATGGAAATGTGTCGTCCACTTGTCTTTAGCGATTCCTTTACATCAATCTCCGAAAGTTCAAGAACTAATCCTATTTCTCCAGCGGTGGGCTCGCGCTCAAATTGCTGTTCCAAATTAGCAAATGCTTTATTAATTTTATTTAGCGCACCAATTTTGTTCAACGGCAAACGAACAATTCTTGATTGCTCTGCCAATGCCTGAAGAATGGATTGACGAATCCACCATACTGCGTATGAAATAAATTTGAAGCCTCGCGTTTCATCAAAACGCTGTGCAGCTTTTATCAAACCTAAGTTGCCTTCGTTAATCAAATCGGGCAAACTCAATCCCTGATTTTGATATTGTTTGGAAACCGAAACCACAAAGCGAAGGTTTGCTTTGGTTAGTTTTTCGAGTGCCAATTGGTCGCCTGCCTTTATTTTTTTGGCAAGTTCCACTTCTTCTTCGGCTGTGATAAGGTCAACTCTTCCGATTTCCTGCAGATATTTATCGAGCGATGCAGTCTCTCGGTTGGTGACTTGTTTTGAAATTTTTAACTGTCTCATGAACGGGGTGTTTGAGTAAATTATCAGTTAAACGTATTCTCCACCCAAAAGGTTTCATTTTATCAACGAAAAAAGCAGGGAT